>Ga0181529_10000768_pt1 | contig 45369 bp, 45 predicted proteins | sample PEATcosm2014_Bin_36_FD_119763 | JGI IMG/M metagenome (GOLD analysis project Ga0181529, IMG submission 119763) | Peatland microbial communities from MTU Mesocosm Facility, Houghton, MI, USA - PEATcosm2014_Bin10_30_metaG | ecosystem: Environmental > Terrestrial > Soil > Wetlands > Peat | place... | reverse complement strand
ACCAGCGCCGCCGTGGGATTTGTCGCCAGAGGACGAAGGCGCGTGATCATGCATCCGGTTTCGAGCAGATTCAAATACCGGTGCGCGGTCGGGTGGCTGAGCGCCGCATCGCGCGCAAGGTCAGCCTGGTTGAGCAGCTTGCCGGTCCGTTGCGCGGCCAGCATCATCAGGCGCTGAAAATCGGGCAGGCTGGAGATGGCGCTCAACTGGCGCAAATCCCGCTCCAGATACGTCTGCACATAGGCGGCGAACCACAGGCCACGGTCTGCTTCCGAGTTGATTTCGAGCGCGGGCGGAAAACCTCCCCGTAGCAGCCATCGCGTCCAGTCGCCAGGTTCATCCGGCCATTCACGCCAATCAAAATCCGCGGCGAAGAGACGATCCAGCGGCGACAGCGCGCCCTTGCGCTCCTGCCACTCGGTTGGGCAAAACGGCGGCAGATCGAGGTAGATGGCGCGGCCAGCAAGTGTCTCCGCCACCTGCTTCATCAGCAGGAGATTGGCCGAGCCAGTCAAGATGAAATCTCCGGCCCGCCGACCAGTGTCAACCGCACGCTTGACGGCAAGCAGGATCTGCGGCGCTCGCTGGACTTCATCGAGAATGACGGGGCGGGTGGCAAGCAGCGAATCGGGATTGCGCTCTGCTTGGTCGAGAATTCCGACATCATCGAGAGTGAAATAGGTGCGCGCGGGTTCAAGCGCCTGGGTCAGGGTGGTTTTTCCGGTCTGCCGCGCGCCCGTCAAGACGGTAACGGGCAGGACTCGCAGGGCGGACTGGAGATTGCTGCTAAACCAGCGTGGCTTAATTCTGTCCATATAGTGTAATAAATCATTTCACGGCGTGAAGTGCAATAGAAATCCTCGATTCGTTGTTCTGGACTCTTTACTATTGTGGATTCATGCAGTTGGGAGCAGGTTTCCAGTTTGGAAACTGGAAACCGCATCGTGAAGGCAGCCAATCCAGCGACCCTTACGTATAATTTCGACAGATGGATAGATTGTAAGCATATTAGATTCATATCTATAGCTCCAATCGTGCAACACTATTCGCTCCCAGTAGCTCCCATTAACGAAAATGCTTTTTTCTGGCGGGCGCATGAACATTGTCGAAAACTCAAGATCGTTGGGTTTTCCGCGCAAAGGTCTGACAGGGGTCTTTCGCTCCCGATCAGCTAAAAGCGCATACAAGGCGAACAAATTTGCACCAATTTCAGTGCATAGTTGCACCGAAAACAGTGCATTTCGCCTGGGAAAATTCACTCCCAAAATACTCCCAAAGGGGTGTCCAGAGGGTACTTTTCCGTACTTCCGCGTAACCATAAGTGCCTTAAAAGTCAGTTATTTACGCGAGCGCGCGGTCGCTCATAACCCAAAGGTCGCTGGTTCAAATCCAGCCCCCGCAACCAAAACTAAGTTCAGGATCTAAAGGACTTCTATCCGTTGCCGATAGAGGTCTTTTTTGCGTGGCCAACCCAAAACCAACCCATGCTAAGAATGGGTGGCATTGGACTGACAATTGGGCGATGGTCCCATATCCCTTCCTTTTGCGCCCTCCTCAGCACAACATTGCACACGTCGCTGTTTGCGGCGCGCTTGCTTCGCATGGTCGAGTCGCCGTACTGCATGGTCATGGAAATGTCGGCGTGGCGCATCAGACCCTGCTGAACACCCAAAGGTGCGCCGTTGCCGCCGAGCAACGAACGGGTTGTGTGCCGGTAGGTGTGCCACCCAATTGAACCCAGTTTCACCTTCACCGCGACAGCACGGCGCTCGTCATGGACATCCTTCATCGGGACGCGGGTTTCTGCCTGCCTTGCGGTAGGGCCGCGGTTGCCGCTGCAATTCCTGTTGCGCCAGTTCTCTCTTCATCCGCCCCATAGGGTCGCCTTTCGTGGGTTCGATCTGAATCCATTGTGGCCCGAATCGGGCAATTCATCTGCAACCACCACCTGCGGTGGGGCTGGCGACCTTCGGCTGCCTCTGGTGGGCGGACTTGCCTGTACCAGGGCCGAGAATCCGTAGATGATGCACCCAGATACCTGCGGCGGGCCGGGCCGGCTTTTTTTTGCGTGGCCTTCATACTGTTTCCCCCGTTGGTCCTGTATGAGTTGCAGGATGGGGAATTTTTGTTGAGACTGGAGAGTTTAGGCGCCGGTTGCGGAGAAAACGCTGTAGACTGCCAACACGGCACTAAACAAATCGATGGCCCGAATTCCACAAAAGCAGAAGCTGTTTAACGGCCGGGACCACTCCTGGATGCAGTTCAACCGGCGTGTGCTTGAAGAGGCCCAGGACCCCGGCAATCCGCTGCTGGAGCGGGTGAAGTTCCTGGCCATCACGGCCTCGAACCTAGACGAGTACGTGGAAATCCGCCAGGCGGGGCTGCTGCAGCGCATCGAGGATGGCTACCGCGAGCAGGGCTACGACGGACTGCGCCCGGACGAGTCGCTGGCCGCGCTGACCGCCGACATTCACAGTTTTGTGGACGCCCAGTACGACTGCTGGAACCAGCAACTGCTGCCCGAGCTGCGCAAACAGGGCATCCGGCTGCTGGAGTGGGAGGATCTGGGCGAAGAGGCCCGCGCCTTTGCCCAGAGCTATTTTCAGCGCGATGTGGACCCGCTGCTGACGCCCATCGCGATCGACCCGGCGCATCCCTTTCCGCGCGTGCTGAACAAGGCCTTGTGCCTGGCGCTGCTGCTGCGGCGCAAGCGGCGCAGCTCGGGGCCGCAGGTGCTGGGCGTGGTCACCGTGCCGCGTGCCCTGCCCCGTTTCGTCCGCCTGCCCTCGGCCGACGGCGCGTACGACTACCTGCTGCTGCAGGACCTGATCGCGCAGAACCTGGCCGGAATGTACCGCGGCTACGAGGTGCTGGCGCGCACGGCCTTCCGCGTCACGCGCAACTCCAACCTCTATTTCGAGGAGGAAGAAGCGCGCTCGCTGCTGGAGACCATCCGCGTGGAGCTGCACAACCGGCGCAAGGGCGACGCGGTGCGGCTGGAGATCGAGACCGGAGCCGATCCGGAGATTGTGGAGCGGCTGCGGGTGAACTTCGAGCTGGAGGAGAACCAGGTTCTGCTGGGCGACGGTCCGGTGAACCTTTCGCGGCTGATGTTCTTCTATGGCGACGTGAACCGGCCGGATCTGAAGTTTCCGCCCTTCGCTCCCAGGGTGCTGCACCTGAGCCGCAAGTCGGCCAACATCTTTGACGAACTGCGCCAGCATGACGTTCTGCTGCACCATCCTTACGACTCGTACGACCCGGTGGTGGACTTTATCCAGCAGGGCGCCGAAGACCCGGCCGTGGTCTCGATGAAGCAGACCCTCTATCGCACCAGCCACGACTCGCCGGTCTTTTCCGCGCTGATTGAGGCCGCGGCCAACAAGGAAGCCACGCTGGTGGTGGAGCTGATGGCGCGCTTCGACGAGGCCTCGAATATCCGCTGGGCGCGCAGCATGGAGGATGCCGGGGTGCAGGTCTTCCACGGCGTGGTGGGGCTGAAGACCCATTGCAAGCTGGCCATGCTGGTGCGCCGCGACGAGGACGGCGTCACCCGCCGCTATTGCCACCTGGGCACCGGCAACTATAACCCGGTGACCGCGCGCTTCTATACCGATCTGAGCCTGCTCACCAGCGATCCGCAGATTACCGAGCGGGTGCACATGGTCTTCAACTACCTGACCGCGCACGCGGAGATCGACGACTACCGGCCGCTGCTGGTGGCGCCGCTGACCATGGCCGAGAGCTTTCTGCGGCTGATCCGCCGTGAGCAGGAGCACGCGCAGGCGGGCCGGCCCGCGCATATCGTGGCCAAGATGAACGCCCTGCTGGAACCCAGCGTGATCGAGGCGCTCTATCAGGCATCGAAGGACGGTGTCGAGATCGACCTGATCGTCCGCGGGCTGTCGATCCTGCGGCCGGGCGTGAAGGGGCTGTCGGAGCGGATTCGGGTGCGGTCGATCGTGGGCCGCTTCCTCGAGCACTCGCGCATCTTCCACTTTGCCAACGGCGGCGACGACGAAATCTACCTGGGCTCGGCCGACTGGATGCCGCGCAACCTCTTCGAGCGCTGCGAGGTGGTCTTCCCAGTGCGCGATCCGGTGGCCAGGGCGCGCATCCACGACGAAATTCTGCCCGCGTACCTGGCCGATACAATCAAGGCCCGGCTGCAACAGGCCGACGGCAGTTACATCCGCGCCAGCAAAGTGCTCAAGGACGCCCCGCCCTTCGCCAGCCAGGACTTTCTCATGCAGTTGGCCGAGGGCAAAGTGGAGCTAGGGGCCATCCCCAAACCGGTTTCCGCAAAGCCGGTCCGGAAGCATTCCAATGGGAAGGCCGAAGCAGCGGATTGAGGCTCGACGGTCGTCTGGGCGGGATTCTGAGATTTGCGATTCTCTCCAGCCGCCGCCGGTTAGCAATCCATCGAAAACACAAAGGAGACCACCGTGGAACCAGGCGCAGCCCAAGTCTTTTCCGGGATGATGCCCGAGCAATTTGCGCGGCTGACGGCTAGGGCCCAGGCGGCCGGCATCGGCCTGAGCGGGAACAGCGGCAGGGCTTCGAATTTCGGCGTGGAAATCGTCTGGAACTATGCGCCGGAGACGCAGAAGCTGACCGTTCAGTGCCTGAGCGCGCCGTTTTTCATGAGGATGGGAGACGTAGACGCGCGGATCGCGGCGCTGGTGAAGGAGAGCCTGGGCTGAAGAGTCGCGCCGGCCGGCCAACCGCAGGAAAAGCCTGGGCGGGCCTTTCGCCGGCGAACTTTGCTCTCCAAACCGGACCGAATCGGCGCTATTGCGGTTCTCCCATTGCTATACTCCGAAGCCATGCCGCCGAGTGGCTTTTTCCCTAAGAAAAAGCCACCTTGCACAGAGCTGGCAAGGGTACGTGTAGGTGAGAACCACTCTAACTCCAACGCCAACGCTGTTTTGAGCTCTATTGGAGTGTTACAAACGTGTTAATATCGAACCTCATGGAACGGGCAGCCCGTATCGGAACCCCTCCGGAACCAGGCCAATGAACCTCTATCTCATGCGTCACGCGAATGCCGGACTCGCCCGGGGAAATCCCGCTCTCGACGCCAAGCGGTCCCTCATCAAGGAAGGCAAGGAGCAATGCATGTTGATGGCGCGACTCTTGAGCGCGCTCAACGTGCAGGTGGATGTGATCGTCTCCAGTCCGCTGAAGCGGTCCTTGCAGACCGCGCAGTTTGTGGGCACGGAACTGGGCTACGACGCCAAGGTGGAGATCAGCCCGGCGTTGGGACCCGACGCGGATTACGCCGATTTCCTGCAACTGTTGTCGAAATATGCTGACCGCGAGGGCGTGCTGGCCGTGGGCCACAACCCCAACCTCTTCCAGTTTCTGGGCCGGATGATTACCGGAAACGGCGGGGCCAGCATCCGCCTGCGCAAGGGCTCGGTGGCGCGCGTCGACCTGGCCTGCCATCCGCCGCGGCTGCACTGGCTCATCGATCCGCGCTCGGCGCGCTTGATCTACGCCAGCGTGCAAAAGAGTTCGCGCCCGAAGACCTCGCGGAAGTAATCCGCTTCCTTGCGCAGCGACCACAGCTCCAGCTCCGCGCCCGTCCGCCCCGGCTCCAATTCCAGATAAACCCGCTTGGGATAGACCTTGGCCGCCACGCGCAGCACGTCGCTGGCGCGATCCTGGTTGAGCGCCACGGCCAGCCGCAGCAGCACCACGGCGCGATGCACGTTCTTGTGCTCCTCGGCGGGAATATTGCGCAAGGCGCGGTCGCCGGGCTGGGGACGGCTCTTGCCCAAATAGCGGGCGATGGCCGAGACCAGCGTCCGTTGCAGCCGCGTATAGCCGTAAATCTCCGTGCTGGAAACGATGTACTGCGTGTGCCGGTGGTGGTTTTGGTGGTTGATGAACTTGCCCGTATCGCGCAGCAGGGCTGCGGCTGCCAGCCAGCTTTCGTACTCCGGCGGAAGCTGGTGCAGCGCCTTGAGTTCGCGATAGAGCTGCACGGCGTGGGAGCGCACCGGCTCCGCCTGATGCGGATCGACGCCGTAGCGCCGCGCCGTGGCCAGCACGCTCTCCCAGCGCTCGTGCTCGAACTCGATATGCGCGGTGGTGCGGGCGTCCTGCTCGGCCAGCATCTGCGCCAGGATGCCGTCGCGCAGGCCCAGCGGCGAATAGCGGAAGCCGGGCAGCCCGAAGCTCTCCAGCAGTTCGGCAAAGACGCAGGCGCCGGCGACGATGATCTCCGCGCGGCGCGGACCGATGCCCGGCACGGCCTCGCGCTCCGGCAGCGACATTTTGGCGATCTTTGCGGCCAGCTTGCGCACCGCCGGCGTGCTCGCCGTCCCAGCCAACCCGCTGACTTGCTGACTCGCCGACTTGCTCCCTCCATTCTTGCCCTGCAAGCCGATGGCCTCGCTGAGCGCCGCGGCCGTGCCGGAGGTGCCGATCATCAGCGATACGTCCACTGGCTGAATCCGGCGGTGCGCCCGGCGCAGTTCGCGCTCGATAAGCTGCCGCATCCGCGCCAGGCCCTCCTCCGGCGCCGGGTCCTCGGCCAAAAACTCCTCGGTGAGCCGCACCGCGCCCAGCGGCAGGCTAACGGTCTCCTTGATGCGCTTGTGCTCGGAGAGCGTAATCTCGCAGCTTCCGCCGCCCAGGTCAACCAGCAACACGCGGCCGCCCACGCCCTGCTCGCCGCCGGTCACGCCCAGGTGAATCAGGCGGCCCTCCTCCAACCCGGAGATGATCTCCAGGTTCCAGCCCGTCTCCGCCTGCACCCACGCCTGAAAGGCCAGCGCGTTGCGGGCGTCGCGCATGGCCGAGGTGGCCACTACGCGAATCTGGTCCACCCCGTGCGACTGCACCGTGCGCTGAAAGCGTTTGAGCGCCCGCAGTGTGGCCGTCATCGCCTCTGGCGAAACGATGCCCGACTCGAAGACACTGGCTCCCAGCCGCGTCACTTCGCGATCCTCGGCGAGGGTCTTCAGCTGGTGCGCGACAACCTTGGCAATCTTCAATCTGCAAGAATTGGAACCGATATCGATGGCGGCAAAGGTGGGCATGTCGGTCTGCGGCGCTCCTGGGGAAGATGGAATCTGTCTCTCGGGCCAAGATACACGAGCGCGGCGGGAAGGCGCACCGCACATGAAATCGATCGTCCGGTATGAGGAATCCGAGTTCTGGTGAACCGCGTGCTGGGACGGGGAAAAACACAGACGCGCCCAAGCTGGTGCACCCCGGCGTTCAGACAAGGGAAATCTTCAACGGATATTTACTTCGCTTTTTTTGCCGGCTTGGCGGTCTTGGCGGTCTTGGGCTTTTCGTCCGGAGAGTGGGTGACGGGAATGGGGCCCATGTCGGAGCCGGTGCGCTTCACTTGCGTATCGACCATCATGTAGCTGATGGTGCGCGCGGAGACCGGGCGGGTGATGCCGGTGGCGGGATCGGTGGAGACGTTTGGGCCGTTGGCGATCTCGAAGCTGAAGACGGGAACGCTGCCGCCCGGAGCGGGCTGGAAGCTGGTGCGGAGCGGCAGATAGCCCTGGATGGGATGCAGTCGGAAGGCCGTCTCATAGCGATGGTGCTTGAGGCTCCAGGTAAAGACGCGCACCTGGTCGAAGTCGAAGGGCAGGCCCGATTTGGGCGGGCTGAGGACGGTGACGTACTCGGGAACCTCATGGTTGGGGGTGGTGGCCTCGGGATCGGTGACCTTGGCGAAAACGTAGGCGCCGACAATGCGCTGGCCTTCGCCATAGACTCCAATCTCGTCCGGCACATCCACATCCACGCGACCGGCGAGCAGCCAGCCGGTGTGGCCCGAGGCGTCGCGCACCAGCCACCAGTCTTCCAGGATGACAGGCGGTGCTTCAGGCGCAGTGGGAACGAGCGCCTGGCCGGACGGAGCCGGAGAAGACGGCTTCTTGGCCGCGGGAGAAGCGGGAACTGGCGAGGGAGTCTTCGCCGGGCCGGGAACTGGAGGTGAAGTTTTTGCCGCGCCGGTTGCTGCCGGCTGGGAGGTTGGCGCCGAGCCCGGCGCGGAGGTTTTCGGAACCGAAGCGCGGGCCAGAAGCTGGACCTTGGCGTTGCCGGCGAGCAGATAAAAGTGTTCTGTATCCCGGCCGGGAGAAATGTGGAGATAAAGGTCGTCGCGGAGGGCGGCGGTGGCTACCACGGGGTCCTGCTTGTGCTGGCTGGCAAGCTGGTCGAAAGCATCGTAGGTCTTGCTGTCGATGACGGCGCGCTCTTCAATCCAGCCGATCTCGTTCTTCTGGGTCTTGACCTTGAGGAAGCGGCGGCCGTGTTCGAGGACTTCGAGCGGCTGGCCGTTGGTGACTTCGGCTACGCGATTGGAGACGGCGGCGACGCGGTCGTGGAGATACATCTGGCGGACGGAGACGTAGACCGTCTCGTGCAGCATGTGGTGAAAGCGGTTGCATCCCAGGACCAGTACGAGAAAAGTGAGGAGGCAAAGCGAGAGCAGCCGCGGCAACGAGGGTACCGAGGCCCGGGGGCGCCTGAGGGACGAGACAAATGGGATGGGCGATCGCGTGGACACAGCCGGTGGCGTTCCTCTTGAGGATAGCAGAAACAGGGATCGGAGATCGGCCATCGGGGATGGCTAGCTCATTGGGTGAATGGGCTCATGGAGGTGGGGGTTCCGTGGTGGCTTGGAATTTCGGATGGAAGGCTGGCGGATCGTTGTTGGTGCTTTCCCACCCTCGCGGCAGAGAAAAACCGCGAGGATGGGGCACGGGGCTTTTGGGCGAGCATCGATGACGACAGAGGGTTCTTCCTACTCCCTATTCCCTGTTCCCTGTTCCCTACTCCCTACTCCCTACTCCCTACTCTGCCTTTTACGGCGCTGCCACGATGGCGATGGTACTGGCCGCGGTGGTGGAGGTGATCTGAGAGTCCAACTGGCCGGTGGTGGTGGAGTCGAAGGTGTAGGCATCGAAGTAGGGGCTGCCGAGCGAACCCACGGCGAATACGAAGGTGCTGGTCGAGTCCACGGCCAGGCCCAGCGGCTGAACGCCGGCAGCGACACTGGCGACCTTGGCCAGCGTGTAGGTGGAAGAGCTTGCGGTGACCGAGAAGCCGGTGACATTGCCCGCCGTGCCGGTGCCCGCGCCGCTGGCGACATAGACCATGTCGGGGCTCGAAACGGGCAGGATGAAGTTGGGCGCCAGTCCGCCGCTGGCGATGGGCGAGCCGGTGGCCTGGGTGAGCGTGGAGCTGCCCAGCGAGCTGTAGGTGAAGGCGCGCAGGCCGCCCGATGTTCCCGCGGAGTTGGCCAGCGTTTCGCCGATGTAGAAGAGCCGCGGCGTCGTGCTGGGGTCAACAGCCACCGAAAGCGCCGAGCCGCCGGAGGTGACCACCGGAATCGTGACGGCTTTCACTCCGCTGGGGAAGGGGCTGGTCGAGCTGAAGGGAACTACGATCGTTCCGCCCGCGCCGAGAGCGACGAAGATTTCGGCGTCGTCGCCGGAAACGGCCATCTTGTTGGTCTGCACGGCGGCGTTGGCCACGGTAAACGAAGCCGTCACCTCGGTGCCGGTATTGGCGCCGGTGGTGGAACTGATCGGAACCGCGCCGAGGGTCACTCCGCCGGTGCCTTGGATGGCCTCGATCACCCAGGAGTCGGTCGTGTCCACCTGAACGGCGTAGGCCTGATCGGTGGAGACAACGGTGGCCGTGCCCAGCTTGCCGCTGGAGATGGGGTAGGCAAAGACGCCCGAGGTGGTGCTGACCACGAGGAAGTTTCCGTTGGGCGCCATGGCTATCGAGTAGGGCGAGCCGGTCACTGTCCAGGGACTGCCGGAGATGGCGGTCAGAGTGCCGGAGACAATGGAGTCGCCGACAATTTCGGGCGTAGAGCCGGCGTTGAGCAGATAGAAGTTGCCGCTGGTCGCGGTTGTGCAATTGGTGGTGCAGGTGCTGCTACTGCTCGGCGCCTGCCAGAAATCTCCACAGCCAGCCAGAAGCGGCGCCGCCACCAGCAACCACCGTGCCCACTTTCCCAAATTCATTGCCGCTCCTTGCCCATCGCTCTCAGGACCCAACTCAAAGGTATCGCTTCCGCGCGCGTCCTGTCTTGCTACGGTATTGGACGTGCGCGGGCGGGTATTCGCTCGGATCGGCGCCGCGATGCGGCCGGAAAGCGCGTCAGGCAGAGGCGGCGGAGAGGACGGATTCGACAGCGGGCTGGGCTTCGGCCGCGACCTGGTCGAGGACCGCGCCGATGGCGTGAACGACCGCGGCCACGCGCACCACGGCGGCCACCAGTTCCTCGGTGGCGCCCTTTTCGCGGACAACCTTCTCGTGGGCATCCACGCACTTGCCACAGCCGTTGATGGCCGAGACGGCCAGAGCCCAGAGCTCGAAGTCCACCTCTTCCACGCCGTGGCCGCGCAGGCCGTTCATGCGCAGGCGGGCTGGCATGGTGGCGTATTTGGGGTTCGAGGCGAGGTGATGGAAGCGGTAGAAGATGTTGTTCATGCCCATGATGGCGGCGACGGTCTTGGCCGCCTCCAGCGCCGGGGCAGAGAGCAGTGCGGACGCGGCTGCGAGGGCGGGACCGGTAAGGCTGGCGCTGCGTGTGGCGATGGCCGCGGCCACGACGGTTCCCCACAACTGCTGCGCGCTCAACTCGGTGTTGTTGCGCACCAGCGAGGAGTAGTTCAGCTTGAGGTCTTTGGCGGATGAGGGAAGGCTGTCAATCAAGGAATCGAGGGTCATATGTGCTCCGTACAGCCGACAGCGAACAGCGATCGGCCGTCCGTTTCGTAACCGGACTGTTCGCTGTTCGCTGTCGGCTGATTGCTGTTCTTAGACGTGGAGGGTCTCTTCGCCCTTGTGCCAGTTGCAGGGGCAAAGTTCGTCGGTCTGCAAGGCGTCGAGGACGCGCAGAACCTCCTGCGGGTTGCGGCCCACCGAGAGATCGGTGACGTAGACGAAGCGGATGACATTCTCCGGGTCCACGATGAAGGTGGCGCGCTGCGCGACGCCGGCGGCCAGGTCCAGAACGCCCAGCTCGCCGGTGAGTTCGCGCTTGATGTCGGCGAGCATGGGGAAAGGCAGATCCTTGAGGTCGGGGTGGTTGTTGCGCCAGGCGAGGTGAACGAACTCGGAGTCGATGCTGCCGCCCAGAATCTGCGCATCGCGGTCGAGGAACTCCTGGTTCAGCTTGCCGAAGGCTGCAATCTCAGTGGGACAGACAAAGGTGAAGTCCTTGGGCCAGAAGAAGTAGACCTTCCACTTGCCGGGGTAGCTTTCGTCCGTAAGGGTCTTGAAAGCGGACTTGGGGTCGAGGCCGACGGTGGCCGTCACTTCGAATTTGGGGAATTTTTCTCCGACAGTAAGCATCGATAACTCCTTGAGGGTGTATGGGTTGGCTGCGTTCGCGGGGGTGAAGCAACCGCCCTCCGCGGGAAGAGAAAGAATGAGGCTGTTCGCTCCCAAACAGGAGCGAAAACAGAGGCGAATCGCACTGTCGACAGGCTCTGTTAAAGAGATGCCCGACTGCGGCGGAGGATTCTGGAGTTTTTTTGTCCGTTTTGCACAGAAGAGCATGAATCGGTGCGGCTTGCAGACTTTCAAAAGGATGGGATTGCGCGCGGTGCAGGCTCGAACTGCGGCGGCTCAGTTGGGCCGGCCGCCGGAGTTGGAACGGCGGCGGAAGCGCTCATCGATGGGCTGGCGATCCCTGAAGCCGGACTCGACGGTGTGCCAGTGCTCGATGGCGGACTCGCCCATGCGCCAGCAGAGCAGGACCACCTGATCGTCGAGGCGGCAGGGAAAATCGAGCAGGCCGGCTTCAAGGTCCTTCACCTGCACGCCGATGGAGTCGATTTCAGCGATGCTCTCGCGGACGAGGCGCAGATGGGATTCCATCTCCGCGCGGAGCTTGGAGACCTTGACGACGTCCACCTTCATGCCGCCGGAGAGGTAGATGCGGCGCGAGAGTTCGGAGAGACCGGAATCGGCCTCCTCCGCGGACTGCTTGCCTTCGATCGCGCGTTTCAGCAGCGACTCCAGCACCGGGAGCAGAGACTGCGCTTCTTCGAGGGTGAAGGTCTTCATGGGGAAACGCCTTTGGCTTATAGGATACGACGAAACGGGGAGTAGGGCATTCGCAACCGGGCTGCTAGTCTTTCAGGTTCGCTTCTTCGGCCAGCGTTCGGCGGGCGCCCCGCGAATTACCATTCCATTCTCGTTCTTGCATGTTTCCCGTGGTTTGGCTCCGCATCCAGGGCATGGACGATCGAGTGGCAGGTTTTCCATGTGGAGATTCTATGCCGACGGTCGAGGGTTGAACTCCCGCAGATGCTCGGATCGCCTGTTCCCTATTCCCTATTCCCTAGTCCCTGTTCCCTGCCTTTACCCCACTTCCAGCATCCTATCCAGCGCCACTTTTGCCCAGCGCTTGACGCTGGGGCGGACCTGGATGCGGTTCACGACGCGGCCTTCGACCAGGTTTTCCAGAGCCCAGGCCAGATGCTGCGGGCTGATGCGGTACATGGTCGTGCACAGGCACCCGGTATCGTCGAGGGTGATGACGCGTTTGCCCTGCTCGGCAAACCGGCGGGCCATGCGATTGACGAGATGAATCTCCGTTCCGACGGCGAACATCTGGCCCGCGGGAGCTTTTTCAACCAGCGCGATCAGCCGCTCGGTCGAACCGAGGGCGTCGGCCTTCTGGCAAACCTCCCAACGGCACTCGGGATGCACGATGACCTGGATGCCGGGATACTTGGCGCGCACCTGATCGACGTGGCCGGGCAGAAAGCGCTGATGGACGGCGCAGTGGCCTTTCCAGAGGAGAATGCGGCTGGCGGCGAGCTTTTCTTTCGTTTGTCCGCCCTGCAAGCCCCATGGATCCCAGACGGCCATTTCTTCCAGCGGAATGCCCATTTCATAGGCGGTGTTGCGGCCCAGGTGCTGGTCGGGCAAAAACAGAATCCGCTTCCCCCGCGCAAAGGCCCACTCGAAGGCGGCGCGGGCATTGGACGAGGTGCAGACCAGCCCGCCGTGCTCGCCGCAAAAGGCCTTGATGGCGGCGGTGGAATTCATATACGTCAGCGGGATGCAATCGTCCGCAAGGCCAAGGCGCTCCAGCGCTTCCCAGCAGGCTTCCACCTGGGAGATTTCGGCCATATCGGCCATCGAGCAGCCGGCGTTGAGGTCGGGCAAAATCACCTGCTGGCCGGGATGGCCGAGCACGTCGGCGCTTTCGGCCATGAAGTGCACGCCGCAGAAGACGATGTATTGGGCGCCGGTTTCGGCGGCGATGCGGGAGAGCTTGTAGCTGTCGCCGGTGGCGTCGGCGAAGCGGATGACTTCGTCGCGCTGATAGTGGTGGCCGAGCAGGAGGGTGGTCGCGCCCAGCTTGGCGCGAGCCTCGGCAATGCGCGCATCCATGGTGTGGTCGGGAAGCGCCAGATAGTTTTCGAGACTGCACGTGCTGCCAGCCTCCGGCGAGGCCGCCGTTAGTTCGTCAAGGACCAGATTCACCGTATTCCGCCTTCAGCCCGGCAAGCCCCCAAAAAGAGCGCCGGACGGGGATGTTGAAAGCAAACAGGTCTGCAGTGGATGCACTGACATTCCCTCAGTTCATCGGCGCTGACGCCGGCGACTTCAGAGGGAACCCCCATCCACGGGGTTGTTGCAGCCCTTTCAATTGAACGGATGCAATTTGAAGCCGGAAGAACGCAAAAAACGTCCGGCAAAAACCGCCCCATTGGCAAATAGTGTAACAAAAACGTAACAGGCGGCCCAAACGGCGCAGGTGGGATGGAGGATTCTGGACGGAGCGGTGAGTGAGGGGCGCGGACAAGAGCCCGCGCCCTCACGGCGATCAGAGTTTTTGGCCCGAGATGTTGCGCAAGGAGGCCTGGAGTTCGAGGAGCTGCAACTGCACCTGCTTGACTTCTCTGAGGATCTCGACGCGGGTGCTGAGGACGAAAAACTTCAAGAGCTGCATGACGCCGACGATGAAGAGGACCAGCGCGGCGAACTCGAACTTTTGGCCGTTGGGCGTGACCAGCCACTTTTCTCCGCGATAAAAGCACAGCACCCCAAAGGCAAGCACATAAATCCAGAGAAAGCGCGCCAGCCACTTGTTGAAGCGAAGTTTCCCGTCGTGTTTGGCCAGCAGGGACGCCACTTCTTCCCGGTAGGCCGCAAGGTTCTCGGGCTGGGGCAAGCGCGCCAGCAAGCGGTCGCGCAGAGTGCTACTTTCCTGTTCCATAACCACCCTCACTCAGAATTTCTTTCATGGCTCGCTTTGCGTAGTGGATGCGGGATTTCACCGTGCCTTCGCTGCATCCCACAACCGTTGCGATCTCGGCGACCGGCAGGTCCTCCAGAAAATGCAGAACCAGAACCTCGCGATGCTTGAGACCGATTTCACTCAGTGCTTGATGGATGGCCGCGGCGTCTTCCTCGGCGAAGGACGGTTCCTCGGCCTCCTGAAAGTCCTCCAAATCAACCTTCTCGGCTTGTTCCCACGAATAGTTCTTGCGAATGCGATCCACGGCGATTCCGTGCGCGATCGAATAGAGCCATGGCCGCAGGGAGCCGGGGTCTTTCAGCTTGCGCATGCCGCGGAAGGCCCTGATCCACACCTCCTGGAGCACGTCGAGCGCGGTGTCCCGATTGCCGGTGAGGCTGGCCGCGTAGTAGAGCAAGGGCCGCTCCATCGCCGCGATCAGATCTTCGAATGCGCCCGGCTCGTCCGACTGGCAACGGAGCGCGATCCATTCGTACCGGATTCGATTTTCACTTTCCATGGGCTTTCGTAGATTATGTCGAAGCAAAGAGGGGTACGGTTCAATCTGCGCGAGTCAATTTGGGGCCGGCGAAGACGGGTCGGCGTCCGGCCGGTTTGTGAGGCCCGTGCACGGACAGGTATCATGATCCTTCATGGGGATGCCTCCAACAATTGAAGTTGCCAGCCTGGGCATGACCGACTCGCTCATCCTGATGGTGCTGGCGCTGGTGGTCTTTGGGCCGCGGCGGCTGCCGCAGATCGGCCGCCAGATGGGCAAGCTGATGTACGAGTTCCGCAAGGCCTCGAACGACTTCAAGTTCCAGATGGAAGAGGAGTTGCGCAACGCCGAGGAAGCGGACCGGCGGCAGAAGGAAGAGGAACGGCTGAGGACGCTGGCGGCGCCGGCTCAGCCGGCGCAGACCATCGAGGCCGTTGACGCAAGCGCGGCTGTCCCGGTGGAGAGCCCCTACCCCGGCGAGGAGGTGTATCCGCCGGTGATCGTGGCTGCCGCCGAAGCCCCGGCCCAAGAGACGGTTCCCAGGATTCAGCCGCCCTCGACCGGCGAGACGGTTCCGGTGGAACGGCCATGGAGCCTGGAAGAAGAGCTGGCCAAAGTCTCAGCGCCTTCCGCCGCGCCCGCGGCCAGCGAACAGCCTGCGGCAGAGAGCAAGGGCGAGACCCCCTCCACGGAGCAAGCGGTCCATCATGGTTGATCCCGCGGACGCAATCGGCAAGGCGCGCGAGGCCGTCACCAAGCGCGCGGAACTGCCAGGCATGAGCCTGATGGAGCACCTAGACGAGTTGCGGCGGCGCATCGTCCGCTCGGCCATCTTTCTCTTCCTGGGCTTCATCGTGGCCTATATCTTCCACGAGCGGCTCTTCGCCCTGGTGCAGGCGCCGTTGAGCAGCATCGGCAAGACGCTGGTCTTTACCCACCCGATGGACCCGTTGAACGTCTACCTTCAGGTTTCCCTGATCGGCGGCGCGATCCTCGCCTCGCCCTTCATCCTCTTCCAGGTATGGCTCTTCATTGCGCCGGGACTCTACCAGCGCGAACGGCGGTTTGTGGTTCCCTTCATGGCGGCCACGGTGGGGCTGTTTCTGGCTGGCGCGGCCTTCGGCTACTTCTGGGTGCTGCCCGGCGCGCTGAAGATTCTGATCGTGGATTTCGGCCACAACTTCACCTCCATGGTCACCATCGAGGAGTACAGCGGCTTCTTCCTCTCGATCATTCTCGGCCTGGGCATCAGCTTCGAGATGCCCATCCTCATCTTCTTCCTGGCCATGTTCGGCATCGTCAGCCCGCGCTTCCTCTGGACGAACATCCGCTATGCGATTCTGGCGGTCTTTCTGGTAGCGGCCGTCATCTGCCCCAGCCCCGACCCATGGACGATGTGCATCTACGCCGTCCCCATGCTGGGGCTTTATCTGATCGGCATCGGCGTGGCCTGGTGGGTGCATCCATCGCGGCGCAAGGCCAAGCAAGCCAAGGAGTCCGCGCAGTGATTTTTCCCTTGTTTTCGAAGAAGGTAGCGGCACAAACGCTCCGTGCCCCATCCTTGCAGCGTCTTTGTTTTTGCGGCAAGGGTGGGAGGGCACAAAGCTCGTCGGGCCTTTTCTTCGTCCACGCCGCGGTCGTCGGCCTAGTCCTCTTCGCCCCCCTGGCCTCCCCCGCGCAGCAGCACTTCAACGGCGCAAAGGCGCTCGAATATACGCGGCAGTTCGTGTCGATCGGGCCGCGCTGGCCTACCAGCCAGGGACACCTGAAGGCCGAGCAGTTTCTGCGCAACCAATTCAAGCACGACCAGCTTGAAGAAGACGCGTTCACGGCCAACACGCCCATCGGTCCGGTGGCGATGCGCAACTTCATCGTGCGCTTCCCCGGCAAGAAGAACGGCGTGATCGTGCTGAGCACGCACTACGAGACCAACTACCCGCTGCGGAATATCAACTTTGTGGGCGCCAACGACGGCGGCTCGACCACCGGGCTGCTGCTGGCCATCGCCGATCAACTGCGCGGCGAAATGGGCCGCGCAAAGATGCTGGAAGGCTACTCGGTTTGGCTGGTCTTCTTCGACGGCGAAGAGGCCATTCAGAGCTGGTCGCGCTCCGACTCGACCTACGGCAGCCGCCACCTGGCCGCCCGCTGGGGCAGGGATGGAACGCTGGGCCGCATCAAGGCCTTCATCCTGGCCGACATGATCGGCGACAAGGACCTGGACATCCAGCGCGAGACCAAGTCCACCGACTGGCTGGTGGCCGCGGTGCGCCAGGCGGCGCACAAGTTCGGCTACGACCGCTACTTCTTCCAGAGCGAGATGCCGGTCGAGGACGATCACTTGGCGTTTGTCGAGCGCGGCGTGCCTTCCATCGACGTGATCGACCTGGACTACGGACCCAACAATAGCTATCACCACACCGCCCAGGACACGATGGACAAGATCAGCGCGCGCAGCCTCACCATCGACGGCGATGTCTTTCTGGAGACGATAAGGCTGGTGAATCAACGATAAGGGAGTAGGGAATAGGGAGTAGGAGCACGGCATGAGCGAATCCTTTAAAGATCTCGTGGTCTGGCAACGAGCCGTTCAATTGAGTGTGGCAATCTACAAACTCACCTCTTCTTTCCCAGCCTCCGAGCAATTCGGCCTGACCAGTCAATTGCGCCGGGCATCTGTCTCCATTGCCAGCAACATCGCAGAGGGATACGGCAGGTCGACAAAAGGAGAGTATCTTCTCTTCCTCGGACATGCACGCGGCTCAAAATGCGAAGTCGAAACGCAACTCGTGATCGCAGGAGCATTGGGTTTCGGCTCGGAGCAAGAACGGCAACTGGCCGAAAGCCTTGCCGACGAAGTAGGCCGGATGCTCGTCGCGATGATGAGAAAGCTTAAAAAGTGAGACTGGTCTTTCTACTCCCTGTTCCCTATTCCCTATTCCCTACTCCCTGTTCCCTGCCTTCCTGTAGCATTCCCTTATGATTGCGGGTGTTTCCTGGGTCTGGTGGCTGGGGTTTCATGCGACGGTGGCGGCGTTGCTGGTGGCCGACTCGCTGCTGCCCGGCCACCGGCGCGATTCGCGCCACGCGCAGACGGTCGCCTGGCTCTGGACGGGCGTGCTGGTGCTGGCCGCGGCGGTCTTCGCCGGCTGGATCGCGGTCACGCAGGGCCACAAGACGGCGCTCGAATTCGTGGCCGGATACGCCATCGAAACTTCGCTCAGCGTGGACAATCTCTTCGTCTTCCTGGTGATCTTCCAGGGATTCGGCATCGGCCCGCGCCGCCAGCACAACGCCCTGCTGTGGGGTGTGGCGGGAGCGGTGGTGCTGCGCGCGCTGTTCATTGGGGCGGGCATTGCACTGCTCAGGCGCTTCGACTGGATCGCGTGGGTCTTCGGCCTCTTTTTGCTCTATGCGGCCTGGCGGCTGCTGCGCGGCGGCTCGGCAAACGCGGCGATCCCAGAGTGGATTCGGCGGATGCAACCGGCGCGCGGGTCGTTGCTGCCGGTGATTCTGGCCATCGAATTCACCGACGTGCTCTTTGCCACGGATTCCATTCCCGCGGTGCTGGCCGTCAGTCACAATCCCTTCGTGGTCTACACATCCAACATCGCGGCCATCCTGGGCCTGCGCTCGCTCTACTTTGCCCTGGCCGCGATGCTCGACCGCTTCCGCTATCTGCACTACGGGCTGGGCGCGCTGCTGGCCTTTGTTGCGCTCAAGATGCTCGCCGCCCGCTGGATCGAAATTCCGATTACGCTCTCGCTGGCCATCATGGGCGCAATTCTGACGGTCTGCGCGGTTGTTTCCTGGCTGGCGGGAAACAGGGATCAGGGAGTGGGGAGTGGGGAGTAGGGAGTAGCTCCGTATCCGATCCCTTTCGCCCTTATGCAAAACGGGTGGGAGGCTGCTGCGGATTTAAGTTTGTGCTTTCCTCCTCGCGACAGAAATGCGAAACGCGGCTCCCTCGACTCGCCGCGCTCGCTCAGCATGACAGCGAGAATGGGGCACGAAGCAAACGTTTGAGGTCAGAAGCAAAGGATGGTGCCTCCTACTCCCTATTCCCTACTCCCTATTCCCTATTCCCTATTCCCTCGCCAAGTTACCACTCCTCGAAGACCACCCGGCCATCGCTTTTCAGCACCGAGTGCTTGCGGAAGCGCTCGTCGTCGCGCTGGGGATAGTCGTTGCGGAAGTGGGCGCCGCGGCTTTCGGTGCGGGCCAGGGCCGAGGCCAGGATGGCGTGGGAGACGCGGCTCATGGCCTGGGCTTCGGCCAGGCGGCGGCCTCCCTTCCCTTGACTGGCCAGCTCGGCCAGTTCCGCCGCGCAGGCCGCTTGCGCCGCACATCCCTGGCGCAGCTTGGTCTCTTCGCGCAGCAGGCCGGCATAGGCCCACATGGCGGCTTGCTGCCCGGCGATCAGCTCTTCCATATGGGTTTCTTCCCCGGCGGTGAGCGGAATGGGAGCGGCGGCAAGCGCATCGCCGCCAGCCGGCGGCAGGCCATCCTCCAGCATGGCGTGCGCGGCCCGCGCGCCAAAGACCAGTCCCTCGAGCAGCGAGTTCGAGGCCAGCCGGTTGGCGCCGTGAACGCCGGTGCAAGCCGCCTCGCCGGCGGCGTAGAGACCGCGCAGACTGGTGCGTCCGGAGAGATCGGTCTTGATGCCGCCCATGAGGTAATGGGCCGCGGGACGGACCGGGATGAGGTCGCGGGCAAGGTCCAGCCCGTGCTGGGCCAGGAAGGCGCTGATGCCGGGAAAGCGCTGGTGCAGGTCGATGTTCTTGATGTGGCGCATGTCGAGATGAACCAGGCGCGCGGCGGAATCCAGATCGGCGGCGTCGGCCGTGCCTTCACGGGCGATGGCGCGGGCCACCACGTCGCGGGGCGCAAGTTCGAGCAGCGGGTGATAGCGCTCCATGAAGCGCTCGCCGCGGTCGTTGCGCAGAACCGCGCCCTCGCCGCGCAGGGCCTCGGAAAGCAGAAAGCGCGGAACACCGGGCAGCGAAAGAGCGGTGGGATGGAACTGATAGAACTCCATGTCGGCCAGCTCGGCGCCGGCCTCCGCGGCCAAGGCGATGCCGTCGCCGGTGGCTACGCTGGGGTTGGTGGTGTCGGAGTAGACCTGGCCCGCGCCGCCGGCGGCGATCAGCACGGAACCGACGGCGATGCGCTGGGGCTCGGAAGCGAGCGAGTTGGCGCTGGCCAGTTCGGCGCCAACCACGCGGCCGTCGGCAACCACCAGGCCGGTAACCATGGTCCACTCGGCAAAGCGGATGCGCTTGTGGACGCGGGCAAAGGCGACCAGCGAGCGGCTGATCTCAGCTCCGGTGGCGTCGCCGTTGGCGTGGAGGATGCGGGCGAGGGAGTGAGCGCCCTCGCGGGTGCGCAACAGCTCGCCGGTTCCCGTATCTCCCTCGCGGTCGAAGTTGGCGCCCCACTCGATGAGTTCGGCCACGCGCACCGGCCCTTCGGCCACCAGCGCCTGGGCCGCGGGACGGTAAACGATGCCATCGCCGGCATGAACGGTGTCTTCAAGATGGAGAGCAACGTCCCGGTCGCCCTCCATGGCCACCGCGATTCCGCCCTGCGCGTAGTGGGTATTCGACTCGCCCAGAGACTCCTTGGTGACCACCAGAACTTCGCCGTGCCGCGCCAACTCCACCGCGGCGCGCAGCCCGGCAACGCCCGCGCCCATAACCAAATAATCCACCTGAGATGCTTTAGCCATAATCATTCAGGCTAACACCGGAAGGAGGGGTCGGAGATCGGTGGGCAGGCGAGAAGCGGCGGAGCTGGTTGGCTCCGCCGTTTTGATTTTGTGGACTGATTCCAGACGCGGATCGCGCACCCAGCAACTTACTGGATCGGCTTGCCGTTGTCGGTCAATTGCGCCAGAAGCGCCTGCCCCTGCTGTTGAACGGCAGGCGGCAGCTTGGAGTAGGAGAGTCCTTCCGCCGCGTCCTGTCCCGTCGAGAGCGCGTACGCGAGGAAGGCCTTGAGCGCTACCTGCTCGCCGTCGGTGCTCTTGTTGTCCTTGGGGATGAGGACGAAGGTCATGCCGGTGATGGGATATGCACCCTTGGCCGTCGCGGGAGGATCGACGATGGGGGTGCGGATATCCTTGGCCAGCAAATCGCCTGCCGCGTTCACCGCAGCATAGGCGCTCGCCGGAGTGGGCGCCGCGTATTCTCCGGCCCGATTCTGAATCGAGGCCACGGAGACGCCGGAGCTTCGGGCAAAGGTCAGTTCGAGATAGCCGATGGTTCCAGGAGTGTCCATGACCGCGCTGAGAACGGCATGGCTCCCGTTGACGCCCATGCCTGCCGGCCACTTGACGGTGAGGCCCTGCCCCAGTTTGGCGCTCCAGGTTGCGCTCGTCTTGCTCAGATAGCTGGTGAGGATGCTGGTGGTTCCGCTGCCGTCGGCGCGATGGACGAGGATGATGGCGGCATGGGGGAGCGCAGCTCCGGGATTCTCGCGGGCGATTGCAGGGTCCTGCCAACTGATGATTTCGCTGGCGAAGATGCCCGCCAGGGTCTGGCCGCTCAGCCGCAGCGGGGCTTTCAAGCCGGGCAGGTTATAGATGATGCAAACCGGGCCGGTGCTGACGGGAATCTGGACAATGGGCGGAAGTCCCTGGAGCTGGCTGTCGGCCAGCGGCGCATCGCTGGCGGCGAATGCCCCGTAGCCGCGGCGCAGATTGTCGATTCCGGCGCCGCTGCCGGTGGCGCGGTAATTGACCTGCACCGGATGGGCGGCCGCGTAGTCCTTGCTCCAGCGGTCGATCAGCGGTTCAATGGCTGAACTTCCAGTAGCGGAGAGCGAACGGATCTGCGTGGACGCGACCTTGGAATCCGACGGCCTTCCCTCTTCGGAGAGGCTGCATCCCGTAGCGACCAGGACCATGCCCGTTGCCAGCGCAGCGGACGCCATAGCAAGTACTGTCAATCTCAGATTCATCAGATTCTCCCGTAAACACACCTATGCACACGCACATAGCCGTGGATCGTCCATGCGCGCGCACAGACGCACTATAGGGATTTCGTTGTGAAAAAGGGATAAATTCAGGCGTACCGGCGATTCCGCCCGGCGTTTCGTGGCATGGATCGGCTTCAGAAAGATGGATTGAGCCTGAGAAAGGCTTGGGGCCCCAGCGCCGGAGCGTCTACAGCGCCTCCGCACGCTGCCGCGTCTGGCTGACGAAGGCCTCGTCCTCCGGCGAGGCGGGCTTGATGGAATCGAGGTTGATGGCGACGTTGGCCAGCGCTCCTTTGAGAGCCGCGCCGGCGAGAGCTACTGCCGTGGTCAGATCGGAGTTCATGTTGGGATTGGTGACCGGCTGCAAGGCGGCCGCGATCCGCGCCACTTCGGCGGCTCTTTCGGCCACACCCAGCGGCACGCTCGTCGCCTGCCGCAGCGCGGCATTGATCGCCCGGCCACCGTCGCCGGATTCCTTCGCTGCCTTGTAAGCCTTCATCACCACGTTGTAGCTCTCGGCGTCGGCATCGATGGCGGACTTCAGTTCCTCGCGCAACGGGGCGAGACGCGCGACGGCTTCGCTGAGCTGGCTTTCGTACTGCACGTAGGCCTTTTTGCCGCGCGACATCGAGGCCACCATGCCGGCCAGGCCCGCGGCCATGGCGCCCGCGGCCGCCGCCGCGCTGCCTCCGCCGGGAGTCGCCGTGGGTGCGGCCAGTTGCTCGATGAATGGCTCGACCCCGGCGCGCAATCCGCCCACGGCTACCTTGCCGCTCATCACTCCAGCCAGGCGGTTTTCAAGGATGAGCGAGGAGTCGAAGTTTTCCACTTGCAGGAACCACTCGGCGGCCTGCTCCAGCGCAAGCTTGGGAATCAGCCCGACGATCTCGCTGGAAACCGGAACCACGCCGTAGCGCGCCGCCTCGCGCTTCACAAACTCGAAAACCCGGTGGATCGGCGTCTGCTCGAAATCGGTCAGGTTCATCGAAACCTGCGCCATGCCGCGCACCAGGAATCCCGCGCCCTTCACGTAGCGCAGCCCGCCCGACGAAAACCGCACCGCCTTGGCGATCTTCTTGGCGATGGCCACCTCGGCCGTATTCAGAAAGATGTTGTAGGCGATCAGCGGCTTGCGCGCGCCCACCACCGTGGCTCCGGCGGTGGGATGCACGCGCGCCTCGCCAAAATCGGGCTTACGCGCCGGGTTGGTCGCAATCTCCTCGCGAATCCCCTCGAATTGGCCGCGGCGAATGTTTTCCAGGTTCTGCCGCTCCGGCCTCGTCGCCGCGGCCTCGTAAAGATACACCGGAATCCCGTAGCGCCGCGCGATTTCCTCTCCCACGTGCTTGGCCATCGCCACGCAGTCTTCCAGCGTGACGCCGGCGATGGGAATGAAGGGAATCACGTCGGCCGCGCCCATGCGCGGGTGCGCGCCCTGGTGGCGGGTGAGGTCGATCAGTTCGGCGGCCTTGCCCACGCCGCGGATCGCCGCTTCCTGAATGGCTTCCCGCTCGCCCACCAGCGTGATCACGCAGCGGTTGTGGTCTTCATCCATCTCCCGGTCGAGAAGAAAAACGCCGGGAATCTTCATGGCTTCGACAAGGGCATCGACTTTGGCCGCGTCGCGGCCTTCTGAGAAGTTGGGAACGCATTCAATAAGCGTGCTAGGCATGTGGGAAAGGATAAAGAGCGGCGGCGGGTGAGGGCAAACGGAGGGACGAGGAAGTAGGGAGTACTGGTTGGCCAGTGAGCGGGTCGATGCGGGGTTTGCGCTTTCCTTGGTTTGGTACGACTTCAAACGGTCAGACATCTCGTTCTCTTACCGCTCGTTTTTGTACCAGTTCCGTGCCCCATCCTTTCGCCTCTTTTCTGGCGAAAGGGTGGGAAAGTTGGAACCTCAAAGGTGCTGGGTGCCCCAGGTCCCCATTTTGGGACCTGGGAAAGCACAGATTCAATGGTGCGATACCCTCCGGTCAGAGCCCTAGTGCGGCCGTCCCGGCAACACGAAATGCTCCGCGCAGCGCGGCTCGTAAAAGTCCCCGGCCATGATGATGGGGCTGTCGTAGGGCGCCGGTTTCCCGTCGATCAGCCGCTGCGGATAAAGCGCCTTGGCCCCGCAACTGCAATACGCCACCAGCTCGGTGATGTTGCCCGAGTAGGTGCGCACCAGCCAGGAGAGATCGATCATTTCGCCGAAGGGCATTCCGCGAAAATCGAGTTCGAGGCCCGAGACCATCACGTCGTAGCCCGTGTCGAGCAGCCGCCGGGTGAACGGGAAAAGATCCTGCACAAACTGGCCCTCGTCGATGGCCACGCACTCGATGCGCTTGCCAATCTGCTGCTCCGTGGCCTTCAGCGCCGGCAAGACCGACCACGGATCGGCCGACGGAAATTGCAGGGCCTCCATTCTGCCGCAGCTGTTCTGGTTCCGGCTCTCCACCAGCCCGGCCGCCGCCTTGGTGTCGTCGCTGGGCTTGAGCAGCATCACCGACTGCTTGGCATATTGCCGGCGCGTCTCGATTCTCCGCAGCAGTTCGGCGGTCTTGTTGCTCCGCATCGGCCCGACGATCAATTCCAGTTTGCCCGCCACGATGATCTCCGTCATTCTCCGCTATTCCCCGTCGCCCATCCCCTTCGCCGCCGTCCTGCAAGCATCGTTTCTGCTCCCAGAACGAACAGGGGCATAATTCGTTCTTCACAATATACCCGTCCGGCGCAGGACCTGGGATGGGCTCGGCCTCTGGAAATCCGGGGACCGAATTCAGGGGCCGCGTCTGCCCGCTGGTCGATTTGCCGATTAATTCGCGAATCCGCGCACAATAAAAAGATGCGGCCCCTGACCGGCCGCCGAAGGAGCAGCTTTCATGACCCAATCCACCCCCATCGCATCCAGCGTCGTCTCCTCAAACCCCGCCGTCGCGCGCTGCTTGAGCGCCTGGGAACCCGTCTACCGGGCGGCGCTGGCGAAAGGCAGATACAAGGTACACGCCGCCGACGATGCCGCCCAACTCTACCGCGACGCCATGCCTCCGCTCTCCGGCTACGAGAACATCCGCGATTTCATCGCCTGCACCGCCCACGGCATCCTCGTCGGCGCCATCGACGCAACAGATGCCAGCAAGCTCCTCTACGCCGCCCAGGTCGCCCTCACCACGCTCCGCAGCCAACCCTCCCCGCCTGTACCCCCCTCCCCCCTCCCCTGAAGAATCGGCGAAAACTCGTCATAACTCAAATAGAATCAACCAGTTGCAGCGATTTCACTCTGCCATACCCAATCTTCAACTCATTTGTAATCAGCAACTTGCAAAATGACACATCCCAAAATTGCGGCGCGGATGCACGGCGCGGATTGCGCCAGCGCACAACTTTACAGACCGCAAAAAAACTCGGCTTTGTAACAGGGCACGACTTCAGTCGTGCCGTAAATGCTTCAAAATCAACGCGGGCTTCAGCCCCTGCAATCTCTTCTTCGCCGATTCGCGCAAAATCGGCCATTTTTCTGCTACCCCTGAGGAGGACCCGTTTGAAAGCTGCAAATGCATCGGGAGGCCGACGCGCTCTCCCATCGCGCTCAATCGGTTGCGCCGGCGCGAGTTGTATCCTGAGCAGGAGCTTTTGAGGGACTGCGCGCGGGTGCGGCGGCGGTTCTTCTACCGGGAGAAAAGATGACGACGACCATGGCGCCAACGATTCGCGCGGCGCGCGGAAACCAGTTGAGCTGCAAGGGATGGCAGCAGGAGGCGGCGCTGCGCTGCCTGATGAACAACCTCGATCCGGAAGTGGCCGAGCGGCCCGCGGATCTGGTGGTCTACGGCGGCATCGGCAAGGCGGCGCGCAACTGGGAGTGCTTCCACGCGATCGTGCGCGAACTGCAAAATCTGGGCAGCGAAGAAACGCTGCTGGTCCAGTCCGGCAAGCCGGTCGCTGTCTTTCCCACCCACGAGATGGCGCCGCGCGTCATCATCGCCAACTCCAACCTGGTGGGCAAGTGGGCCAACTGGGAGCACTTCAACGAACTCGACCGCAAGGGCCTGATGATGTATGGCCAGATGACCGCCGGAAGTTGGATTTACATCGGCACGCAAGGCATTTTGCAGGGCACCTTCCAGACCTTTGCCGCGCTGGCCGAACAGCACTTTCACGGTTCCCTCAAGGGCAAGCTGGTGGTGACCGGCGGCGTGGGCGGAATGGGAGGGGCTCAACCCTTGTCTGTGACGCTGAACGACGGAGTGGTGCTGGCCATCGACGTGGATCGCTCCCGCATCGAGCGCCGCGTGGAGACCCGCTATTGCGACCTGCTTACCGAGGACCTGGACGAGGCGCTGCGGCTCTGCGAGGCGGCCCGCCGCGAGGGCCGTGCGCTCTCCGTGGGCCTGGTGGGCAACTGCGCCGACGTGCTGCCTGAGATTGTCCGCCGCGGCGTCCAGGTGGACGTGGTGACCGACCAGACCAGCGCCCACGACCCGCTGAACGGATATCTCCCGCAAGGGCTCGCGCTGGCTGAGGCGGCCGAGTTGCGCCGTCGCGATCCCCAGGAGTATGTGCGCCGCTCCACGGCCAGCATGGTGGTCCACGTCGACGCCATGCTCGCCCTGCAGCGCGCCGGCGCCGTGGCCTTCGACTACGGCAACAACATTCGCCGCTTCGCCTTCGACGCCGGCTGCGCGGACGCGTTTCTGATTCCCGGCTTTGTGCCCGAGTACATTCGCCCGCTCTTCTGCACCGGCACCGGGCCCTTCCGCTGGGTGGCGCTGTCCGGCGACCCCAAGGACATCGGCCGGACCGACGAACTGGCGCTGGAGCTCTTCCCTGACAACGAGATTCTCACCCGCTGGTTGCGGCTGGCGCGTGGCCGCTTTGCCTTTCAGGGCCTGCCCTCGCGCATCTGCTGGCTCAACTTTGGCGAGCGCGCCCGCATGGGCGAGGCGATGAACGATCTGGTGCGCAAGGGAGAAATTTCCGCGCCCATCGCCATCGGCCGCGACCACCTCGACACCGGCTCGGTGGCCAGCCCCTATCGCGAAACGGAAAAGATGCTCGACGGCTCCGATGCCGTGGCCGACTGGCCGATCCTGAACGCGCTGCTCAACACCGCGTCGGGCGCCACCTGGGTCAGCTTCCATCATGGCGGCGGCGTGGGCATGGGCTTCTCGCTGCACGCGGGCCAGGTCACAGTGGCCGACGGAACGGAGATGGCCGCGCGCAAGATCGCCCGCGTGCTCTCCAACGATCCCGGCCTGGGCGTCGTTCGCCACGCCGACGCGGGTTACGAGCTGGCGCAGCGCACCGCGCGCGAGAAGGGCATCCACATGCCCATGGCGGGCAAGTAGCCTGTGAATCTTGAATTGGGTGCCCCAGGTCTCGCTTCTGAGACCTGGGATCGTTCCGAACTCCGCGTATGACCCTGGCAATCGTCAATATCGGGCAACTGGTAACCTTCGCCGGCCCGGCGCGCCCGCGCGTGGGCCCGGAACTGCGTGAACTGGGTCTGATCCCCGACGCCGCCCTGCTCATCGACGACGGCCGCATCGTCGCCGCCGGTCCCTTTGCCGAACTCCGGACCAGAATCCCGCCCCACGCAGTGGTCGACGCCCAGGGCCGCTGCGTCACGCCCGGCTTTGTCGATGCCCACACGCACCTGGTCTTTGCCGGCAATCGCGCGGCGGAGTTCGAGCAGCGCATCGACGGAGCCACCTATCAACAGATCGCCGCGAGCGGCGGGGGAATTCTGAGCTCCGTGCGGCAGACCCGCGCCGCCACCGAGGACGAGTTGCTCTCCGTGGCGCGCCGCCATCGCGATTGGATGCTGCGCTCCGGCACGACCTCCCTCGAAGCCAAATCCGGCTATGGCCTCGACCGCGCCACCGAGCTCAAGCTGCTCCGCGTGCTCGCCCGTCTCAACCACGAGGGTCCGGCGCGCATCGTTTCCACCCTCTTGGCCGCGCACACGGTTCCTCCGGAGTTTGCCGGCCGCCGCGCGGAGTACGTCCGCTGGATCGCCGACGAGCTGATTCCCGAAGTGGCCGCCGCAAAGCTGGCTTCCTATTGCGACGCCTTCTGCGACGACCACGCTTTCACGGTAGACGAAGCGCGCACGGTGCTCGCCGCGGCCCGCCGTCACGGCCTGGGCCTGCGCATCCACGCCGAGCAGTTCCGGCCGGACACGGGCGCGGCTTTAGCCGCTGAGCTGGGCGCGGCCACCGCCGACCATCTGGAGTCCGTCACCGAAGAGGCTCTCCGCCAACTGGCCGCCGCGCGCGTCCAGCCGGTGCTGTTGCCGGGCTCAGTCTTCGCGCTCGGCCGCGCGCAGTATCCGCCCGCGCGCCGGATGATCGAGCTGGGCCTGGCCATTGTCCTCGCCACCGATTTCAATCCCGGCTCGTCGCCCATCGCCTCCATGCCCTTCATCCTCTCGCTGGCTTGCCTGCAAATGCGGCTTTCGCCCGCCGAGGCGCTTGTGGCCGCAACCCTCAACGCCGCCTGGAGCCTGGGCCTGGGCGAGCAGGTGGGCTCGCTCGAAGCCGGCAAGCAAGCCGATTTCCTGATCCACGAGTTTACCGATTACCGCGAACTGGCCTACTTCATCGCCGCCCCGGCGCGGCCGCGAGTTTTCGTCGCGGGCAAAGAAACGACGCCGTAAACGCCGTAGAAATTCCGCGCGAGGTTAAGAGCATTCTTGCTTTTTCTGTAGACTCCCGTGCCCATCCTTTCCGCTTCTTTTCGAGAAAAAACTGCGGAAAGGTGGGATGCCGATAAAACTCTCGTCTACACAATTTCCGAAACTGCTCGAACCCTGCCAGGGGCGCGTCCGGCCTCGGCGGCGACGCGGCCCAATGCCTGTGGGTCAATCCCGGCCCTCCACCCAGGAGGCTTTAGGATGGAAGCAGCGTGCAGACGATACGAGTAGAGACACCTTCGGCGAAGTATGGCGTGGTGGCGGGCAGCGGGCTCATCCAGACGCTGGCGCCGCGCATCGAGCGGGTCGCGGGCAGGTTGCCGCGGCGGGTTTTTGTCCTCACCTCGGCGCCCATCTGGGCGCTCTGGGGCGAGGCCTTCCTGGCTTCCTTTGCCGAGCCGCCGGTGGCTCTGTTTCTTGAGCCCGGCGAAAAGAACAAAACGCTCGCCAGCGCCGGGCGCCTGTTGCGGCAGATGGCGCAGGCGGGCGGAGACCGCGGATCGCTGCTGATCGCCTTCGGCGGCGGGATTGTGGGCGATGTGGGCGGATTTCTGGCCGCGATTTACATGCGCGGCATCCCCTGTGTGCAGGTGCCAACGACCTTTCTGGCCCAGGTGGATTCGTCCGTGGGCGGCAAAACGGGCGTGAACCTGCCCGAGGGCAAGAACCTCGTCGGCAGCTTTCACCATCCCCTGGCGGTCTTTGCCGATATCGGCGTGCTGGGCACGCTCCCGGAGCGCGAGCTGCGGGCCGGGCTGATGGAGAGCGTGAAGGCCGGCATCATTCGCGACCGGGCGCTGGTGCGCTTCATGGAAGAGCACGTGCACGCGGTCCTGGACCGCGATCCCAAGGCTTTGGAAAAGGTGATTGCCGCGTCGATCCGCATGAAGGCCGGGGTGGTGAATCTGGACGAGCGTGAGAGCGGCCTGCGGATGATTCTGAACTTCGGGCACACGGTGGGCCACGCGCTCGAGCAGGCCACGGCCTACAGGACCCTGCTGCACGGCGAGGCCGTGGGATGGGGCATGGTCGCGGCGCTCTACCTGGCGCGGCAGCGGGGAACCATCTCGCGGCCCCAGTTCGAGCGGATAGAGAGCTTGATCCATCTGTATGGGCCGCTGCCGCCGCTCAAGCTGCGCGCGGCCAAAGTGGTTGCGGCCACGGGCGGCGACAAGAAAAACGTGGGCGGCGTAAGGCGGTTTGTTCTGCCGGTGGGCATTGGCGACGCGGGCGTGGTCGAAGACATCGCGCCGGCGGAGTTGGAAGCCGCGGTCGGCTATATGCTGGCGCGGGCGAGTCGAGAGCGGGGTTAGCGGAGCTGGCTAGTTTCCCAGGTTCCAAAGGCGGGACCTGGGGCACCCGGCTTTTGTCGGCGGTGAGGCGGAAAAGAGCAAGCGGTTCAGATTTGGAGCGGAAATGACCATAACCGGAGCCAGGCCGCTGGGCGCGGAGGACGAAGCGAGCGCAGCGCGGGCCGTGCGCCAGATCTTCGACACGATTGCGCCGCGCTATGACCTGCTGAATCACGTGCTCTCGGCCAACGTGGACCGGCTTTGGTGGCGGCGCACGGCGCGGCGGTTCCGGGCAGTGCTGGCCCGGCCTGACGCGGCGGTGCTGGACATCTGCTGCGGCACGGGCGACATGACCATGGCGCTGCTGAAGCATCGACCATCGGGGGCGAGGCCCATCCTGGCGGCGGATTTTTCCCGGGAAATGCTGCGCCGGGGAGCGAAGAAGTTTGGCGCGCGCGAGGCCGGAGCGCCCTATGCCGTCCCGCTGGAAGCGGATGCCCTGCACTTGCCGCTCCGCTCCGGGTCGCTGGATCTGATTGTGACGGCCTTCGGCTTCCGCAACCTGGCCAACTACGAGGCCGGGCTGAGGGAGTTCCACCGGGTGCTGAAGCCGGGCGGGCAGTTGGGAATTCTGGACTTCAGCGAACCGGGCGGCCTGCTGGGCAAGGCTTATGCGGTGTATTTCCGGCGGGTTCTGCCGGCCATCGGACGCGCGATCTGCGGTAAAGACGGGCCGTACAAGTATCTGCCCGCTTCGGTGGGCAGCTTTCCGCCGCCCACGGAGATGCTGGAACTGATGCGGGCGACAGGCTACGCGGAGTGCGGTTGGCAGCCGTATACCTTCGGGATTGCAGGGTTGTACACGGGCACACGGTCGCTTGTAGTCTAAGGACGCGATGACGACTGCTATCTCCAGACTGGCCGGATTTTCCGCCGAAAAGCGGCGCGTGGCGCTGCACTCGATGCTGGCGGCGGCGGCCATGACGCTGCTGAAGCTGGCGGCCGGGCTGCTCTCCGGCTCGCTGGGCGTGCTGTCGGACGCGGCCCACTCCGGGCTGGACCTGGTGGGCGCGGCGCTGACCTTCTTTTCCGTGCGGGTAAGCGACAAGCCGGCCGACGAAGACCACACCTACGGCCACGGCAAGATAGAAAACCTCTCCTCCTTCAGCGAAGTCATCCTGATGGCCGTGTCGAGCGGCTGGATCATCTGGGAGGCGATCCAGCGGATTCTGCACAACACGACGGAGCTACGCCACTCGGTGTGGCCCGTGCTGGTGGTGCTGACATCGATCGGCGTGGACTTCTGGCGCTCGCGGCAACTGCGCGTGGTGGCCGAGCGGACCGGCTCGCCGGCCCTGGCGACCGACGCCTTCCACTTTGCCAGCGACATCTGGTCGTCAGTGGCCGTACTGGCCGGGCTGGGCGCCAGTTGGGCGGGAATGCATTTTGGGATCGCCGCGCTGCGCTATGCCGATCCGCTGGCCGCAGTCGTGGTTTCGCTGATGATTCTGCGGCTGACGCTGCGGCTGGGCCACGAGGCGGTCGCGGTGCTGCTGGACGAGATTCCGGCCGAGACGCGGCGCCAGATTGTGCGCGAGGTGGAGCAGGTGCCGGGCGTGCTGGCCGTCGAGCAGGCGCGCGTGCGCAGGTCGGGAGGCAACTATTTTGCCGACGTGACGCTGGCGCTGCCGCGGCGGTTCACCTTTGAGCACACCGGTGAGCTGGTGCGGGCGGCCACTGAGGCCGTGCATCGCACGCTGCCCGAGGCCGATGTAGTGATCCACCCGGTGCCGCGCCAGGCGAGAGCCGAAAGCATCTTCGACCGCGTGCGAGCCGTCGCCGCCCGCAACAACGTGAGCGTGCATGAGCTGAGCGTGCAGTCGCACCGCGGACGGCTCCGCGTGGAGCTGCATCTGGAGCTGGACGAGACCCTGCCGCTGCTGGCCGCGCACAGTTTTGTGAGCGCCATGGAGGCGGAGATTCTGCGCGAGACGCCGGAGATCGACGCCGTGCTGACCCACATCGAGAGCGAGCCGGCCACCATCGAGCAGCCCGACGAAGTGGACGCGGAGGACCGCAAGATCGAGTCCGCGCTGCTGTCGACGGCCGCGCACTTCCCGGAGATTGTGGATGTGCACGAGATCAAGGTGGGACGCAACGGCGAGCACATTCACCTCTCCTGCCATTGCACGCTGCCGGACGATTTGACCATGCAGCGCGTGCATCTGGTCATCACCGCGCTCGAAGACCGCTTCAAGCTGGAGTGCCCGGAGGTCTATCGGGTAACGATTCACCCCGAGCCGGCGACGGATAACTTGCGGTAGAACCACGGAGGCCGAAAGATGATTGCGCACAGCGAATGGAAGGGCTCGACAATCTTTGAGGGGATTGCGGAAAACGGCAATTCCGTCTTCTTCGATGCGGACCCATCGCACAGCCAGGGGCCCAGCCCCATGGAAGCGGTGCTGATGGCGCTGTGCGGATGCACCAGCGTGGACGTGGTTTCGATTCTGGAGAAGAAGCGCCAGCCGCTGACCGGGCTGCGGGTGACGGCGACGGCGAAGCGGGCCGGGACGGCGCCGCAGGTCTTTACCGAGATCAAGCTCACCTATGCGGTGAGCGGACGGTTGGACCGCAAGGCCGTCGAGGACGCGGTGGCGCTGTCCAAGAATAAGTACTGCTCGGTCTCGAAGATGCTGGAGAAGGTGGCGTCGATCGAGTACGAGATCGTCTTCGCGGACGGAGAACCCGAGCCATGACGAGCCGCGGGATTGTGAATTTCTTCCAGGTGGCGTCGCTGGTGATGCTGCTGGTGGCTGTGGCGCTGCTGGCGGCCATCACGACCATGCACTTTGCCATCCACGGGGCCGAGGTGCAAGTGCCCGCGCTCAAGGGAATGACGGTGGCCGACGCGCGCAGCCAGGCCGCCGGGCTGGGGCTGAATCTGGACGTGGACAACCGCTACTACTCGAGCGACGTGGCCGCGGGATACATCCTCACGCAGTCGCCCGCGGCGGGAACGGTAGTGCGGCGGGAGTGGCGGGTGCGCGTGGGCGAGAGCCTGGGCCCGCAGAAGGTGGAAGTTCCGGATACGGTGGGCAAAGAGGAGCGGGTCGCGGCGCTGGAGTTGCGGCGCGTGGGCCTCGAGGTGGGCGCGACCGTGCGGCTGCCCTACGGCAAGGCGGCGGAAGGAACGGTGCTGGCCCAGGACCCGCCGGCGCACGCGCAAGGCATTGCACGGCCCAGCGTCAATCTGCTGGTGGCCGCGCCGGGCGACGACGCACCGGACGGCTTTGTGATGCCCGACCTGACCGGGCTGCCGGTGGTAAGCGCGCAGGCGCAGTTGGCCAGGGTGGGCATCAAAACCGCGACGCCCAAGATGGTGGGAGTGCCCGTGGCGCTGGTGGGCGGCGGAGACGCGCCGCTGAAGCCGCCGGTGAAGCCGGGCGCGGTGTTGGCGCAGCAGCCGATGGCCGGAGCGCGCGTGGATCAGAGCACGATGGTGAAGCTGACGGTGGCGAATTAGCGGTCGGAGATCGGAGATCACAGGGAGCGGCCGGGAGGCGCGAAGCGATGGGATTGAGCGAGGACCTGGAGCGGGTAGCGTTGCAGGAGCGTGAGTTGGTGTTGCCGCGGCTGGATGCGCAGACGGCCTGGGAGCTGGGCGTTCGGCTAAGGACGATGGCACTGGAGCGCGGGCTGGCGGTGGTGATCGAGGTACGGCGCTTCGGGCAGCCGCTCTTTTATGCGGCGATGGAAGGGACGACGCCGGACAACGCGGAGTGGGTGCGGCGCAAGAGCAATGTGGTGGCGCGGTTCCATCGCAGCTCGTATGCGGTGGGGTTGAAGCTGAGGTCGAAAAATCAGTCCCTCACCGAAGAGCAGGGGCTGCCGCTGGCCGACTATGCCACCCATGGCGGGTCGTTTCCGCTGAACGTCGAGGGCGCCGGGGTGGTGGGCTGCGTGACCGTCTCCGGATTGCCGCAGCGCGCCGATCATGAACTGATTGTGGTGGCGCTCTGCGCCATGCTGGGGCGCAATTATGCGGAGCTAAGGCTGGAGACGGAGTAGCGGGTCAGCGAGTCAGCGGGTCGGATTCGACTTTTTCGATCGTCGCGATAAAAAATCCGTCGGTGTGAAAGACGCCGGGAAGCAGGCGAAGCGCGCCCGAGGGCGTGAGGCAGGCTTGCAAGCGTTCCGCGCCGGAGGAAGTCAGGATACCGTCGCCCAGCAGAGCATCGATGCGGGATGCGAGCGGAATGAGGCGGGCGTTGGGAGCTTCCGCGAGGACCGCGGCGACGACCTGCTCGTTTTCTTCCGGCTCCAGCGAACAGGTGGAATAGACGACGCGGCCGCCGGGACGGACGGCGCGCAAGGCGGCGTGGAGGATGGCGCGCTGGCGCTCGGTCTGGCGCGGGAGATCCTCCGGACGCAGTCGGTGACGGATCTCGGGGTTGCGGCCCAGCGTGCCGGTACCGCTGCAGGGAACATCGGCCAGCACAAGGTCGAATGCCGAGTCTTCGGCCAGCGCGGTTGCGTCGGCGAGGCGGCATTCGACGCGGTCGCCGAAGCCGGCCAGCCGCTTGCGCAGTTGCTCGAGCCGCGGAGGGCTGGATTCACAGGCGACGATGCGGGCCTGGGGGCTGCGCTCGGCGAGAATCAGGGTCTTGCCGCCTGGAGCGGCGCAGGCATCGAAGATTTTTTCCTGGTTTTCGTTGAGATTCTCGCTGGCCAGTTCGGCCACCAACTGCGAACCCTCATCCTGAAGCCGCACGCGGCCGTCGGTGAATGCGGCGGTCGCGGTCACGTCGCCGGATACCACGGTGCGGGCCTCTGTGAGCAGTTCGCCGGTATCCATGACAATGCCGGCTTGGGCAAGTTCAGCCTCAACCGCCCCGTGCCCCATCCTTTCCGCGTTTTTTTGCGGAAAGGGTGGGAAACCACTCATGTCTGCTGCCGTTGCTTCATCGCAGCATTGAACCAGCCGCACCGTGAGCACGGGCTGGCTCTGGCCGTGAATGCAGATGGCGCGCGCGGCCTCCAGGCCAAAGAAGCTGGCCCAGCGCTCGACCATCCAGGCAGGATGGGCCTGAGAGAGCGCCAGTTCGGCTGGAGATCCCTCAGAAAAATCAAAGAACGTCGAGCCCAGTTTGCGCAGAACGGCGTTGACCATGCCGGAGGCGAAGCGGTGGCCGGCCTGCTTGGCCAGTTCCACGCTTTCGTCGATGGCGGCGCGGGCGGGAATGCGGTCCAGATGGAGAAGCTGGAAGGCGCCGAGGCGCAGGGCGATGCGAATCTCGGGATCGAGTTTGGCGTTGGGGCGCTTGAGCAGGGTCTGCAACTGGTGGTCGAGCCGAATTTGCCAGCGGAGAACACCGAGAACCAGGGCCGTGGCGAGATTGCGGTCGGCAGGCGAGAGCGCGTTGACGGCTTTGCCGCGAAGCAGATCGTCGGAGTGGGATTGGCCGCGTTCGACGGCCATGAGAACCGCGAAGGCGGCTTTGCGGGCGGGAGAGATGGCGGGCATCGGCTTCAACCGAGCCGCGCTTGCGCGGGAAGCGGGTTACCGCGGAGAAACTCGGCGGCCGCGAGGCGTTTTTTGCCTTCGAGCTGAATTTCGAGCAGGTCGAGCCAGGTGTCTTCGGCGCAGCAGACGAGCAGGCGATGGTTCTGGACGGCAATCTGGCCGGGGAGCGCGGGAACGGCAGACTCGGGCGCGGCGGCGGCCTCTATGCGATGGACGATCAGCTTTTTGCCGTCGAGCGTGGTGAAGGCGCCGGGCCAGGGTTGAAAGCCGCGCCAGCGATTTTTGAGTTCGGTGGCTGTGCGGGCGGCGAAGTCCATGCGGCCGTCCTCTCGGTCGAGAAGCGGGGCGAAGGTGGCGAAAGAGTGGTTCTGCGGCTGGGGATGGATCGATCCATCGGCGAGGCCGGCCAGGGTTTCAACCACCAGCGGCGCGCCGGAGCGGGAAAGCAGATCGAAGAGATCGACGGCGGTTTGATCGGGGGCGATTTCGACGGTCTGCTGGAGGAGAATAGGACCGGTGTCGAGACCTTCTTCGAGCAGCATGGTCGTGTTGCCGGTGAAGGCGTCGCCCATGGCCACGGCCCACTGGATGGGCGCGGCGCCGCGGTATTTGGGCAGCAAGGAGCCGTGCAGGTTGATGCAGCCCAGGCGCGGCAGAGCCAGCATCCAGGGCGGGATGATGCGCCCGTAGGCCACCACGACGATGGCGTCGGGCGCAATGGCTTCAAGTTGCGCGCGAAACTCGGGATGGTTGCGAATCTTCTCCGGCTGGGTGACTGGGAGATCGGCGGCGAGTGCGGCCTGCTTAACGGGAGGAGCGGTCAACGTCTGGCTGCGGCCCACCAGCCGGTCGGGCTGCGAGACCACCAGAGGGATTGCGTGGCCCGCGGCCAGAAGGGCCTCAAGGGTGGGTACCGCGAATTGGGGAGTGCCGCAGAAGACCAGTTTCACCGGTTTACCACTCGCCGTCGCGCTGCATCTTGCGAATCTTGCGCAGATTCAGGTCGCGCTTGAGGGCGCTCATGCGGAAGATGAACAACATGCCGTCCACGTGGTCGATCTCGTGCTGGAAGCAGCGGGCGAGCAGGTCGTCGCCATCCATCTCGAACCATTTGCCGTGCTCGTCCTGGGCGCGGATGCGCACCTTGGCCGCGCGCACCACCTTCTCGCGAATCTCGGGGAAGCTCAGGCAGCCTTCCTCCTCGTATTGCCTGCCATCGCTGAAGATGATCTCGGGGTTGATGAGCACCAGCTTGTCATCCGGGTTCTTGCCCATGCTCAGGTCGATGGTGGCGATGCGCTTGGAGACGCCCACCTGCGGGGCGGCCAGGCCAATGCCCTGGTTGGCGTAGGTGGTCTCGAACATGTCCGCGACCAGGCGGCGCAGTTCGGCGTTGAACTCGGTGACCGGCTCGCCGGGCTGCGAAAGCACCGGCTCGGGATATTTGACAATCTTCAGAATCATTTTTTGGGTCAAAAACTCCGTATCTGTTCGATGTATCCCGAGAAATTCCGTTGCATTTCCAGGACCGAATCGCCGCCGAACTTCTGCTGGGCCTGGGCCGCGACGGTGAGGGCGACCATGGCCTCGGCGGCCACGCCGGCCGCTGGCACTACGCAAATATCGGAGCGCTCGTAGCTGGCGCTGGTGGGCTGGCGGTTATCGAAGCGGACCGACTCGAGCGGCTTGCGCAGGGTCGAGATGGGCTTGAGATAGCCGCGCACCACAATGTCTTCGCCGTTGGAGACGCCGCCCTCGATGCCGCCGGCGTTGTTCTGCGGGCGGGTGAAGCGGGTGGGACCGCCCGTCTTTTGTGGCGCGTAATGGATGGGGTCGTGGACTTGGGAGCCAAAGGACTCGGCGGCCGTGACGCCGCGGCCGATTTCGACGGCCTTGACGGCTTGCAGGCTCATCACCGACCAGGCGAGCAGGCCGTCGAGGCGCTCGTCCCAGTTGGCGTAGGTGCCCAGGCCGGCAGGGACGCCGTGGACGACCACTTCAAAGACGCCGCCGACGGTGTCGCCGGTGCGCGAGACCTCTTCGACCTCTTCCTTCATGCGGGCTTCGGTGGCGGCATCGACGCAACTGAGCAGGATTTCGTCCTTGGCGGCGACGGCGGCGATCTCGTTCCACGCGGCCGCGCGGGCAAGTTCGACGCGGCCCACGCGGATCACGTGGCTGGCAATTTCAATCCCCAGCGTCCGCAACATCAGCTTGGCCAAGGCTCCGGCGGCCACGCGCGCGGTGGACTCGCGGGCCGAGGCGCGCTCCAGCACGTAGCGGGCGTCGGGAAAGTTGTATTTGAGGGCGCCGGCCAGGTCGGCGTGGCCGGGACGCGGCGAGGCGACCGCCTGATGCTTGGCGGGATCGCCGGCCTCGACGGGCAGCTTCTCTTCCCAGTTTTTCCAGTCGCGGTTGACAATCTCGATGGCGATGGGCGAGCCGATGGTTTTGCCGTGGCGCACGCCGGAGAGGACGTGGGCCTTGTCGGTTTCAATCTTCATGCGCCCGCCGCGGCCATAGCCCTGCTGACGGCGCCAGAGCTCGCGGTTCACGAAATCCAGATCGACGGGCACGCCGGCCGGCAGCCCGGAGACGAGGGCGATGAGGGATTCCCCATGGGACTCGCCGGCGGTTGAAAAACGAATCATATTGTCTTGATTGTAACGGAGGGGACAGTTGTCAGTGGTCAGTTTTCAGTGGTCGGTGGCCAACAGCCCATGGCCAACGGGCTGGGAAGCGGGACGCGGAGGAAGTGCGCTTCCAATTTGCCGCATCCTTTTCTGAGCTTCGTGTATTCTGCTTGCGTGATCGCCAGCGCTCCAGCTTTGCACTTTTCACTGACAACTGGCCACTGAGGACTGACAACTCGCCATGAGCTACTTCCTCTTCAAAACCGAGCCCGATGTCTACTCCTTCGACGATTTCCTCAAGGACAAGGAGACCGTGTGGGACAACGTGACCAATCCGACCGCCGTGAAGCATCTGCGCGAGATGAAGGCGGGGACGAAGTGGATCTTCTACCACACCGGCGACGAGCGCACCGCCGTGGGCACCGGGAGCGTCGTGAGCGTGGACCCGGCCGATCCCAAGGTTCCCATCGTCCGGGTGAAGGTGGGCAAGCGGCTCAAGCAGCCCAAGACGCTGGCCGCCATCCGGGCCGAACCGCTCTTCGCCGATTCGCCGCTGGTGATCATCGGACGGCTTTCCGTGGTTCCGCTGACCGCGGAGCAGTGGGAGTGGTTTTTGGCGTGAGGAACTGCGGCTCAGGCCGCGGGCTGCTCTTTGGAAGGGGTCTCGGCCTCGGGCGAGACGTGCTTTGGCGAGGAGAGCAGAGTCTGCAGATCGGCGGGCAGAGCGGAGAACGGAACGAATCGAGCCAAGTCTTCTTCCGTTAACTCGCGAACATCGCCCTCGTCATTCGTCAATGGTTTTGGGTTTGCCATATTTGCGCGCCTCCCGGTCATTCGCTTTGCGGAAACTGATCACTCGAATTCCTCGGTCCCGAGGAATGAAACAGAGCATGTGCAGCCGTCTTCTTAAATATCCCACGGCGACCAGGCGATGTTCTCCCTTGCGCACCTCGCCAAAATAGGAAGCTGAAGCAAAGTCAAACCCGGCGGCCTCGTCGAAACCGAGATTGCGTTCCCGAAGATTGCGTTCGTGCTTTTGTGGATCGTACGCGATTTCCACAACCATGATTGTAGCGGGAAACCGAAGTTCCGAAACAGTGAATCGGGAGTCAATCGCCAGACTCCCAGCTCCCGGAAGCGGGACCTGGGCGCCCCGATTGGATGTCGTTCGCCCTATGGATGGACGCCACCCGCCTGAATGATCGTCACATCGTCCGGCATTTCGCCGTTCAGGAAGGCGGCACGATGATCGGGGTCGCCCAGGTCCATGGTGAAATGCAGCCAGACCCCGTCTTGAAGGAGACCCATCTTCCACGGCCCTGAGACGGAATCGGAAAACTGCCAGACAATGTGGAAACCCTCCTCGTTGGTGAAACCTTCCTGATCGGCTTGCAGAATCGCGTCCCCGCGCTCCCACAAAGCCGAGCGCAGCGCGTGCAGGGCGTTGCCGCCGTCCTCCATATCCGCGCCTTGCAGATGCTGGAAGGCGTAGATCGTTCTCACCTCGCCCAGGTATTCGGCAAGCCATTCGACGCCGCTCTCCGGCTTGCAATCCTGCGCGTCTTCGAGGAAGTCCGCGATCTCGTCCTGGCCCACCGAGCCGTCAAAGACGGGATTCCGTTCGATGAGGGCGACCTCGACCTCGTCCGTGCCGGAGAGCAGCAGCGTTTCCCACTCGTCTTCGCTGCCTTCTTCAATGGTCAGCCTGAAGTCGGGATGCTCGGCTTGAAGCGCGTCAGCAAGCTCCAAAAAGGAGGGGAACTCTTCGTCTTTCGACAGGACGCGTGTGTAGTAGGCCATCTTGTTTTTCCTTGAGGGATGAAGACTGCCGATTGGCTGAATCGATGTTACTCCCGTTTCAGCCGATGGGGCATTGTGGGGGCGTCCATGTGCGAGGGTTCGGAAGAGAGTTCGGTGAAGACCGTGACGGCGGAGGAACTTGAGTTGAATTGCCTGGAGATGATCGATCTGGTTGAGGAGAAGGGATTCATCTACGTGATCACGAGGGACGGCAAGCCGATTGCAAAGATGATTCCGGCGCCGCCCGGGGCAGATCAGGCCGGCGTCTAACGCATTTCTCCTTCTGACGCACACCGAAGCCGACGCAATCAAGTGGCAATTTTCTTAAGAAATCGCCAACTTGCACTGTGCCACAAGGGCTACATGTGAAGGAGACATGCCCTAGCGATAGGTTTCGGAGCGGTGCCTGACTGAGTGGATGTAGAGCGTGTCCGCGGGTTCCTCGGTGAAGCGGACGCAGTAGTCGCCAACGCGGAGCCTCAACTCCCCAGAATCACCCTGCAACTTTTTGATGTGCCTTCGCCCGTCTGGGCGAAGCGGTGGAGAGCGGTGAGTATGCGCATGGCATGGTCGCGATCGATGCGGCGAATAGCCATCTTCGATTTCCTGCATTCAGGGTATATCGATCTGAAAAGTGGGACAAACTCCACCCGGGAGAATCATTGCGGCGATGGACGCGACGGCTTAGGCGGCCGGCTGCTTCTTCTCTTTAGCCGCCTCTTTGGCTGTGAGCAGCTTCCCGCCTTCAAGGTAGAGAAATGCGTCGATCTGTTTGTAGGAAAAACCCTGGAGGCTGTACTGATCCCGCATTTCGTCGATGATTCTCTTAAGCTCCGGGTAGTTCCAAAGCACCTGCTGCTGAAATTGACGGAGCCCGCCCTGATTTCTGAGCTGCCAAAGATATTCCTTCACGCGTGAATCGAAGATTGGGTAGGATTCGGGCCGGTGAAAGCTGCAATACTTCGTCGCAAAAGAGTAATAGTAATGATTCCTTCCAGCTACTTTGACAGTTGCAATCCTGTCGATCAGCGCCTCGTCTGCACGGCTCAATGCCGCATCGATCTTGAGCTCGACAATGTGCCGGGCAACATCGTAAACGGTTGGTGCATATTTACGATCAGTAGGTAAGTATTGGCTATTCACTCGAATCAGCAACGAGTAAAGGGAGTTCAGAGTCACGACTTTTAGAAGGACATGGGCTTGGTTCGTATTGTCCGGGTATCGGGCGAAGAGATCGAACAATGCTGCGTCGGGGTCGTTTGAATCATCGGCAAAATGCTTGCAGGCTGCTCTAACCGCATCCGCTGATGGCATCGTGAACGTTGTATTCATAGTTTTCCTCCCCTTCCAAGTGATGCACTTGAGGCCTTGAATTCGTCCGACCCAAAACTCTACCCTCCTTAACTCGCGTCTGCAAGACACAAAAAAGCACATCCGGCCACAGACTCCTAGCCGGATGTGCTTTCAATCTGGGATCGCAGCCTCAGCGCCGAAGGCGAGTTGGCCGCACCGCGGGTACTTACTTATCCGTCAGCGCTTCCACGCCAGGCAGTTTCTTGCCTTCGAGGAATTCGAGGCTGGCGCCGCCGCCGGTCGAGATGTGCGTGATCTGGTCGGCGAGGCCGGTCTTGTTGATGGCCGAGACCGAGTCGCCGCCGCCAATGATGGAGATGGCTGCCTTGTTGGCCGCGACGGCCTTGGCGATGGCATTGGTGCCCACGGCGAAGCGCGGGAACTCGAAGACGCCGGCCGGGCCGTTCCAGACGATGGTCCTGGCCGCCGCAACCACCTTCTCGATGGCCGCGATGGATTTGGGACCGATGTCCAGGCCCTGCCAGTCGGCCGGGAAGTCCACGGAGCAATCCCACGGCTGGGTGTTGGCGTCCTCGGCGAACTTGTCGGCCAGAACGTTATCCACGGGCAGCAGCAGGTTGACGCCCTTGGCCTTGGCCTTTTCCAGAGCCGCCTTGGCCATGTCGATCTTGTCTTCTTCGACCAGCGACTTGCCGGTGGCGACGCCGAGGGCGCGCTGGAAGGTGTAGGCCATGCCGCCGACGATGACCAGCGTATCGACCTTGTCGAGCAGGTTGTCGATGACGTCGATCTTGCCCGAGATCTTGGAGCCGCCGATGATGGCCACGAAAGGCTTTTCGGGCGCTTCAAGAGCCTTGCCGAGATAGGTGATTTCCTTTTCCATCAGCAGGCCGGCGACGGCGGGCTTGAGAAAATGGGTAATCCCTTCCGTGGAGGCGTGCGCGCGATGAGCGGAGCCGAAGGCGTCGTTGACGTACACGTCGGCCAGCGAAGCCAGCGCCTTGGAGAAGGCCGGATCGTTGGCTTCTTCCTCGGCATGGTAGCGGAGGTTTTCCAGCAGCAGAACCTGGCCGGATTCGAGCTGGCGAGACAGTTCGCTGGCCACATCGCCGATGCAATCCGGAGCGAAGGCTACGTTGACCTTCTCGCCGAGCGCCTTGTCGAGCAACTCGCGCAGCCGGTCGACGACCGGGCGCAGCGAATACTTTGGATTGACTTTGCCCTTGGGACGGCCCAGGTGCGAGGCCAGAATGACCTTGGCCTTGTGCTGGAGGGCGTAAACGATGGTGGGCAGCGTGGCGACAATGCGGGTGTCGTCGGTGATGGTCGAGCCGTCTTCGGTCAGCGGCACATTGAAGTCGACGCGGATGAAGACCCGCTTGTTGGCCAGATCGATGTCGCGAATGGAGAGCTTGGGCATGGGACTTTGCCTTCCTTGATTTTGGGGGTTACTGGTCAGTTGATTCGTCTTCTTCGCATCCGTCTTCGCAGCAGCACTCATCGTCGTCGCAGCAGCAGTCGGAGCAGGGAAGGACGGCTTCCATCTCCATTTCGAGACGCCAGGCGGGATTGAGCAGCGCGGCGACGACCACCATGGTGGACGCGGGACGAATCTCGCCGAAGAATTCGCCATGAACGCGGCCCACGGCCTCCCAGTCCTCGGCATGGGTGAGGAAGATGCGGGTGCGGACAACGTCCTCAAAGGAAGCGTCAGCCTGGGCGAGGGTCTCGGCGGCGATTTCAAAGATGCGGCGGGTTTGGCCGGCGGCATCCAAATCCTCGGCGCCGACCGGGCCGGTTCCGGAGAGATGGATGGTGTCGCCCACGCGCACGGCGCGAGAGAAGCCGATGATGGGCTCGTAAGGAGAGGTGCCAGGGATGTTTTTGCGCATGGGATTTTCAGGGAACTGTGGACAGTGATCGGCGGACGTTTCGCTGTCCACTGTTCACTGCCCACTGTCCGCGTTTGTTACAGGCCCTTCTTGACCAGGAAGCCGATCAGATCGACGACGCGGTTGGAATAGCCCCACTCGTTGTCGTACCAGCTGAGCACCTTGACGCTGTTGCCGACCACCTTGGTCAGCGGAGCGTCCAGGATCGAGGAGCGCTTGTCGCCCTTGAAGTCGGAGCTGACCAGCTGATTCTCGTCGTAGCCCAGGATGCCCTTGAGCTCGCCCTCTGAAGCCTTCTTGAAGGCGGCGTTCAGAGCTTCGGCGGTGATGGGCTTCTCGGCGATGAAGGTCAGATCGACGATGGAAACGTTGGGTGTGGGAACGCGGATCGCGAAGCCGTCCAGCTTGCCCGAGCTCTCAGGGATGACCAGCTTGAGGGCCTTGGCGGCGCCGGTCGAGGTCGGAATCATCGACAGGGCGGCGGCGCGGGCGCGGCGCAGGTCCTTGTGCGGCGTGTCCAGGATGACCTGGTCGTTGGTGTAGCTGTGGATGGTGGTCATGATGCCGGAGACGATGCCGCATGTTTCCAGGATGACCTTGACGACCGGCGCCAGGCAGTTGGTGGTGCAGCTGGCGTTGGAGAGAATGTTGTGCTTGGCCGCGTCGTACTTGTTCTCGTTCACGCCGAGCACCACGGTGAGGTCTTCGTTCTTGGCCGGAGCCGAGATGATGACCTTCTTGACCGTCGAGCCCAGGTGAGCCTTGGCCTTGGTCGCGTCGGTGAAGAAGCCGGTCGACTCGACGACGATCTGCGCGCCGACTGAAGCCCAATCCAGCTTGGCCGGATCGCGCTCGGAGAAGACCTTGATCTTCTTGCCGTCAACCGAGATGAAGTCTTCGCCAGCGACGACTTCGTTCGACAGGTTGCCCAGGATCGAGTCGTACTTGAGCAGGTGGGCGAGCGTCGCCGGACTGGTCAAATCGTTGACGGCAACAAACTCAATCTCGGGATTGCCGAGAGCAGCGCGAAAAACGTTGCGGCCAATGCGGCCGAAGCCATTGATACCAACCTTTACTGCCATGTGTGTATTCTCCTTCGTAATCGGTGAGGCTGTGGTTTGGGCGTGTGGATTTCGGCGTCTGGAATGAGCCCAGAATGCAATTCCACCAAACCCATGATCGTAACACTTCAGAGCCGGCGGGAACGAAATGAAAACTCGCTTATTCCCATTTTTGCCCGGGAACTCCCTTACCGATAGTGTGCCTTTCCAGGTACGGGACAGTATGTGACGGGGTGCACACCATTTGCAGCGCCCTCGGCAAGTATGGTATTCGGGTATCACGATGAAGGTGCACAAGGCAGCATGAGAAGACGTTCGAGACGCGCTCCCAATACTTCGGAATCCACCGGCAAAATCGGCCAGGAACTCCCATCGAATCAACCAGCTCCGCTGGTGCCACTGTACCCGGACGAGCTTCCGGCGGCGCCCGCGCAACCCCGCGCCCACCGGCCGGCCGAGCCCGCGCGGCGCCCGCCGGAGCGACGGCCCGCGCCGCAGGAGTGGAATGAGCCGGCCGGCTCGGGGCGTCTGGAGCTGGAAACCCAGCCGGAGATGCCCTCCGTGCCTCCGCCGGAGGTTGAGGCGGCGGATCGCTCGCCCCAGGCTCCCAAGGGCTATGTGGTTCTGGCCATCGGGCTGCCCGGCTCGGGAAAAACAACGTGGTTCCGCCGCCGCGGTGTCACACCGCTCTCCAGCGACCTGCTGCGCAATATTCTCTTCGACGATGTGGAGGAACAGCGCTACCAGGGACTGGTCTTTTCCACGCTGCGCTCTCTGCTGCGCGCCCGGCTCATCGCGCACATGCCATGGAACTATGTGGACGCGACGAATCTCTCCATCCACGAGCGCCGGCAATGGATCAAGATGGCCAAGAGCTTCGGCTACGAGGTGCAGGCGGTCTTCTTCGACGTGCCGCTGGAGGTATGCCTGGATCGCAATCGCCAGCGCGACCGCTCGGTGAGCGAAGACGTGATGCTCAAGATGGGCGAAAAGCTGAAGCCGCCGGTGTTTGAAGAGGGCTTTGCGAAGATCACCGTGGTCAGGGTGAAAAGCGCGAGCTGAGAACGGCGGGATTTGAGGGGTTTTGAGGCTTCGCCCGAAAGCGGGCGGGGTTGAAACGGCGCGGCCTTGGCCGCGCCGTTTTTCATGCGAGAGAACTCTGCGGGAGCCCGGGCCTTGGCGACCAAGACGGGCTCCCGCGGCGATTCCATAGCGAAACCAGGGTTGCTGCGTCCTGACACGATGCTATCAAGTTGACGCGACCAACAGGGAGCGGCAACCTCGCAATCTCTCCGCTGGGAACCATCTACCCCGTTTCGCTCTAGTCATCATGGAGTGACCGGTTCCCTGCGCTGGCCGTGGGTTAAGCTGTGAGCCAAGCAGGATCACAGATCAGAGCCACAAGCGGAGAGGAACCGGCCATGAAAAACAAGGTACGATTTT
>Ga0181529_10000764_pt1 | contig 45591 bp, 27 predicted proteins | sample PEATcosm2014_Bin_36_FD_119763 | JGI IMG/M metagenome (GOLD analysis project Ga0181529, IMG submission 119763) | Peatland microbial communities from MTU Mesocosm Facility, Houghton, MI, USA - PEATcosm2014_Bin10_30_metaG | ecosystem: Environmental > Terrestrial > Soil > Wetlands > Peat | place... | reverse complement strand
GCGAACCGTCTGACCCGTGATGACGGCGCGGTTCTTCATGCTATCCAGCAGCCGGTCGGCCTCCGCGCGGTAATTGTAGATGCCCGTGCCATTGCCCCAGCGGCCGGACGCGAAATACAGCGCCATCGTCCAATACTCTTCGCCATCGGGGGCCGGAGATTCGTCGCGCGGCGTTCCGTCGAGTTTCATCGACCAGGAAAAAAAGCCGTACCCGGGATGCGTGGCGTCGGCGTGGTACATGAACGTCTTCGACCAGTTCCACAGAGCGTCGAACTCGGCTTTCTTATCGAGCTCGACGGCGATCATCATGCCGTACGACATGCCTTCGGAGCGAACGTCCTTATTATTAACGTCGGTGAGATAGGCCAGCGGTCCATTGGCATTCCGCCCGGCCGCGTAGTAGACCGTCTGCGTGTCGGGATCGCCGTGGAACAACTGCTGGAAAGCGGCGTCGATCTTCTGCGAGATCTCTTTGGGAGAATGTCCCGCTTCCAGAAACAGATTACGATAGCGCCCTGTGGCAAAGGCGCCGGAACCGTTCAACGGAGCGGCAGGCGGAGCCGGCTGAGCAGCGGCCACGAACGCCAGGGCGAGCGGAAGCAAGAGGAGCCCGTTCATAAGTTCACACATCGAACTATATCAGGATTCACGCGGAACGGCTACTGGCGGCGAAGGTAATCGAGGCCGACTACCGCTCGTCTTCTCCTACGAGGTATGTTGCGATAGCTCAACCAGCACCCCGAATGCGGCGGCCGCCGTCGATCGCAGTTGTTCCTCATCCAATCCACCCGCGGAGCGCAGTCCTGGGTCAGGTAAGTAGACATCCAGATCGCTGAAAAGCCGGTTCAGAACGTCATATTCAGCCTCGGGTCGGATCGTTGGATCGTCTTTGAACATCCTCAGGTACCTGCGCTCGAACTCACCCGCAGAGATCGCGGGGTTGATGAACAGTTGGATTAATTGTATATATTCGGTCAAGCCTGGTGGATTCACGAGAGACCCGGATTTCGCCTGCAGCCCGCATCTTGCGCAGGTGAAACTTATTTCTCCCGCAGCGGACCCAGCGGACTCGCCTTGCATCCCTCCGTCTCCGCCGTCGATTCGCCGTTCGCGATCTTCCAGCCGTCATCGGTCTTCAGCAGCAGGAAGGCGTCGATGCCGCAATGGTTGAATTTGCCGTCGGCGTGAAGATCATACTCCGCCCAAAACATGGCGATGCGGCCGCGCACCTCGATCTTCGGTTCCCACGTGCGCTCCACAATGCGTGACTTGGCCTGCGCGACGCGCTGCGCGAAGTCTTCGCGTGTCATCACGGGCAGGAGCCGGCCATTCTGCACCAGCAGGATCTGCGCGTCAGCATTCATGGTTCGCCGGACGGCATCCGCGTCCTTGGCCGTCATGGCGTCGAACAGCTTCTGCACCACGGCGGCCACCTGCTTCTCATCGGCGGTGTCGGCGGCGGCCGCGCAACAGGCGGCCGCCAGGAACAGAGTTGCCAGGCGCATCGTCGTTACTGATTGCCGTTGAGGGCGTTCAGCTCCGTCTTATCGCGCTCCAGATACGGGACGCCTTTCGTCATCCAGTCGGGCGCGATCGCGCCCTTGAGATAGTGGTCGAAGTATTGTTGCATGCGGATGGTGTAGTCCTTCTGGTCGGCGCGGTTGCGCAGGCCGTGGGGCTGGCCGTTGTAATTGCAGAGGTACACTTCCTTGCCCAGGCGGCGGAGCGCCAGGAAGAACTCCACGCCCTGATACCATGGCACCGCGTCGTCGCCGTCGTTCTGCAGGATGAGCACGGGCGTCTGCACGCGATCGGCCCAGAAGATCGGTGAATTCTCGATGAAGCGGGTGGGATATTGCCAGATGGATCCGCCGATGCGGCTCTGCGTGCGCTCATACTGGAACTGGCGCGTGATGCCGGTGCCCCAGCGGATGCCGTCGTAGGCGCTGATCATGTCGGCGACCGGAGCGCCGGCTTCCACCGCACGGAAGCGGTTGGTCTGCGTCACCATGTACGCGATCTGGTAGCCGCCCCAACTGTGGCCCTGGATGCCGATGGCTTTCTCGTCCACCACGCCGCGATCCACCACGGCTTGGACCGCCGGCAGGACGCACTTCAGCGCGCTCTGTCCGGGATACCCGGTGGTGTACACGATATCGGGCTCCAGCACCAGGTAGCCGTTGCTCACGTAGTAGCTGACATTAATGTTGGTGCCGGGCGCCGGATTCACGAAGTGGTTGACGTTTTGCGTGAGCCGCTCGTAAATGTAGACCATCATCGGGTACTTCTTGTGCGGGTCGTAATTCTCCGGCTTATAGAGCGCGGCCTGTAGCGCCACGCCGTCGGCGTTCTTATAGTTCACCAGTTCGGAATTACCCCACAGCAGCCCAGCCTTCTGCGGATTAGTGTTGCTCACCTTGCGCATTTCCTTGAAGCTATTGTCGGTGGTGAGCAAGTCGGGAAACTCGTTGAAGGTCTGCGCGGTGAGCAGGTAGACGTCGGCGTCCTTGGCCTTGACCGGCGCGCTGAACGACTTGGCGGCCATGATCAACTGCTTCGGTTCGCCGCCGTCCAGCGATCCGCGGAAGAAGCCCGTGTCCATGGTCTTCAGATTCTCGGCTTGCAGGAAGAGCGGCTTGGCGGGGTCGATCCAGCGCTCGCGCGAATCGGCTTCGGTGCGGACGCTGCGCAGCCGGATCTCGTGGCTGCGGCCGTAGCCGGCGGTGATGTTCTTGGCGCCCGATCCATCGGGAGCGACCTTCCAGATATCGTAGCGGTCGTAGAGCAGCACCCACTTGCCGTCCTTGGTCCAGCCGCCGTTGCCATACGCGCCGGGCGTGCTTGGCGTGTCGGTGTCCTCATTGAAGAACTTCACTCCCAGGCCGGAGGTGAGGTTGACGGTCTTGCCGTCGGGCACCGAAATGGTGCTCCAGTCCTTGCCATCGAAACTCAGCAGATACCGGCCCGAAGGCGACCACGACGTCTGCCCGTGATTCTTCTTCACCAGCAGTTTCCGCTGGCCGGTGGTGGCGTCCACCAGGTAGGTGTCCACGTAGTGTTCGTCGTAATCGCCTTCCTTGCGGTACTGGTGATCGTCGCTGCCCAGGATCCATTGCGGACTTTCCGACGTGGTGACGGACTCCATGGAGTCGTCGGCAAGCTGCACCAGTTTGTGTTCGGGAATCAGGTAGGCGGCTTCGAAGGTGCGGTCGCGATCGCGTGCCGCGCGGACCTTCTGTACCGTCTGCAGATATTCATCCTTGTAGTTCCAGACTTCCACCACAGCTTTGTCTTCGCTGGCCACGGCAGGAGCGGGAATGGCCGCGCCGCCACTGTCGGACGCGGCCGACGTGTCATCAGCCTTTTCGGACGGCTTGGCCACGCCGAAGTACACGCGCGATCCATCGCGCGCGAAGGAGAGGTTACCTCGGTCGCTGACCGCCATGCCATCGTGCAGGCCAGCCGTCGCGGCGGAGACCAGTTCGGACGCGGTCGGCGCCTGGCGGTCCCAGCGGTAGAGCTTCCATTTCGGCTGTTTCGACGCCGCATCGTCGCGATCGCTCAGGAACACGAGTTGCGTCTGGTTTTCGTCCAGCGTCAGCTTGAGATACTTGCCCTTGCCGTCGAGCAGCGCCGTGGGCGCGTCGGACGAGCCGGGCCGCGCCACGAAGACGCCGTTCTTGGCGGTATCGCGCGCCGAAACCGCGTAGATGAGCTGCTTGCCGTCCTCGGTGAAGTGGAACTCCGCGACATCGGTGAAGGTGCGTTCCGCGCCGTCGGCCAGCGAGCGGAGCACCAGGTCCGTGCCGAACTGCGTGCGTCCCGCTCCGCCGCGTCCTCCACCGCCGCCAGCGCCTCCGCGCCCGCCGCGCCCTTGCTGATCGCCGCCGCCGGTTTTGGGCTCGGCGGCCGTGGCGGGCCGCGCCGGAGCGTCGGGCGCTTCCCGCTGATAGGCCAGAAAGCCGGAGGCTTTTTCCGGCATGGCGAAGCGCCGTACGCGCTCGATGGTAGTGGCTTTGACGGAAGCCAGCTCGACCACGATCATGCCGTCCTTGGGCATCTGGTCGGCCGTCTTGCGATCCTTGCGAGCCTTGTCGGTATCGGTTTTCGAGGGGAACGTGGAGAACACCACGTATTTGCTGTCGGCCGAGAACGCGATGGAGATGCCGCGCGCCTCGGGCGCCGGTCCTTCTTCGGGAACGGCCGCTGCAGTGGGCTGCGGACGGGAGCCGGCGGGAAAGTGCGTATCCTTTCCAGTGATCAGATTGCGCACCACCACCTCGCCGTCGCCTTCCTGCGGAAAGACGCCGTAGGCCAGAAATTTTCCGTCGGCGGACAGGCGCTGGCTGGCGATGGTCTTCCAGCCGTCGTAATCCTTATGAGTGAGAGGACGTTTGGCCGTCTGGGCGAAGGCCGCGAAGAGCAACAGGGCCGTGCAAGCGAACCCTGCGAAGATGCGGGAGGGGATGGAGCGAGAAAGCATGTTAGGTATTGTAAATCACCAGGACAGCCATCAGCCTGCAGCTATGGCGTGCGTTGAAGAGGTAGTTGTGGGTTGGCGGGCGAAGCCCCTCTGCGGCCGCCCAACGCGCCGCGCTAGCTGCCGGCTGACGGCCGATGGCTGAAGGCTGTTAGCATGTGGTTTATGCCGCAAACCCTTCCTGCTCTCGAGGCGCCCAAGCGTCTCCTTTTTGGTCCCGGGCCCAGCATGGTGGCGCCGCGGGTGTACCAGGCCATGTCGCAGAACGTGGTTGGCCACCTCGATCCTTTCTTCTTTCAGGTAGCCGACGAAATCCGCTCCCTGCTGGGGTACGCCTACTCAACGGAGAACCAGTTCAACCTGGCAGTCTCCGGAACCGGCAGCTCTGGTATGGAAGCGGCCGTCGCCAATTTCGCCGAGCCGGGACGCAAGTTCGCGCTCTTGACCAACGGCTTCTTCGGCGACCGCATCGGAGAAATGGCCCGCCGCCAGGGCGCCGAAGTGGTGCGCCTGTCGAAAGAATGGGGCCAGCCCTACGACCCTCAAGAGGCGCGCGAGTTCATTCGCCGCGAACAGCCTCATATGGTCGCCTTCGTCCAGGCCGAGACGTCCACCGGCATGTTCAACCAGGCGAAACCCATCTGCGAAGCGGCCCACGAGGCCGGCGCCCTGGTGATTGCCGATTGCGTGACGTCGCTGGGCGGCATGCCCGTCCTGGTGGATGAAAACGGCATCGACGTCGCCTACAGTTGCACGCAGAAAGGACTCGGCTGCCCGCCGGGACTGTCGCCCATGACGCTCTCGCCGCGCGCCGTCGAACGCCTCAAGGCGCGCACGGCGCCCATGCAGGCGTGGTATCTCGATCTACAGCTTCTCGACGGTTTTTACACCGGCCACAAATACCACCACACGGCATCCGCTACGTTGTTTTACGCGCTGCGCGAAGGACTCGCGATCATTGCCGAGGAAGGGCGGGAGAACCGCTGGGAGCGGCACCGGCGGAATCATCAGGCCTTCGTCGCGGGAATCGAGGCGATGGGCTTGACCATGCATGTCGCCAATCCCGCCGATCGTCTCTGGACCCTCAATACGCCGCGCGTGCCGGAAGGCGTGGACGACGCACGGCTGCGGCAATCCTTATTGACCGAGCGCGGGATCGAGATTGCCGGCGGCTTCGGTCCGTTGGCCGGGAAGGTGTTCCGCATCGGTCTGATGGGCTTCGGATCCACCCGCGAGAACCTGTTCCTGATCCTCGAGGCACTGGAACAGGCGCTGAGGCAACAGGGATTTCAGCCCTCGGGCGATGCCCGCGCCGCGGCCGAACAAGCGCTGGGGTAACCGTCCGGCGGACGGCTACCGGCGGAGGCCTCGCACCGTGGCAACCATCGTGCACTTGTCCGCGCTGCGTATGGACGGGTTTTCGTATGTTGCTGCAAGCAGGACTCTTCTTGTAAGCGGGAAATCCGGGATCGTGAACCGGGAGCACACCCGTGTGACGATCCGGCACGACCCGCGAAGCCGTCGTAACGCCTGCTATAATCGAGACTTAAACTGAAAACGACATTTAGGACGCGTCAGCAGACATTGCGCATGAAGGGTATCTCCGTATTCATTCTTGTGGCGGCCTCCGCATGCGCCGCCGATTTTGTTACCGGACAGGCGGCCAGGCTGGTGATCGGGCAAACCACCTTTACCTCCGCGGATCCCAATTCCACCAACAGTGTCATCGGCGCCGCGGCCGGGATTGCCTATGGCGGCAACACCCTGTTCGTGGCTGACGACAACTATCTCGGCGCCACTCCCGCCAACGGCCGGGTGTTGGTGTTCTCCAATATTGCAGGCGCCTTGCCGCGGCCTACCGACGAGTTGCAGCCCACTTCCAAGTGCCCGGCCTGCGTGGGCCAGGCATCCGTGGTGCTCGGTCAACCGGATTTTGGAACCAACACGGTGAACCTCTCGGCCAACCAGTCGAACCTGCGAACGCCCACCGCCGTGGCGTCCGACGGCGTTCACCTGGTGGTGGCGGACACCAATCACAACCGCGTATTGATCTGGAACACCATTCCGACGTCCAACGATACGCCAGCCAGTGTGGTGGTGGGGCAGCCCAATTTCACCAGCGCCAGCGTGCCCACCAACTCCACGCCGACCGCTACTTCCATGAGCGGGCCGCAGGGCGTGTGGATCCAAAACGGCAAACTGTTCGTGGCCGATACGCAGAACAACCGCATTCTGATCTTCAACCACATTCCCACCGCCAACGGCGTCGCCGCCGATGTGGTCCTGGGACAGCCCAATTTCTCGACCTTCGTGCAGCAGGATGTCACCCAGCAGACCGCCGCCATCTCCGCCAGCACCATGCTGAATCCGACATCGGTGACTTCCGACGGCATCCACCTCTTCGTGACCGATCTGGGTTATAACCGGGTCCTGATCTGGAACACCATTCCGACCACCAACGACGCCCCCGCGGATGTGGAGATCGGCCAGGTCGACATGACCCAGGGCGTCGCCAATAACTCCTTCTCGGGTTCGGCCAGCGCCACTTCGGGTGACGGCCTGCTGGAAACCCCTATCCTGTGCACCACGCCCACCGGCGTGCTGGATGCCAGCAATAATCCCGAATACCCCGCCAATTGCAACTCCACTTTGAATTTTCCGCGATTCGCGCTCTCCGACGGCACCCGCCTGTTTATCGCCGATGGCGGCAACGACCGGGTGCTGGAGTTTCTGCACATTCCCACGCAGAACGCCGCGGCGGCGGACATCGTGCTCGGCCAGATCGGAGGCGATGTGGACCAGGCGACCGACGCCGTGGATTCCATGAATACGCCGACCTCCCTGGCTTGGGACGGAACCAATCTCTACGTCGCCGACCCCTATAACCGGCGCATTCTGGTGTTTACGCCGTCGCCCAATCCCCTGCCCTACCAGGCCGTCGTCAATACCGCCAACACCAATGTGTACGCCACCGGCACGGTGACCATCGGCGGCACCATCACAGCGGGCGATATCATCACTCTGACCATCAACACCGCGCAATATACCTACACCGTGAAGTCCAGCGATACGGTGTCGACGATCATCGACGATCTGGTGACCGAAATCAATGCCGGACCGGATGCCAACGTAACGGCGGCCGAGGATCTCACGGCGGATAATATCATCCTGACTGCCATCCTGCCGGGGCCGCAGGGGGATAACGTCACCTACACGGCCACCGTCTCCACCAGCGCGACGGTCACGGCCACGGCCGCCGACAGCCAGTTGGATGGCGGCGGCAACGCAGCCAGCGTCGCGCCCGGAACCCTGGTCACGATTACCGGAAACAACCTTTCGGCCAGCACGGTTTCCGCGGATTTGACACAATTGACGCTACCCACGCAGTTGGGCGGCACGGAAGTCTATTTCAACGGCATTCGCGCTCCCTTGCTCTACGTGTCCCCCACCCAGATCGAGGCGCAGGTTTCCTGGGTATTCACCGATACCACCAGCGTCAACGCCTTTGTGCGATCGGTAATGGCGAACGGCAGCGTGATGTACACATCCCCGGTAGCGGTGACGATTGTTCCCGCCAACCCCGGCCTGTTCGGTCAACCCGGCACATCGAACCCCGAAATCGGCGTCGTGTACCATGGGTCCAGCAGCGCCGTGGGGTTGGTGTCCGTCGACGGTTCCGTGCAAGCCGGCGATGTGGCCACGGTGCAAATCCAGGACCGCATCTACAACTACACCATTCTGGCCTCGGACACGCTGGCCACGGTGCGCGACGCTCTGGTAGTGCTCGTCAATCAGGATCCGTATGTGCGCGCGCAGGCCGCCGGTCCTTTCCAGCGCATCATTCTGACCGCCAGGCTGCCTGGGCCGGACGGCGACAACATCACCTATACCGCCACCCAGGGCGCCTCGGCCGCGGTGGTCATGACGGCCTTCGGGTCGCAACTCTGTTGCGCCAATGTGAAGGGCGCGCTGGTGACTGCCAACAACCCGGCGCTCCCCGGAGAGTTCGTCACGTTTTACGCGACGGGATTGGGCTTGCCGGTTCTGACTGGCGATCTTCAGTCTCTGCTGGTCGACGGTCAGCAGTATCCGCTGAATGGTCCGATTACCGTGCCGACGCAATCGGTGAGTTCCATCGTGGGCGGAAGCACCGGCGACGTCCTGCAAGTTACGCTGCTGCCCGGGTCGGTAGGCGTTTTCGAAGTGCTGATCCATCTGAACAGCGCTCTGGCGACCAACGGGTACACCGCTGCCACCATTGCCCAGAACACGTTCGTCAGCAATGCGGTTTCGTTCCCCGTGTACAATCCGACTGGCCAGTAGGTCGCGTGTGGCAATTGCCCCTGAAATCACCCTCAGCAGAGGGTAGCCGGCTGGGTCTTTTCACGCACTGATCGAAATTGCAAGAGACGTCCGCAGAAACACAAAGGGCGCGGGATTTCTCCCGCGCCCTTAATGTTTCCTACGTGCTTCGTTGTAAGGCTTAGGCAGCCAGCAGTTCGTCCATCGTCTCGCCGGTCTCGGACTCGAATTCGTGGCGATCGGCGGCTTCCTGGCAGCGAATGCAGTACTTGGTCCACGGCACGGCATCCAAGCGCTTCGCCTTGATTTCCTCTTCGCAGTGCAGGCAAATCCCATAGCTGCCATCTGCGACGCGAGCCAATGCACCCTTCACATTGCGCAACAGGTTCGATTCGCGGTCGAGGTTGCGGATGGCCAGTTCGCGCTCTCCGGCGAGCTGTACTTCATCCAAAGCATCCGGTGTTTTTTCGATGGCGATGTCTTCCCGGTTTCGAAGTCCAACAGAGAGTTCCACCTGCTTGGCTTCCAGCATCGCTTTGTATTTGTTGAGTTCGGTCTGTGTCATTGGTCCATCTCCTTCTGGCCGATGTTCTTGTTATTTTTCTTCTCTTTAGCGCAAGTTAATCGCACAAGTATAGACGGAAATCGATGCCAAAGGTTTCACCCTGGCTTCCCCCTCATTAGGGCTATCTGCTCGTCCTACCTGCATATTCGACGTCCACACGTCAGGTTCGTTAGCAATCGACGTGCCAAACCGCCTCAGGGTTACCGGAACTGGAAACTCCCGTACTTGACTGCTCCAATTTCTCTAGCCTTATCGGCGGAATGCTACCATTTCTCTAGGATCTCTACTCCGAAACCCACGATGAATCCTCTCAAGCGCCTGCGTCCCATCCATCTTGCGTGGGGGTTGGCTTTTCTGTTCTTTGCGGCCGGTCAGGCTTTCGTCACCCTCGTCGGCGTGGAAGCCGACGAGGCTTTGTTTGCTTCGCCCTTGCTCGAACCCCGCGAAGCCGTCTATTTGCGGCTCTTTCACCACCCCTGGCCAGTCCTTCTGATGTCGTATCTGGGGACCCTCAAAACACTGATTTATAACCCCATCCTTCACATTTTCGGGAATAGCCTGTGGGCCTTACGGGAACCGGTCCTGCTGGCAGGGGCGTTCACCATCGCCTTGTTTTTCCTGGTCTTACGCCGTGCCTGTGGTGATCGTGCTGCCCTGATTGGATGCGGTCTGCTGGCCTCGGATTCAATCTATCTGATCACCAATTGCTACGATTGGGGTCCCGTGGCCCTGCAGCATCTGCTGTTATTGAGTGGCACGCTTTTGACACTGCGGTTTGTGGAGACCAAACGGCTCTTGCCGCTGGCCGCCGCCTTCTTTCTCTGGGGTCTGATGCTGTGGGATAAGGCCTTGTCCGTGTGGCTTCTATCCAGCATTGGACTGGCTGCCGTGTTGCTTTTTCCACGATTCCTGGCGGGCCTGTTGACACGCCGCCGTGTCGCCATCGCCTTGCTGGCCTTCATTCTGGGCGCTTTTCCCCTGCTGCGCTTCAATCTCAAGTCGCATTGGTCTACATTTCGGGGAAACTTTACGCATGATGCATTTTTCTACCGTAAACTACCTGCCCTACTCTATACCTTGGACGGTCGCGGCCTGTTCGGGTGGATGATGCCCTTCCCCAACCAGCCGGCGCCCTCACCTCACGCCCCGGACAGCCTTCCCGCTGCCATCAGTGCCAACATTTCGTCAGTTGCTGGGCACCCGACGCACGATTGGATGCTCTATGCTTTGGGCGCGGCCATCCTCCTGACCCCCCTGGCGCGCGGCCGGGAGCTGCGCACCATCCTCTTTTGCCTGGTAGTGCTGGTGGGGGGGTGGCTGCAGATGGCCATCACCGCCGGAGCGGGCGCGGCCGTCCACCACACCATCCTGCTCTGGCCGTTACCCCAGGCCATCGTGGCCGTCGCGCTGGTAGCCGCTACGCGCCGCCTGGGACGCGCCGGAAAACCGCTGGCAGCCGTGGTGGCCGCCGCGCTAGTCCTCTCGAACGCGCTGGTATTGAACGAATATTACGCCGTTCTATTCCGCAGCGGCCCGCTCCTGGCGTGGTCGCGCGCAGTCCTGCCGCTGTCCGATTACCTGAAAACCACCCCCGCGCAGTACGTCTACAGCGCCGATTGGGGCATCCAGGAGCCTTTGCGCCTCCTGAACTTCGGGAAACTGCCGCTGCGCAGTCTCATCGACCCCATCGTGAAGCCGGTGTTCGATGCCGACGACCAGAAACATCTGATCGACGCACTGGACCAGCCCGGGCCGGTGTATATTCTGCACACCCAGGAAGCCGAACAGTTTCCAGGCGTCCGCGAGCGGTTGCTGCACTTCGCGGCAGACCATGGCTACCGTCGCGAGATCCTGGCGCAGATTTCCGACGGCTACGGCCGCCCGATCTTCGAAGTGTGCCGCTTCTCGAAGTAAAGACATTGGTTGACAGGCGCTTCCGCCTCTCAACCCGCAGTGCCCCTTACTTCGTCTCCAGGCTGATGGTCGTCACCACCAGACCCAGTTCGCGCTTGTCGAGCCCGCCGGGCGTGATAGCCTTGTCTAACTGAAAGTTGACGGTGACATCCGATGCCGCCAGCAGACCGGCCGCCACGTCCCGTTGGTAGGTGAACTGCCCCGGAGCCGAATAGGTCTCGGGCGCAATCGATGTTCCGGCCAGCGCCGCCGACAGCGTGACCGTAGTGGACTGTTCAATCACCGCCGGCGGTATGCTCAGCATCAACCGCAGAGTCGCGCCCTTCTGCGCGGCCCCGGCCGGGACCTTCAGTTTGACGGAGAACTGTTTGGCGGTCCACCGCCAGGCGGCCGCCTCCACACCGTAAAAGCCATCGACCAACTGCGCCGCGGTCCGCGGATCCCGCGTCTGCACCGTGGATTGCAGCGGCGTCTTCCGAAACAGCTTGCAGCCCGCCGGCAGAACCGCCAGCGGAACCACGCAGAGAGCCGCGATCGCCAGCGCGCGCGCCGGGCCCATCAGGGATAAACGATTCATCAGTCTCCAATTCTCTCTAATTCCACCAGGCAACTGTAAAACACCGGACCGCCACCGGCGTCGGTGAGCCGGTCGGACGTCAGCGCGTTGACGTTGCGCTTGTCCGGCGCGCGGCTGCCCCAGCGCACCGCCGGCGCCGACACCACGCCCCCCGGAACGGTATCGTCTACCCGGGCAATCAGCACGCACGACCCGCGGCCATTGAACACCCGCACCTGGTCGGACGTGTGGATGCCGCGCGCCGCCGCATCGGCGCCGCTGACATGCACGGTAGCCGTCGCCAGATCCACCGCATCGCGATTGCCGAACGTGGAGTTCATACTGTCGTCGTTCTTGGGAGAAATCAGCTCCAGCGGATACTGGCGGCGCAATCCGGCGTCGCCATGCCGCGATTCCACCGGCGGCGTGTACTCCAAGTCTTCCGCGCGAAAATGGCATTTGCCGTCGGGTGTGCCGAAACCGCCGTCGCGGAACGGCAGGAACGGCTCGCCCTCCGGGCTCACCTTCAGACGCACGGAGTGTTCCCGGTCGAGTTGCTCCAGCGTGATTCCCTGAAGGAACGGGTGGCCGGAATCGAGCAGCGTGCGGATCATGTCGTCTTCGCTGTCGCGGAAGCAGGCTTCGTCGAAGCCCATGCGCCACGCCAGTTGGCGGAAGACCTCCACGTTCGGCCGCGTCTCGCCCGGCGCCGGAAGCGCCGGCCGCGCCAGTTGCAGGTAGTAATGACCGTAGGCCAAGTAGAGGTCGGTATGCTCCAAAAACGTGGTGGCCGGTAGCAGGATATCGGCATAGTTGGCGGTATCGTTGCGGAATTGCTCCAGCACCACCGTGAACAGATCGTCGCGGCGCAAGCCGGCCAGCACCTTATTCTGATTCGGCGCGATGGCAGCGGGATTGGAATTGTAGACCACCAAAGCCCGCACCGGCGGCTTATCCAGATCCACCAGGGCCTTCCCCAACTCCGTCATATTCACCACCCGAGCCTGGCGGCCGAGCGCTCGCTGCTGCAGATCGGCGCGCTGCAGTCCGTCGCGATTCAAATGGAAGGCGTGCGACGTGGACAGTTGAATTCCGCCGCCTACATGTCGCCACGACCCGATCAGCGCCGGCAGCAGCCCAATCGTCCGCACCGCCATGGAGCCCCGTTCGCTGCGCTGCACGCCGTAATTGAGCCGGATTACCGCCGGCGTAGTGGTGGCATATTCGCGGGCCAGCGAGACAATCTCCCCGGCGGCAATTCCCGTCAATTCCGCGGCGCGCCCCGGGGTCCACTGGCGGACGCGGTCGCGCAGGGTGTCGAACCCGTCGGTCCAGTGGGCCACGTATTCGGCGTCGTACAGATTCTCGGCGACGATCACGTGCATCATCGCCAAGGCGAGCGCGGTATCGCTGCCCGGGTTGATGAAGAAGTGTTTGTCGGCCGTTGCGCCGGTGCGATTGCGCCGCGGATCGATAGTATAGAAGCGCGCCCCCTGCCGGCGCGCCTCCATCACAAACGGCCACAGGTGGACATTGGTGCCCAGGATGTTGGCGCCCCAGGCCAGAATCAACTTTGAATGCCGGAACTGCTCCGGCTCGGTGCCGTAGCGCAGGCCGAGCGCCTCCGTCATGCCTGCCATGCCGGCCGCCGAACAGATAGTCCGGTCGAGCCGCGACGCTCCCAGGCGATGGAAGAAGCGCCGGTCCATGCCTTCGCCGTTGAGCAGCCCCATGCTGCCGGCATAACTGTACGGCAGAATGCTTTCCGGCCCGGACTCGGCGGCGATGGCCAGCAGGCGCGCGGCAATGGTACCCAGGGCTTCGTCCCAGGTGATCCTTTCAAAGCGGCCTTCGCCCTTGGCGCCGATCCGCTTCTGCGGATAGAGCAGGCGGGATGGCGAATATTCGCGCTCCAGGTATTGCGCCACCTTGCCGCACAGAAACCCGCGCGTGATGGGGTGCCCGGGATCGCCGCGCAGCTTCGTCCCGTGGTCATTCTCCACCGTCACCAGCAGCGAACAGCAGTCGGGACAATCCAGGGCACAGACAGAGTGGCGAATTTCAGCCATTTCTATCGATTATACAGTGGGGGCAGTGTTACTTTTTTCCCTTCGCCAGTTTGTACGCTTCGCGGATTTCCTGCAATTGCCGGGCGTGCGTCTCGACATGCGCGGCATCGGCTTCCACCAGAGCGCGAAGCGTCATGGGACCTTTCAAGCTATGGTTGCCGCTGCGCTCGAATGCGGCTTCCGCAACGCCTTTGAGCAGTTCGTGATTCTCGGCGCGGAGGCGGCGAAACGTCTCGAGCGACTGCTTGGGCTTGCGCCGTGCGTAGTCCAGGTTGGCGGCCCAGGCCTTTTCGTCGAACCAGGTCATCACCGGGTTGTCCTCGGCCAGCACCTGGCGGTAGCGATGGCCGAAGACCAGTTCGGAATCGGCCAGGTGAGCGACGATCTGGCGGACGCTCCACTTTCCGGGCGCCGTCACGAAGTCTTCCTCCTCGCCGAAAACTCCCGTCATGACCATGGCGAGCAGCTCGGGGCCGCGGCGGAATCGTTCCAATAGAGTGGGAATGTCGGACATATCAATAGTAGTCGGCGCAACTCATGTAGTAACCGCAGGTCTCGCACAGCAGCTTACACTTCCGGCTGGTAAGCCGGGTGGAACAGACCGGACAATACAGCATCGGCTCGCTCTCGTCAGGCGCGGCGGACACCGGCTGCGGTTCCGCGGGCTGTGGGATTTCCGGTTGGGACACGGTCGAAGAGATTATACCGCCGATGCCCGTAGCCAAGCGACCGGTCGAATCTCCTACAATAGAGGCACATCATGAAACTCAGACTGGCTGTACTCCTCAGCATTCTGGCTGCAAGCGGTTTGGCACAGCGCGGCACACCCTCCAATCGCCCCGTTCGCCTGCCCTCGCGCGGACTCCGCGGAGCCGTAGCCGCGGGAACCGAATGGGCCACCGAAGCCGGCATGCGCATGTACCACGCCGGCGGCAATGCCGTCGACGCGGGCATCGCCACCATGCTGGCCGCCTCGGTGACGGAGTTCTCGCACTTCGGACTGGGCGGCGAATCGCCCATCCTGGTGCGCACCAAGGAAGGCAAAGTCTACGCCATCGCGGGCGTCGGCACCATGCCCAAACTGGGTACCGCCGATTTCTATCGCAAGCACCAGTTGCAGCCTGACGAAATCGGCGAGCCGCCCACCCCCAACGGGCTCAAGGACTGGGTTCCGGTCTCCGGCATTCTCTCGGCCATCGTCCCAGGCATGGTGGAAGGCGCTCTGGTAACGCTTGAGCATTTCGGCACCAAGAGCTTCTCCGAGGCCGTGCAGCCGGCCATTGAGCTGGCCGACGGCTTCCCCATCGATGAATTGCGCGTCAACGTACTCCGCAACTGCGCCCGCTACCTGGTGGATTGGCCAGCGACCAAGAACGTCTTCATGCCGGGCGGACAGCTCCCCCAAATGGGCGACATTTTCCGCCAGCCGGACCTGGCGCGCACGCTGCGCTCCATGGCCGACGTGGAAAAGAAAGCTCTGGCTTCCGGCGCCAGCCGCGCCAAGGCCATCGACGCCGTGCGCGACTACTTCTATCGCGGCGAAATTGCCCGCCGACTCGACAAGTTCTCCCGCGACAACGGCGGTCTGCTGCGCTACGAAGACATGGCCGCCTTCCGTGTGGAGCCGGAGGAAGCGGTCTCCACAACGTTCCACGGCTACACCGTATACAAGCCGGGCTTCTGGAGCCAGGGACCGGCCATGCTGGAAGCGCTCAACATCCTGGACGGCTATGACTTCTCCGGGATGCGTTCCAATTCGGCGGAATACATCCACACCCTGGTGGAAGCGCTGAAGCTGGCCTATGCCGACCGCGACACCTACTATGGCGATCCCAAGTTCACGAAGATTCCGAGCGAGCGCCTGCTGTCCAAGGAATACGGCGCGGAGCGTCGCAAACTGATCACGCATGAAGCGTCGCTCGTGTTCCGCCCCGGCAACGTAGAGTCCAACCCGCCCAAGCACCCGTTCTTCGCCAACCTGGTGAAGTACCCCATGGATCCGGCACTGCTGGCCAAGGACACCACCTGCGTCGACGCCATCGATAAGGACGGCGTGATGATCTCGATTACGCCTTCAGGCGCCTGGGCGCCTGCCGTTGTCGCCGGCGATACCGGCATTCCGCTGACCGAGCGCGCGCAGAGCTTTCTGCTGATTCCCGGCCATCCCAACGAGTTGGGGCCTGGCAAGCGGCCGCGCGTGACCTTGAGCCCGACGCTGGTAGTGGGTCCCGGGAAGAATATGTTCGCGCTGTCCACTCCGGGCGGCGACAACCAGGATCAATCGCTCTTGCAGGTGCTCTTCTACGCTACCGAATTCGGCATGAACGCCGAGAACGCCGTGGAAGCGCCGCGTTTCCAGAGCGAGCACCTGGTCTCGAGCTTCGACAATCACGCCATGAGTCCCGGCAGCCTGCTGCTGGACGAACGCACGCCGCCCGATGTAGTCGCGGAATTGCAGAAGCGCGGCCACAAGGTGGAAATGCGCACGCGCTTCGCCAGCGGCGCCGCGCCGGTAATGATTCACCTGCTGCCTAACGGAATTATCGAGGCCGGCGCCGATCCATTTTACTTCCGGTCGTCGCTGGCCTGGTAGGCGGGCGCGGTGTCCGGGACATTGTTCGACGGGCCGCTGTTCGCCGAACCTCCCAAGTTTGACCGCGAAGGCTTGGCGGCGCGCTTGCGATCGCTGGCCGAGAACCGGATTCTGATCGGCGGCAGTTCCTGGAAATACGAAGGCTGGCTGGGCCAGATTTATTCGCCCGAGCGATACCTGGCGCGCGGCAGGTTCTCCAAGCGGGCGTTCGAAACCGAATGCCTGCGCGAGTACACCGAGACCTTTCCGACGGTCTGCGGCGATTTCGCGTTCTATCAGTTCCCCACCGCGGATTTCTGGCGCAACCTGTTCCGCCAGACGCCCGCGACCTTTCAATTCGCCTTCAAAGTGCCCGAACAGATCACCTGCAAAGTGTTTCCCGTGCATCCCCGTTACGGACCGCAAGGCGGCCGCGACAACCAGGCGTTTCTGGACGCGCAGATGCTGAAGGAGATGTTCCTGCGTCCGCTATGGCCGTACCACAAGCAGATTGCGGTGCTGATTTTCGAGTTCGGCGCGTTCGGGCGGCGCAGCTTCGCCGGGCTGCAGGAGTTTCTCGACAGCCTGGACCCGTTCCTGGCGGCGCTGCCGCCGGAGTTCCGCTACGCGGTGGAAATTCGCAATCCGGAATTTCTTGAAAAGGACTATTTTTCCGTTCTGCGCTCGCGCAGCGTGGCCCACGTCTACAACGCGTGGTCGAAGATGCCGGAGCTGAAACTGCAGGTTGCCATCCCCGATTCCGCAACCGCCGGCTTCCAGGTCTGCCGCGCCCTGCTGCGCCGCGGCCGGGTGTATGAAGAGGCGGTCAAAACCTTCCAGCCCTACAACAAAATACAAGATCCCAATCCGGACGCGCGTGAATCTATGCGAATGTTGATCCAGCGCGCCCGCGAGAACCACCAATGGTTCTTCCTGTTCGTCAACAACCGCCTGGAAGGCAACGCGCCCGCCACCATTTTGTCTCTGGTGGACCCCTGATGGTCTGCGAGCAGCCAAACCTGGCTGCCGCCGGTTTTCATCCGGCGCCCGCTTGCCTCAATGTCGCCTCCGCAAACCGGTGTGCTACACTGACGTTTCACGGACCCTTAGCTCAGTTGGTTAGAGCGCATCCTTGACACGGATGAGGCCAGTGGTTCGAGTCCACTAGGGTCCACCATCGACACCCCTCCCAGTCAATAGAAAACGGCAAAGCTGTAGCCATGGCGCTCGAAGCCCAGCGACTCGTAGAAGCGGTGCGCCGCCTCCCGTCTGGAGTTGCTGGACAGCGCCAGTTTATAGCAGCCGGCCTGTCGACACGCCTCGAGGGCGTGCGCCATCATGGCGCGTCCGATTCCCTGTCCTTGCCGCCGCGGCGCAACTGCGACGTCCTCCACGATTCCCGCCGGCGTGCCGCGCTTGCCCAGTTTGTCTATGACGACGAGCGAATAGGTCCCGGCGATCTTGCCATCGGCGACGGCTACCAGCAGCCGGTAACCGGGCCGCGAGCGAATCTGTTCCCAGTGTGCGCGCGCCTCGGCGAGCGTGAAGGAGTGACCTCCATCAACCCCCGATTCCGCCAGGATCTCCAGGATTCCCGGAAGATCGCCCTCGGCCGCGTCACGAATCTCAATTGCGAGCATGCAGTCATTTTCGCACCGGCGATTCCGGCCATTGCGTCCGGAAGCCGCTTCCTATAGAATCCTCCAAGTGACGCAACCGTGCGTCCCATGGAGGAGACCGAAGATGAAATTCTTTTCAGGAATCGTGCTGGGCGTGGTTCTGACCGCCGGCGCTGGTTTGTTTGCTCAGAATGAGCGTGCCATGCATCCGCGCATCGCCGCCGCGATTGAAGCCATCCGCGACGCCCGCGCCTATATGGTCGCCGCCCCCCACGATTTCGGCGGCCACAAAGACGCCGCCATACGGGCTTCCGATGAGGCCATCCGCCAATTGAACTTCGCGCTGGCCTATCGTGAGCGGCGCGACCACTAGGCCCGGCCAACTCAGGCAGACCTTACCGTGCGGGGGCCGCTGAGCCCCCGCGTGTTTTCTACTGATCCAGTCCCAGGTGCTTCCGCAATTCGTCGACGTCCGCGCGTCCTTCATCCACCGTCGCCCCTTACGGCGCCAGGTGCATGTAGAGTCCTTTCTGGTGACAATGTGGAATGAGCCCACTTCTTTCCCTACCGCCGTATTCATGCGGACCTCCAGGATCTCCGCCGCCGGGATGACCAGCGGCACTTCTCCCGCTCGGCGTGAGGGTCAGGCTGCCGTTCTCCCACCACCAGCAACACGCGGCACTGCGCTTCGAAATAATTCTTGCCTCCCATCCGAGAATGGTCGTGGAACACTTTGACGGCCGTAGCGTGTCGCCGCGAGTCGCTCCGCGCGGACGGCTGTATCCGGCAGGCGCGCCGTAGGGCGCAGTCTGTGTCGCATAGGGCGGTCGCGTCGACCCGCCGGCCTAGCGACGCGGCGGTGGCGCCTGCCCGTCGAGAGGCTGGGAAGGGTGCGCGTCGGCCATGCTGCACTGCCAGCTGCTGTTGCTCACGCATCCGCCCGACGCGTGAGCATCGTTATAGATCGTGCAGCTCTTGCGGGCATTGGGATAGACATTGCCCGTCCGCAGCACATCGCACTGATACTTGAGGAAGATGTGCAGTCGCCGGGAAAGCCCGGCATGCCTCTTATGGGACTCTCACCGTCAGAAGCCGCGGGCGTCGCCGATGGCGCCTTAGCCAGATGTTCAGCCTACCCGGCGCCGCCCGAACCACCAGATCAGACCGGCGCCGCCGGTGATCAGCAACGCACTGGAAGGCTCGGGTGCAGACGAACCAGCGTCGGTCGTGAGCTGCATCTGATACGCCTCGCGGCTCGGCGCTGGCGAGTTGGCAGCGACCGATGTCCCTCTCTCCCAGTACTCGCCGGACACACCGATGCCGCCGCCAGTTTTGCCTTCGTAACTCCACTCGATTGAAGAGGCGTTGGAAGTGCTGATTCCAATCCAGTAGCGTGTGCCGGCGGTGAGCGAAGGGTTGGAACCTAGGGTGATCGCCTCAATGGTCGGCGTCGAGGGCAGCGCGCTGTCGTTCACGGTCGCGAGAGTCGCGATCAGCGAGCCGGCACTGGTGGAGCTGTCGGCATACAGCGCAATGGTGATGGAGCCGCCGTCGGCCGGAGTGAAGGCGTCCAGGATCATTTCCAACCCGGTAAGTGAACTGTTACTGGGGGCTGTAAAGGAATCATACAGGTTGTTCACCCCAACCGAACTGCGGTCGAACGACGTAACACCAGTGATATTGTCGTAGATGATGCCAGCGTGGGCGGCGAGCCCCAAAATGCCGGCGATGAAAGAAACCTTGAGTAGTCTCATACTGTCCCTCGCGTCTGGTCCTGACCCTGCCCGCCAACTGGCGTGACGCGGGCTACTATCGTGGCAACAACCGCAATCGTCAACTGTCGCATTCCATCTCTCCTTGGTCGCATCGTCGGGTGCGGCGAGTGCTACCCGGAAAAGCGCAATCGCCGGGGAAAACCCGGCATGCCTCTTATGGGATTTTCACTGCGAGATGGGAAGCGGACATTTCTACTTTTCGGCGACACCGGCCTGCGAGATCTTGCGTTTCTGCGGCCGGAAGTATAAAATCTCAAAAGTCTTGCGGCCTCTGCCGCCTGGGTGAGACAAGAGGGCTCCAGCCACCATCGTGGAACCGCCGGGAAGTGTAACCGAAAAACTGATTCTGTGGGGCCAGGGAGACGAGGCGGCATTGCGCGACGTCATGCCCCTCGTGTACGCGGAACTCCATCGCCTAGCTGCCGGATATCTCCGCCAGGAACGCACGGACCACACCCTCCAAGCCACCGCTCTCGTCCATGAAACGTACTTGCGCCTGCGCCAGGTCGACCGCACCGATTGGAAAAATCGGGCTCACTTCATCGGTGTGGCCGCCGGCATAATGCGCCGCATCCTGGTCGACCACGCCCGCAGACATGCCGCTCAGAAACGCGGGGGCAGCGAACCCCAATGCCTCCTGCTCGACAGCATGCAGCCGTCGCCCGGCCCCGACCTCGATATCCTGGCGCTCGACCTGGCCCTCGACAAACTGGCGCAGGATTATCCCCGCCAGGCCCAGGTAGTCGAACTCCGCTTCTTCGGCGGCCTGACCACTGGCGAAGCCGCCGAGGTCCTCTCGGGGAACGGTCGCGGCGATGCCATCTCCGTCAGCACCGTGGAACGCGACTGGCGATTCGCGCGCGCCTGGCTGCACCAGGCCATGCGCGGTGGCGCCGGCCAGACCGATCTCACCGAATGACCCATTTCCCGGCATGAACACCGCGAACCCCAGACTGGATCAGCTCTTTCATAGCGCGCTCGACCACGATCCCGCGACCCGCCACGGGTTTCTGGTGCGCGCCTGCGCCGGCGATGCCGCTCTGCTTCACCAGCTCCGCCTGCTGCTCTCGAGCGATCGCGAGGCCGAAGATGCAGGATTCTGGCGCTACTCCGCGCTGGAACTGGCCGCCGTCCGCGAGGCCGCCCAGCCCGACAGCCGCATCGGCCAGATCCTCGGGCACTACAAACTCCTCGAAGCCGTGGGTAGTGGAGGAATGGGAACGGTCTATCGCGCCGTTCGCGCCGACGCCGAATACCAACAGCACGTCGCCATCAAGATCATCAAGCGCGGCATGGATACTGACGCCATCGTCCGCCGCTTTCGGAGCGAGCGCCAGATCCTGGCCCATCTCCAGCATCCCAACATCGCGCGGCTCCTCGACGGCGGCACCACCCGCGACGGCCTGCCTTACCTGGTAATGGAGCTGGTCGAAGGCCTGCCCATCGACGTCTACGCCGCGGCCCGCAACCTCACGCTCCGCCAGGTCCTGGAACTCTTCCGCTCCGTCTGCGCCGCTGTCGAATATGCTCACCAGAACCTGGTCATTCATCGCGACCTGAAGCCCGGCAATATCCTGGTCTCCGATCCACCGCCCGGCCAGCCACCGGCTCCCAAGTTGCTCGACTTCGGCATTGCCAAGCTCCTTGATGCGTCCGCCGACAGCCCCCACGCCACCGAAACCATGGCGCCGTTCCTCACTCCCGAGTACGCCAGCCCGGAACAGATCCGCGCCGAGCCGGTCACCACCGTCTCCGACGTCTACTCCCTCGGTGTCCTGTTGTATAAGCTTCTCACCGGCCAGTCGCCCTACCGCTCCCGTGGACGCCAGCCGAACCACCTGGCCGACGCTATCTGTAACCAGGAGCCCGAACGTCCCAGCGCCGCCGATCCCGCCCACCGCCGAGCGTCCGCCGCCGATGCGTTGTCCCGCCGCCGCGCCATTCGCGGCGACCTCGATAACATTGTCCTCATGGCCCTCCGCAAGGAGCCCGAAAGGCGCTATGCGTCGGTCGGACTGCTGGCCGAGGACGTCCGGCGTTATCTGGACGGCCTCCCGGTTCTGGCGCACCCCGCCACGTTTCGCTATCGCGCCCGAAAATTCGTTTGCCGCAACGCCATCGCCGTTGCCGCTGCCAGCCTGCTGTTCCTCACCCTAGCCGCCGGCGTGGTCGCCACCGCCAAGCAAACGCGCATCGCCCGCACCGAACGAGCCCGCGCCGAACGCCGCTTCCAGGACGTTCGCAAGCTCGCCAATTCTTTGCTGTTCGAACTCCACGACAGCATCGAAGCCGTTCCCGGCACGCTGGCCACCCGCCAGTTGATCGTCCAGCGCGGCCTCGAATACCTCGACGGCCTCGCTCCCGAATCCGGCGACGACCGCGTTCTCAAGAGCGAACTTGCCGTCGCCTACGATCGCGTCGGCGCCCTCACGTTCGACGTCAACATGGCGCTCGGCTCCCACCGCAAAGCGCTGGCACTCAACCAAGCCCTGGTGCAGGCCGAGCCGGCCAATTCGAAATATGAAAGCCAACTGGCTTCCAGCTACGACCTTTTGGCCTCGGTACTCCGCGATTACGGCGACTCCCCCGGCGCGCTCCGCTACTCCCGCGACGCCGCTGCCGTCATGGAACGCCTGGTATCCTTACACCCGGAGAATCGCGAATGGCGCGCCAGCCAGGCCAACATGTACCAAACCCTGGGTACCAACCTGTCGCGAGTGGGAAGATATGCCGAGGCGCTCGACATCCAGCGCAAGGCCCTAGCGATCAACCAGGCGATGCTCGCCGCCGACCGTAGCGCTGTCCACGCCCGGCTGGCGGTTGTCGAGAGCTACATCTATCTCAGCCGCTCTCTGTTGGACTTGACTGATTCTGCGGCGGCCCTCGATGCAGGCCGCCAGGCGCTCTCGCTCGCCGAACCGGTCGTCGCCGCCCATCCCGGCGTCCCCGCGTACCGCCGGGAACTCTGGCTGGCTCACGCCCGCATCGCCCAGGCGCTGGAGAATCTGGGGCGTCTGCCGGAGTCTCTCGCCGCCTACCGCTCGGGCCTCGATATCATCCAATCCATCGCCGCCGCCGACCCCGGGGATCGCGGCAACCGGCGCGGCGTCGCGTGGACTCTCCTGGCCCTCGCACATCTGCTCGGGCGCATGAACAGGGTTCCCGAAGCCATTCGCACCGACCAGCAGGCCATTGCCATCAGCCGCCATCTCCTGCAGGAAGATCCCAATAAACTCGAAACCACCATCGACCTGGGCAACATGTACACCCAGCTCGCTGCCGTCGGAAAGCAGGTTGACGCGTTTCGCCAGGCCCGCGAATTCTTCGAAGCCGCCGCCCGCCGTGACCCCGCCAATGCCGTGGTGGAGCGCGGCCGGGCGGAACTCGACCGCCTGTCCAGATGAAACCCTCTCTACGGGATGCGCACCGTGGTGCTCACCGAGTTCGATGCGGCTTTCCCCGACGTACTATCGAGCAGGGTCAGCGTGGCCGCCTGCGTGGCTTTCAAGATGGTCGACCAGTCCCAGGTCGGCGTCTGGGACGACTTGTCTTGTAGCTCCGCCGTTCACCAGACGACCCTTCAGGGGATTTCCACCCACCGACGCCGCCACCGTGATGATCGTGGTGGTTCGCGCGCGGCCTCGCTGGTTGCGGCGCGGATGCCCAGGCGGGGTCGATACGCTCGTGAATTCTCCGAAGTCCGTCATGTTCAGAAGACGCGAAACCGCCGGAAAACCCGCCAGCGCCCGGTTGTCCCGCCCGGCCCACACGTAGTAGCCTGGACGGCATGATGCATCCCGGCCCCTGGATCCTGCTCGGTCTCTTTTCCGTTATGGTGATTGCCGCACAAACCCCACCCGTCGCTCCGCGCGTCGAACATCGCGAAGTGCGCCACGGCGCCACTGTGTCCGACGACTATTTCTGGCTGCGCGAGAAGTCCAATCCCCAGGTGACGCAGTACCTGGAAGCCGAAAATGCCTATACCGAGGCCATGACCAAGGGTCTGCAGCCCTTCCGCGATTCCCTCTACGCCGAGATGCTGGCGCGCATCAAGCAAACCGATCTCTCCGTGCCTGTGGCGCGTCGCGGCTACCTGTACTACGCGCGCACCGAGGAGGGCAAACAATATCCCATTCAGTGCCGCCGCAAAGGAACCATGCAGGCGCCCGAGGAAGTGCTACTCGATCTCAATGAACTGGGCAAGGACAAGAAATTCGTCGGCCTGGGCAGCTTCGTCGTCAGCGACGACCAGCGCCTGGTGGCCTACACCATCGACTACACCGGCTTCCGCCAGTACTCCCTGCGCGTCAAAGACCTGCGCAGCGGCGAAACCCTGCCCGACACTACCGAGCGCGTCACTTCGCTCGCCTGGGCCGCCGACAATCAGACGCTCTTCCTGGTGACCGAGGATGCCGTCACCAAGCGCAGCGACAAGCTATGGCGTCACGTTCTGGGCTCCGCGAAGTTCGAAGAACTGGTCGACGAAAAGGATGAGCTCTACGACATCGAAATCGCCAAGACCCGCGACCTCAAATACCTGTTCCTGCAAAGCGAGGCCAAAGACACGTCTGAAGCCCTCTACCTGCGCGCCGACCGGCCGACCGGCAAGTTCGCGGTATTTCTGCCGCGCGAAAAAGGCCACCGCTATTACCCGGACCATCGCGAAGGCTTGTTCTACATCCGCACCAACCGTCCCGGACGCAATTTCGCCATCATGACCGCGCCCGAAAGCGACCCGTCGCCCAAAAACTGGAAGGTCTTCGTGCCGCAGCGCGACAACATGCGCATCCAGGATATCGATCTGTTCCAGGATTTCGCCGTCTCCGTCGAGAAGGGCGATGCCCTGGACCATCTGCGCATCCATGATTTCAAGACCGGCGCCTGGACGGAGATTTCCTATCCCGAGCCCGTCTATTCGGTCTTCCCCGGCGGCACGCCGGATTTCGAATCCAAAACCTATCGCTACAACTACCAGAGTTTCGTCACCCCTTCCAGCGTGTTCGATTATGACGTCGCAACCCGAAAATCCACCCTGCTCAAACAGCAGGAAGTGCTCGGCGGGTACGATCCCAAGCAATATGCCAGCGAGCGTCTCTGGGCCACCGCGCGCGACGGCGTCAAGGTGCCGATTTCCATCGTGTATCGCAAAGGCTTCCCGCGCGACGGCAAGGCGCCGCTGTTCTTATACGGGTACGGCAGCTACGGTTTCGGCACCCCGCCCACCTTCAACAGCAACCGCGTGAGCCTGCTCGATCGGGGTATGGCCTATGCCATCGCGCACATCCGCGGCGGCGACGAAATGGGCGAGCAGTGGCGTGAAGACGGCATGCTCATGAAGAAGAAGAACACCTTCTTCGACTTCATCGATTGCGCCGAGTTCCTCATCCAGCAGAAGTGGACGTCCAAGGACGGCCTGGTGATCGAAGGCGGCAGCGCCGGCGGCCTGCTCATGGGCGCGGTGGTCAATCTGCGCCCCGACCTGTTCAAAGCCGTGCACACCGCCGTGCCGTTCGTCGACGTCATGAACACCATGATGGACGCCACGCTCCCACTCACCATCGGCGAGTACCTGGAGTGGGGCAACCCCAACGAGAAGGCCGCCTACGATTACATGAAGACCTACAGCCCCTACGACAACCTGGAGAAACGCGCCTATCCCGCCATCCTGGTGACCACCAGCTTCAACGACAGCCAGGTGATGTACTGGGAGCCGGCCAAATATGTCGCGCGGTTACGCACGCTGAAGACCGATTCCAACCCGCTGCTCCTCAAAATCAAAATGGACCCGGCCGGCCACGGGGGGGCCAGCGGCCGCTACGACCGCCTGCACGACACCGCCTTCGAGTACGCCTGGCTGCTGAGCCAGGTGGGCATCGCGAAATAGCGGAACGGGATTTCTCCTGCGGCAGCAAGCTTCTCGATGGCTACCTATATGGCCGGCCGCCACTCCGGGCCGGTCCACGGCCAGCCCGCTCCCACAAAATAGCGCCTCAGCGGGGCAGGCGCTCTTGCCCGGCGTTTTCGCCTGGCAACCCGCAACTGGTTGTATCCTGGGAGAACACGCAAGCGGGAGGGAGACCGCTGTCTGTTCCCATGACTCACGCATACCATCGCCGTTGTTTCGGCGCCTGTAGCGCCCTTGCGATTCTCTGGTGCCTCGCCTGGTGGCTGAATCACGGGAAAGCCGTGTCCGCCGCCACCACCGGACCGCCGTTCGTGGAGTTCGAGAGCGGCCCCGTGCGCCCCATCGCCATGTCGCCCGACGGCAATACGCTCTTCGCCGTCAACACCCCGGATGGCTCGCTCGAAGTGATGGATCTCAGTTCCGGCACGCCCATCACCAGTTTCCGCGTTCCTGTGGGGCTGGAACCCGTGGCCGTCGCCGCGCGCACCAACACCGAAGTCTGGGTGACCAACCTGCTCTCCGACAGTGTCAGCGTGGTCTCGCTCACGGGCACGCCGCACGTCGTCCGCACCCTGCTGGTGGGCGATGAACCGCGCGACGTAGTCTTCGCCGGCAACCCCGTGCGCGCCTTCATTACTACCGCGCATCGCGGCCAGCAGCGTAGCGATCCATCTATCGCCAATGTTCCCGGCGCCGGCGATCCGCAGATGACTACCGCAGGCGTGCCGCGCGCCGACGTGTGGGTCTTTGACCCGTCCAATCTCGGCGCCACCCTTGGTGGTACGCCGCTCGCCATCCTCAGTTTCTTCACCGACACGCCCCGCGCCCTGGCGGTCAGCCCCGACCAGAACACCGTGTACGTCGCCGGATTCAAGACCGGAAATCAGACCACCACCGTGAATGAAGGCCGCGTATGCGTCGGCTTCCAGCCGAGCACTCCCTGCACGCTTTCCGACGGCACCCAGAGCCCCGGCGGCAATCCCGGTCCTTCCACCGATTCCATCGGCGAGCCGGCTCCGGAGGTCGGTCTCATCGTGAAGTACAACAACTCCACCGGCCATTGGGTGGACGAACTGAACCGCGTTTGGGACAATTCCGTGCGCTTCACGTTGCCGGATACCGATGTCTTCGCCGTCGACGCCAACCATCTGACGCAAACCGCCGCCTTCGCCCACGTCGGCACTACGCTGTTCAACATGGCCACCAACCCGGTGACCGGTACACTGTATGTCTCCAACACCGACGCCGTCAACAACGTCCGTTTCGAGGGGCCCGGAATCTTCGGCGGCCACACCGTGCAAGGCCACTTGGCGGAAGCCCGCATTACCGTGATCGCCGGCCCTACCACCGCCGCGGCAACCGTGACACCGCATCACCTGAACAAGCACATCAACTACGCCAACCTCGCCGGATCGCCCGGTTTCGACCCCTCCGCCAAGTACCACAGCCTGTCGATGCCTCTTGATATGAAGGTCACCCAAGATGGCAAGACTCTGTACGTGGCCGCGTTCGGATCCAGCAAGATCGGCGTCTTCGCCACGTCCGAACTGGAGAGCGACACCTTCAACCCCGTCACCGAGAGCTCCAAATACATACCGGTGTCGGGCGGCGGCGTCAGCGGACTGGCTTTGGACGAAACCCGCGGCCTGATCTACGCCACCACCCGTTTCGACGACGCCGTGAAGGTGATCGACCTCACCAGCAACCTGGAAGTCGGCGCGATCACCCTGCCTAACCCCGAGCCGCTCACCGTGGTCGAGGGCCGGCCCATGCTCTACGACGCGACGCATTTCTCCGGCAACGGCGAAGCCACCTGCGCCAGTTGCCACATCTTCGGAGACATGGACGATCTGGCCTGGGACTTGGGCAACCCCGACAACGCCGTTACCAAGAGCCCCATCCCCATCAATTTCGGCGGTCTATTTCCGTTCCTTCTGGCGGCCGACGCCACCGGCCTCTCCAGTCCGCTCAACGGCAGCAACCAGCCCTCCGATTTCCATCCCATGAAAGGCCCGTTCACCACGCAGACCTTGCGCGGGCTGGCCACTTCCGGGGCGATGCACTGGCGCGGCGACCGCTCCACCGGCCCGTTCGGCACCAGCGCCTTCGACCCCAACGTGTCGTTCAACAACTTTATCGTGGCGTTCCAGGGCCTTATCGGCAGCCCCGACGCGCCGTCGGCTTCCGACATGCAGCGCTTCGCGCTCTTCCAACTGCAGGTGCTGCCGCCGCCCAATCCAGTGCGCAATCTGGACAATTCCCTTACCGCGTCGCAGCAGCAGGGCCAGGCGTTCTTTTCCGGATCGCGTCCCTCCGACGGCATCGTTTCCTCGATCCTCGATCAGATTGCCGGGCAGGCCTCTTTCACCTGCGCCGGATGCCATGTGCTCGATCCCTCCAGTGGTTCTTTCGGCACCGGCGGCAACCAGAGCTTTGAAGGTCTGCCGCAGATCGTCAAGATCCCGCATTTGCGGAATGTCTACGCCAAAATCGGCATGTTCGGCACGCCCGCGGTGGGTTTCAACACGGCGGCGGACAGCGGACCGATGGGCAATCAGATCCGCGGTTTCGGCTTCACCGGCGATGGCGCCACCGACACCATCTTCCGTTTCCTCAGCGCCGCCGTGTTTAGTCCGACCGCCAATTCGGGTTTCCCGCAGACCAACCCGGACGGCACCCGCCGCGCCGTGGAGCAGTACCTGCTTGCCTTTGACACCGACTTGGCGCCGATCGTCGGTCAGCAGATCACGCTGACCAGCACCAACGCCGCGGCCGTCGGCCCGCGCATCGATTTGCTGGAGCAGCGCGCCGCCGCGCCCTTTGTGTCGAAATCGCTGAACGGCACAGTAACCGAGTGCGATGTGGTGGCGCGCGTAGTGCAGAACGGCCGCGTCATGAGCCTGCTATACGATCCGGCGGCCGGCAATTTCCTTCCCGACAACGGCGCGGCGCGCCTCTCCGATGCGGCGCTACGCAGTCTGGCCACCACCTCCGGCCAGGAAGTCACTTACTTAGCGGCCACGCCCGGCTCGGGCAACCGCATCGTCTTCAACCAGTACCCCGCTCCCAAACCGCATGCGCCAGCGCGATACTAGCGCCGCCAGCCCGAGGGGCAGCAACCCCCATGACGCCGGTTCCGGAGCCGCCGAACCCGTGACGTTCACCGTGAAATCGCCGCTTCCCAGGTCGTTGAAATCGCTGGATGTCGGGCCGCCTTGCACATCGAGCGAGCCGATGTAGACATCCGGCGTGAATCCCGCGGGAATCGTGACCGTGAAGAAATCGAAATCGCCGCTGGTGACTCCAACGTCGAGAGTGAACGGCGCGTTGAGCAGGAAATCGGTCGGGTCGTAGTCCGATGGATCGAAGCTCGCCAGGTTCATGGAGACCCCGTTGAGATATACCAGAGCTCCCGTGTTATTGGTCAGAGTCCCGGAGTAAGTGAGCGTATCGCCGGGAGCGCCGGACAGTTGTACCTGATCAAAATTCACGCTGAGCGTCCCTGCCGAGCCGAGTCCCACGCAAAGCGTCAGCAGCAACCCAATTCTGAATCTCATATTCCGTCTCCTGTCCATCTTGTGAGTTGCGGTATTTCCGCGTCCTACTCTTCCCCCGGAGGCGTATACACCGGTAGCGGCGGCATTGTCCACCGGCTGGTGCTGGTAAACGATCCTCCGTTATAGGTTCCCGAGACTGTCAGTACCGCCGTAGTTCCCGCCGTGCGCACATCGGCCACGAACTGTTCGTTCACAAATGGAATCTCGTACCCGGCTGGCAGGTTCGCCAATGCGATCGGAAGGAATAACCCGTTCGCCGTCCCGCTGCTTGTCGTGAGTTTCGCGCCGGTGACCTGAAGGTTGGTTATGGGAACCGTGCCGTCGTTGATAAGCTGCCATTGGCCGTTCACGATATACTCAGGTCCGCTCTGGCAGGGCGGGCCGCACGGCGCGGTCGCGAGGCTCAGGGGCGCCACCGTCATATGCAGCACGGGCGCAACCACGACGAGGGTCACCGAGCTGGAAACCGCGCTGTAATCGGTCGTATCGCTGGGAGTGAACGTCACCGAGAGCGTCTCGGTCCCTGAGGACAGCACGGTCCCGGCCGCCGGATTATAGGTGAAGGTGCCCGGCACACTGGATGTCGCGTTCAACTGCGTCGCGCTCAGCGCGGTGCCGAACGGGATGCTCGCCGGACTTGTCCACGTGATCCCCGGCGTGGCCTTGGCCACAGTGAGGGTGGTGGTCCCGCTGCTTCCGCCATAACCGGCGCCGGGATTGTAAGTAGCCAGGATAGTATATGTTCCGGCTGCCAGGCCACCCGGAATATGACACGACGCCAGCGTGCCCGCTGAACCGTTCCCCACGGGTACGGTGCAGGAGTAGCTCGCGAAGCTGAACGTCATGGTTCCGCTGTTCACGACGGAAGAACTGGTGACGGTTGCCACCAGCAGAAGGACTTGATCGTTCGGATTGTAAGTGGTGGACACTTGGGCGGGCTGCACGCTGGTGGTGGTCGGCGCCAGCGCGGGATTCACGGTAATAAACACCGTGTCTGTCGCCGTCGCATAGTCGGTGCCGTCGTTGGGAGTGAAGGTGACTCCCAGTGCCTGGTGCGTGCCGGCGGACAACACCGTTCCCGACGGCGGGTTGTAAGCAAACGTTCCCGGGACACTGGCGCTGGCGTTGAGCTGGCTGGCGCCGAGCGCCGTACCCGCGGTGATATTCGCCGGGTTCTCCCAGGAGATAATTGGCGTCGCTTTGCTGATGGTCAATTGGTGGCTGCTGTCGCTGCTGCCGGCGAATCCGGTCGCCGGGTTATAGGTGGCTTGAATGGTGTCGCTGCCGGCCGCCGTCCCCGCGGGCACGGTGAACGACGTGCTGGAGGTGCCATTGCTGACAGAGGCCGATACCGTAGTTCCCAGTAGCGTGAAGGAGACCGTCCCGCCGGTCACCGTCGACGAACTGGTCACCGTGGCCGTCAGCGTGATCGATTGCGAAGCAGTCGGCTTGTAGACGATCGGCCCCACATTAGTCGCCGTGGTCACCGTAGCGGCCGCAATTACGTTAATAGAGGCCGTCGCCGTGGCCGTCGTATAGTCGGTGCTGTCGGTGGGAGTGAAGGTCACGCCCAGCGTCTGCTGATTGCCCACGGCCAACACCGTCCCGGCCGCCGGAGTGTACACGAAGGAACCCGCGGTATTCGCCGTGGCATCGAGTTGCGTGGAACCGAGCGCCGTTCCGACGGTGATATTTGCCGGATTGGCCCAGGTGATCGCGGGCGTCGCTTTGGAGATCGAGAGTTGATGCGCGCTGTCGCTGCTGCCGGTGAAACCCGCCGAGGGGTTATAGGTAGCCTGGATGGTGTAACTGCCTACCGTCGTCCCCGCGGACACGGTGAAGGACGCGCTGGCGGAGCCATTGCCGACCGCGGCCGATATCGTGCTGCCCAGCAGCGTGAACGAAACCGTCCCTCCGGTCACCGTCGACGAACTAGTCACAGTGGCAGTCAACGTGATGGACTGCGAATTCGGACTATAGACAATCGGTCCCACATTGCTCGCCGTAGTCACTGTACCGGCCGAATTCACGTTGATCGAGGCCGTCGCCGTGGCCGTCGTATAGTCGGTGGCATCGGTGGGAGTGAAGGTCACCCCTAGAGTCTGTTGATTGCCCGCGCTCAGAACCGTCCCTGCCGGGGGACTGTAGAGGAACGTACCCGGTACGCTGGCGGTGGCATCCAGTTGAGTGGAACCGAGCGCCGTTCCGGCAACGATACTCGCCGGATTGGCCCAGGTGATCGCTGGCGTGGCCTTGCCGATCGTGAGTTGATGCGCGCTGTCGCTGCTACTTGTGAAACTCGCCGAGGGATTGTAGGTGGTCTGAATCGTGTAACTGCCTACCGTCGTCCCGCCCGGCACAGGGACCGAGATGCTCGCCGAGCCGTTCGTCACGGCCGCGGTAACCGTGGAGCCCAACAGCGTGAACGACACCGTCCCGCCGGTCACTGTCGACGAACTGGTCACCGTCGCAGTCAACGTGATCGATTGCGAATTCGGACTATAGACGATCGGCCCCACATTGCTCGCCGTGGTCACCGTGCTCAAGGGTGCGGCGTCCACGTTGATCGATACCGTCGCGGTGGCCGTGGTGTAGTCGACAGTGTCGGTGGGGATGAAACTCACCGACAGCGTCTGCTGATTGCCGACGCCCAGCACCGTCCCGGCAGGCGGAGTGTAGACAAAGGTACCCGCTACGTTGGCGGTGGCATTGAGCTGCGTGGCGCCGAGAGCCGTCCCCGCGGTGAGATCTGCTGGATTCGACCAGGTAATCGCGGGCGTGCCTTGCCCGACCACCAGGTTATGCCGGCTGTCCGTGCTGGAGTTCAGCGTGCCGTCCACGGAAACGCCGAGAAGCAATAGGTCGTCGTTCGTGTTGTTGCCAACGGAGATAGAGATCACATTCTGGTTGGCAAAGCTGGAACTCAACAGGAAGGTCTGCTCGTAGAGCAGGTAGGCGGTATAGTCTCCGGTGGCGGAGCTCCCGGTGGAACTGGCGCAGGCGCCTACATCTCTGAAAATGTAAAGAACGGTCTGATCGAACACATTGTTCGTGGTGCTCCCGTTCTGCATGGCGCTGGTATTGATCTGGAAGCCGCCGCCCTCGCAGAAGTCCGGAGCGGTAATGTTGTTGAAAACCTCCACCGCTCCTCCGTCGCCGGTGATGGTGATCGCGTAGTTGGTGCCGCTGTACGCGGCCGTCAACAGGTGGACGGCCGTTGCCTGGGCGATATTGGTGACCAGCGTGGGCGGAATATTCGAGATCTGCTCGAAGTCGTGTCCCCCCACGTCGGCGGAGAGCACGAAGGACCCGCCATTCGTAGCCACATCCGCCCCCGCCACGGAATTCGCCGACGTGTAAGTAGAAGGATTGAAGAAGTACCCCCCGTTTGCCACGCCGACTCCCGATCCGGGCGTTCCCGCACCAGTATTCGGATACTGCTGGTTCAGATTCGTGTAGATGTTATTATCTTTCGGAAAGTCGGTCAAATAATAACTGGTGGAGCTTCCGCTGATCGGCGTGTAGGTGGCTGTGATCGGATAACTTCCGGGCGATGTTCCTCCCGGCACCGTGATGCTGGCGCTGGCCGACCCATTGATCACCGGCGCCGTCGCGCCGTTCCCCAACAACGAAAACGAGACCGTGCCGCTATTCACAGTCGCCGCGGCCGTGACCGTAGCGCTCACCGTGACGGTTTGCGAATTGGCGCTGAACCCGATCGGCCCCACGTTGCTTGCCGTCGGATTGGCCCAGGTGATGGTCTGCGATGCCTGCCCGATGACTAGTTGGCCGGTGTTGTCGCTGCTGGACGTGAAGAACGGGCCGGCCGCCGATTCCAACGTGATGCCGAGCACCTGGATGGCGCTGTTGGTATTGTTGCTCAACACGATGGACGTCAGGCTCTGATTGGCGAAGCTGGAATTCAGCAGAAATGTCTGCTCGTAGAGGTAGTAGGAATAGTTCGGGCCAGTCCCCGAGTTCCCCGTCTGGCAGCCGCCGGTATCTCTCACTTCCACGGCAGTCTGGTCGAAAACGTTATCCGTAGCGCTGCCGTTTTGCATCGCGGCCGTGTTCACGATGCTTCCGCTATCGCACACATCGCCCACAGCGATCGCCGCAAAGTCCTCCAATGCGCCCCCGGTTCCGCTCACCGTGAGGTGATACCCGCTGCCGCCATAGGACGCCGTCAACAGGTGGACGACAGTTGCCTCGGGGACGCTGGCGGAGGCGGTGAGCGGCGTGCCCGAGACGACCGTCGCGTAGTCGTGGCCGGTGGAATCGGCAGCCAGCAGGAAGGTGGCGGAGTTGCTGACCACATCCGCGAAGCCCACGTAATTGAGCGACGTGTAGGCCGCCGGATTGTACAGGAACGTGGCGTTGGGTATGCCCGTTGGCGTTCCCAGCGTGCCTCCGCCAGTGTTCGGAAACTGCTGGTTCAGCTGGTTATAAATGTTGTTGGTCTTGGTGAAATTGGTGATGTGGACGGAATCGTCGGGCGCATAGGTCGCCGTGACCGGATAGGTGCCCCCCGGCATCGCCGCCGGCACCGGGACACAGGCCGTCGCCAGGCCGCTGTTGACTGCGGCGGGAATGCGCGCCCCCAGCACCGTGAACCAGACCGTTCCGCTGTTCACCACCGTGGAGCCGGCGGTTACCGTGGCACTGAGCGGATACGTCAGGGCCGTGGTAGCGGCGCACGGAGTGGTCCCGACAGTTCCCACCGAAACCGTGGTGGCCAGGTATTGCGCGTGACAGACCGGCAACAGTGCCACTGCCAGCGCGGCGGCCGGAACCACCCGGCCAGATAGCCATTTCATTTCCCGTTCCCCCTCTGCGAGGCCGGCCGGAGTTCGCCCGGTGCTCTGCAGAAGTCTTGCCCAACGCGGCCCGGCGAAGGAAGCCGCAACCGGCAGCAAGGCCGTTTTGCAACGTCACAGATGTCCTATTTTCCTTGTGATAGACTCAGTTCAAAGCGTGGAGGAAATGGAGCCATCGGAGCGCGCCGGATCCGTCGAAACGCCCAGCGATCCTGGCCGCTGTGACGAAATCCGCGCCTATCTGGATATTTTGATCTCCGCTCCGGTATTCTCCTCTGCGCCCCGGCGCGCCCGCCTGCTCCGCTATCTGCTGGAACGGACCCTCGCGGGCGATGGCGAGCGGGTCAATGAGTACGCCATCGGCACCGACGTCTTCGGCAAGCGGCCCTCCTTCGATCCCCGCTACGACTCCATGGTCCGCACCGATGTGATGCGGCTGCGCCAGCGCCTCCGCCAGTACTACATCGGGGAGGGCCGTGGCGATGCCATCCTGCTGGACATTCCACCCCGCAGCTACAAGGTCTCCATCGAGTTCCGCGATACCTCGGCGGCGGCTGCCGGGAAGCAACCGAACAGCGCCCCCTCCGAACCCGCAAGTCCCGAGACTGCCGAGGCCGCCGCACCGGGTCCGGCGAAGTGGAAGAGGATCTCAATTGCGGTAGCCGCCGCCCTGCTGCTCGCCGCCCTGGCCGCGGCTCTTGCTTCGCGACAGTTTCTGCGGCCTGCGCCGCCCGTCCGGTCCGTGGTGGTGCTGCCATTCCTGGACGATTCCTCCGATCGCAAATCCGGCTATCTGGCCGACGGATTGACCGACGAGATCACCAACGACCTGGCGAACCTCAATGGACTCCGCGTGATCGCCCGCACCAGCGCCTTCGAATTCAAAGGCAAGGGCGTCGATATCCGGGAAATCGGACGGCAATTGAACGTCGAAATGTCGCTTGAGGGCAGTCTGGACCGGGAAGGCGACCGCATCCGCATCCGCGCACAACTGGTCCGCAACGCCGATGGATATCACCTTTGGTCGCATGTGTACGACGTCCAGTTTCGCGATCTCATCGGCGTGCAGCGCGATATCGCGCGGTCCATTGCCGACGATCTGTTGTTGAGCCAGTCCTTCGATAATGCCGCAGTCGGAAATCTGCCGCAGCACGAACCGAGTCCGGAAGCTCATGAACTCTATTTGCGGGGCGCCGACGCCTGGAATGCCGCCACTTTGGACTCGTTCCGCAAGGGCGTGGAACTCTTCCACCAGGCCGTCAACCTGGATCCGCAATTCGCCCAAGCCTGGCTGGCTCTGGCCAATGCCGACTGGAACGTCGGCCTTTTCAGTGGATGGAAGGCCGTTTCCGTGGCGCAGGTCGAGGCTGAGGCGCGTCATGCCCTCGACGCCAATCCGCGGTTCGGCTCGGCGCACGCCACGCTGGGCCAGATTCTGTGGCGTCGCGATTTCGATTGGCCCCGCGCTGAAGCCGAATTCCGCATCGCCCTGCAGTACGGTAACGGATCGTACAACGTGCACAACTTGTACGCCAGCTGCCTGGGCGAGCGCGGCCAATTCGCGGAAAGCCATCGCCACTTCCGCCTGGCCGAAGAATTATCCCCGTTGCAGGACGCACTATTCACCAATGAAGCTGCTGTGTATTGGGCCGAAGGCAAGACCAGCCAGGCGGAGCGGATGTTGCAGCAGGTGCTGTCCCGAACCCCCGAATTTGCCATTGCGCTCGGTGAAATGGCCGCGCTCCGGCTGCAGGCGAAGGATTGCGCCGGCGCCGCCGCTTACGCCGCCAGGCTCGACAAATCCCGGCCGGGTTCGCGAATTTCCACAATGGTGACTTGGGGCCTGAACGTCTGCCGCGGAGTCCGCACGCCGCCCGAACCCACGCTGTCGGGCGGCAGGCTGAACCTCGACGTAGCCGCCGAGTATTCCGTATTGGGGAACTCCGACCGGGCGATCGAGTACTTGAGGAAGAGCTTCAGCCTGCACGAAATTGGAATTACCGGGCTCAAGGTGTCCCCGTATTTCCAGCCGATGCGGTCCGATCCGCGATTCCTTGCCCTCGAACGCGACATCGGCCTTCCGTAGGGCGCGCCCTGGAACCGCGACCGGAAGGGAGCGGCCCGAGCGGCAGGCAGTTCCCTAGCGCCACCAGGAGTCGCGCATGGCCCGCGCCACGAAATCGCGAGCCCGTTCCACATGCGCCCGCGACGCTCCGCGCCACGCCGCTGCCGCCCGATTGGGCTCTTCGAAGGAAAGGTCGCTGATCGCCGAGTTGAGCAGTTCCGTGGCCTTGCGGAAGCGGCCTTCCCAGCCCATGCGCGTGTCCACCGGCGGATGATCGTCGATGTTCTTGCCGTCATCGATGGCGGCGCGCTTGGCTTCATCGATGGCATGGTCGATCTCATCGACGGCCGCCCGCTGGTCGCGCATCACGTCGCGCCAATCCGACCGGTACAGCAACGCCCGCGCGTAGCGCAGATCGGAGATGGCGCTCAGGTACCGCGGATGAATCGACGGCGGAGGCGGCATGGGCGCCATGTCGTCGCGGAACCTGTCATAACCGCCCTTGCGCACCATGTCCATGGCCTGGTCGATGTAACTGAACGCCCGGTTGCGCCACTCCCTGGCCCGCGGGTTGTCTTCTTCCTGCGAAATGTCGCCGCGCGCGCTGCCCAGCAGGCGCAGAATTTCGCGGAAGCGGCTGCCGCGGCCCATGCGCGAATCCACCGGGGGATTGTCGTCGATATCCCGGCGGTCGAACATCGCCGCCACATCCAGTTCGTGAATGGCGCGTTCCACTAGTGCGGAGGCGGACTGCATGTCCCGCATGACGTTGGGTTCATCGGGAATCCGCATCAACAGCACGGATCGCCGCAGATCGGTCCGCGCGTGCAGATAGCGCGGATGGCGGCCCTGGGCCGCGAGATCGGATTGCAGCAGCGTAACGGCCGAAACGGCCGCCAGCAGAGAGGTTTTCCAGCGCATGTTCATAAGCTGAATGCAATTATAGATCACAAAACGAGCAGTACCGCACGCAGTTACCGGATGGAGTCGAGCCATGCCGCCACTTTCGCTTCCCACAGCTTCCCGTGCGCTTCGAGTCCCGCCGCGCTCATATGGACGCCGGCGCCATGATTCTGCCGCATTTCGCCGGTCAGCGTATCGCTGTCGGGACCTTGCAGCGCCAGTCCTTCCTTCCACAGCGCAGCTTGGGCGTCGCGGATCTCCGGCGCGCCGGTGTCGGCGGGTGTATGATAACTCACCTGCGCCACGAACCACGGGAAGTCCCAACCGGCTCGCGCGCGCATCTCGCGAATCAGCCGCTCCATCATGCGCCGGTATTCCGCCGGCTCGATTTCGTGTCCCGGTCCCTGGTGCGCATCCGATTCGCCCTGGTGCCACAGCACCGCGCGGAAACCGTGCGGCCCCAATTGCCGGATCCGCTGCAGCATGCCATCGAACAGTTTGCCGCTGGATTCCCATTGGCCATCGCCAGCCGCCGTGACGAACTTCGCGTTGGTGGGAGGCGACGGGAAGCGGTCGCCCGCCGGCAGCCACTGGCGCACGCTGGTGCTGCCCGACCCCACGCTGGCGACACCCACCGGCACCTGGCAGTGCGCATACAGCGCATCGCCGAAAGCCGGCAGGAAACTGCCCAGTTGGCTCGAATCCTGCACGCCCGGCTGCGGATCGTTGGCCAGCCGCCAGCCTGCGCCATCGAATGTGGACACCATTCCGGACCGCGTCTGCTGCGCCTGCTCGCCATAATTGGTGGAATTGGACTGCCCCGACACCACGAAGACTTCGCCCACCCCGGTGTGCTCCGCGACCGCTTCGCCGACGATCGCGCCGCCGCTCAGGACGCGGACTTCGACGCGGTACCAGCCGCCCGCCGGCGCTGCCAGCGGACCGTCGAACGCGCACGGCGCAGCGACCGGAATCGGCTGCCATGCCTGTAAATCGAGGCGCGCCAGGACGGAATCGCACCGCGCGCCGGCGCTGCCGCGCACCGCAATCGCGCCGGAGGCGACAGAGGACCGCTGAAACACCTGATACTCGCGCGGCGAATCGAGCGTGACGGAAGCGGCATCGGCAGCGACCGGTACCACCGCGGTCAGGAGAAAGCGGCACAGCCACGCGAGGCGCATCTGAGAATTCTAGTCGAGAGGGCGCGCCAGCCGCAATTGCGGCCGCGCCACCCAGGTCCGGACGTCACAGCTCCGGCCTTCCCTGGTAGACCATTTCGTCGGCAAAGAAATCCTGCGCGAATTTCAGCCGGCCGATCTGCGCCGCGAAGGTGAGTTGCTTGTCCTTGCTGGTGATCTCGTCATGGCGCGAGAACAGGTAGAGAATCACCGGCCCATCGTCGTGCATCCGCACTTCCACGCTGGAGGGCTTCATCTCCTTCTTCCCTTCGCGTTTGATGGCCGCGTGCTTCTTCAGCTCCGCGCCCACGCTGGCCGGATCGCCCGCGATCAGGTTGCTCGGAAAGCCGTACACCGCGATCGCGTAATGGTCCGGGTCCACCGTTGGAGCGTTGACTTCATGCGCGATCAGTTCCGCGGCGCTTACCGGCATGGCGCTGGCCCATCGCAGGGTCAAGGTGGGCATCTCCGCGGGATCCGGAGTGCCGTTGCCGTTCGGTACGCGCCCCGATCCGCTCATGCCGCCGCGCCGCCCCATGCCGGGTAGTCCGATGCCGATTCCGCCCATGCCGATGCCGCCACCGCCCATGCCCACCCGCGGCTGCGCCGACGGGGAAGTATCGAGCGTCGGCGTCACGGTTTTCGCCCATGGCGATTCGGTGAGCACCTGGCGCGCTTCCTGCTCGTTCCACTGCGCAATCAGCTTATCCTTCCAGGGCTGCGCGCCGCCCGTCGCCGCCAAGGCGGTGGTAAGCAACACAATACGGGCAAAAGTCTGCGGTGTGAGCATCCATGTTGTTAAACGTGCCCGCCGCACGGCCAGTTGCACCCCTTTCCGGAAAATTGGACCGACCCGGTCCAACTGCGACCTCCGGGCTATGGGGTGAATCCCGTGCGCTTCAGCAGGTCGGCGAAGCGGGGATCGGAACGCAGCGGGTCGAAGAAGGGATGCACCTTGAGGATGTACGCCTTGCGCTTGATCAGCGACTTCTCCAGCCAGGCGAACGCCCGGTCGCGATCGCCTAAGGCTCCGTAGATCGCCGCCAGGTCGTTGGGATCGGGATAGTCGGTATTCTCGAAGTTTCGGACCTGCGCCAGAGCCTCCGCCCGTTTCCCGGTGACCGCCAGAAGATGTACCATCAGGGTGCTCGGCGACGGTCCCGGAGCGATCGCCGCGCGATATTCGGTCATCGCCAGATCGTACTCGCCCTTGGCGACATAAGTCTGTCCCAGGAAAGAGTGCAGATACTTCACCTCCGGATGTTGCCGCAACATCTTTCGCAATTGCGTCACCGCGTCATCGTAGCGGCGCGCAAAGAAATAGGCCAAACCGACGGTGGCCCCCTCGGCCGGGGGCAGCGGATCGAGTGTCGCGGCCGTTTTCATCTCGGAAATGGCCTCCGCGAATCGGGCCTGAGACAGCAACACCAGGCCCAGGTGCTGGTGAATGGTGGCGTCTTGCGGCACCAGGCGCAGCGCGCGGCGCAGTTCGTCTTCTCCCTTTTTCCACTGGAGTTTCAGCATGGCATCGCCGTATCCCATGGCGTCCCAGGCGACGGCCGACTGCGGATCGAGCGCCAGCGCGGTGTCCACCGCCGTACCGGCCAGCGGCATCGCCGCGGACGGATCCATCAGGGTATTGGTCGCCGCGGTAACGTAAGCGCGAGCCAGCAGGGCGTACGCGTTGGCGTATTGCGGATCGCGCTCGACGGCGCGGTGCAGGTAATCCAGAATCTGGTGAAGCGCCTCTGCCGATCCCAGACCGCGGAGCGCGCGCGCCCTCAAGACCAGGTCGTACGCTTCCGCATCCGGGACATGACCGGCGACCAGCGAGGTTCCTGGCCGAAGAACGGCCATGACGGGCAGCGTGAGATCGCGCTCCATGCGTCCCAGGTCGCGGGCCGTGCCATCGAACGCGCGCGAGAGAATGTGGAACCCGTCGGAAGCCCGATTGACCTGCACCGTCACCCGCATGCCATCGCCCACCTTGCGCAGGCTGCCTTCGATCACCGCGTCGGCGTCCACCTTGCGGCCAATCTCGCGGATATCGGTATTCTTTCCCTTAAACTGGAAGGCGCTGGTACGGGCAACCACGCGCAACGAGGCAATGTGGGCCAGCGAATCCGTCAGGCCCTCGGTCATGCCGTCGGAAAGGTACTCGTTGGCGGGATCGCCGGTGAGGTTGGCGAACGGCAGGACCACCACCGAACGGATCCGGCCGGGCGCGGCGGCCAGATAAACGGCCCACACTCCGACCGCGACCAGGGCCACAGCCGCGGCAGCCCACAGGATCTTCCCTCGCGGCAGCGGGGTGGCGGGTGCACTCGGGTGCGCGACGGCAAACTGCGCCGGTTTGACAAATGCCGGGGTATATCCCCGAGTGGAGAATTCGAACTGCCAGGGGTCGGCCGACCCGGCTCCGGCATAATACGCCGCCAAGGCCCGCCGCAAGCGGCTCATCTCCGAGCGCACCGTGGAATCGAGCCGCGGATCGAAGGAGTCGGGCCGGCGGAACACGTCCAGGGCAATGGCGTATTCGTTGAGCTCCGCCTGGCGGCCGGCCAGCGTCTGCTCCACCAGGTACCGTAGCAAGCGACCACGGCGATCGCTCCCGAACCCGGGGGATGCCAGCAGGCGATCCAGGCATTCCCGGATGTCCTGCGCCGGTGCGGCGATGGCGGGAGGGTTGCTGCCAGCATCCATGGGAATTCCGTGGACAAAGTATAACATTCTGAAAATAAAAGGTTGCAACGTTGTGAAGACATGTTCTTGCTTGTGCCCGCCGAACGCCCATGGAAATAATGCGGCATGCAACGAACCCTGCCGACGCCTGCTGTTCTGATGCTCGCCTGCGCCTCTTTGGCCCTGGCGCAGACCCCGCCCACCATCACCTCGGTGGTGGACCCCTACACCGGTGGAACCAAGCTGTGCCCCGGAGGATTGGCCACCATCAACGGGACCGGCCTGGGCACCAATCCACCGGTGACGGTGGGTGGGAAGACGGCGTTCACGCTCTCCGCGCCGATCGTCAGCAATGGCACGCAGATGACCATCGAGATCCCGACAGACGCCCCGCTCGGTGCGGTCAGCGTGATCGTGACGACCGTATCGAGTGGGCCGTCGGCGCCATACCCGATTACTTTGACGCAGTATGCTCCGGTGCTCATCGCGTCGACCATTGGCAACATCGTCTCACCGCAGCATCTGGCGAACCTCAGTGGATTGCCGGTGACTACGGCCATCCCCGCCCGTCCCGGGGAATCGATCCTGATCGATGCCATCGGCCTGGGCCCGGCGAACCCCGCCGTCCCCACCGGCACGCCAGCGCCGAATAACGCGCCCCTCGCGACGCAGCCCTCCGTTTCGCTCGCGGGAAGCGTCCTCGCCGGCACGGCGGCCAGCCTGGTGGGGGGCCAGATCGGGATCTACCAGATCGCCCTGACGGTCCCTTCCAATCAGGCGGCGGGCGCCTATGCAGTGACGATTTCCATTGGAGGATCCACCAGCAACAGCCTTTCGCTGGCCGTGGGCCCCAACCCCAGCGGACCGGCGATCGCCTCGGTGGTAGACGCGGTAGCCGCCAACACGGCGCTGTGTCCCGGCGATGTGGCGGCCATCAACGGCGCCAACATCGGCAACTCACCGCAGGTGACGGTGGGCGGCAAGACGGCCTATAACTTGTCCAATCCGAACGGCGGGACGCAGATGATCGTGCAGATTCCGGTGGACGCGCCGCTCGGGGCGACCAACCTGGTGCTGACGCTGGGCACGGGCCAGAGCGCCACGTTCTCCATCACGCTCGCCGCCGCCGCGCCGGTGCTGATCAACTCCGTTAGTCCACCGGTCGTCTCGCCGGTACACCAAAAGTCCGGCGCACCGGTGACGGCGGCGAATCCCGCGGTAGGGGGCGAGTCCATTGTGGTCTCGGCGATCGGCCTGGGCGCCACCAATCCGGTAATTCCCACCGGGACTCCGGCGCCATCCGGGGTGACGACCGCGACGGCGCCGGTGGTCAAGCTGAACGGCGCCGTCGTGTCCGGCCCGGTGACCGCGGTGCTGGCCGCCGGACAACTGGGCGAGTATCAGGTGACTTTCACCGTTCCCTCGACCCAGCCCGGCGGCAGCGCGTTTCTCTCCATCGCCATCGGGACCGCCGTCAGCAACTACTTCAGCCTGCCGGTTGCCGCCGCGCCCACCGGCCCGGCGATCGCCAGCCTGCAAAACAACTACAGCAACCTGGCGCCGGGCCTGCCGAATTACGGCATCGCCCAGGGGTCGATCTTTGATATCTTCGGCGTCAACCTGGCCAATACCAGCACCGGTCTGCAATCGCTGCCGCTGTCCACGACGCTGCAAAACGTGAGCGTGGCGGTCACAGTGAACGGCGTGACCACGCACGCCATTCTTTATTACGTGACTCCGGGCCAGCTGGGTGCGATTCTGCCGTCGGCGACTCCGGTGGGCGACGGCACCATCGTGGTCACGAACAATGGACAGATCAGCCCCGCCGCGCCCATCCACGTGGTGCAGAGCGCCTTTGGCATCCTGACGCTCAACGGCGCCGGCTACGGACCGGCGGCCGCTTTCGACGTCAACGACAGCTATCTCGGGCCGACGAACGCGCTCAACCCCGGCGACTACTTCATTCTGTGGGGAACCGGCGTGGGCCCCTCTGCCGGCGATGAGACCATCGCGCAGACGCCCACCGATCTCATCAGCGTTCCGTTCTCCCTCGAAGTGGGCGGCGTCGCGGCGCAGGTGTATTATCACGGCCGCTCCACGTATCCCGGGCTCGACCAGGTGATTGGCATTGTCCCGGCGGGCGTGCCCACGGGCTGCTGGGTGGATGTGGTGACGCGCAGCGGGAACATCGTGAGCAACTATGCGACCCTGCCGATCGCCGCCAGCGGACGCACTTGCTCGGACCCCGTGTTGGGCGTCACCGCGTCCCAGTTGCAGTCGGTGCTCGGCTTGAGCTCCTTCACGGTCGGCAGCCTGGAATTCGACAACGACGCCAGCGTCGCCAGCTCGGAAAGCGACCAGGCTACCGCCAAATTTCTGCGGATCACTCCGGCGGCCTTCAGCACGGCCATGCTGGGACCGTCCATCGGCAGCTGCTTCACGGTCGGCTTCAGTGCGGGCAATCCGCCATCGGACACCGTGGCCACGACGCCGCTGAACGCCGGCCCGTCGATCGGTGTGAGCGGTCCGGGCGGCTCCGTCCAACTGGCGTATTCCAGCGGCAACGGCGGATACGGCGGGACGATTGCGGGCGCAGGGACCAATCAGGCGGCGCTGCTGACGCAATCCGGCGGCACGGTGACGTTCAGCGATGGAACCGGAGGCTCCGACGTGGGCGCCTTCACCGCCAACGCCACGCTGGCGAGTCCGGTGATGAGCTGGACGCAATACAAGACCATCACCACGGTCAGCCGGACTAGCGGGTTCACCGTCTCCTGGACCAGCGCCGATCCTAACAGCTATATGCAGATTGTCGGCTCGTCGATCTCGGCCGGACCCTCCGCGGTTGCGGCGCAATTCACCTGCTCGGTGCCGTCGGCGGCCGGGCAGTTCGCCATACCCTCGTCGATTCTGCTCTCCATGCCCGCCAGCGACACCAGCGGCGCGGCGGCCGGGAACTCCACGCTGCAGGTGTCCCAGATTACCCTGCCGCAGCCGTTCGCGGCCACCGGATTGAATTTCGGTTTCATCAAGATGGTGCTGCAATACGCGGCGCCGGTGTTGTATCAGTAGCGCATCCATTTTTCACGGGTCCAGCCGCCTGGAAAGCCGGCTGCAGGCACGATCGCCTGCCCCTCAAAGCAGCGGAGATGCAACCAAATGCGTTGATTCTCCATTTTTGGAACCGCGACCGACAGAGAACGGCCCGGGCGAAAGATAAGGAAAGCTCCGTTCGGTGTCTCTGCGCACGCGACTGTAGCTCTCCGACGGGCCGCTCCCTGCGGTCGCGGTTCCACGGCGCCGCCACCCGCGCGAATCTTCGCAGACCCGGTGCTCAGCGCGTTACCATGTTGCCGAGGCCCCAGCCTCCAGGAGAACACGCTGTGCAGCAGGGATCGTCAGCAGATGTCAGCCGCCGTCGTTTCGTTGCCGGCGGCGCCGCCGCGTTGGCGGCGCCTCTCATCGCGCAGGCCGCCGCGCCGAATGACAAGATCGCGGTCGGCATAATCGGCACCGGAAGCCGCGGCTACTATCTGATGGAGCGGTTCTTCACACGCTGCAAGGACACGGCTCAAGTGGTGGCCATCTGCGATGCCTATACCGGCAACCTGGCGAAAGGGGCCGCGCGCGTCGAAACCATGGGCGGGAATGCGCCCAAAACGTACGGCGACTATCACGAGCTGCTGCAGGACAAGAGCATCGACGCGGTCTTCATCGCCACGCCGGAACATCTGCACTGCCAGATGCTGCTCGACGCGCTGCAGGCGGGCAAGCACGTCTACGTGGAGAAACCGCTGGCCCACACCATCGAAGAAGGCGAGCGCATTCTGAAGGCCGGCGCGGCGTCGAAGCGGGTGGTCCAGGTGGGTACGCAGAACCGCAGCAACTCGCTGTACATCAAGGCCAAGGAAATGGTGGCGGCGGGGATGATCGGCGAGGTGCATTACACGCGCGCGTTCTGGTACCGCAATTCGCTCGATGACGCGCCCGCGTGGCGCTACGCTATTCCCGCCGACGCCAACGAACAGAATACCGACTGGAACCGCTTCCTTGGCAGCGCTCCCAAACGGCCCTTTAACAAGCCCCGCTTCTTTCAATGGCGGCTCTACTGGGATTACTCGGGCGGCATTTCCACAGACCTCCTGGTGCACCAGACCGACGTCACCCAGTTCGTGCTGGACAAAGTGACGCCGCTCTCCTGCATGGCGTCGGGCGAGATCCTGCGCTGGACCGCGGACGATCGCGAGGTGCCCGACACCATGAGCGCGATCTTCGAATATCCCGGCAAATTCCACATCAACTATAGCTGCTACTTCGGCAACGATCATTTCGGCTACGGCGAGCAGTTCATGGGGAACGAGGGCACCATTGAAGTGCTGAACCGGCAGTTCCTGAATTTCTACCCGGAGAAATTCGGCGGAAAACCACCGGAGCGCGTGGCGGCGCGCAAGGAACTCAGCCTGTCGCTGCCGGGCAACGACAACAAAGCCGTGGAGGCGCACATCGCCAACTTCCTGGAGGCCATTCGCGGACGCGAGAAGGCTATCGCTCCGCTCACCGTGGGACAAAACGCCGCTATTTCCGGCCACATGGCCACGCTTTCGCTACGCGGAAGCCGCAAGGTGCTGTGGG
>Ga0181529_10000763_pt1 | contig 45643 bp, 31 predicted proteins | sample PEATcosm2014_Bin_36_FD_119763 | JGI IMG/M metagenome (GOLD analysis project Ga0181529, IMG submission 119763) | Peatland microbial communities from MTU Mesocosm Facility, Houghton, MI, USA - PEATcosm2014_Bin10_30_metaG | ecosystem: Environmental > Terrestrial > Soil > Wetlands > Peat | place... | reverse complement strand
GATGACACAGCACCCCGAACTTCTCAAGGAATTCGAGACAAGAATCACGGATGCTCAACTTGTACGCGCCGCCGCCGCTTGAGAAAATGTAGAAACTCCAGGGCCGAGTACCACTCGGCCGCAGGATACCAACCAGCCCAACATACGGCCCAAACGCAGACGGCTTGGTAAGATTGAAGGAAGCCAACCCCTATGACCAGTTTTGAAGAGCGTCGGAAGGCGCTCACCGACATCCTGGAGCAACGTGTCCTCGTCCTCGATGGGGCCATGGGGACCATGCTGCAACGGCTCAATCCCACGGCGGCCGATTTCGGCGGACTCGCGATCGAGAACTGCAACGAGAACCTCCTGCACACGCGTCCCGAGTGGGTTCTCGACATCCACCGCGCCTATCTGGCGGCGGGCTCGGACGTGGTCGAGACCAATTCCTTCAACGCCGACCGCATTTCGTTGGCCGATTTCGGCCTCGAGAGCCAGGTCTACGAGCTCAACGTACTGGCGGCGAAACTGGCGCGTCAGGCCGCCGGCGAGTACTCCACGCCCGGGCGGCCGCGCTTCGTGGCGGGGTCGATGGGTCCGACTACCAAGTCGATCTCGGTAGTCGGCGGCGTGACCTTTGCGGAACTGATCGAGGTCTACTACGAGCGCGCCCGCGGACTCCTGGATGGCGGCGTGGATATCCTGCTGGCCGAGACCTGCAACGACACGCGCACGGTGAAGGCCGCGCTGCTGGCCATCGACAGGCTGCGCCAGGAGCGAGGGATCCGCATACCGGTGATGGTCTCGGGCACCATCGAAACCATCGGCAGCATGCTGGCGGGACAGACTGCCGATGCCTTCTGCGCCTCGCTGCTGCACGCCGACCTGCTCTCCATCGGCCTGAACTGCGGCACCGGCCCCGAGTTCATGACCGACCATTTGCGCACCATCGGCGAGATGGCGCCGATTCCCGTTTCCTGCTATCCCAACGCCGGTTTGCCGGAGGACGGAAGGTACCTGGAGACGCCCGAATCGGTAGCCTCGCAACTGGAGCGCTTCATCGATAACGGCTGGGTGAATATCGTCGGCGGCTGCTGCGGCACCACCGACGCGCACATCCGTGCCATCGCGCAGATGACCGAGGGAAAGCCTCCGCGGCGCGTGCCCGGGCCGTCGCACCGCGCCTATTATTCGGGCATCGAGCTGGTGGAAGCCGAGGAGAGCAACCGGCCGCTGATTGTGGGCGAGCGCACCAACGTGATCGGATCGCGGCTGTTCAAGCGCCTGGTGGCCGAAGAGAAATGGGAGGAAGCCACCGAGATTGCGCGGCGCCAGGTGAAGAACGGCGCGCAAATCGTGGATGTCTGCCTGCAAAGCGCCGACCGCAACGAGATGGAAGACATCCCGCCCTTCTACGACAAGCTGATGCGCAAGATCAAAGCGCCGGTGATGATCGACACCACCGATCCTCAGGCCGTGGAGCTGTCGCTGACCTATTGCCAGGGCAAAAGCATTCTCAATTCCATCAACCTGGAGGACGGCGAGGAGAAATTCGAGCGCGTGTGCCCGCTGGCCCGCAAGTACGGCGCGGCCCTGGTGGTCGGCTCTATCGACGAGGACAAAGTGCAGGCGCAGGCCTTCACCCGCGAGCGCAAACTGGCGGTGGCCGAGCGGTCCTACAAGCTGCTGACGGAGAAGTACGGCATCCCGCCGGAGGACATCATTATCGATCCGCTGGTGTTCCCCTGCGCCACGGGCGACGCGAATTACATCGGCGCGGCGGTCGAGACCATCGAAGGCATTCGGCTGGTGAAAGAGCGCCTGCCGTACGTCAAGACGGTACTCGGCGTATCCAATATCTCGTTCGGATTGCCGGCGGCGGCGCGCGAGGTGGTGAACTCGGTGTTCCTGTACTACTGCGCCAAGGCGGGGCTCGACCTGGCCATCGTCAACGCCGAGAAACTGGAGCGGTTCGCGTCGATACCCGAAGACGAGCGGCGCCTGGCGGAGAGCCTGCTGTTCAACTCGCCAGCCGTCGATGCGGACGACGAGTCGCTGCGCACGGCTCCGGAGGACTGGCGCCAGCAGACCGCGGAACAGAAGGCCGCCATCAACCAGTGGCACATCGCCGCCATCGCCGCGCATTTCCGGCAATCCGGCAAGCGCGAGAAGCGGCGCGCCGCGGACCAACCGCTCGACCAGCGGCTGGCCGGCTATATCGTCGAAGGCACTAAGGACGGGCTGATCGAGGACCTGGACCGCAAATTGGCCGAAGGCGCGGCGCCGCTCGAAATCGTCAACGGTCCGCTGATGACCGGCATGAGCGAGGTGGGGCGGCTCTTCAATAACAATGAGCTGATTGTGGCGGAAGTGCTGCAATCGGCCGAGGCGATGAAGGCGGCGGTGAGCTACCTGGAACGGTTCATGGCCAAGGCCGACACGGCGGCGCGCGGCAAGGTGATTCTGGCGACGGTCAAGGGCGACGTCCACGATATCGGCAAGAACCTGGTGGAGATCATCCTCGCCAATAACGGCTACGAAGTGGTGAACCTGGGGATCAAGGTGCCGCCCGATGCGCTGATTCAGGCCTATCGCGAGCACCAGCCGGATGCCATCGGGCTGTCGGGCCTGCTGGTGAAGAGCACCCAGCAGATGGTGATCACGGCCACCGATTTGAAGACCGCGGGCATCGCCGTTCCGCTGCTGGTGGGCGGCGCGGCGCTGTCGGAGAAGTTCACCCGCGGCAAGATCGCGCCGGCCTATGGCGAGGCGGTGTGCTACGCCAAGGACGCCATGACGGGATTGAGCCTGATGAATGGGCTGATGGACCCCGCGCAGCGCCCCGCCGTGCTGGCGAGCCATACGGCGACCGAAGAAGCGCCCGCGGCCCAGGCGGCTCCCATCATCGCAATCCCCGTGGGAACGCGGCGCAGCAACAAGGTCCGCACCGGTCTGCCCATTCCACCGGCGCCCTATCTGGTTCGCAAAGCGCGCTCGCTGGCGCACCTGGCGGAGCTGTGGAGCTACATCAACCCCTACATGCTCTACGGGCGTCATCTGGGTTACCAGGGCAATTTCGAAAAGGGCCTGGCGGAGCATGACGCCAAGGCCGTGGAACTGTTCCACATGATGGAGGAACTGAAGCGCGAAGCCGCCGGTTTCCTGAGCGCCAAGGCGGTGTGGCAATTCTTCGAGGCGGAGCGCGAGGGCAACTCCATCCACCTGTTCGCGCCCGGCGCCACGTCGCCCAGCCACACCTTTCGCTTCGGACGGCAGCGTCGCGAGGACGGCCTGTCGCTGAGCGACTATATTCTCGACCCCGAGGACGGCCGCCGCGACCACCTGGCGATGTTCGTGGTGACGGCGGGTGCCGGCGTCCGCGAGCGCGCCGAAGAGTGGAAACAGTCGGGCGAGTTCTTCAAAGCCCACGCCATTCAGGCGCTGGCCATCGAGACCGCCGAGGGCGCCGCCGAATGGCTGCACCGGCGCATCCGCGAAGATTGGGGCTTCCCCGATCCGCCGACCATGACCATGAAGGAGCGTTTCACCTCGCGCTACCGCGGCAAGCGCTACAGCTTCGGCTATCCGGCCTGTCCCAATCTGGACGATCAACAGGGGATATGGAAGTTACTGGACCCCGACGAGATCGGCGTGAAACTGACCGAGGGCATGATGATGGAGCCCGAGGCCAGCGTCAGCGCGCTGGTATTCCACCATCCCGATTGCGCGTACTTTACAGCGGATGAGGGCACGTTAGAGTGAACCGGCGCCGCGACCCGTTGAAGTCTCGGCCGTTGCCGGCGGATGCGAATATTCTATTGCCAGTTGCCGATTAGAATGAACGGCGCCCAATAATAAGGATGAGCCCATTGGCTGCGTCCCGCCGCACCGCTGGCCAACTGCTCCTGACTGCGCCTCAACGCCTCGCTCTTACCGAGCGTAGGTTGCTCCTGGCGGATGCGGTACATGGTCTCCATCAATTGACCGGTCGAGGCGTCGTCTACGCTCCAGAGGCTCGCGATCACAGCTTTCGCACCTTGCCTCTGCGCGACAATCCCGAAGCTGTCGATTTCGCGGCCGTCCTCGCCCCGGTTGGTATAAGCGGTGCGGCAGGCCGACAACGTCAGCAACTCCACGTCGCGGAACAGACCCGGCCATGTGTCGATAACGCGCAGGTCGATGCTCTCGCCGGTTCCCAGCAGCAGCTTGGAACTCCGCTCCGCGCCTTTGGCGGAATCGAAGTGGCTGGCGATGTGAACCACGCGTTTATCTTCGGCCGGTATGTTTCCCAGGTTCAGAAACTCCGACCGCGTGAACTCCTTGTCTAAGTGGATCACGCCCGGGACTGGCGCCGGCCGGGAATCGCTGCCGCTGAAGATGCGCCGCAATTCAACCGGGACGGACGGCAGCGGCGGGTATCCGATGAACCCGCCCGCCGCCCCAAATCCGATTCCACGCCACCGTTCGACCGCCGTTTCCGCCAACCGCTCGCGACTGGCCGGCGTGATGATGGAGTTGCGGAATCTCCCGACCAGGTAATCCCGGCCATCGTGCAATGCCGCGACGGGGATGTAACGCAGCGTGTTATCCATCGACCACAGAAGGGTCCGGATTCCACCGGCATCCAGGTCCTGCCGCAGCGTCTCCGGAAAGACGATGCGGTAAAGTTCCTGCGCCAACGGTTTCGGGTCGCTCGAAGGGTCGAGCAGCGCTACCCGGAACTTGAAAATGAGTGCGTCGAGCTGCTTCTCCGGGATCGCGGCGACGTACACCTTGCGGACCGTCCCGGTGAGCAGAAGTGCGATGTACTTGTCTTCGGTCTCGACGGTATAGATTGCGGCCACATCGTCGCCCGCGCGGCTGAGATAGGCCTGTAACCCGGCGGCGTCGCGCAACTCGTCGATGCTTTGAGCGGCGCGGGATGCGGTATCGAATCGCTTGCGCAGTTCGTCGAAAAAGCGAAGCAATGTGGCGTTGGCGGCGGCGATGTCGCCGTCGATGCGCGCCGCGCGCCGCTGTTCCTCCGGGCTGGCCTCGCCGGCTATCGATTTCACCCGGAGTTGCTCCCGCTCCCGGCCCAGCCGCAGAAGGTCGCCGCAAACTTCGGTGTAGCGGTTCAGCGACTCCCGCTCGGACCGCAGCAGAGTCAACGGTTTCAACTGGTCGGCCACCGCGTCGCGTTGCAGAAAGCCGTCGGTCTCTTCGTCCTTGAGCAGATCCAGAACTTCCTCGGCTTCCACCAGACGTTTCCGTTCCACCAGCAGTGCAACCAGGTCCCGGTAATAGGATTCGATCGATTTTTCGTAGTCGGTTTTCAGTTTTGCGGGCAGACTGCGGTTGTCGCGGCGGATGCTCTGTACGATGTCGATAGCCCGCTTGTCCAACCAGATCGCCGCCTCGGTGGAATGCAGCTTGCCATACAACGCGCCGAGTTCATGCAGCGTTCCGGCTTCGCCGACGCGGTCCTCGACCGCCTGTTGGACAACCAGCGCCCGCTCCAGGTAGTTCAGCGCCCGAGCCGCATCGCCGCCCCGCGAATAGGCCGCTCCGGCGTTGGCGAGCGCGACGCCTTCCATGATGCGCCAGTCGCCGGCCAGTTTGAGCGCTCGCCGGAAACAGGCAAGCGCCTTTCCGGTCTGCCCCATGTGCGTGTACGCGACTCCCTTGCTGTTGAGCAGGTCCGCCCGGGTGGCGGCATCGTACTTCAGCGCGTGCGCCAGTCCAGCGTCGAAGTTGAGGAGAGCACCCTTCTGGTCGCCCAGCGCCGAACGCTCCTGTCCCAGCAATTCAAGCGCGGCGGCGGAACGCGGATCGTCGCCTAAATCCTTGACCACTCCCAGAGAGATATCGAGCGCTTCCCGGTAGGCGCCCAGATCGACATACACTCGCGCTATGTTGTGACGAGTTGCGATCTCGCCTGCCTTGTCCCCGGCGCCCTGGTGAATCGCCGCGGCCTTTTGCAGGCATTCGAGTGCTTCATCGAGGTGCGCCGTTTGGCCATGGAGGAAGGCCAACTGGGTAAGCGCAATCGCCCGCCGCGCGGGATTCTGAACGACATTCAGCGCGCCGGTCAACTGCTCCATGGCGCGGCGGTTGTCGCCCTGGTCGCGATACAGCGTGCCTAGCGTAGTCCTGGTGATGGCCTCGCCGTCCGCATCGTGTATGGCGAGACGCAACGTCAATGAAGCTTGCAGGTACTCGATCGCCTTGCCGACTGGCCCATAGCTGGCATACACCTGCGCGGCGTTAGTGAGGGCCGACGCCTCGGTTGCCCGGTCGCCCACCATCCGCAAGAGCGGCAGCGCGCGCTCGTAGTACGGAACCGCTTTGCGGTACTCCCCCAGCCCGTCATACAACACCCCGATGTGATTGAGAACGGCCCCTTCCCCGGCCCGGTCTTTGGCCGCTCGAAGAAGGGCGAGAGCGCGGCGGTCTTCGGCCAACGCCATCCTCCGTTGCTTGGCGTCTTCGAGGATGATGGCCATCTCGACATAGCACCAGCCCTCCTGGTAGCCGTCGTTCAACGCCCGCCAGGTCTTCGCCAGCTTCCGATACCCGGGAATCGCCGTCAGGTCCTGATGGGAATTGGCGGCGGCGCGTAGATCCGCTTCCGCCGAGAGCCGCCGCCGGTCGTCGGCGGAGGGACTCCGGATGGCCGTCACCTCGATGCGGTAGCGCGGTTTCACGGCGGACGGCTCCCCGCCGGCGGCGACTCGAATCGAGTAATCGCCGCTCGCGCGCGCGATCCAGGATAGACGCTCCGGTCCAAAATCGCCGTTGGGCGAATCGGCATCCGCCAGCTTGCTCCCATCGGGGCCGACGATCGAGACCACCACGTCGATCCCCATCTGCTCCACCACGACGTGCAAATACTCCCCGGCTTCCAAACGCACCGTGTAGGCGTCTTCGCCCGCGGCCGGCATCTCGCGCTCCAGCGGATGGTGCAACTCCAGCCGGGTCTGCGCGGAACCTGCGCACGCCGGCAGCAGCATCCCGAGCAGCATCCCGAGCAACGTCCCGTAGCAGGTGGTTTTAGAGTTTCGCTGGAGCACGGGGAATCTCATTTTCATCGTCAGTGCGGTGGCGTCACGCGGAAGACATAAGTTTCCAAGGTGGCTCTTTGCGGATCGCTCACGGTGACAACATAGTCGCCCGGGCGAAGCGCCGCCGCCTCCAACTCGACCTCCACGCTAGAACCGCTGCCGGCCGCATGGGATAAGGCTGCGGGACTTGTCCACACCGTTTCGTGTTCGCCGCCAGGCGCGACCAGGGCCACATCCACACGGCAGTCTACCGGCGTCGTCCGGCCGGGCAATTCCAGCGAAAGCCGTACCCGGCCGCCGGCGGGTTGGACGAACTCCATGCCGGCTGAGGCTCCCTTGCTAACTCCCGGCGACAGGTGCACCGCCAGAATCAGCGGTGGCCGCGGAGGTGCGGGATTCGGCGTGTGCGGCGGAGTGGCGCCATGCCCCTGCCAATACAGCCACACCGAGGGCACCGAGATGACTAGCGCCACACCCGCCGCGGCGGCATACCAGCGAAGGCGGAACGATTGGCGCGGCGCTACCGGACCCGCGGCGCGCACCTCCTCCAGGCGCTTGCGCATTTCCGGCACGGTCAGGTAACGGCTCTCAAACCGGTTCCGGTCCGGCCGCTTCAGCCGTCCGGCGAGATACTGGCCGATCAACTCCGTCTCGACGTCCCGCACCCATTGGAAATAGGCGTTGTCGGCGAAGTATCTCTCTTCGATCTGGGCCGCCTCGGTTTCATCCAGGAGGCCGAGCAGATACGCCCTCACACGTTCTTTATGCCGTCTGTGCATCGTCCATTACACTTGCTTCTTGTCCCATCCGGCGAGCAGGGCCAGTTTTTTCCGGGCGCGGGACAGGTGCACGCGCGCATTGTTGGCGGTTCCGAGCGCGAATTTCCTGGCCAGGGTTTCCCGGTCTTCCAGCGCCCCGCTCTGAATTATGTCCCACTCGCGTTCGCGCAGTTGCGAATTCGCCAGCGTCAGCACCTCGTCCAGATAGACCGCCATTTCGGCGGGGTTCAGGCCAAAAGCGTTCGCCTGCAACCGTTCGGCCGAGTCCGTCAACTCTTCATACGCATCGCGGCATTCGCGCCGAAACGCGGCCTTTAAGACACGTTTGGCGAAGCCGTAGCAGACCAGGCTGAAGTCGGACTCGTTTCGAAATTCATAATCGGCGCGGGACCAGAGCGCCGCCAGTGTGTCTTGCGCCAGATCCTCGGCGTTCTGCAGCGCGCGGCCGCGAGTGAAGAAGTGGACCAACTTCAGCCGGGCTTGGTTCCAGGCGGCGGGCGGCATGGAACGGCACGTTGGCATGGAGGAAGATTATAACCCCTGGCGGAGGTTGCCCGCTGGTTCGGCCGGACGCCCCATCACCACGTAGGATGCCCAGAAGCACGGGTCGGACCAGCGTTTCGAGACTGCCAGCTTTCGGCGCGCCAACGTAACCGCGCGCTCCACCGGAACCGGCCGCGCGCTCAGCAACTGGCCATAGGCCTGCCGGAAGAACTCGGCGGAAGCTTCCGCATCCACCTCGGAGAGAGTCAGCACCAACTGCGCCGCCCCCGCCTGGAACAGGCTGGCGCTGAAACCGGCCAGACCCTCTCCCATCACCTGCTTGCCCGCCGCCGTCTTGCACGCCGACAGCACGACGGTCGATCCATTGAGCGAGAGTTGCGAGAACTGGTGCGGGCGCAGCGCCCCATCCACGGCCTGTCCCGAGGCCGACAGCATGGAAAGCAAGACGCGGGACAACTCCGGGGTCCGGTCGTCGATCTCGGCATGCGTGGAGAAATGCAGGATGGCGAACTCCCCGGGCCGGGCTCCGCGGAGCGCCTCCAGGTTGGCGCCGAACCCGGTCAATAAACGCCGCCGGGCGGCCGGCACGAGCGTGGACACGGTGTCCAGTTCGCCGCTGAACGGCAACCTCGGCAGCGGGAGGCCGGTCCCCGCGGCAGCTTTGCCGGAAACTCGCGGGTCGGCGGCGGAAAACACCGGATCGGCCAGCGCCAGGATGGTGCGCGGAAACTCCTCCGGCCGCCGCGGCTTCCTTCCCACCGCGAGGTAAGACGCCGAGGAGACTTGCACCAGGTCATGCAACAGTCCCAGGCGGTTGCCCGGAGACAGTTCCAGCGCCGCGAAGGGAATCCGCGTGAGAACGCCGTCGGGCGCCAGGATCAGCCGCGCGGGAAGCTGGATTCCGCGAAACGGTCCCAGCAGCGTGGCGGAGAGGCGCCGCAATGCGCCTTCGAACTGCCGCTGCTTCTGCGGAAAGCGTTGCCGGTCGAGAATGGCGCCGAACAGATCCACCACCGGCGCCGCCTGCGCCTCCACCTCCGGCCGCGGCGGAAGCGGGAACATCCGGATACCGCCGGAATCCACCAGCCATACGTAACTCCGCTCTTCGCCCAGGTGAAACTCGAGCAACGCGGCGTCCGCCGGCAGGTACCCGCGAAGCTCCTCGAGGGATTGCACGGGCCGGACGGTCTGGCTGCCGCCGGCGGCCTGGCGGATCTCGGCGTCGATGGCTTCGTCCCGGCCGGTAAGAAGCTCCACCTGGCGTTCGAGACCGGCGATCTTCTCCGCGGGAGCCGCCGCCGCGCGCACCGAGAGAAGGTCGATCTGCCGCTGGATCTGTTTGCGCTGGTCGAGCAGTTCCGGTGGCACGTTTCCAGTGAGCCGGCCTTCCGTCAATACGTCGAGCAATGCGCGCCCGCGCACGCGCTCCGCCGCAAGAAAGCTGCCAGCGGCCGCATCGGGCGAACCCGGGCCGGCGGCGAGATCCACCAGCAGGTCGAACAACCGGCGCTTGCGCGCGTAGAATGCGGCGCGCAACGCGGCTCCCGGCACCTGGACGCGTACCGATTCCAGCACCGTCAGCGCCTGCTCGGCAAGCTCTCGCGCGGTGGCCGCGTTTCCGGCGGAGCGCTCTAAGGCGGCCATGGCTGCCAAGGTGTCGGTCATGGTGTCGCGCAGACCGCAGGCACGCCGGATGGCCAGCGCCTGGTTCAGGTACTGCCGGGCGGAAGCAATCTCGCCGCGTTGGGCGGCGCACAAGCCGAGGTGGTGCAGGTCAACGGCCTCCATGCGGCGGTCACCGAGCGCCCGGTGACTCTCCAGCGCCTGGTCCAGTAACGCTTGCGCCTCCTCCGCCCGTCCGGCGGCGAGCATCGTCTGCCCCCGCAATCCCTGGATGTCGGCGCGCAAGCTCCGGTCTCCCGGTGCGGCTTCGGCCAGCGCATCGTCCAAGAGCTTGCGCGCCTCCTCCGTGCGGCCTTCCAGCAGGTAGTTGCGCCCCAGGTTGACCCTGGCGCACAGCGCATTAAGGCGGTCTTGAAGTTGGAGAAACTGCTGCCGCGCGCGGCCGAAATACACGCGCGCCTGATCGTACTCCGCCAACGACTGGTAGCACAGCCCGAGGTTGTGGATGGTACGGGCGCCGGTGATCGAGATCCGGTCGCGGAATAGGTTGGATGCCTGCACGAAATAGACAATCGCCTTCTGATAGTCCGCGGTTCGCCAGAAGAGTACGCCCAGGTTGTCGATGGCTAATGCCTCCGGTTCGCGGTCGGTAAGTGGCCGGAAGAAGGTGGCGGCTTCGGTCAGCCGCGCCAGTGCAGGCTCGAAATCGCCAAGCTGTTCGGACGCCAGACCGCTGTTGTTGGCCGCTTCGCCGGCACAGCGGACATCTTGAATGGTCCGGCAGACCGCCAGGCCCGCCTCATAGTCCGCTCGCGCCTCGACATACAAGGCCCGGGAGCTGTGGACATCCCCGAGCAGCAGACGGGTCCGCCCGATCGCCGCGGGCTCCTTGAGCTTCTCCCAATTCGCCAGTGATGCCGCCAGTTCTTCCGCGTTCCCGGAACGTTTGGCCCTGGTGGCCCTGCTTTCGGCTTCCGCCCACTCGACGGCCGGCTGCACCGGGACCGGGTGCAGCGACACATGCACCGGGACCGGCGTGGCGGGCGGGTCGAGCACTGTTCGCAGTTCCACGCGGTAGGTCCCCGGCGCCAGCAGGGTCTTGGTTTCGAAGCCGAATTCGAAGCCGTCCACGATCGCGGGAGAGCCGCCCTCGGTCAAGCGAAGTTCCAGGTCCACCGGCTGATCCACTGCCAGACGAACTGGTTGGTTTGGTTGAACCCGAAACTCGACGCAGCCGTGGAGACCGCGCCCCAGCATCGCCTGAAGAGTGTGCCCGATTGGCAGCGGCAGGCAATCGGCGGCGGACAACCGGGCCAACCCGGCAAACACGGCGGCGAGCTTGAGAAACGGCATGGTCAATTTGCGCACGGGAAAGCCGGGAAGGCGGCGCGGCCGAATCGTCCCGCCGCCGGAACCCGCCATTGTAGCGAACGGCCGGGGCCACGGTGATGCGGCTTCCCGTGGCCCCGTGCGGTGCTGCGACGGTGTTCAGCCGCCGATCGGTACAGTGCCGCCGCCGATGATGGCGACGACGATCGCAATGATAACGTCAAGCATTGCCGTTTCCTCCTTTCCGCTTCAAAGGGGAAAGCAGGAATTCGCGGCAAATCCGCAAAAAAAGATCGGCTTATCGGGCTGGAAATGGCGCGCCCCAAATCCCGCAAGAGAGTTCTGTAATGCTCCGCCCAGCCGCGACATTGGAGTGGTGAAGCCGGCGGCAATACGATAGCGGCGCCAAAAGTGCCGGGCCCCGGCGGATCGCGACTTCGTGAGATTGGCTTCTTATGACATCCATCGGACTCTGCGCCGGCTGGGGCGCAATCATGGCAGCCTTACTGATGAGCGGCTGCAAAAGCGCACCTACGTCCACAGCGCGCTCCAACCTTGGCGCCGTCGGCGCGCCGGCCGCCGCAATGCCCGCACCGGCGCGCGACCTGACCCTGCCGCAAGCCGACCCGCGCGTCCCCTTCGAGCAGTACGCCCGCATCGACCGCGGCGACCAGGTGGCCTGTCTCTACTACGCCGTCGCCGCGCTTCCGGTGGACTACGAGAAAATGGCCCGCATCGTTTCCGAGGAGTACCGCGCCGCCAATGACGAGTTCCGCAAGCGCGAACTGATGGCGGCTCTCAAACCGCGCGTGGACGGGATGATCGATGAGTTCCACAGGAACCGGTACGTCCACGCCTCGCTATCCGGCGTATCGCTGGAACATTACGATTTCAAGACCACCTCGTTCCCCGTAAACTCACCCTGGCGGGACGAGGGCTCCTACATCTACTTCGGCGGCAACGTGGGGTACACCATCGCGTTCACCAACGGACAGCGTTTCCACTCGCTGCCTATGGCGGACGAGGCCGCCGCCCGCGCTCTCGAAGCCAGAGTGGCTCACTACGACAACGTTCAAACCGGCGAGGTGTACTTCTTCGCGCAGGGAGCGGACATGAATGGAGACCGCGTCAAGTGCCAGATCGTAAAAGTCGCGCTACGCGACCGCAGGGCAAATGTAGTGGCCGAACTGCGGCCGGAAGAGTAGTGAAGGAAGCGGCGCGACACCGATGGAGGACCTTATGAATACGAGCACCGGTTCGAAACTGAGAGGCACTGTCATCAAGACTCCGGACGCTGCGTCGGGGTTGCTTATGGTGGATGGCCGGCAGAAGAGCTTTGTCCTGGAAGGCGTCTGGAAGTCCCCGGTGGCGCCCGCCGTCAACATGACGGTGGATGTCGAACTGGACGAAGCCGGCGCGGTCTCCGGCCTGGCCGCAGTCGATCCGCAGCAGCTTGCCAGGGAGAAGATGGAGCAACTCGGCGCGGTGGCGCAGGAGCAGGGTAAACAAGCGGCCGCCATGGCTCGCCAGGGGATTGGAAAGCTGGCCGGCCGCATGGGGAAACTCGCGCTGGGCTGCACCGTCGTGCTGTGGGTGGCCTGGTTCTCTTTCCCGGTAATCGGCTTCAGCACCGCCGCATTGGGAGTTCCCGCCGTGCGTTGGTTCACGCTTTGGGACTACCAGGGCGTGTACTGGTCTCCGGGAACCGTTCCCCCCGCGCTGCAATCCGATGGATTCCCCTTGCCCTCGCACGGCGCCGTGAGTCTGCTGGGCCTGCTGCTGATCGCCGCGCCGCTGGCGGCTCCGTTCCTGCGCGATTGGCGCGCGCGTTTTCTCGACGCCGGACCGCTCGCCTACCTGGTGGTTCTCTTTCTCAAGTACCAATGGGACGTGCATCGGGCCGCCGAGAATGTGAATGCCCTGGCGCGCAGCGACTCACTCTACGGCGGGATCCTCGCAGAGCAACTGAATGCCGCCATGCAAGGCACGAGTTGGGAATACGGAGCGTACATTCTTGTGGCGGCGAGCGTGGTGCTGGCGCTGCGCGTTTTCCGGCGCGTCTAGCGGACCGAGCCGGAGGACGCTCACACGGAAGCGGGCGAAAACATGAACGACACAAGGAAATCCATCTGGATCCGGACGGCCATGTTACTGGCCCCGCTGGCGGTCGTGTGCGGTTGCGGTATCGCTCCGAAGGCGGCGCCGCCGGAGTTGACGGTTGTGCCGCTGACCTGGGCGAATTACCAGGGCGGACGCCACGTCGATGGCATGATGATCGTGAGTCAGAAGTCGGGCACGGTGACCGTCTGCCGGACGGACTGCATCGTCATCGGCAAGGTGGAGACTACCGGTACGCAGAACCTGATAGTGACACCGGAGGACGGACCCGGCGCGTACATCACCAACGTAGTTACCGGACGCGTAGTGGCATGCCACGTGAAATCGACGGACTTCGCGGAGAAGTTCACGGGCGGCCAGTGCAAGGACATCGGCAAGGAGGGACAGTGATGGACGACGTCGCGGAGGCGCTCCAACTCCCGCCGGCGCAGGACGAGGCGTACCGGGTCCTGGAAATCCGTTGTTAGTGAGTCAGAACAAATCGCTGCCGCGTGCCTGCATGTCCCGCAGATCCGCTATCGAGTAAACCCCTGCCGGGGCTCGCAAATTGTGTACCACTACCGGGACCTTCCCGGCGAACGCATTGGCGATGCGGACCGCAAGTTGCTCGCTGCCGGGCTGCCTGTTGATCTCGAGAACTATGTTCGTCCGCGGTTGCGTACCCAACTTCAGCCGTACGGCCTCCTCCAGTAGCGGAGAGAGTTCGGTGAATTCCCGCTTTTGCAGGAATAGCCAGACTCGCCGCGCGCCTTCGGACACCTGCCCCTCCAAGGGGCGCTTGGGATGGACGTCTCCACCCATCGAGCGCACACATTCCGCGAATATCTCCGGCGCGATGGCGGCGTCCGAGAAGATTACCGCCCTCCGGGACTGAATCGCGGCGATCAACGATGCGATCAGTCCGCCGCCCGCTGCCGCCGGTCTGAGCCGGCTTAGTACGTCGATCTCCAGGCCGTAACACGCAGTTTCCGGATGAGGACGCCAATAGAAGCTGGCGCGATTGGTCACGGGAGCGACGTAGCGGAGGATCGAGTAACTGCACAGGCATGCGGCTATCGCTCCGGCGGCCAACTCGCCCAGAAAGTAGACAAGCGTGTTAGACGGCTTCGATCCATCGGCGGCGGGCGAGCCGGGCAGAAGGGACTTTAGAATGGACCGGACGGCCCGCCGGAAGGCCCGCAGCAGCGCGCCTGGCAAAAGGCCCATCATCATGAGCGATGAGTAACCCACGCCGAAGCCGACCATGGCGCCCCAATAGTCCAGACTGACCCACGGCCGGGGGCCACCGGATATATCCGATACCACCAGTTTCTGGCACAGATCGGCGACGCCGAAGAGCGCCCCGCACACGCAACCGAGGAACGGGTTGTAACCCGAGATCGCCGCCAGAAACGGATAGACGATGCTGTCGGTGCCAATGTGACCGTAGAGCGTGGTGTGCGCCCCGCGCCATACGACGTACAGCATGGAGAGAACCGGCACGAATGGCCGGCGCCGGGTGAACGCGTCGATCTCCAGAAGCCACTCGCACCTCTTCAATACCGGAGCGGCCCGCAGCATTCGCCGCGCAAGTTGGACGACCGGCCGGAACATGGCGGCGGCGAGATCCGTCAACGCTTTCCCAATTGCCAGGCGGTCGAGCGCGGCCAGGATCGAAACGCGCAGCATGAAGACCGTGTTCAGAAACGCTTGCATTCGTTACCACCTTCTCCCGGCGTGAATCCGGGACTCTCGTTGAACTTGTTCCAAACGCCCGATATGGCAAGCGGGACATCCATCTACCTCGGTGCCTTTTCCGCGAACCAGGGGCTCGATCCTGCGCACCCAGTTTTGTGCGAAGAGGAGCGGGCTTTGTCCCTCGGCGTCGGCGGAGTCTATCTCGATGAGGACCGCTCCGCCGGCGCGAACCAACGCTTTCCCCGACGGATCCGCGGCCACTTCGAGCCGCGGCGGATCGATCTGGTTGAACAACGAATCGAGCGAGGTTACCAGGCGTTGTGCGCGCGCTGCCGCGCGGAGCCTCTCCCGTCCGCGCAATGTCAGAACGGATTCCCGCTTATAGAAAACCGTAGCGCCGTCGTCCCGGCTGGCCCACAGGAAGGCCGGCGGCCGTTGCGGCTTCAAGTGCGGGGCAATGAGGTCCAGCCCGAGGAAGATCAGGGCGCAGACGGTAAGTCCGGCCGAGGCGGCCTGCGCCAGTTGAAGCGGGCGCCCGAACCGCTCTGTCTCTACACCCGTTTGTGACGGATCCATTACTGCGCAGTTCCTATTGCGGACGGAGTCGCCGGACGGCCGGAACTGGCCGTGGCGCATCGGAGAGATTACCACACTTTCGGATCCCGATCTCACATTCGAATTGAGTCATCAAAAAAGTCACCGAAAGACTCCTCGTTGGGCCAAATGATAGAGTAACCGTACGTGTGAGGCAGTCAAGCCCTGAAGGGAGGCGAATCGGGGCGCTGGCGGGATGGACAAGCACTCACGTGAACAGTACCTGGCCGCACTGCGAGAGGAGTACCTGCGCGGCTCGGGCGCAGACGCCGCTGTCGGCGCTATTCCAGAATGCCACCCTGAGCTGCTCCGGCAGCACGATCGCCGCGATACCGTGCCCGTGACATTCACGCTCGGGGGTGTGGCGGGGACGCAGACGCTGTACATCGCCATCCAGCAGTAGCAGTTGTTCAGCGGTGCCGGCGCCGGCATCCCTCTCCCGGTTCGAGACGTTACAATCTCGGCAGGGAGATTTGGAGCTGTGAGCTATCGTTTTCCGTCGGACCTGGTGGAATTTCTGCTGCCCCTGCTCCGCCGCATCGGTGCGCCTGGCGACCGCGGGTTCGCCCGCTTGACCGGCAGCCTGATCGAAGAGTGGCGATGGGTGGCCCGCGAGCGCTGTTTCCCCACCTCCAAACTGCGGGAGGCTTGCCGGCTGTTCGTGCTCGAAGAGGCGCTCCCGGAACCGGCCCGTCTGCTCTTCTACCGTGCGTCGGCCGATGCCATGCTTTCGGTGCTGAAAGACCTGGGGCCTACGCCCGAAGCGCGCGCACTGGGGCGGCGTCTCGACAAGATCCTGGGCGGCCTGGACGAAGAGGCGGCCATGGTGCTGCGCCTGGCCTGCCTTCACGGACTGAAGGCGGAACTAGTCGGCAATTTGATGCCAGGATGCGATATAGCGGAGGCCGGCGCGCGGCTGGAGGACTGTCTCAAAGATGTGGAAAGCGCGTTGCGCGATTTGCTTTTGGTCCCGAAAGGCCACTTCACCACCGATGGCGAGCGCGTGCGGGATGGCAAGCAACATCCCATGGCCGCCATGGGCGTATTGCTGCCGGAGATGAAACAGGTGGCCCGGCAAACGCTGCGGCGCCAGACCCGGTACGTCTCCCTCACCGCCGAAGACATGGCGGCGGCCGCCTGTCTCCATCCACCGGCCGAGTTCCCGCTGAATTCGCGCCAAGCCCTGGCATACGTGCGTAAGGTGTTCCGGAATCTTCTCAGAGACTACTTCGATAAGCGGAATCCCAGGGGAACGCGCGTGGAGTTCGACGAGCGGGAACATCCGCAGGACGGCGCCCAGGTGAGCGAGGTGGTCTACGGGGAGGTGCTTCAACTGGTTGCCGAGGCCGTTCGCGAGGTTTCCGGCCGCTACCCCGAGGACCCGAAGCTGTCCGCGTTCCTGTTCGCCCGAGTGCGCCAGGACGATTCGCTGCCCAAGCTGGCCAGGACGTACGGGCTCAAAGAGAGCACCGCCCGTAACCGGGTCGCCGAGTTCCAGGACATTGTCCGCGACGGGCTGGGGCGTTCGGGGCGCTGATATGGACTACCGGCAAACCGTGCCCGCGGATCGGACGGGTCAACGGATCGACGAGTACGCCGTGCTGGAGCGCATCGGCGGCGGAGCCAACGGCGAAGTGTACAAGGCCGCCAGCACCGGGAGCAATTTGCCCAACCACCTCGCCGCGCTCAAGATTCAACACCGCGACGCTACCCGGGAACTGCGCGAACGGTTCCAGTTCGAACAGGAGATCCTCTGCGAACTGAACCACTCGTCCATCGTCAAGCTGTTCCGCAGCGGCCGAACGCCGGATGGCTGCCCGTACTTCGCCATGGAATACGTCGAGGGCTCGTCCATCGACACGTATTGCAGCCGGCGTAGACTGGGCGTCCGCCGGCGCCTGACTTTGTTCCTGGGTGTGCTGGATGCCGTGCAGCACGTGAACCGCATCGGGGTGCACCGCGACCTGAAGCCGGAGCACGTGCTCGTCACCGACGACGGCAACCCGAAGCTGATCGATTTTGGCATGGCCCGCTGGATCGGTTCCCGAGCCACGGGTGCAATGCCCGCCACCCCAACCGGAAGCCAGCCGCAGACCACTGAATACGCCTCTCCGGAACAGCGGGTTGGAGAGAGGCTCAACGCCGGAAGCGATGTCTACGCGCTGGGGCTGATCCTCTTCCAGCTTCTGACGGGTGAATCGAAAGACATCCCCCGAGGCGCCGCTCCGCGCGCGAGTTCGTATATAACTGGCGACCGGCACGCCAAGGACGATTGCGGTCTCAAGAGCGGCGCCGCCCTGCGCAGGCGCCTGAAGGGCGACGTGGACGCGATTCTCGCCCGCGCGCTGGATCCGAATTCGTTCGAGCGCTACCAATCGGCAGCCGATTTCGCCGCCGACGTTCGCAATCACCTGGCTTTTCGTCCGGTGGAGGCGCGCCGTGGCGGACGGGTCTATCGCTGGGCGCGTTTCTTGCGCCGGAATCTACCCTGGGCGGTGGTCTTTGTCGCTTTGGCGAGTGGGCTTTGCGTCAGCTTACATGAGCGCCAGCAAGCCGCCGTCGCGCGGCAGTTGGCGGAGAATCGAGCCAGTCTCGCCGAAGAACGCGGCCGGTCGATCGCCGCCCTCGCGTCCACTTTGAAGGCGGAACTACTGGAGAGCGACGGGCAGTCGCACCGTGCCGGGGCCGGTTTCTATGCCAGGCTTTCGGCGGTGTTCGAAGAGGTCGCCAACGCCGACGAGGAACAACGCCCCATGGCGCTGCGTGCGGCGACGCAGTTGCTTGAAGCCGCCAATCGGGAGTTCGAGACGTCCGGCGACCGCGACCGGGCTGCCGCCACGCGCGAGCGCCTGGGCATCCTGAAGTTCAAGGCCGGGGTGGTTCGCGGCAGACGCACTCCGCCAGTGCCCGCACTGCCGGCCGCCAATGCCGCGCTTGCCCGCAGTTACGCCACTCTCGGCCGGATGCTGGTTCTGACAGGCGATCCGTCCGGCGCCGCCCAGGCCTACCGTGCTTGCGTATCGATTGCGGAGGATTTGCCGCGGTCCGGGCCATCCGGACCGGAGGACGCACAGACTCTCGCCGAATGCCAGGCAGCGCGCGGCGCCGTCCGATGAGACGCGATACCAGCCGGCATGAGGGTGCGGATGCGCCGAACACGGAAGCATGATGGCGAATCGGAGCCACCATCCGCTCCGGATGCGTCCAGTTCCGAAAACCTCGTCTTCACTTCGCTTTCCCGTTCCCGCGCTCACGCCAGGTAGCGATGGCACTCCCGAAAATCGTCGCGGCCCGCCAAGAAATCAATGCATAGTAGTACAGAAGGTATCTTGCGATGCTCGATTTATGCCGATATTTGAAAGTGGGACTTGCGTGTTCCACCTATGGCCGTAACTCATTTAGTTTCAATGGAGAATTGGTTCTGTTTGATAGGTATCCTGCCATCCTACGCTCCGGTTGTAGCCCGAGTTAGGGGAGTTTCCTTAACCTATGCCAGGGTACATACGGTACTCCCAAATACTTAGGTTTACTACTTTCGGGTACTTGCCGGCCCCCGGATAAACTGCTTAACTCTGGGATGAGGGGCATTGCCCCGATCGCCGAGGGAACAGATGACTAGCTTCGATACGTTGATGAACACAACGACACTGGCACAGCGGATGGCGGAAGGCCGAATTCCAATCTCGGATGCGCTACGCTATGCCATGCAGATCGCGGAGTCGCTCCGCCAGATCCACGATGAAGGCCGCGTACACGGTTCGGTCTCGCCGCTCTCGATTTCAGTGGAGCACAACAACGCGGCGCTCTTGCCCAGCATGGTAGCCGCCGGCGCCGCCACCCCGTACTCCGCTCCGGAAGTACTGGCGGGCAAGGCCCCCGACACTCGCAGCGACATATTCTCCTTCGGCACGGTAGTGTATGAGATGTTGACCGGAAAGCGGGCCTTCGACGGCATCGACCGCACCAAACCGGCCCCCTCCGGCAGCCCGGCGGTGGACCGCTTCGTGGCTGGATGCGTGGCCAACAACCCGCTGGCACGGTTGCAAAGCGTCAAGCGGGTGATGATGGAGCTCAAACTCCTCCACGCCGCGGCCCGGCGCGCGGAAAGTTCCGCGGCAGCCCGTTCCACGGTATCGGATGCCGCCATCCGCGCCCAATTGCTGGAACTCGAAACGCGTCTCAACACCCGGCTGCAGGATCAGCAGAAGAACGTCGCCGAAATGCGCCACGCCGTCACCGACGCGGTCGCCACGCTGCGCGGACAGTTGGCTGCGGTCTCGACCGAGTTGGGCACCGCCCGCGACCGCGCCAACCAGGTGGAACACAGCATCGACGCCGCCGGCGAGCGCATCGTCGCCCATGTGCAGAATAGCGTGGATGCCGCCTCCGAGCGAATCGCGTCGGCGCAGTTGAGCGTGGATGCCGCCTCGGTGCGCATCGCCGCACTGGAACAGGGGATCATGGCGGCCAACAACCGGATCGACCACCTGGAACGCGTGGAAGCTCCGGCGGCCGACCCGCAACTGGTTGCCGGCGTGCAGCAGAGCGTCGATTCGGCGGCCCAACGCATCGCCCAACTGGAACAGGCCCTGCAGCAGGCCAACCAGCGCGTCGCCACCCTGGAACAGAAGCCCGAACCCACGGCCGTAAATCCCGAGATTGAACATAACCTTGCGGCTCTCGCCGATCGCGTGCAGCACTTTGAGCAGGATCTCTCCGACCTGGCCAAGCGCAACGCCGATCTGCACGACCTGGTAGCCCAGGATCTACGGGGCTTCGAGAAGACCTTGCAAAGCCAGGGAGCCTCCATCGAGAGCGCCCGCACCGCCATGGCCCAAACCGACGACCTGGTGGAACGCGTGGTGGAAGCCCTCGAATCGCTGCAGACCATCGTACTGGAACAATCCGGGGACCGCGCCGCGGCGCTCGCCTAACCGCGAGTACAAGTACTTCGAAGGTATAGACTTGGGCCGCCGGTCGGTATAAGCTTGGGCTTATTGTGGGACCGCAATCCGAAGAGTGGCAGAGTAGAGGCGAGACGCTGGCCGAACGGCTGGAGCGTGGACCCCTTCCTTTGTCCCTCGCGTTGCGCTACGCCTACGACATCGCCAGAGCCCTTCGCGAACTCCACCAGGCCGGCCACGCCCATGGCTCCGTAAGCGGCCGCGCCATCGCACTTCGGCCTTCCGGAGCGGTGCTGGAGATACCGGCCGCGGGCCTCCAGCCGGAGAGCGCGTGGCGCTCGGATCTGCGCGGATTCGGGTGGGTTTTGCGGTCGATGTTTCCCGATGAACCACCCCCCGGACCTCCGGGGTCTTCCCCGCCCTCGACTGGCGCTTCGGGAACCGGAACCAGCGCCACGGGAGTCTGGGAAGCCGCCCGGCGGCTCACCGCCCGATGTCTGGCCGATCCTCCGCAACCCGATTTGACGATGCAGCACCTGGTCAGCGAACTCCGCCTGCTCGACATCGTCGCACGGCAATGGGCCAAGAGAGCCGAATCCGGGCCCGCCGGTGAGTTCAGGGGTCCCAGGATCTGGCGCGAAACCGGATGGGAACTCGAGCGGGAGATGCCCATTCTGCCCCTGCCCTCGCCAGCGCCGCCACCGCCGGCCGGCTCCGCCGATCCTCCGTCCGCGCTGGAATTCGGCCAGCCCATTCGGGAGCCGCGCATCTCCTCGGTTCGTTGTCCCCGCTGCTACGGCTCCGATGTGCAGCCCTCCACCCCGCGGACCAATTTCGAAGACACCCTGAAGCGTATCCATCTGCCGGTCCTGCGATGTCACCGGTGCTCCTTACGATTTTTCCGTTTCCTGTCTCTTAATATCCGCAAAGAAGGGCCGCTATAAGGCGTACGGGCGCGTACCGGCCGTAAAAAGGGCTGTTATCTGGAGTGACGCCTGGCGACCCGTTGTCGCCGACGGCGGCGTTGGCGGCATGGATTCCGTCGCGGCGGGCCGCGCGCGTGGACCGGGTGCGCGACGTAGAAGTGGATCCGATCAAGTGATGTGGGACAGGATGCCATCCTGCCCCACATCGGCGCACTGAACTTCACGTACAAGTACGCTCGGATTCCAGCCATTTTGTAAGCGAATCCCCTCACGCCCGCGTGCACCCCATGGTGGCCCGCAAGTACGAATGAGCGGATACAATGGATCCTGAAGGGTACGATGCGGGCGGCCACCTTGTTGTTGATTCTGGCGCTCTCTGCGGCGGCGCAGGAAGATTGGGCGGAGTTGCGGCAAAAATCGGCCACGCTGGTCGCTCAGGGGAAATACGCCGAGGCGGAACCGCTGCTGCTGCACTTGATCGAACTCCAGGAAGGCGACCTTGGCGCGGACGACCCGCGGCTGGCTCCGGTCATCGATTCCCTGGCCGCGGTGTACCGCGCCGAGGGCCGCAATGCGGACGCCGAGAAGCTTTACCTGCGCTCGCTCAGCGTCAAGGAGAAGGCTGCCGGACCCGATAGCGCGGAGCTGATCGCCGATCTCAAACCGCTGGCCAGCCTCTACGTCGCCATGCAACGCTTCGTGGACGCCGAAAAGGCCTACTTGCGGACGATCGCCATTCGGGTGAAAACCAAGGGCTTCGACGACCTCGAAGTGGCCAACGATTGCGCCGCCATCGCCGGTTTTTATATCGACCGCAAACGCTTCGCGGTGGCCGAGCCCAATCTGCGGCGCTCCATTCTGATCGTCGAACGGCGTCTTGGCCCGCAAGATCCCACGCTGGTTCCGGTGCTCGATTCGCTGGCGGCCATCTACATCGAGCAGAAGGTTTACAGCCAGGCGGAAGCGCCGCTGCGGCACATCGTCTCCATCGAGGAGAGCCTCTATGGGCCCAATCACGAAAAGGTGGCCACGTACCTGGACAAGCTGGCGGTATCGTTCTATCTTCAGAATCGCTACGCCGAGGCGGAGCCGCTGTACAAACGTACGCTGCCGATCTGGGAGGCGGCGCTGGGCGTCGATAACCCGGAATTGGCCACCACGCTCGACAACCTGGCGGTGGTTTACGCGGCGCAGGAGAAATTCGCGCTGGCCGAGCCGCTCTACCGCAGGTCGCTCGCGCTACGCCAGAAATCCAACGCCATGAGCTTGAACAATCTCGCGCTGGTGCTGGAAGGCAAGGGCGATACCGCCGGCGCCGAAGTGCAGTACAAACGCGCCATCGCACTGCTGGAGCGCATCACGCCGCTGCCGGGATCGCCTTCAGTGGGCGAGACCGCGCTGCTGGCCGCCACGCTGCGCAACTACGCGGCCCTGCTGCGCCAGTTGAAGCGGGAGGCCGAGGCTAAGAAACTGGACGAGCGGGTACAAGGGCTGACCAAGACGGAGCCTGCGCCGTAAGGTATCATTAAATTCTCGCCCGGTGATCGTCGAAGCTAATACCGTCCGATTCGATTCCCTGCCGCTCGACAACGGCGCTACGCTCGCGCCGGTCGAAGTGGCGTATGAATCGTATGGCCAACTGAACCCGGAGAAATCCAACGCCATCCTGGTGGAGCACGCCTTTTCGGGCGATGCGCATGCGGCCGGAATCAGCCACGAGACCGGGAAACCGGGCTGGTGGGATAACATGATCGGGCCGGGCAAGGCCTTCGACACCAACAAGTATTTCGTCTTCTGCAGCAACGTGCTGGGCGGGTGCCGCGGCACCACGGGGCCGTCCTCCATCAACCCCGCCACCGGCTGCCCCTACGCCATGTCGTTCCCCGTGATCACCATCGGCGACATGGTGCGGTTGCAGAAACTTCTGGTGGACCATCTGGGAATCTCGAAGCTGCTGGCGGTGACCGGCGGTTCGATGGGCGGAATGCAGGCGCTCGAATGGGCCGTGTCCTACCCCGACCGCGTGGTGGCGGCCATCCCCATCGCCACGACGACCCGCCACAGCGCGCAGCAGATCGCTTTCAACGAGGTGGGGCGCCAGGCCATCATGTCGGACCTGGATTGGAACGGCGGCGACTATTACAGCGGCAATCCTCCGGCGCGCGGGCTGGCCGTGGCGCGCATGGTGGGACACATCACTTACATGAGCGACGACTCCATGCGCGAGAAGTTCGGCCGCCGCCTGCGGGACAAACAAACTTTTAGCTTCGGCTTCGACGTGGATTTCGAAGTGGAGAGCTATCTGCGCTACCGCGGCAGCCAGTTCGTGAATCGCTTCGACGCGAACTCGTACCTGTATATCACCAAGGCCATGGATTATTTCGACCTGACCAATGGCCACGGGACGCTGATCGCCGCACTGGAGCCGGCTTCGGCGCGCTTCCTGGTGATCAGTTTCAGTTCCGACTGGCTGTATCCGAGTTACCAGTCGCAGGAGATTGTGCGCGCACTGCGGTCGCGCAACTGCGACGTGGCGTATGTCGAGTTACAGGCCAATTACGGCCACGATTCGTTCCTGGTGGATGTGGGCGAGCAGACTAACCTGGTCCGCGGCTTCCTGGCCAATACCTTCGAAAAGCTAACATGACCGCCGAGACTCCCAAGAAATCGCAATTCGTGCGCGAGTTGCTAGGACGCAGCGATTACGCCATCATCGGCGAAATCGTGGAGCCCAAGACCAAGGTGCTCGACCTGGGCTGCGGCGAAGGCGAACTGCTGGCGTGGCTCGCGGCCAATAAGGACGTGGACGGCCGGGGCGTGGAGATTTCCGGCGCCAAGGTATCGCGGGCCATCTCGCGCGGCGTCTCGGTGTACCAGTGCGACATCGACCAAGGCCTGGCCGACTATCCCGACCAGGCGTTCGACTACGTGATTCTGAGCCAGACCTTGCAAGAAACGCGCCATCCGCGGGAGGTGCTGCGCGAAATGGTGCGCGTGGGACGGCGCGTGATCGTCGCCTTTCCGAATTTCGGCCACTGGCGGGTACGCGCGGCCATGCTGTTGAGCGGCCGGGCGCCGCGCACAAAGTTATTCCCCTACGAGTGGTACGACTCGCCCAACATCCACTTTCTGACGGTGCAGGATTTCGAAGAACTGGCCGCGGCGGAGGGACTGTTGGTGGAGCGGCGGTACTTCCTGGCGGGACATCGGAAGATCGGCGCGATGCCGAATTTGCTGGCGGAGACGGCGGTTTTTCTGGTATCGGGAAAGTCATAGGCGTCGAAGTCGCGCACCCGAAGGTTGGGCGGCGGCATGTCAACGTGGTAGAGTCGAGGAGACGGCGTCTTCGGGCGGTTAGCTCAGTCGGTTAGAGCGCCTGCCTTACAAGCAGGAGGTCCGCGGTTCGAGCCCGCGACCGCCCACCACTCAAACGCCTCCGAATTTCGTATCGACGTCCGCCACCCCGCCCGGAGTTTTGGAGTCGTCGATTGGAACGCCAGGCGGCAGTTCTATGTGTACTGTGAGCCGCCTCACTTACTTTTACATCCTCTACACAAATCCCTAACGACGTCCGATTGGCCTTTCCATTAACATCCGTGTCGAGGACTGGACCAACATGGAACCACTTTGGGTTGCAAGCGCGAGCCGGGGACTCTACGAGGATGCCCGTCTGGCAATCGATTTCTCGAAGCGCACGGTGACACTGGATTCCCAATCCATCCCGCTGACGGCCAAGGAATACCTGCTGCTGAGTTTTCTGGCCGCGCATAACGGCGAGACCTTCACCCGGACGGACCTCCTGTTAGCCGTCTGGGGCTACAACGGCCAGATTCGAACCCGCACCCTGGATGTGCACCTGGCCAGGTTGCGCAAGAAACTGGGCGCTTTTGGGCACCGCCATCTGGAATCGATCTGCGGTAATGGCTGCCGTTATCAGCCGCCGCGGGAATCGCGGGAAGTATCCCCGCCCCCTTCGTATTTGGTATACGGGGCGCTGGAGAATCGGATAGAATAATGAGCCTGGGGATGCAGACTGTTCTGGTTATAGACGACGATGCCGGCATTCGCGAAGTCATCGGCGTGATGCTGGAGACCGAGGGGTTTCGCGCAATTTTCGCGGCCGACGGTAAGACCGGCTTGCGGGAAGCCATGACCGCGCGCCCCAACCTGATCGTGGTTGACTTACGTATGCCCGGCCTGAGCGGAGTGGATGTTTGTAAATCGCTCCGTCAAGCCGGCATACAGACGCCGCTGATCGTACTTAGCGCCATCGGCGACGAAATCGACAAGGTGCTGATGCTCGAAATTGGAGCGGACGATTACATTGTCAAGCCCTTCGGCACCCGCGAGTTGTTGGCGCGAATCCGCGCGATCCTGCGCCGCACGACGCCCGAAGCCAGCCACGCCATCACATTTTCCGACGTCGAAGTGGACCTCGACCGTTCGGTGGTGCGCAAGCGCGGCGACGAGATCAAGCTCACCCGGGCGGAGTATAAGCTGCTGGTATTCTTCGTGCAGAACCCCGACCGGGCTTTGAGCCGCGACGTGCTTCTCAACTCGGTATGGGGCTACGACGCCTTTCCCAATACGCGAACCGTGGACGCCCACGTGGTGCGCCTGCGCCAGAAACTGGAAACCGAATCGGAAACTCCCCGCCATTTCGTGACCATGCACGGCGTGGGATATCGATTCATCCCATAAGGACGTGTAGCCATGATCATTCGCCGCACGGTACTTCTGGTCGAAGACGAATCCCACTGCATTTCCACGATGGAAATCGCCTTCGACGGCGATAGCGAGCCGCGCCTGGCTCACACGACGACGGCGGAAGAGGCGCTACGGATCCTCGACTCCACCGAAATCGCAGCGGTCATCACCGACATTCGCCTGCCGTCGATGAATGGCTTCGACCTGATCGCACGGCTGAGAGACCAGCCGCGTTTCGCCGATTTGCCCATCCTCGTGACCAGCGGGGATACGGATCCGGCCTCTCCGGAGCGTGCCCTCAGGCTGGGCGCGAACGCGTATTTCCCTAAGCCTTACTCGCCGAGCGCCATCCGGCGCAAGGTCAAGGAATTGATCCATGCACCTTAAGCTACGCTTCCTCCTCCCGGCGTTGGTTCCTTGCATAATGGCCGCGCAATCGCACGACCCGGCCGACCTGGACCGAATTCTTCATCGCCTCGACATTCTGGAACAGCAGAATCGCGAATTGATGTCGGAGATCCGGTCTCTGCGCGAACAGATTACGTCCGCGGGCGCCGTGCCGGTGGTGCCTTCTTCCCCGGCGGTGGCCGCTTCCCCGACGACCCCGACCACTGTGGCCGCGGCCCCGCCTCTGGCCGAGCGGGTGGATGTCGCCGAGCAGCGGATTCAAGACCTGGCGCAGAGCCGCGTCGAATCCGAGCACCATGCGATGGTCCAACTCACTGGCATGGTTCTGTTCAATTCGTATTTGAACGGCAAATATGGCGGCTCGGCGCAGGACCCCATCGCCGCGGCCGCCGCTGCCAGTACGCGTTTCGACGGCGCCAGCCTGCGCCAGACCATTGTGGGGTTGAAGTTTCAGTCGCCGGAACGCATCGCCGGGGCCAAGGTCTCGGGGAGCGCTTACGTGGACGTGTTCGGCTCCTCGGAAGATTCGGCGGACCAGACCTTGCGTCTGCGCGTCGCCTCCATCGATTTCCAGTGGAACCACACCACCTTGTCTGTGGCGCAAGACAAACCCATTCTCGCGCCGCGTGAACCGGATTCGCTGGCCCAGGTCGGCGTTTCACCGCTCTCTGGCGCCGGTAACCTGTGGCTCTGGCGCCCGCAGGCCCGCATCGAGCGGCAAATCGAGTTTGGCGGTTCCGCCGGTCTCCGCGCCCAGGCAGGGATTCTCGAGACCAGCGAGTCCGGCAATGTATCGACCGGCTATTCTTCAAGCGATTCGGACGACTACTCCTCCAGCGGATCGGCCGGCCGTCCAGCGTTCGAAGGCAGGCTCGCGTTCTGGAAGAAGGCGGCCGATAATGGCGACTTTGAGATTGCGCCGGGATTCCATGTTAGTAACTCGCATACGCTGGGATATTCCGTGCCATCGCGCATCGCTTCGCTGGACTGGCGCATTCCGCTGACACGGGCCTTCACCCTTACCGGCGCCGCTTTCCGGGGCGAAAACATGGGCGTGATCGGCGGTCTTCGCCAAGGCATCGCAGTGCCTTACTGGAAGCCGCCGCACGCCGTGCATGGAGCCGGGGGATGGGCGCAACTGGAGTATCGCGCCACCCGCCGCCTGGCGATCCACCTCTTCGGCGGTGAGGAAGACGACCGCAATCGCGACCTGCAGAAAGGGCTAATCTCCAGGAACCTGTCGTATGGCGCCAACGCTATGTACCAGATTGTTTCGAATGTGGTGGCCAGCTTCGAGTCGGCATACGTTCGGACGTCGTTCGTCGGGTCCCCGACAAGGCTCAACCCTCACTATGACCTTGCTTTCGCGTATCTGTTTTAGCGCCGCGCTGGCGTGCCCGGGCATCGCCGCCACGCTGTCGGGCCGTGTATCGTTGGTGGATTCGCGCGCGCCCGCGGTTCGCCAGCATCATGACTACTCCGGCGTTGCGGTGTGGCTGGAGCCGGTAGGCACGGCCCCGCCGCCGGCCCCATTGCACGTCCGCATGCTGCAGAAGGACAAGATGTTTCAGCCGCATCTCCTGGTCGTGACAGTGGGCTCGACGGTGGAGTTTCCCAATCTCGACCCGATCTTCCACAACGCGTTCTCCAACTACGACGGCCAGTTATTCGACGTCGGCCTGTATCCGCCCGGCACCACGCGTACCATCCACTTCAGCCGCCCGGGCATCGTGCGTGTGTTTTGTAACATCCATTCCAACATGAGCGCGGTCATCGTAGTGCTCGATACCGCCCTGTTTGGCATCACCGGACAGGACGGACGTTTCGAGATTTCAGGCGTGCCGGAGGGCGAGTGCGGTCTGACCTTCTTCCACGAACGCGCCACCCAGGCCGCGTTGCGAAGCGCCGGCCGCCGCATCGCAATTTCCGGCGAGCGGGTCTCCGTTCCGCCAGTCGCCATCTCCGAAACCGGCTATCTTTCCATTCCGCACAAGAACAAGTACGGGCAGGACTACGCGCCTGTGCCGGACGACGCCGGCTTTTACCCCGTCACCCACAAATGACCGTGCGCCGCCCGCAATCCATGTCGCTGCTGTGGAAGATCATGCTCTCCACGTCGGTGGCCATCACCTGCCTGCTGGCTGCGGCCGGGTGGCTGGTGCAGAACCACTTCGTGCGCAGCGCCAACGTCATGCTGGATGAAGAAGTGGCCGCCAGTTCCCGCGCATATGAGTCTTTGTGGCGGGCGCGCGCGGAGCGGCTGGCATCGGTCAGCCTATTGCTGAGCCGCATGTCCGATGTGCGCGCCGCATTCGGTACGCGCGATCCCACCACCATCCGCGATACCGCCAGCGAGCTCTGGAACAGCCTCGCCCCCAGCCGTACTCTGTTCTACGTTCTGGAACCCGGAGGTGCGGTGATTGCCTCGCTCGGTCCGACGATTGGGACCGCTCCCAGTTTTCCCCTCGACGCCGCCTCCGCCCGCTTTCCCGGTCAGGCCACCGGGTTCGTGATCGAAAACGGACGGCTCTACCAGACCGTGGTGACGCCGGTATATGTGGCGGCCGAGCACGGATCGGCGCTGCTCAACGTGCTGGTCGCCTGCTTCGAAGTGGATGCGGCCCTGGCGCGCGAACTGAAGGACGCCACTGGCAGCGACTTCGTCTTCTTTTCACGCGGCCAGCCCATCGCATCCACCCTCCCCGCCAGCGCGCCCTGGGATCTCACCCGGCAGCGCCAAGTCCGCGTCGCGGGCCTGAATTACGCGCAGTTCGTCATGCCGCTCGCCGACATCGCCGGCCGGCAAGTGGGCGAGCTGCGAATTTTACGTTCCTTTCAGGCAGCCGACCGGCGCCTGGCGACGCTGCGCCTGCAGATGGTGTTGATCTGGATGCTGGCGATCTGGCTGGGGCTGGCAGGCACGTACCTGCTGGCCAGGCGCATCGTGCGGCCGGTGCATGCCCTGGACCGGGCGGCGGCGCGAATCGCCACCGGCGACTACGACGCGCAAGTCCCCGTGTCCGGGTCCGACGAACTCGGCCGGCTGGCCGAAAGCTTCAACGAAATGTGCGCTTCGCTGCGTATCGCGCGACAGGAATTGATTCGCCAGGAGCGGATTGCCACGGTCGGCCGGCTGGCCACTTCGATTATTCACGACTTGCGCAATCCGCTGGCGGCGATTTATGGCGGCGCGGAAATGTTGGTGGATGCCGAACTGTCCGTCGATCAGGTGCGGAAGCTGGCTTCCAGCATCTACGGCTCGTCGCGGCAGATTCTGGCGATGCTGCAGGAACTGGCCGAGGCCAGCCGCGGCCATAGCCGCCGCCGCGAGACCTGCCGCTTGCGCGATGTGGTTCTGGCCGCCTGCGATTCGCTCGCCGACGCCGCCGGCCCCGGCGTCTCCCTGGCGTGCGATGTTTCTCCGGAGATCGAACTCACGCTCGACCGGCCGTCTGTGGAACGGGTCTTCCAGAACCTGATCTCGAACGCTATCGACGCTCTGCCGCATGGCGGCCACGTGCGCGTCTCGGCCGAGCCGGCGGAACACTCCGTGGTGGTGAGCGTGGAGGACGACGGCGCCGGCATCAGTAGCGAAGTCCGCCCGCACCTGTTCGAGCCTTTCGCCACGGCCGGCAAACGCCATGGAATGGGCCTCGGGCTGGCCCTGTCGAAGCGCACCATTCTCGATCACGGCGGCGAGATCTGGGCGGACACTACCACCAACCGCGGCGCTCGCTTTCTGATTCGCCTGCCGGCCTGATGCCGCTTGGCCGGGGAAGGCCGGCTCCCGCTTCTACCGAACCGAAATTGCGACACCCGGCGGGCTCGACGCATTTCCCACTTGCAGCAGTACTGGAACCGCGTCGCCCAGGAGGATACCGTTTGGGATCCGTGCATTGATCTGCATCAAACCGGCCACTTGTCCGCCGACTCCGCCCGCGTACTGTACCTGCGCGAGTTGTCCACCGATCGTAACAGTGACTGGCAGGCTGGCCTGCGGTAGTGGAACCGTCCCTAACGTACCGTCGAGACCGCCCGGATTGGTTTGTCCCTCCCCTGTACCGAATAGCGAGATCACGTCTCCGATGTGTGCCGGAGAGGCCGTCGTATTGAACGACAGGTCCTGATTTACGGCCGCGGCCGCTCCCTTTCCGGAAGAGTCCCAGGTGAATAAGCCGGGCGCCGACGACGCGACGGGGACGAAAAGTGCGGCCGTTGTCTGGCCATGCCAGCCGACCGCAACCTGCGCGGAAACCCCGGAAACTTCGTATGGCACAACTGCCGAAACCTGAGTTTTCCAAACGTAGAGTAGCGGCGCGGCCACGCCATTGAAGGAAACCGTAACGCCGTCGAGTTGTTTGCCGTAAAGACCGTCGGTCCCGACATTGCCTGTAACTACCTGAGCCGGACCGATGCCGGAGCCATACAGCACTACGATCTCGCCGGGAGCGACCGGGCCAGGGAGATTGGTCGCGCCATTGGTCACGGCGGCAACCGCAAAGACGTTACCGGCCGGCTGCAGCATGCGAATCGTGCCGGTCTCGGCGATATACAGGTTGCCGTCGTTGTCGGCAGTTATGTCGAAAGGACCCCATAAAACAGCCGCCGTGGCAGGCCCGCCGTTTCCGGGATTGCTGTTGCCTCCTCCGGCGACCGTGTTAATGATGCCATCCGGCGACACCATTCGAATCCTGGCATTAGTGTAATCGGCGAAATAGAGGTAACCGCTTCGGTCCACAGTCAAACCGGAAGGTTGCCACAGTTCGGCATCCACCGCCGGACCGCCGTCTCCCGACGGACCGTCGTTTCCGGAATAGAAGCCCCTTGTGAGGTTGCCCGCCACGGTGGTGATGACCCCGTAGGTATCGATGCGCCGTATCCTCGAATTGAGGTAGTCCGCGACGAAGAGGTTGCCGTTCGAGTCGAAAGCCAACCCATGAGGCTGGCTTAAGGATGCGGTGGCCGCGGGTCCGCCATCTCCCGAGTAACCCGCGGAACCGTTGCCGGCGATGGTGGCGATGACGCCATCGGAGGTGACTTTGCGAATCCGGTTATTGTAGGTGTCGGAGACAATCAGATTGCCCGAGCCGTCCACCGCAACGTTCCAGGGTCCGTACAGTTGGGCACTGGTGGCTTTCCCGCCGTCTCCGGAATAGCCGGCGGTCCCGGAACCGGCGATGGTCGCGATGGTTCCGTCCGGCGAAACTTCGCGAACCCGATTGTTGCCCGTATCCGCGATATACAAGTTACCCAACCCGTCCACAGCCACACCCCGCGCCGACGACAACAGGGCATTGACGGCCGGACCGCCATCCCCCGAGTATCCGCCTGGCCCGGGTATACCCGCGACGGTCGTGATGATGCCTTGCGTGGATATCTTGCGGACGACCGAGTTGCCTGAGTCCGCGAGGTACAGATTGCCGGACGGGTCGAGAGCCACGCTCGTGGGGGTCGATAGTACGGCGTTCGTCGCCTGACCTCCGTCACCGCCGTAAGTGCTGAAACCGTTGCCCGCGATTGTCTGGATGACTCCTTGCAGGGAGACCTTCCTGATCCTTAGGTTGCCTGCATCCAGAATGTACAAGCCGCCCAGCGTGTCCGACACTACCTGATCGGCGCTATTCAATTGAGCGCCGATAGCCGGGCCGCCATCGCCGGAGAATCCGGACGTTCCATTGCCTGCAACCGTCGAAATGATACCGGCAGCCGAAACCTTGCGAATTCTCGGCCCATCCGCGATGTATAGGTTACCCGCAGCATCGGCGCCGATTCCCGCGGCGGCGCTCAGTTGGGCATTCGCGGCCGGGCCTCCATCGCCGGAAAAGCCGGCAATCCCCGTACCCGCATACGTGCCGATGATTCCGTCCGGCGTGACCCTGCGAATGCGGGGCGAGCCATCCGATATATAGAGGTTGCCCGCGCCATCCACGGCAATGCTCCATGGGCCGTTGAATTGCGCCTGCGTGGCGGGACCGCCATCGCCCGCATAGCCTGGAGTGCCTCTTCCTGCCACCGTACTGACGGCGCCCGCCGGAGACACCTTACGAACCTCGTAGTTCCCGAAGTCCGATATGTAGAGGGTTCCCGCCGTATCGACCACCATGCCGTTGGGATGAACGAACTGCCCGGCGCCCGCCGGTAGAAGCGTTTGAATAGTGCCGTCCGGAGACATTTTCCGAATCGAACCGTCATTGTAATCGAGGGTATAGAGATTCCCGGTGCGATCTAACGCGATGCCCACCGGAGAGCCCCAGTCGCCGGGAACCCGTGCGACAATCCCCCCTACCACCTTGAAGACGGAACTGGAGGTGAAATAGAAGTTGCCGGACGAATCGGCAGCCATTCCCGCTGCCCATACGGGGTAGTTGAGAGCCGGAAAGGGTGGAACCGGTCCGCCTCCGGCCACCGGCAAGATCACGTATTGCTGCGCCACGGCGGCACTGTTGAGTAATAAGATCAGGTAGGTGAGAAGGGTAGTCCGCAGCGGCATTTGATGTAATTGTAGCGCGCGGATTGTAAAGTCTTTGTATCTAACACTACCTTAGCGCAACGAATTCGGCCAGTCTGCCGGCTTGGTCGAGGAAAACTCTGCGGAGAGTAAGTGGGCTAATGGGGTGAAAGGCTGGGCTGCCGGATTTGTGCACTCAATTGTGCGGCGTCCCGATGCCGGCCGTTTCCGCGCGACTGGGGCACTCCGACACCAACGTGACGCCGCGCGTCTACTCCCACGCGCTGCCCGAACGGAAGTCGAGACGGCTTCAGTTCCCAAACTGCCGAGGTTTGTCTGCTCCTTGCCGCATATTGGAACGGCTTCTTCTGTTTGAAACATGGCGAACCGATTCTGATTCAGTTCAAGACGGCTTGCAGCCAGAGCCCGCCGAGCGCTATGATACCAACTCGCTGGGTCACTCCCAGCGCCGCAAGTGTGCCCGCCGCCGGAGCCTATCCCTCCGGGCCCGCCTGCAAGCCTGGATAGGAGGAACGCTGTGTCGGCCCGGCACCATCTCATATCGAACGAACTCGACGCGCCTGTCGGACTAACTCCGACCCCCTATTGAGCCGATGCCAACCACCCGGCTCGGCAACAGAGCGAGAGTTTATTGGAATGCCAGGCTGCGGCGGCACGTCTTTCGCCGCCCGGGGCTCGACCTTCCTCAGGCGAGTGGGCTCGATGTGGGCGGTGGCACTGGCGACCGTTTCGGCGAATGGCGGACCCTGGGCGCAGCTTCCATAGCGGGACCGGATCTCCGGAATTGGGCCCTGGTCTGTCCGATCGACCCGCAACTCGTCTCGACCCTTCGAGAAAACCCGGCGACCGCGTTGACGGCCTGCCGCAAGAGGACCTAATGGCGGAAGAAATCGATGCCGTCTATACCTGGGTGGATGGCGCCGATCCGGCCGTCGCGGCCGAATTGCGACGGCACACGGGCTCGGCGGCCGCCTCATCCTCCCGTTACCGCAATAACGGGGAGCTGCGCTTCTCGCTGCGCGCCCTCTTGCGCCATGCCCCTTGGGTGAGGCGCATCCATATTCTGACCAACGGCCAGAGACCACGCTGGCTGAATTGCTCGCATCCCCGGATTCACCTGGTCACCCACGCCGAAGTCTTTCCCGAGCCGCAGTGTCTGCCGATCTTCAACTCCCACGCGATCGAGATGTGTCTTCACCGGATCCCGGGTCTCAGCCGGCGCTTTCTCTATTTGAACGACGACTTCTTTCTGTGCCGCGACGTCGCACCGCGCGATTTCTTTTTCGAAAACGGGGGACAAGCGATCTTCGTCCAGGAACGGCCCTTGGCTTCGGATCGCGATCGCGGCTCGGCGCACGACCGGGCTTGCGCTCATACGCAAGCCGTTCTGAACGCCCGCTGGGGCGCTCCGCCGCAACTGCGCCGCCTTCCCACTCACACCCCGCAGGCTTACGACCGGGATCTTCTCTTCGAGTTGGAGAACCTGTTCCAGGACGAATTCCGCCGGACCGCGGCGCACCGCTTCCGCTCGCCGGACGACGTCGTGCTCAACGTGCTTTACTGCTACAGCTTGCTCGAATCTCCCGTCTGGAGGGGCGCCCACAAAGTGCAACTGCTGCCGGACCGCACCCCGCAGTACCGCCTCTTCATGCTCGAAAGACGTTTTCTCCGCACCATGCACGCCTACGAAAGAATTCTGCGGGAGCGGCCCCGCTTCCTCTGCATTAATGACGACCTGGATGGTTCGCCGCCGTACCATCCGCTCCTGCTAAGTCTGCGCGCGTTTCTGCCGCTGTGCTTTCGGGGGCGGACCAAGGTGGAACGCCGGTGACCGGCCGCTCTTCCGCCAGGCGGCTGCCGATTGCCGCGGCATGGTGCGCCGTGATAGCGGGCGCGCTGGCGCTCCGGGTGCTGCCCGCGTGGCACGCCGTATTCGGTCCGCAGGGAGTCAACTTTCAGGGGGACGATGCCCTGTATCACGTTCGCACCATCCACAACCTGCTTGCGCATTTTCCATGGCGTTCCGGGTTCGATCCCTATGCGCTGTTTCCGGGCGGGCAGAATGTGCCCACCGGTCCTTTCTGGGATTATCTGGTGGCCGTCACCGCGTGGATTCCGGCTGCTGGCGCCCCCTCTCCCGAATTCGTCGATGCCGTGGCTGCCTGGTTGCCCGCGATTCTGGGCGCTTTGTTTCCGCTTCCGGCCTACTTCCTGGCGCGCCGGATGTTCGGCGCGGCGGCGGCGCGGTTCGCCTGCCTGTGGGTGGCGGTGCTTTCGGGCGGTTTCCTGTGGCTGACCCATCTCGGAATGGCCGATCATCACGCGGCGGAAGCATGGTTCGCGTTCCTTACGCTGGTGGCGCTGGCGGCGGCGGCCGAGGAGGCGGGAGCCAGGCGCACACGCCGGGTCGTGGGTGCCGCGCTCGCGTTGGGATGCTTCCTCGCCACCCGCCCGGCCGGTATCTTCCTTCCCGCGATCCTGGGTTGTTGCGCGCTGTGGGAGCCGTTGCTTGCCGGCCCTGTACTGGGAGCGGTTCTGGGCGCCGCGCTGGTATTCGTTCCGGTCACGGGCAGTCAGTGGTCCAGCTACACCTGGATCTCGCTCGCCCTTTCGGCCACCGCTGCGGGCGTCTCCCTGGGATCGGCGAAGGCGTGGCATGCCCGTGGGTGGCCGTCCGCCCTAAGGCCCCCCGCCGCGCTGGTGGTCTTTGCCGGTGCGTTCGCGGCAGCCGTCGCGATGTGGCCCGGTTCCTTCCACTCACTCTGGTTCGAGATCCGGCGCGTTGCCGGACCCACGAGCGTCAGCCGGATCGTATCTACCGTGCAAGAACTCGAACCGATCTACCGCGCCGGCAGTCGCCCGGGCTGGATGTCGGTGTTCGAGCAGGCGGGCCTGGTGTGGATTCCGGCGCTCCCTGCGCTCGCCTGGACCCTATGGAGAGCCCTGCGCACGCACCAGGCGGCATTGCGACTGTTTTGCGTCTGGAGCCTGGTCGCCGGGGCCGGCACACTGCTCCAGGCGCGGATGATCGTTTATTTCGCCCCAGTGGCCGCAGTCCTGGCGGGCGCGGCATGCGCTCGCGCGTTGGACAACCGGCGTCGCTGGGTGCAGGCCGCGGCAATGGCGGCGATTCTCGCGCTGAACTTGCCCTTCGCCGTCGCCCTCGTCGGTATCGACTCGTCGCCTAACCAGGATTGGCGTGGGGCGCTGGCCTGGTTGCGGCGCAATTCGCCCGATCCGGCGGCCGATGCCCGCACATGGTCGTGCTACTATGCCCGTGTTCCGCGCGGCGCGCACGGCGCCGGTCTTCCGGCCTGGGGCGTAGCGGTCTGGTGGGACGAGGGCTATGCCGTGGAACAGATTGCTCACCGGGCGCCGATGGCCAACGGCACGCAGTCGGGCGCCGAGAGAATGGCGCGCTTCTTCACCGGGACCTCCCCGGAGACGGCGGTCGAACGCTTACGCCGCGCGGGCGCCCGCTACGTGATCGTGGACCCCGCGACGCCGCTATTCGCCGGCAACAACCGGTCCTGGTTTCCCGTAGCTCTGCGGATTCTCGGCCGGGATCTCGATCAGTATTTCCGGATCCTGCTCCAGACGACGGACTCCGGCCTCAGCCCGCTGCCCGTCTACCTGCCGGATTACTACCGCACCATGGCGGCCCGGCTCTATCTGTCGGATGGAGCCGAAGTCCCCGGCACCGGCCCCTGGCTCTTCGAGGTAAAGCCGGCGGATTCCGCGGGACTCGCCGGCGCCGAAACGATCACGTGGTACAAGCGCTTCGAATCGGAGAGCGCGGCCGAGGCCTACACGCTGGCCCATCCCTACAACCACTTCATCATGGGGTGTCTCGACGCCGGCGCCAGTTGCGTCGCTCTTCCCGCGGTGAAGGGACTTCGCCGCGTCTGGTCGTCCGACCCGCTGCCGGTTTCGCCCGAGCGGACCGTGCGGGCGGTCAAGATCTTTCAAGTAGTCGATCCGTAGGCGCTAGCGCCACTCGCGCCGCCGCAGCCAACGCGCGCCGAAGGTCCCCGCCAGCGCCACGGCCATCAGCAGTCCGGATACTGCCTCTGGAGTGGTAGTCGCCGGGGTCCGCGGGCCAACTGCGAGATCGTAATTGGAAAGGGACGCTGTCATCAGGTCGCCATTCGTCCGGTTGGCCAGGGGCAAGGCGACGCTTAACGATCCGCTCAGCGCGTACACAATCGGGTCCGTAAAGCGATTGCCGAGATACGCATAGCTCGCGTTGGAAAAACTGTAGGTTGGACCCGACAGCGCCTGGCTCCAGGATGTCACGCGCCCGTTCGTGCCCTCGAGAGTGAAACTCAGGCCGATCGGCGCTCCGTTGCCAGCCGCGCCGTAAGTGATAGGGCTGATCCAGGGAATCACCGAGCTGCTCAACAGAAAATCGAAATCCACCGTCGCCGTCGCCGACCCGCAGATACGGTGCCCGCAGGTCGCCGTGAAGTTCGTGAGTTCGACGGTCAACGGCGAGTCGAACGAAAAGTCGCCCCCCAGATTGGTTTCAATGTCGTACGATATGCTCCAGCCATCGACCGAAGCAGTGACCCCGGTCACGCCGGTCACGTTCGTCCAGGTTGTCGGCGTCCCATTCAGAGAGGCCTGTAAGGAGTCGTAAGTGACGACGCCAGCCGTCAGCGGAGCGGTCGAAGCTCCGCCCGCCAGGAGCGCGAGAACGAGGGATTTGAGCATGTCGACTTAACCGGGTATGAAGACCTCAATATCCTGTGTATTTCGTATCAACGCTAACCCTCAGGATGAGACGATGTCAAGGGGGGATACACGGAGGGTGCGTTAAGGATTCGCGCCGTTCGAAGGGACTCCGTGCGGCTGCCCGCAACCCGGAAAATCCCACACCAAGCCGCGCAACCTCTCGCAGAAGACGGCGGCCATGATCGGGTTACGGCGTGTTTTCTCTTCCGATCCGCTGCCGATTGCGCCCGAGCGGACGGTTCGGGCCGTCAAAATATTCGAGGTGATCCAGCCGTAGGAACCGTCACCGGGAGCGGCGGCGCCGCAACTGCCACCAGCCGAGGCCCCCGGCCAGCATGGCCGCCAGTAGCAAACCCGTGGCAGGTTCCGGAGTAGTGACGCCGCCCAAGCTAAACGACGTACCGCCGGTAAAGGTCGTGTTCCCGGGAGAGCCCCCCACGCTAATATTGTCGATCAATTGGAAATAGGAAATCCCCCCGCTGCCAGGAAACTGCCCGGAAAAGTTATACGTCGGCGGCGAATACTCGACCAGCCAGTCGCCGCCGTCGTCCGTGTACTGCATCACGATACCGGGTCCGTTATCACCCGATGAGCTCACGGCGGTGTACGACAGCGGGTAGCCGAACGGCGGGTCGGTCGCCAGGTCGAAATCCGATGTCACCACGAAGTAGAACCCATCGCAATACGACGTTTGGCAGGTGAAGGTCGTGTTCAAGATCACCGTCAACGGGGAAGAGAAGGTAAGAGAATCGGTCAGGTTGGTTGTGACGGCGACGTCATAGGACCAAGTGTCGTCGAGGAGCGTGCCAGTGGAGTCGAACGATGTCGCAAGCGAGGTATTTCCGACGTCCGTGTACGCCAAATAAATGGTCCCCCACTGAGCGTCGAAGCTGTCGTACGTCAACACGGTGTCCGCACACAACGATGCGGCCAGCAGCATACCAGATAATAAGATCCTAAATGGGAGCATGGGTTGTCAGGCTCGTGGGAACGGTAACATGCGGCAAACGCCCCGTCAATCCGCACTTAAGTTATGTCGAAGATACAGCGAAGCGATCGACCAGGTCCCGGAGGGCGCCGGTAAACCGGCCGGCCGAAAAACAGCGCCGTCATGACGTAGAAGGCCATGATCCGGCCGCCAGTGGCTCGTCCCGCCGCTGCCGCCCAGCCTCCCGCCAGCAGCACCGCGACCGTGCCGGCCAGCAGCAGCGCGCCGCAGCCGTTCCTGGCGCAGCCATGCCGTTCGCACCATCAGCCGGTCAGCCACGAACAGGACACTCGCGCACAGCGTGGCGGGCAGGATGCGCAGCACTAGCGCGTTGTTCATGCCCTCCATCCAGTGGGTCTCGTAGACCAGCGTGACGTGCAGACGTTCGGCGTCGGCACCGGTATGAAAAACGTAGGCGAAGGACTGTGCGGCGCCGGCCGCGGCCACCACCGCGAGGAGCATTCCGTGGGCGCGGTAGTATCCCGCATACCGCCGCCACAATATGTACGTTTCCGCGCGCACCGTGAGCTAAAATACAACATCGGTGGGCTTCCAAAGTACAGGGACACAGAGGGTAGCGGTAGCGGGCGGCGGCACGGCGGGCCACATCCCGCCCGCCTTGGACTTCCTCGAGGAATACCGCGCGGAGTGCGGCGCGGATGGTTACCCGATCGTCGCCAACGGCGATTTGGAAAACTGCGCGCAGCCGGATGCGGCCCGTAAGCTCGTTGGTGCGTGCAAGGGCGTTCCGGGCGCGCGTCCATAGCGGGGACACAGAAGGACGCCATGTTCCTGCTGACCCAATCCACACACCGCATGGTGATCCAACACGACCCCGACGTGGGCCACCGCTTCACACCGGGCATCCGCGCCCGCATTCCCGGCGAGGATGGCGGCTATTTCGTGGTCACCAACTCCCTCGGTTTTCGTTCCGATCACGAGTTCGATAAGGCCAAAGCGGACCATCCCCGGGTCCTGATGTTCGGCGATTCCTACACCGCCGGAGATTGTGTCTCCAATGCCGACCGCTACTCCGATCAACTGGCGCGCATGCTCGGCGTGGAAGTGCAGAACTACGGCGTACCCGGCACGGGAACCGATCACCACCTCCTGATTCACCGCAAATTCGCTCGCGATGTGGCGGCCGACCTCATTATGATCTGCGTGCAGATCGATAGCTTCCACCGGATTCAGGTTCCAGCGTGGCCATGCGTCGATCGCCTGACCCACCGCAGAGTGCTCGTTCAGAAGCCCTATTTCGAATGGGAGAACGGCGAGTTGGTGCTGCGCCCCGTGCTGACGCCCAAGGGGCGGCCGTTCGACCAAGGCGGCGCGGATGTCGAGGCCGGCAGGCGCAGGGCCGCGTGGTATGACAGCCTCCGCTCAGCCTATCTCGCCGCTCCCGGGCTTCGCGCCCTGCGCTGTTCCCGCCCTTTCCGTGAACTTGGCTCGCGCGCGGTTTCCGCCCTGCATCGCGCTACCGACAATCATCCGTACCCTGATATTCTCTCGGCAGATACTCCCGGCTGGAAACTCATGTCGGCCATCCTGCGCCTTTTCCGCGCGGAAGCCATGCCGCGGCCCGTGGTCATCGTACCCATCCCCACCTTCGAGTTTTTTGTCCACGGCGTCAAGCCCGCCTATCAGCCGCTGTTCCAGAGCCTCGACGATCCCGCATCCGGGGTTCACGTTCTGGACGTGACGACGCCGTTGATCAAGCTGCCCTGGAGGGCCCGCCAGAAGCTCACCTACAGATACGGAGGCCACTTCACACCTTTGGCCAATCGTCTGGTCGCCGAATCGATGGCCGATCAGCTTCGCTCGCGTGGTTTGCCGCCCACCGCAAAATCCACCGTACCCGTCAGCGGCTTGAAGCCCTCGCGCGGCGCATGCGAGCCCGCCCGCGCCGCCCGCGATTCGGTCGTAATCCTCGGAATCTCCTGCTTCTACCACAATTCAGCCGCCGCGCTCATCCGCGATGGCCAGATCGTCGCGGCGGCCGAGGAAGAGCGCTTCACCCGCGTCAAGAACGATCGCCGCTTTCCGCGTAACGCCATCAATTTCTGTCTGGAGCAGGCCGGACTTTCGCAGAAGGAACTCACCGCGGTTGTCTATTACGACAATTCCGCCTTGACATTCGAGCGGTTGTGCCAGTCCGTCGCGGCGGTCGATCGCGATTCCGCTTTCGCCGCGTTCGCCAGGATCATGCCCTCGTGGCTGCGCATGAAGCTCCATTTTCCAAGGTTGCTGCGCTCGTATCTCAAGTACGAGGGGCCTATCTTGCAAGGCGTCCATCACCGTTCCCACGCCGCCAGTTGTTTCTTCCCATCGCCCTTCGAGCGCGCGGCGGTTCTCACCATCGATGGCGTCGGCGAATGGGCCACCGCCAGTATTGGGCGCGGTGAGGGCAATCGTCTCCAATTGCTCCGCGAAATGCGATTCCCGAATTCCCTCGGCCTTCTCTACTCGGCCTTCACGGAGTTTACGGGCTTCAAGGTGAACTCGGGCGAACACAAAATGATGGGCCTCGCGCCCTACGGCGAGCCGGTTTTTCAAAGACAGATCCTGGACCATTTGATCGATCTCAAGAGCGATGGTTCCGTCGAGCTCAACCTGAAGTACTTCGGCTTCCTCCACGATTCGCGCATGACCAACGAATGCTTCGCCGCATTGTTCAACGGTCCCCGGCGGTCTCCGGAAAGTCGGATCACGAGGCGCGAAATCGACCTGGCAAGGTCCATCCAGGCCGTCACGGAAGAGGCCGTCCTTCGCATGGCGCGCACCGCCAAAGAGCTAACCGGCGAAAAGTATCTTTGCCTCGCCGGGGGCGTCGCACTCAACTGTGTCGCCAACGGCCGTCTCCTTCGGGAAGGCCCCTTCGAGGACCTCTGGATTCAGCCGGCCGCCGGCGATTCCGGGTGCGCCCTCGGTGCGGCGCTGGATGTCTATCACACTTACTACGGAGGTGCCCGCGCGATCCGGTCCGGCCAAACCGTCCAGGGCGGTTCCTATCTCGGGCCGGCCTTTTCATCCGACGAAGTCGAAGCGTTTCTCGAAACCTTCGGCTATCCTTTCCACAAGCCCCCTGAATCGGAGCGCAATTCCTTCCTGGTGAAGAAACTTTGCCAGGGGAAGGTCGTCGGCCATTTTTCCGGCCGCTTGGAGTTCGGCCCACGCGCTCTCGGCGCCCGCTCCATCCTGGGCGACCCTCGCAACCCCGATATGCAGTCCACCCTCAACCTGCGCATCAAGCATCGCGAATCGTTTCGCCCCTTCGCGCCAGCCGTCCTGGCGGAGAAGGTCGGCGAGTATTTCGAACTCGATCGCGAGAGCCCCTACATGCTGCTGGTCGCCCCGGTGAAGCGCGAGCGCCGCCTTCCCCTGGACGCTCGAACGGGTGAAGATGACGATCTGCTGCCCGTCGTCCGCCGCCCGCGCAGCGATATTCCCGCCGTCACCCATGTGGATTACTCCGCACGCGTGCAGAGCATTCGCCGTGAGCATCATCCCGAGTTCTACGATTTGGTTGCCGAATTCGAGCGGCAGACTGGCTGCGGCGTCCTCGTCAACACCTCGTTTAACGTCCGCGGCGAGCCGATCGTCTGCACGCCTCAGGACGCATACCGCTGCTTCATGCGCACTGAGATGGATGTCCTGGCGTTAGGCGGCTTTATCCTGCTCAAGGAAGACCAGCCCGCCTGGCACGAAGGCAAAGGCGAGGACCTGGAAAACGAAGATGCAACCAAAACGGCCGCCGAGCCGCACCCCCACGAACTGCTTCGTGCGATATCTTCCGTCTTCGAAAAGGAATTTTGGCCCGCCGCCCAAAAACTCAAGCGCGATGGCGGCCTACGCGTGCGCCAGGAGTTCCGCAAACTCGCCACCACCTGGGAAGATGCAGTGGAGCCAGCCGACCTCAAACCGGTTTTCGAGCTTAGCCAGGCTTTGGAAGGCGACCTCCCCGATTCCGCCAAGTTCGCAAGCCGCCTCACCGGCGCATGGCTCGGAAAGGAAACTGCCGCCGCATTCCGCCCCGCCGTTGCCAAGCTCGTCAAAGCGTGTCTCCAGCACCAGGCGCCAGTCGAGCTGGGTGAGCAGGTGAGTGAGTCGGTCTACGTGATGTTCTGACCGATATCGCATACTGTGGACGTGTTTGCGCCAGGCAGCCAAGCGCTCCGGGAGGTAGATGGCACCCACAGGCGCACTCTTGAGACCTTCCAAGCGATCGCCTGCTGTTCAGGCCGTGGCGTCGGCCATGTAGTTCTCCATGCTGGAGTCGTAAACACCGCGGCGATTCGGCCGGCCGACATTGATCGAGTAATCCGACCATCAGCTCGCTCCAACTACAGGTATCGCGATCTGAGCCTGGCCAAGGGCGTGGCTTCGGCCATTCTCCGAGTCGGCGACCCGCCCGGGACTGGCCTGGCTCTTCGGTGGCTCGCGGGTAGCGGTGCGGCGGTCGGTGCTCTTTGATCCCTGTGGTGTTTTGGATGTAACTTGGTTCATCCGGCGCGTTTCCAAAATACCGCTCCCACGGCATCGAGTCAGTCTTGCGGGGCTGGTGAGGTCCAGTTCTGGTAGCGACCCGCAACAGGTTCCTCCCGGTCTCCACACGCGAACCGATCGCCAACGCCGCTATGCGCGGCGGCCGCGCAAACGCCGGACCAATATCGCCGCGATTCCACTCAAAAGCCCGATGCTCGTACCTGGTTCGGGCGCGGCCGCGCTCACATCGACCTGAAAACTGGCTGAGCCGATCAGGTTCTGATCGCTTGCTCCCGGACCGCCGAGAATATTGAACGAACCGGAATAAGATCCGGGCGCCGTTCCCGTCGGAATCGTCAGTTGGAAAATCGTGGCGGGACCGAAGCTCTGTCCCGCCGTGAGCGAGAGCGGCCATTGATTGAGGAAGGCTGAAGTATCGAAGTTTGTTGACGTGAACGGCGTCCCGGTCAGCGTGAACGAGTCGCCGTTGAGGAATTCTGTGACCGCGGCAGTGTTCGTTGCCTGCGCGATGAAGGTCGCCACTCCCCCCGGAACTCCGCTTACAGGGCTGTTGGTGAATCCCAGGTTCAGAATCGTCCCGGCGGACGCTCCGGCCGCCAAAGTGAACACGCCTAACAGCAAAGTAACCAGTGGTTTCATTTTGTATGGTCTTCTGTCTGTCTTCGTAAGCTCATATCATAGCTGGACCGGTCACGGAAGAGTAATCCGCAGGTCGCCCCCAAACGTCGCCGATCCTCCGAACGTCCCACCAATGCTCAACACCACGCGCGCGCCCGCCGCTCCCACCGAGCCCGGGAAGAGCAGCGTGGCGGTTGCCGTCTGTCCCGGTTGCACGGTCCCCAGCGAGAGAGGCAACGGCGTCGAGGTCTGCACCGAGCCGATATTCGCGCTCGTCAACTGCACCGCGGACGCAACCGTGGAGCTGGTGTTGGCCACGGTAACGGCGATGGCGATCGAACCGGTCTCCGGGTCGCGCGTGGCGGTCACCGTGGAAATGGCTCCTGCCGGCGAAGCGGGCATCACGACATTGATCGCGACAGTCTTGGTGACCGGTGAGTAGCCCACCGAATCGGTCGGAGTGAACAAAACGCTCAAGGTCTGAGACGTGCCGACAGGCAATACCGTGCCGGCTGTAGGCGTGTACGCGAACGTCCCCGGCACACTGGCCGAGGCATCGAGTTGCGCCGATCCGAGCGCTCCGCCGAAAATCATGTCCGCCGGAGTCGGCCAAGTGACGGTTGGCACGGCGCGAACAACGTTGAAGGTATTGCTGGTGACGTTGACCGAGCCGAACGAGGCCGTGATTGTAATCCCCGTGCCGACCGCCGAGAGGACGACGTTGCTGAACGTCGCCACGCCGTTGCTGACTGTGGCTGTGTTGGTGGAACTCCCGCCAAACGTGCCGGTAGTCGTCAGTGTCACAGAGCCGCTGGCCGAAGTGACCACGTTGCCGCCGCTGTCCTTGAGCGTCACCGCAAAGCCCGACAGAGCCGCGTTCACAGTGCCGCCGGCGATCGTCGAAATCGCGAGTTGCGACACCGCCCCCGCGACCACGTTGAACGTGTTGCTGGTGGCGTTGACCGAGCCGAACGAGGCCGTGATTGTGATCCCGGTGCCGGCCGCCGAGAGGACGACGTTGCTGAACGTCGCCACGCCGTTGCTGACCGTGGCCGTGTTGGTGGAACTTCCGCCGAAGGTGCCGGTAGTCGTCAGTGTCACCGAGCCGCTGGCCGAGGTGACCACGTTGCCGCCGCTGTCCTTCAGCATCACCGTAAAGCCCGGTAGAGCCGCGTTCACAGTGCCGCCGGCGATCGTCGAAATCGTCAGTTGCGACACCGCCCCCGGGACCACGTTGAACGTATTACTGGTGACGTTGACCGAGCCGAACGAGGCCGTGATTGTGATCCCGGTGCCGGCCGCCGAGAGGACGACGTTGCTGAACGTCGCCACGCCGTTGCTGACTGTGGCCGTGTTGGTGGAGCTTCCGCCGAACGTGCCGGTGGTGGTCAAGGTGACCGAGCCGCTGGCCGAGGTGACCACGTTGCCGCCGCTGTCCTTCAGCGTCACCGTAAAGCTCGGCAGAGTCGCGTTTACGGTGCCGCCGGAAATCGTAGAAATCGTCAGTTGCGACACCGCCCCCGCGACCACGTTGAACGTGTTGCTGGTGGCGTTGACCGAGCCGAACGAGGCCGTGATTGTAATCCCCGTGCCGGCCGCCGAGAGGATGACGTTGCTGAACGTCGCCACGCCGTTGCTGACCGTAGCCGTGTTGGTGGAACTCCCGCCGAACGTGCCGGTGGTGGTCAAGGTGACCGAGCCGCTGGCCGAGGTGACTACGTTGCCGCCGCTGTCCTT
>Ga0181529_10000762_pt1 | contig 45659 bp, 38 predicted proteins | sample PEATcosm2014_Bin_36_FD_119763 | JGI IMG/M metagenome (GOLD analysis project Ga0181529, IMG submission 119763) | Peatland microbial communities from MTU Mesocosm Facility, Houghton, MI, USA - PEATcosm2014_Bin10_30_metaG | ecosystem: Environmental > Terrestrial > Soil > Wetlands > Peat | place... | reverse complement strand
TTTTGGCGGCAAACTCGGCGTGGGCGAAACTTGGCTGATGCGTCATGCCGCGAAGTTTATGCCACCCGCGCCCCAGCGTCGCTACGAAACCAATACAAATGGATTAATTCAGCGTTTCCCTAACTCGGTCATTTGGCTGCTGGATTCCTCGCCTCATCCCTCACCCAACGGCCAAAGTCATGCTCGGCAATTCTTGCCGGGCTCCCATGTCATTATTGTTTTGCGTCAGATACTCTTGTCATGGAAATTGTGGCACGCAGACAAGGCATCTCATGCGAGCGCGCTCCTGAATAATGAACCGCAAATGGAGCCAATTGCCCTATGTTTGCCGACAAAACATCTGGTTAAAAAATTTCAATCTACACGCCCGATGAGCCGCAAAAAAAAGTCCATGGCCGGAAGAGGGCAAATCCGCGCGCGCAAATCCGAACGCATCCCGGCTCATTTTCCAGAGCGCCGGACAGTTTTCTGGGTCTGCCTTTTTCTCGTGGCGATCATCTGGGTGGTATTTGGGCAGACCGGGCGGTTTGACTTTGTCAATTATGATGATCAGAAAAACGTGTATGAAAACCCGGTGGTGGAAAAGGGGCTTTCCCTGTCGGCAGTTGGCTGGGCCTTTACCCATGCCCAAGTTGCCAATTGGATTCCGCTCACCACGCTTTCCCATATGCTGGATTGCCAGATCTTCGGACTGCACGCCGGCGGACATCACTTGGTCAATGTGTTATTGCACACCGCGAACGCAGTGCTGCTGTTTTTGGTCTTGCGGCAAATGACCGGCAGCCTGTGGCGCAGCGCATTTGTGGCGGCGGTATTTGCTGTTCATCCTTTGCGGGCGGAATCGGTGGCGTGGGTTTCCGAGCGCAAGGATGTATTGAGTGCGTTTTTTTTCCTGCTCACCATCGGAACTTATGTCCGCCATGTGCGCAAACCTTCACGCATAGGATATATTTTGCTGCTTTTATTTTTCGCATTAGGATTGCTGGCCAAGAGCATGGTTGCGACCCTGCCGTTTGTATTGTTGCTGCTGGATTACTGGCCTCTCAAAAGAATTTCCAGTTTTTCGATTTCCAATTTAAAACATTTGTTGATTGAAAAAATTCCATTGTTTGTCCTTGCCGCCGGAGCGTGCGCCGCAACTGCGCTGATGCCGGATATGCAGACGATCATATCGAATGCCCACCGGCTTCCATTTTCTGAACGCCTCGGCAACGCGCTGGTTTCATGCGTGATTTATTTGCGGCAAATGGTATTTCCATCTGGATTGGCTGTTCCTTATCCAATTGCGCCGGATGGACTGTCAACGTGGAAAATTTTGCTGGCGATAATTTTTCTCGCCGCGATTTCGGCGGGTGTGATTGCGTGGCGAAAAAAAAGTCCGTTCCTGCTAATGGGCTGGCTTTGGTATTTGGGAATGTTGTTTCCGGTGATCGGGGTCATTCAAATTTCCCCCGATGCCGCCCACGCCGATCGTTATACTTATCTGCCGGAAATTGGATTGGCAATTGCGGTGACATGGTTAATAGGAGATTTGAGCATCCAGTGGAAACGGCGGCAGTTGGTTTTGGGCGGATTGATGATTGCAGTGATCAGCGCATTAACGATTTGCGGCCATGCACAAACTTCCTATTGGCAGAATGGCCAGATACTTTGGTCGCGCGCGCTGGCCTGCACATCAAGAAACAGTGTTGCTCACAATAACATTGGTTATGTGCTTTACCAAAAAGGCGACATTGAAGATGCCATCAACCAATATAACCAGGCTTTGGAGATCAATCCGAATTATGCGCAGGCTCATTTCAATCTGGGAGTTGTTTTTCTCAAGAGAGGCGAAGTGGATGACGCCATCGCGGAATACAATCAGGCTTTGAAAATCATGCCTGACTATTTGGAAGCTCATTTCGATCTGGGCGCCGCGCTGGTTTTGAAGGGAAATCTGCCTGAAGCCATCGCACAATATCGCAAGGTTTTGAAAATCAAACCCGATTATGCGGAGGCCTGCTACAATCTCGGGAGGGTGCTTCTGCTTAATGGAGATTGGGATGAAGCCATGGTTTGCCTGGACAAAACCGCCGCCGGAAGCCCGGCCTCTCCGGCAAGATGGTTCGACCTCGGCAACGAATTTATTCAAGAGAGGGACTGGCAATGCGCCGTTGTTTGTTACCGGCAGGCGATAAAAATCAATCCCCGCTTGACGGACGCCTATGCCAACTTGGGAGTCGCCCTGTCTCAAAAAGGAGAAACCAAGAACGCCATGGACGCCTGGCAAAATGCTTTGGATATCAATCCCGACCAGATTTATGTCCTGAACAACCTGGCTTGGATGCTGGTGACGGCATCCGACGCGACGCTTCGCAACGGCGCAAAGGCCCTTGCTCTCGCACAGCAGGCCAGCCAGTTGAGTGGCGGCAACAATCCTGCAATCCTTCGCACACTGGCGGCAGCAACCGCAGAAGACGGAAATTTCGCGCTGGCAGGCGCCACAGCCCGGCACGCTTTAGAACTGGCGGCGGAACAAAAAAATGACGCGCTGGTCGCAACACTGCAAAAGGAAATTCAACTCTATGAGGCGGGCAAGCCCGTGCAAGATTCGGCGCGTGAGTAGGAAATTAATCCGAAACCAGCTTTCTTGAAACTCGAACTGAAGCGGGCGACCGGTTGTTGACAACCCTCAAAGCTGCCGCCACATTGAGAACTCGGAGACAGTTCTTCATGCAAATGGCGAGCTTCTGCCCTCTTTATTCACTGAAATCGTTTTGCCGGTGGCTGTTCAGTGTTCGGATTCGCCGGGATTTTCGGGGATGCCGGGGTCGTCCAGAATTTGCACGGCGGAGGCGTCACCGAGATCTTTCCAATCTTGCAGCACCCAGACGACTTTTTTGTCCGGGGTCACTTCGACCAGTTGCGGGCCTTTGCCGCTTCCGCCGCGCGAGCAGAAAATGGTGTTGCCGTTGGCCAGCCTCGTGCAGCTTTGCGGCGCTGAAACCAAGCGATAAGCTTCCGGCAGATCAGCGTTTTTGCATTCCCAGACTGTCTCGCCCTTGGGATTGACCTCCCGTGTGAGGCTGTCATGCTCATCCGTGATGAGCGTGTTGCCGTTCTTGAGCCGGAGGGCGGCCCATGGCGACCGAATGGGGTAGCTCCAGACTTTGTTAAAATCCTTGTCGTATTCCACGACGTTGCTCTCGTTGAGATAGGAAACGAGATACGTTCCCTGTGCGGTGAGGCGAGCACGGCGAAATTGCCCGTGGATATAATTTGGATTGTATGCCTGATGGTAGGGAAGTTCGTGGTTCACCTCCGCCACGCCGGTCTTGATGTTGACAATCATCAGCCGGGGCGGCAGGCCGTTCAGCACGAACATCACCTTGTCCAGGCCGATGGGCTGGCAGGTGTGGACTTCCGTATGATTGGTGCCGGCGGGAACCGAGCAATCGTAACGCCACACCACTTTTTTGTCCGGCGTGATTTCCTCGACATATTGCATCCGCGTGAAAAGGATATTGCCGTTGGAAAGCATCCAGACGTCGTCGAACTCATAGCCTTTGCCGGTGGAATAAGTCCAGATGACCTTGCCGTCGTTGACGAGGAACATTTTCCCGTAGTTTTCGCCGACGTAGAGCATCGCATGCTGCGCGAGGCCGTTGCCGGGCAGATTGTCCGGCGCGGCGGGCGCGTTCGTCCATTTGCCCAACGGCACTTCCTCTTCACCGGAACCCATCACGGGAACATTTGGATCGGTGAAACGGCTGAGTTGCGCCATGCACGGTGCCGCAGAGGACGCCATCGCTCCCGGTGCGCGGGCAACGGTTTTCGGTGTATCACAACCGGTCAAAGCCACGACGACGCCAATCACCAAAAAAACTGCCAGCATGGAAACAGGTCTTGTGTTCATATTAATTTATTTTGGATGCGACGGAGATTATCGTAAGCCCCATGATAAACCATACGAATTTCATATGATTGCAAAGCTGGTTGGCCAAGCACTCTCAGACACCGTTCCAAAAAATGGATGCTTACTGATGCTCAACCAGCATCATAGCCGCCTCGGTTCGCGAGTGAACGTGAAGTTTTTCGTAGACGTTGCTGATATGCGTGCGCACGGTGCCGATGTTGATGGAAAGCTGGTCGGCAATTTCTTTATACCGATGTCCCTTGGCCAGCAACCGCAAAATTTCCAGTTCGCGGGCGGACAGATTTTCCAACTCCGGATTCGGCTTCGTGTCGTGAAAATGGTTGATCACCTTGCGCGCGATCTGCAACGACATCGGCGCGCCGCCGGCATGGACCTGCTTCACGGCTTGAACCATTTCTTCTTGCGGGATGTTTTTCAGCAGATAACCGTTCGCGCCGGCCCGCAGTGAATCAAAGATCAAATCGCCGTCGTCGTAAGTGGTCAGCATCAAGACCTGGATTTTCGGCAGGCATTTTTTTAAGCGGGACACGCACTGGATGCCGTTCATGCCGGGCAGATGGATGTCCATCAACACCACATCGGGGTTTTCTTTTGGAATATTTCGCAATCCTTCTTCGCCCGTGGCGTGCGCGCCGGTGCAATGCAAGCCCGGCTCATTGTCCAGACAGGCGACAAGACTTTCGCGCACTTCCGGCTGGTCTTCAATGATGGAGATGGTGATCATTTTTGCTTCGTCATTTTTGCTTCGTTGCTGAAGTGCCATTATATCTGAAAAATTCATCTCTGCCATCCGATGATGATATGATACGCTTATTTATGCGGCCACGGCATTTCTATGATGATTTCCGTGCCGCCGCCAGCGCGTCGTTGGATCAAACACCGGCCGCCGAGTTCGTTCATACGCTGCCGCATGTTTCGCAAACCATCACCTTGCGCATTGTCAGATGCAGGTTCAAAGCCGCAGCCGTTGTCTTCGATGACAATGCGCAGATCGGAATTGGTGGGATTGATTCGCAACCACACTTCGGTCGCACGTGAATGTTTGACGATATTTTGAAGGGACTCTTTAATGACCAGAAAAATATTGTGGCGCACGTTGCTCGGGACTTCGCGCGGCGGTGTCTGTTCGGAAACGTCCAACAGGCAGCGCACACCGACGGAATAGAGATAATCGGTGGCAAACTGCCCGGAATAATCAACCAGATGGGCGAGCGTGTCGTTGCGCGGATTCACCGCCCAGACAATTTCGTCAAGTGATTTGACGGCCTGCCGCGCCGTGCTTTCCATTTTCTCGATGCGGTCAACGGTTTTTTCCTGCCGGGCCAGATGACCGAGCCGGGCGATCAAGGTCAGGTTCGCGCCCAGGTCGTCGTGAATGTCCTTGGCGATGCGGGCGCGCTCGCGCTCGACGGCCTGCTGTTGTGCAAGCTGTTCAAGTTTCCGGCGCAATCTGCGCGTGACCGAATACCAGACAGCTCCCGCCACCAGACCGCCAGCGACCAAAGAGGCCAGAATCCTGAACCACAAGGTTTCATAAAAATACGGCAGGATTTTCAACGTCAGGGCATCGCCCGTCTCATTCCAGACTTGGTCGTTGTTGCAAGCAATCACGTGAAACCGATAAGTGCCGGACGGAAGCAAATTATATTGCGCGGAGCGCCGCGTTCCCGCCTCGACCCAGCCGGTTTCAGCTCCATCAAGCCTGTAGCGGAACCGCACGCGGCTGGATGCGACCAGACTTAATCCGGTATAGCGAAATTCAATCTGGTGTTTTCCGGGTGGTATCTCCAGGAATTTCTGCTCGCGGTCATAAATCATCCCGTCGGGAAGTGTTTTTCCCCGCGTGTCCATGGTGGCATCCAGACTGTCCTTTTCGTCAAGGATGATTTCTTCAATCACGACGGGTGGTGCCAGCAGATTCATCTGGATGTCGGCCGGCTGAATCGAAACAGCCCCCTTGAGCGTCGTGAACCAAAGCCGCCCGTCATGCGCATTCCAAGCCGCCGGCTGGTAACCACCTGAACATTTGAGCGAAGGCAACCCATCAGCCCGGCCAAACTCGGTGACTGGAACGGATTTGATTGCGCCACGCAAAAAATCATTCAATGCCGGTTTCGCCACACGAAAAACACCTTGATGCGAACCGATCCAAAGATTGTCCGCGTCATCGGTGACTATCTGGCAGATGTCGTTGTCCGGCAATCCTACGTTGATATCGAGGCGCGTGAATTTTCCGTCGCGAAAACACAGCAGCCCGCCCCTGTAAGTGCCCGCCCATATCGTGCCATCCTCTTCCGCCAAGAGCGACCAGATGGGCTGTGACGTTTTGCTGTCGGCGGCATGGAAAGCCGTGGTTGTGTTGTTGGTGCCGATGCAAAACAGCGTGCCGTCTTCGGCCCCTGCCCACACATTGCCACGTTCATCCTCTGCCAACGCGCGAAAAATGTTCTGGCCGGATCCTTTGTTGAGCTTGAAATCATAAGGCGATTCCTTGTTGGCAAAAAACAATCCGCTCTTGGTGCCAACCCAGAGACGGCCATCCTTGCCCGCCAGAATAGACTTCACTCCATGAATGACGGGCAGCACTTCCTTGAATGTATCATGTTCCCGAACATACAAGTTTTCCGCTCCGGCGCTCACCCACAACCGGCCTGCGGCATCCGGGCAAACGCAAAAAGGATAGCCGCTGCCCATCCCGCCCGGCACGGCCAGATTTGTCAAGGTTCCCGCCTGCCACCGTTCCAATCCTTCACCCAGCGTTCCAATCCAGATCGTGCCATCGCCTTCTTCGCAAACTGACTGGGCCGGTTTCGGCGAGATTTCGTCGCTGGCGTCAATGGTTTGGAATCGCTTTTCGCGGATTCGCACCAACCCGCCGGCGGCCAAGGCCACCCACATGTTGCCTTCGCGGTCTTCAAAATAACAATTCACACTTTTGCCAGAAAGACCCTCTTGAGAATCGAATGTGCATACTTGGCCATTGGCCGCGACATGCCACAACCCCTCACCATCGCGTCCATATCTGTAAAGCCACGCACCGCCGTGATGATCATCCTGCACCCCCATCCGGCTCAAGTTGCCGGCGAACGTATTCTTAAGCGATTCAACCTCGAGAATCCAACGGCGACCGACGGCTTTCCGCACACTGCCATTCACCACCGCCCAAAGACAACCATCTCCAGGAACGGCCAAAAACTCGACGTCCAAAGACGAGTCGGAATTGGTCGGGGTGGCGTCTTGGAAATGAGTTCCGTTCCACATGGCAATTCCTTTGTCCGTGCCCACCCACAAGCGTCCATTGGCATCGGACGCCATGCAGTTGACCCGGCTTTCACCCAGACCGGAATTGGAAGGCAACAATGCGAAGTTTGTGCCGACAAGGCGGCTCAAATGTTTGTCGGGATTTTGCAACCATATCGTTCCATTTCCATCTTCAACACATTGCCCGCCCGCAAACCGGTTGGTGGGAACCAGTTTTTCCCATCCGCTCCCAGACTGCGCGGAGAGCGACTTGCGTCGGAAAAAACCGTCATATTGCAAAAGAACAGTTTGCTTCGCCACCGAAGAAATCAACCTGCTACCGGGAGCCGGCGCATCTTCGCCTTTCCATTCCAAGGCAAAAGTTCCGTTACGCAACGAAGTCGCCGAACCATCGGCATTTATCCACAACGTTCCCTCGCTGTCCACATATAGCTGACGGACACGCGAGCGGGCGAGCGCGGGCGTGTTCTCCGAATCAAACGTGACAAAACGCCTCCCATCAAATCGCGCCAGGCCGTTGTAAGTGCCTACCCACAAGTAGCCATCGGGCGTCTGTGCAACGGACGTGACGGAACTGTCCGGCAGCCCATCGTCGGCAGTCCAAACATCAGTCAGATATTCCCCGGAAAATCCAGAAGCCCGAACACCTCCTACCGCTCCAATCAAAATCATCAACACCCAAAACCACATAAACCCGGCCAAAACGCAGGCCGATAGCGGTGCTTTGCGGTGGCGGTTCATTTGTTTAATACTTACTATGGCCGCTGCAAATTGCAAAGACAATGCCGGAAATAAGTGGGATTATGCACATGGCCATTGACCTGTGGCGGCTCCACACCGGCCGCAGCACCCCGGAAAAACTCGGCCTGCAATAAACCCATGAACGAGAACCAAAGCTTTTTGGAGCGGCGCGCGCCCGGTGCTGGGCTTGCGTTAGCTTGCTGAACCCGCAAATTAGATTGCAATCATCTTTCCAGCATGAAACTTCACCTCTTCTCGAAATTGGATGCGGATAAAATAAAAAGGCGCCCCGATAAATCGGGGCGCCTTTGATGAGGTCGAAAATTACTTGCTGCCGAGTATGGCGTCCTTCGCGGCCTTGGCGACGCGGAACTTCACGACACGCTTGGCCTTGATCTGGATGGCTTCCCCGGTTTTCGGATTGCGCCCCATGCGGGCGGCGCGGTCCTTGAGGACGAGCTTGCCGATGCCGGGCAGTGTGAAGGTGTCCTTCGCGTGCTTGTAGGCGAGCGCGGCCAGATGGTCGAGGATTTCGCCGGCCTGTTTCTTTGAGAGTTGCGCCTTGTCGGCGATGGCGGCGATGAGTTGGGATTTTGAGAGTGCTTTTGCCATAATGTCGGTTCCTATGTTGATGGTTATGTGTTGTTGTTTGGTTCAAAAAGTCATGTGACTTGAAACGAGTTAAAAACCTTCGGGGGAAACGTGCAAGCAAAAAAACACAAAAAATTCACTCTTTTTTCGGGGCATGGCATGGCGGGGCTTGACTTCGCATGGAGTTTTATCAACATCGGAGCATGGCGCTGTTCACCATCCAGAGCGATTTCCGATACGAGATTGTCCGCAAGATATTCGAGGGCGGCATGGGCATCGTGTTCGAGGCCGAGCAGCATGGGGCGCGCGACTTCGTCAAGCGCGTGGCCATCAAGATCATCCGGCCCAATTTCGCGAGCCAGAAGATGTTCATCGAGAACTTCATCGGCGAGGCCAAGCTCGTCGCCGATTTGATCCACACGAACATCGTCCAGACCTATCACCTCGGCGAATCCAAGGGCGTCTGTTTCATCTGCATGGAATTGATCCGCGGCGTGAACCTCGAACAATTCACCCGCCAGCTTGCCGACAAAAACCGCCAGTTGCCCAAGGAACTGGCCGTGTTCATCACCAGCCGCATCGCTCGCGGGCTGGCCTACGCGCACGCGAAGGCCGACAAGGACGGCAAACCGCTCGGCATTGTTCATCGCGACATCAGCCTCAAAAACATCATGATCGCGTTCGAGGGCGACGTGAAGCTGACGGATTTTGGAATCGCCAAGGCGCGCGGATTTTTGACCGACCAGGAAGGCGAAGTCGTCGCGGGCAAGGCCGATTACATGAGCCCCGAGCAGGCGGATTTCCAGATCACCGACAAACGCTCCGATCTTTTTTCCACCGGCGTCGTGCTCGCGCATTTGCTTCTAGGCAAAAATATTTTCAAGGGCGAAACACCCGACGAATCGCGCAACCGCATCATGAAGCAGCCGATCCCCGATTTTTCCGGGCTTGATCCGCGCATTGACAGCAAGCTCGACGACATCCTCCAGAAATGCCTCACGCGCAACCTGTCCGAGCGCTACGCGACCTCCGACGAGCTGATGACCGACCTCGAATACTACATCTACCACGCCGGCTACGGCCCGACCAACGAGACGCTCGGCAAATTCATCCGCGAACTGTTCGGCCAGAATGTTCCGCCCGCCGCCGCGACGTTCAACACCAAGGGCGGCACGCAACTGGCCGAACACACCGCCCGCATCGGCAAGCCCGACCCGCAATGAAACGCGCCGCAGGCCAGGTCGTCCAATTGGCGCTGATCCAAACTTCCAGCTCCGCCAGCCCGGATGCGAATTTGAAGAAAACAATTTCGCTCGTCGGACGCGCCGCAAAAAAAGGCGCGCAAATCATCTGCACGCAGGAATTGTTCCGCTCGCAGTATTTCTGCCAGAGCGAAGACCACAAGAATTTCGGGCTGGCCGAAAAAATCCCCGGCCCGAGCACCGAAGTTTTTTGCAAGCTCGCAAAGAAACATAAAATTGTCATCATCGCCTCGCTGTTCGAGAAGCGCGCCGCCGGAGTTTATCACAACACCGCCGCCGTGATTGACGCCGACGGCTCGCTGCTCGGCATTTATCGGAAGATGCACATCCCCGACGACCCGCTGTTCTACGAAAAATTCTATTTCACGCCCGGCGACCTCGGCTTCAAGACCTGGAACACGCGCTATGGAAAAATCGGTGTTTTGATCTGCTGGGATCAATGGTATCCCGAAGCCGCGCGGCTCACCGCGATGCAGGGCGCGCAAATCCTTTTTTACCCGACGGCCATCGGCTGGCATCCGGGTGAGAAAAAAGAATACGGCGAACGCCAGCACGGCGCGTGGGAAACCATCCAGCGCTCGCACGCCATCGCCAACGGCTGCTTCGTCGCTGTGCCGAACCGCATCGGCCACGAAAAAATTTCCGGCGTGGGCGGCGACGGCATTGAATTTTGGGGACAAAGTTTCGTGGCCGGAACGTCCGGCGAAATCCTTGCCAAAGCCTCGGCGGACAAGGAGGAGATTTTGATCGTGTCCGTTGACCTCGCCAAAGTGGACGTGACGCGCACGCACTGGCCGTTCCTGCGCGACCGCCGGATTGATGCCTACGGAAATTTGTCGAAGCGGCTGGTTGACTAGATTCCGTTTTCAGTATTTCATGGTTAAAATCATGAAAAAAAATCGGCTTTCATTTTATTGCTTGGTGTTGATTTCGTTGTTCGGCGCATTTCTTCTACGGGCAACCGATGCTACCAATACGACTGCAACAATTCAGGAAAGTTGGGAAACTATTTCAAATCGGTGGGGTCCGGTTCCACTCGAAAAAACCAAGCAGGCTGCGGAAAACGGGGAAGTGTCGGCGCAATATTATCTTGGGTGCGCTTACAAAGATGGCAATGGCGTTTCAAAAGATTCAGTCGAATCATTTAAATGGATGAACTTGGCGGCGCTACAAGGATTGGCGAAGGCACAAAGAAATCTTGGTTGGTATTATGAATATGGGATGGGGGTTGAAACCAATGTTTCTGAAGCAATCGGGTGGTTTCAAAAAGCCGCAACGCTGGGCGATGCAGATGCTCAATTCCACCTGGGCTGGATGTATGATAATGGTGTCAACGTCGCACAGGATTATGCTGAAGCGGCGAAATTTTATCTTTTGGCTGCCGAACAAGGTCACTCGATGGCTCAAAATAATCTTGGTTGGCTTTACAAAAATGGATGGGGGGTGCCACAAGACGAAGCTGAGGCTTTGAAGTGGTTTCAAAAATCCGCAGATCAAGGAGAATCGCTCGGCGAGGAAAATTTAGCTTGGATTTTTGCACACGGTGCATATGGGCCGAAGGAGGTAACAAACTATGGCCCTGGAGCATTGCTCCGCTCTGGAGGCGTTGCTCCGAATCATGAATTGGCGGAGAAGTGGATGCGAAAGGCAGTTGATCTGAATACCATGGAGGGTGAATACAAGCTTGGTAATTTGATCTACTATGAAATGGCGATACGGACTTACGAGCAGCAAGAAAATCTCGAGCAGGATGGAACCCGGTTCCCTATAGCCGCTGAATGGCTTAAGAAGGCTGCGGAGCAAGGCTATGCCAAGGCACAATATCGATTGGCAGACATGTATAACAGCGGGCAGTTGGGCGACGACCAGCGTTCCAACTGCATTCCGTGGTTTCTCAAAGCCGCTGCACAGGGAGTTATTGAGGCGCAGGCGGAAGTGGGACAATTACCCACGCTTTATCCCGACAATGAACTTCTTAAATCGGTTAACACCATCGAAATTCTGCGACAAAGTGGCGAACAAGGGAATCTGAACGCGCAATATCAATTGGCCAAACGCTATCAGTTTGGGATTGGAGTGCCAAAAGACCCGGTTGAAGCGTTCAAATGGATGCAAAAGGCTGCAAACAATAGCACCGCAAGCAGCGTGATTGGTGACGCGATTTATTGTTTGGCGGTGATGTATGAGAAAGGTGAAGGAGTGACGCAGGATGTGGCTCAAGCTCATAATCTTTTTCTTGAAGCAGCGGGACCGGCGTTTTCTCAACAGGATGCCGCGTTTCGAGTAGGTCAGATGTATGAAAATGGCGATGGGGTGTCGCAAGACGACCAAAAAGCGGCGGGATTTTATGCGAATAAACAAATATTTTTCCCGGACAATGACAAATATCCAAATGGAGTCATTGATTATCATGGAGTAACCGCCAGTAGCGTCGAAAGTTTGCTCAGGCTTTGGTCTCAAGGCCGGGGACTTCCAAGTGAACAGGAAAAAGCCTTGCCAGGATACAAAGATCCGGGCGCTCAAGTTCGATACTGGGGGAACTCGCTCGGAACGGTCGAAGCACACTATTTTACCGGTGAGATCTACTATCAGGGCAAGTTGCTCCCTCAAGACTTGGTGGAAGCTGCCGCCCGGTTTCACCTTGCTGCAAACCATCATCTGCCTGATGCCTTGAAGGCGTTAAGTGAAGTTGAATTGAAAATGTCACCTGAGCAAAAGGCGGCGGAAAAAAGCCGGCTGGAAGCATTGGAGAAAAATTTTGAGATGATAAAGCAAACCGCCGAAGCACAACAACAGGGCAAAGAGTATATGCCATGGGGCCCTGAATACTGATCATATTACTTTTAGGGTGCAATCAGCGAATCAAGATTTCCCATCGGTTTGGATCACCGGCGCGAACGGGCTGATTGGAAATTATCTCGTCCAGGCCGTGCCGCGTTGACGCGCGCGCATAAGTTGTTTTACACTCCGCCATGCTTTCGCAGAACGTGAAGCGCTGCATTCCTCCGGCCGTCTGGATTATTGCCGTCTTCACCATCATCGTCATCCCGCTCAAAATCATCGGCTACGGATTTTTGCCGATGGACGACGCGCTGCGGCACGCGGCGAAGGCGGTGTCCGGCAAATCGTGGCAGCAAATCCTCGTCATGCGGGACGATTTTCACATTGATCCAAGCCCCGGCTGGCAGGCGATTCTGGTGGGAATTCACAACTGGCTGAATTGCGACGCCGAATCCCTCGTCGTCTTTTCCGTCGTCGCCTTGATGCTGCTGGTGACGTTGTGCGCGCTGCCGTGGCTGCGGCGGCCCGAAGCATGGCTGGCGGCGTTGTTCGCCGGGGCGATTTTCATTCCGGCCTGCACAACGCGGTTCGCGCGCGGTCGGCCTTATCTTTTAACCGATGCCGTTCTCATCACGATTTTATTTTTGTGGTCGCGCCAGCCGGAAGACCGGCCCCGGCGGGCGGCCTTGATTTTCACGCCGCTGCTGGTCGCGGCGTCCGCGTGGATTCATGGCTCGTGGTATTTGCTGTGCCTGCCGGGCGCGGCGATTTTACTGGCGGGTTTCTGGCGCTCGGCGATTCAGTATTTCGGCTGCTGGCTAGTCGGCAGTTTTCTCGGCTGCTCACTGACCGGGCATCCGTTTGAATTTCTGTTACAATCAGTGCGGCATATGTTCGGCGTGTTTGGAAATGTTGTCGTCGTCCAACAGCTCGAACCGGAATTGTTTCCATCGGACGGTGCCGGTGCCGCAGTGCTGGCGGTCATCGCCTTGATTTTATGCCGCAAAATTTTTCTCGGCTGGAATCCGCACGCGCTGCTGAATCCGGTTTTCATGATGATGGTTTTGGGCTGGCTGCTGGGGCTGAAAATACGCCGGTTCTGGTGGGATTTCGGCACGCCCGCGTTCATGGTCTGGGTCGCGCTGGAATTGCAGGAGCATTTTGAGAATCATCTTTCGTTCGATTCGCCGAGGCGGCTGCTCGTCACGATTGGAATTGCCGCCGGAGTTTTTCTGGGCTTTACCGGCGACTATGAAAGCCGCTGGACGGCGAATCTCACGACGGAATATATCACGCCGCAAACGCCCGGCATTGACGGCTGGCTGCCCGGCGACGGCGGGATTGTTTATAATTCCGACATGGACACGTTTTTTGAGACTTTTTACAAAAATCCCACGGCAAACTGGCGTTACATCCTGGGTTTTGAATCCGGGTTGATGCGTCCGGGCGATTTGGAAACACTCCGCAAAATCCAGTGGAACCGAGGCAACGCCTTCGCGGCCTACAAACCTTGGGTGAAACAAATGCAGCCCGCCGACCGCATGATTATCCGCGCGTCGGGTGCAGGCGGGTCGCCGGACATTCCCGAATTGGAATGGCACTTCGCCGCCACCGGCATGTGGATCGGCCGCCTGCCGCAAAAGCCAGCCGCCGATGGAACGCCATAATAGTCTCGTTTGGATCACCGGCGCGGACGGATTGATCGGAAATTATCTCATCCAGACCGCGCCGCGATTTGCCTCGCGCTGGCGCGTGCGGGCGCAGACGCGCGAACAATTTGACATGCTCGATTTTGAAACGGTCAAACGTGAATTTCAAAAGGATCGGCCGCAGCTTGTCATCCATTGCGCGGCAATCACCGCCGTCGGCGAGGCGCAGAAAAATCCGGCACTCGCGCGGCGCGTGAATGTCGAAGCCACAAGGTTGCTTGCGGAATTGTCGACGGAAATCCAGTTCGTTTTCTTTTCCACGGATTTGATTTTCGATGGGCGCAAAGGGAATTACACCGTGGCCGACACGCCACATCCACTTCACGTTTATGGCGAGACCAAAGCCGCCGCCGAGGAACTTGTCCTGAAAAATCCGCGTCATCTTGTCGTCCGCACCTCGCTCAATTATGGCGTGTCGCGCGCGGGCAACCGCAGCTTCAACGAGCAATTCAAACTGTCGCTCCAAAATTCCACCGGCATGAAATTGTTCACGGACGAATTTCGATGCCCGATTCCGGCGGTTGAAACGGCGCGCGCGGTCTGGGAACTCGTTGAAAAAAATTGCGTGGGAATTTACAACGTCGCCGGCGCGGAAAAATTGTCGCGCTGGCGGATCGGACAATTGCTTGCGAAGCGCTGGCCGGAAATCAAAACGAAAATCGAATCCGGTTCAGCCATGGATTTTTCGGGGCCGCCGCGCGCGCTGGACACGTCGCTGGACATTTCCAAAGTGCAAAAAGTTTTGTCCGCCCCGCTGCCGGGCCTGGCGGAATGGCTGGCGGTTCAATCTGATTTGGCTGCCGTGTGAAATGGCTGGTCTGCCTCGTAAAGCTTCATCTGCGATTCAAGGGATTTGATCATCGGAAGACTTTGTTCAGTCGCGGCGAGTTGCAACGCCTGTCCGGCGACCGTCAGCGCGTTGGTGAATTGCCCGGCCTCGGCATAAGCCGCCGCCAGCGTGCGGAGCACCAGAAGGTTTTTTCCACTTGAAAGCTGGTTCGCCTGCTGCGCGAGATGCACCGCCTTCGCGCCGTTTCGGAGCGCAGGGTCGGGATCTGTCGCCAGCGCCCAGGCAAGGTTGTTTTGCGCGGGCAAATATTGAGGCCGGATTTCCAGGGCCTTTTGCCAGTGTTGAACGGCCCCGGCTTCGTCGCCGGTTTTGCTCAAGACGCTGGCAATGTCGTTGAGGACTTCGGCGTCGTCGGGTTTCAATTCCAGCGCTTTCTGGTATTGAGCCATCGCCTCGTCCACCAGTCCCTCCTTGTAAAGGGCAAGGCCATAGTTGTGATGAACGCCCGGATCGCCGGGCTGGAGCTTCAATGCCCTTTGATATTCGGCGATGGCGTCGTCCACTTTTCCCTTTTTGAAAAGTGCAAAGCCAAGGTTGTTGTGCGCCCCCGGGTCGTCGGGCTTGAATTTGAGCGCCGTCTGATAATAGCCGATGGCCTCGTCCACGCGGCCTTTCTCAAGCAGCGCGCTGCCGAGATTTTTCTGGGCATTCGCGTCGTCAGGCTGTAGTAGCACGGCCTTTTCGAAATGCGGCAGCGCTTCGTCAACCTTGCCGTCTTGAAGCAGCACGAAGCCTAGATTATTGTGCGCGACGGCGCAATCGGGATTTTTCACGAGCGTCGCGGACCACAGCGTCGTGGCGTTGAGATAAATGTCCGCCTGCCGCCAGGTCAGAAATCCGAGCAGCAACAGCAGCGCGCCGCCGAACATGATTTTCGATTTTCCGAAACAATCCAAAGCCATCGTAATGCCCGCCGCCGCCAGCGCAATCGGCCCGATGATTGAAAAGTATTGCCAGTGATCCGCCACAAATGAGAAGCGGAAATAATAAATGTTCACAAATCCGAGGACCGGCATGAACATGATGACGGCATAGCCCAAGCCGAACAAAACCGGTTTGCCCCAAGCCGCGCGAAATTGCCAGCAGACGAAAAATCCCGCCGCCAGCAAAATTCCCGGCGCAAAGGAAATCCAGTTCAAATCACCGGGGTGCCAGCGCGGAAAAACCGGGGACAAATCCAGCGGAAGCAGCGTCTTGTAAAAATAAAACCAGACCGCGCGACCCGCGATGGCCAGCCGCGACCAGAAACCATCCGTCCGCACGATGTCATGGCCGATGGCGTTGTGATATTGAAACAGGATCGTGATAACCGCCAGCAATCCCGCCGCGCCGAAAAAAACCGCGCTGCGCGCGATGTCGCCCCATTCCACGCGCCCGCGCCGCCACCAAGCGATGCCCAGCAGAACCAACGGCAGCGGCGCGGCGGCCGTCTTGCTCAACAGTGCGAGAATGAACGTCGCGACGGAAATCCAATACCAGCGCCGCAGGCTGGTGTCCTCGAATTTCAGATAGCACAAAAGCGTCCACGCGAAGAAAAACATTGAGAGCGTGTTTTTCAATTCCGCGATCCAGGCGACGGATTCCACGTTGACCGGATGCAGCGCGAAGATTGCCGCAGCGAGTTTTGCTCCGGGAATTTCCAGCCATGCCAGCACGCGCCAGAGCAGGATGGCATTGACGGCGTGCAGCAGCACGTTGACGACGTGATAGCTGGCGGCGTGCATTCCCCACAGCCGCCATTCGAGCCAGAAGGTTGACGACATGACCGGGAAATAATCCGGCGTCGAGGTGGTCCACCAGAAGCGATACCAGCCGTGCGGGTCTTTGACGAGCGGATTGGCCGTCAGCAGCAGATCGTCGTCCCAGATGAATCCGGCTTGCCAGACCGGGAGGTAGGCGATGAGCGTGGCGGCAACCACGAACAAGCCGAAAACCCAGCCGCGATTCCAGAAAGACGAACACGGGCCGCCGTTCTCCGGAGCATTTTCACCGGCACCTTGAATTTCAATTGCTGGCTGTGTGTGTTTCATTGCTGCGCACCGAGCGCCTGTAGTTTGCCCCGGATTCTGGCGTCGCCCGGATTGAGCCGCGACGACTTCTGATAATTTTGCACGGCCTCCGGAATGTTGTTTTGCCGGACGAGCGCGTCGCCAAGATTGGCGTAAAGCTGCGGATTGTCAGGCGAAATGCGGATGGCTTCGCGGTAATGTTTCACGGCGGCGTCAAAATTTTCCTCCATGAAATAGACCGTGGCGAGGTTGTTGTGCGTGTCGGCGCTGTCATAATTCAATTTCAATGCGGATTCAAAACAAGAGATCGCTTCGGCGAGCTGCTTTTTCGCAGCCAGCGCGAAGCCGAGATTGTTCAAAATGTCAGCCGAGTTGGGGGCGGTTTGCAACGCCTGCCGGTAATCGGCAATCGCTTCATCCCAATTGCCGGATTTTGAGAAGGCGTTGCCCAGATTGTAGAGCGCGTCTGGATTGTCGGCCTTGATTTCCAGCGACCGGCGGAAGCATTCCATCGCCTCCGGCACTTTTCCCTGCGCTGAAAGCCATGTGCCGAGATTGTTTTCGGCGACGTAATTATTTTCCGTCACGGCGAGCGTGTGGCTGAAAAGCGTCCCGCTGTTTCGCCAATAACCCAACTGGTCACGCGTCCGGATCGCGCAGGCGGCGAGAACGATTGCCGCGCATAAATACGCAAGCGAATTCGGGACGCGCCAGTTTGCAAAAGTGAAACCGGCGCTCCAGACCACAATGATGAAAATGCCAATGAGCGGAAAATAAGTGTAACGGTCGGCCATCGCCGCATCGCCGACCTGCACAAGGCCGATGACGGGGATCAAAGTGCCAACGAACCAAAACCAACCGGCGGGGAGAAATGGAAATTTGCGCGCGAACAAGATGGCAATCGCCGACAGCCCGGCAATCAGCGCCACGGAATATATCTCCAGCGACAATTCCCAGTGCCCCGGATGCGGATAAGGATTGGCGAGATTGTCCGGCCAGAAGGTCTCGCCCAAATATCGTTCGCAGGAAACGAAGGCATTTTCAATCCTCTCCGGCATGGAAATCTTTTGCAGCGACACCACCGCGCCGCCCTTTTGCTGCGCGATGAATGTGACGGCGCAGGAGATGGCGCTCAACACAAAGAATGGAACCTTTTCCAGGAACAAACGCCGGAGACTTGAAATTTGAAATCCGTGATTTGAAATCCGTTGCAGCGGCCAGAAGTCGAGCAGCAGCAGCACAAACGGCAGCGTGACCAGCATCGGTTTTGCCATCAGGCCCAGCGCGGAAAAAACCAATGCGCACCAAAAACTACTCTGGCGGCCTTCCTTTGCATAATGCGCATAGCTCAACAGCGCAAGCAGCGCAAAGAACGTGCTCAAGACATCCTTGCGTTCGGCAACCCACGCGACGGATTCGACGTGAAGCGGATGCAGCGCAAACAGCGCGGCGACGAACGCGCTGCGCCACGTTGCCGAGGTCAGCCGCCGGAGCAGAAGAAACAGCAAAGCCGCGTTGGCCGCATGAAACATCAGGTTCATGAAATGCGGGCCAAAGGAATTATTGCCGAAAACCTGGGCATCCAGCATCAATGATATCCAAGTCAGCGGATGCCAGTTGCCGGCGTGTCCCGTGGTGAAAGCCCAAATGAAATTGTGCGAAGTCAGGCCGGACAGGACGTTGGGATTGGATGTGAAATAATCCGGATCGTCGTAGTTCAGAAAATCGCAGCGCGTGGCCGGCCAGAAAACAAACAGCGTTGTTGCGATCAAAAGCAGGCAAAACAAGCTGGGCTTGGAAAATACGCGAATAATTTTATTTTTCAGAATCGCACCGCCGTCATGTTCGGACAGGAGCATTTTGCTTGATTTGTCAGGCGACAAATTCCAGTTCCTGCCGGTGCGGAATCAGGCCGCGCTCGAAGGCCTGCCCGAGAAACCGGCGGATGGATTCGCGGCCCTTGTCGCCGTAATCCAGTGTCCAGTGGTTGACATACATGCCGACGAATTTGTCCGCGAGGTCGCGTCCCATGTCGCGGGCGTATTGCAGCGCGTGCTGCACGGCTTCGGCGCGATGATCCAGGCTGAACTGGATGCTCGCGGTGAGCGTGTCGGATATCTTTTTGCGCGTCGCGAGGTCGAATTTTTTGTGGATCACGTTGCCGCCGAGCGGCAGCGGCAGGCCGTTATTTTGTTCGCCCCACCAGACGCCGAGGTCTTTGCACAAGACCAGTTTTTCATTTTGAAATGTCAATTGCCCTTCATGGATGATCAAACCAACTTCGGCAACACCATTTTTCACGGCAGCAAAAATCTGGTCAAACGGCACGACGACATAATTGAATTCCTTCGCCGGTTTGCCGAGCCAGAGCTGGAGAGCCAGAAACGCGCTGGTCATGGTTCCCGGCACGGCGATTTTTTTCTTCGTAATTTCCTCGCGGGAAAACTTGTTTTTCGCGACGAGCATCGGGCCGTAGCCGTCGCCCATGCTTGCGCCGCTGGGCAGCAGCGCGTATTTGTCGGAGACGTGGGCGTAGGCGTGGATGCTGACGGCGGAGATGTCGAGTTCGCCGCGCGTGGCACGCTCGTTCAACGTCTGGATGTCCTGCAAAATGTGCTGGAAATGAAAACCGTGAGTCGGGATGAGATTCTTCGCAAGCGCGTAAAACATGAAGGCGTCATCGGGATCTGGCGAATGTCCAAGCGTCAAAATGGTTTGCTGCATGGGCAAAAATTAATCAAAGCAGACGCACGTGTCACGCCGGGAACAAGTGCTGCCGTGAAAATTTCCCGCCCCGCCGCACGCGCGCGTCGCATCAGACCAAACCGCAGCCGGCGGCCACCTCCATTTCAGTCACCGTCGGTTTGCAGGCAAATCCGGCGAAGCGCGCGCGTGTCCCCCACCCGCGATGGCTTTAGCAGGGCGCGTGCCGTTTCGATGGTTGCGGAAAAAACCGGCCCGAATTCTGGAGAAACCGGCGGATCGCTTTTTTTCAACCTTCCAGACGCTGTCGCTTTTTTTTCAGCGTGGCAAAAAAATTCGTGTCGCGCCGGTTGAAAATTGGTTTCAAATGCCGGATGAACTTTCGCCTCTGAAAGCCAAACGGACGGATGGATTTGTCACCGGTTCTCGGCAAATTGAACCATCGGCTCCACAACGGCGCATTGAAGCGTCACACCCTTGTTGACGGGACGCAGGTCGAGCGCAATGACGTTGGGCTGGCCGGGACTGGAATTAAGCCAGCATTCAGGCAGATAGAAATCACGCTGCGGACCTGCCTGCCAGTAGCGACCGAGACAATGGCCGTTGAGATAAAGAAAACCGTTGCCGCCGGCTTCCAGATGCAACTGCCACGGCAACCACATGGTGGGATTTTTTTCCGGCAGCGCGAAAGTCAGGCGATACCAGGTGAGTAGAGCCGCTGGCGCGAGCGAAGCATTGGTGGAAATTTCGACGCTCTTCCAGTCGCCAGTCTGTGGCGTGACATCCGCAGCGGAGAACTGGATTCCGCGCGCGCGTTCGCCCGTGGCGAATTCGAACGGGACATTGGTGCCGCCGATGCTGATCGAGCTGATGCCGTTCAGCCTCTCCATGCCGGGACCGCCATTGGCCTGACCCCGGTTTTCAAAAAGCAGATATGCTTCATCCGCGTCGTCCGGCAGGGTGAATTTGTCTGACTGGCTTGCAAGCAATGTGTCGTTTGCGAGCGCAATCACGCCGTCGTTTCTTTCAACGCTCGCGATGAAGGAATCGCCGGGTGTGGCCGCCACGCGGTAATAGATGAAGTGCCGGTCATAAACGCCGAAGTCCTCGACTTTCTGGCCGGGGTTCAGCGGCGTCCATTCCGACGGCAGCACATCGCTGCTGCGCTGCGCCTCGGTGATCGAGACTGGCGATGGTAGACCTGCCGTCGGACGCTGGATCGGCGGTGCAGATTTGGGCAACCACTCTCCGGCTTTCGCATCGTTGACCCCGGGCGGCAGGTAAAGAATTTTGGAGCCGAACGATTCAAGCTGGTAATCAAAAACCAGCTCGTTTGTTGCATATTCCTTTTCCGTCAAGTGCGCCGTGCCATTGATTGTCGCGCCACGTTTCTCGGTGCGGACAAAAATATAGCGGCTGCCGTCCATCGCCCGACGCTCGGCGAATTCGACGTTGGTGGAGGTTGATTGCGTTTCAATCGCCACCGTTTCCGCTCGCGCGAGCTTGACACCGTGTTCTTGAAGCATGTGGCCGATCGCCCAGACCCGCTGGTAGCGGTCGCCCACGCCGCCGGATTCGCGGATGGGCGCATTGTAATCGTAACTCGTGGTCAGATCGCGCGCCGCCCAGTCGTCGTAATTTGCGCCGCCGAACAGCATATAGTAATTCATCAACGTGTCGCCGTTCTGGATGGCGAACAGCGTGATGTTCTGGATTTGCTCCGCCGTGACGCCGTCCTGCTGCTCGCTCAATTTGCCGCCGACTTTTGAGAACCAGCCGCCTTGAAGTTCCGTCGTCATCAGCGGCGCGTCCGGCTGCTGTTTATGCAGGCTGGCCATTGCGCCGCGCATTCCCTTGGCAATGTTCCAGCGCGGATAGAAATTCAGGCAGTCAAACGCCCCGCGCAGCGGCCCATTCGTCACGCCCCGAATCTGCTTGGTGAGGCAGGTGATCAACGGCACATCAACGCCGCCGGCCTTGGCATCATCCGCCAGCACGGTGAGCTGGTTGATTTTCACCTCGTCCGGCTGGTCCTTCACATAATTGTATTCGTTTTCAATCTGCACCAGAATCACTCCCGGCTGGCCCGGCGCTTTGCGCGTGACCTGATGCCTGGCGATGACGGGACAGACCGCGTCATACCAATGCTTGCACCACGCAAGATAAACCGGGTCGTCCGTGCGCAGCCATTCGCCCTGCCGCAGCGGCACCGCCGGTTTTTTCAGCGCAACAAGCCATTGTGGATAACCACCACCATCCCACTCCGCACAGATGTAAGGGCCGGGCCGGACGATGGTATAGAGGCCAAATTCCTCGGCCATGGTCAACCATTCGTCAAGATCGCTTACGTTGACCTTTGAAAAATCATTCGTTGACGCGGGCATTTCGCGCTCGGACCAGTTCCATGCAGCGTAGGTCTCGACACAGTTGAAGCCGGCGTCTTTGATTTTTTGAAACCGTTCGGGCCAGAGTTCCTTGGGACAGCGAAAATAATGGAACGCCCCGCTGTAAATGAACACGTCCTTGCCGTCAATGGTGAGGCACTGGCCGTCGTAATGGATGCGGTCGGGCTGCGCGAAGGGACGCGATGCGCTGGCAGTGACGGAATTGACATCAGCACAACGTCCGTTCATGGCAAAAAACACGGGCAGTGCCAGAAAGACGGATAGTTGGAAAAACTTCATGGTTGAAAAAAAGCTTAATCCAATTTGTTCAGCGATGGAATATTTATCTTTTGATGTCCGTCTGATTGATTTTCTCGGAACCATGATTATGCACGCAGAAACCACGTTGACGATTTGATTTGAGTTTTCCTACAGCCAATGTTGAATAATTCTATGCAAAAAATTATTTCTCTATCATTGGCGATAATTTACGGTTTATTTTCCGTTCCCAACGAATCAAAGGCGGTGGCAAGCGCACCGGCCGATCGTGTGCAAATGCTCTTATCCGGCGACGGCTGGCAATTCACCGGCGCGAGTTCCAATTCAACGCTGCCGGAGATCGGCTCGGATGGATATGTCTCCGCTCCGTGGCAAACGGTGAGCGTGCCTCACGTTTTCCAGACGCGCCAGCATTTCAATGAAATCATGCAAGGCTGGTATCGCCATGATTTCACCGTGCCGCCGGAATTTTCCGGCAAGCGGCTTTACCTGGTCTTCGAAGGCGCGGCGACGATTGCGGACGTTTATGTGAACGGCAAACATCTCGGCCAGCATCGCGGCGCTTACACGCGTTTTGTTTTTGATGCGACGGCGGCGTTGCAGCCCGGCAGCAACACGTTGGCCGTGCGGGTGGACGATGATCCGAAGGATTACGGCGACTGCCTGCCCAGCCACAACCGGCTTTACACGGTCTGGGGCGGACTTTACCGCAAGGTCTGGCTCGTCGCGACCGATCCGCTGCACATTGACCAGACGGATTACGCGTCGCCGGGAGTTTATATCACGCCGAAAAATATTTCCGCCAGCCGCGCGGCTTTTTCCATCAAAGCGCTGGTGCGGAATGATTCCGCTGAAACGCAAAACGCCGAAGTCCGCGCGACGTTGATCGCGCCGGATGGTGCAGCGGTGAAAACTTGGACTGAAAAAGTTGTTGCCTCGTCGAATCAACGGGAAATCGTTGAACTGAACGGCAACCTTGAAAATCCGAAGCTATGGTCGCCAGCCGCGCCGAATTTATATCATGTGAAAGTGGAAATTTGGCGCGACGGCCAGGTGGTTGACGCCGTCACGCAGCCGGCCGGTTTTCGCAACTTGGTTTTTGAAACCGCCACCGGCCGCGTGATGTTGAATGGCAAGCCGATCATTCTCGCGGGCGCGGACCTGCACCAGGAAATCGAGTCCAAGGCCTCGGCGATGTCCGACGACGATTTCCGCGCCGACTACGCGTTCATGACGGATTTGGGATTCAACTGGATTCGGCTGCCGCATTATCCGCACGCGCAACTGGAATATGATTTGTGCGACCAGCTTGGCATTTTCTGCTGGGCGGAAAACGGCCACAGCAACGCGGAGAAGCAGGACAAGCCCGGCCCGACGGCGGATCAGATTACCACGGAAATGGTGAAACAAAATTACAACCACCCGTCCATCGCCGTCTGGTCGGTTGGCAACGAGGCAGGCGAAGACGTGGCCGATCGCGAAGTGCCCGTCGTCAAGGCGCTCGACGCCACGCGTCCCGTGGTCGTCGCCAACATGAAATGCACCAATGCGGATTTTCACGGCATCAATTCTTATTCCGGCTGGTATGGCCGCGCCACCGATTTCTGGAGCATTGCCAAAAAAGGTTACGTCACCGAAACCGGCGCGGGCGGGATGACCACGATTCATTGCGATTACGCGGTCGCCTCGGCACGGCACGACAAATATGAGCCGGAAGAATACCAGCAGTTGATCGCCGAGGCGCGCTTTCAACAGTGCATCCGCGAAAACACCGGCACGCTTGGCATGTTCACCTGGTGGTGCCTGCGCGATTTCACGGACATCAAATACAAGGCTCCCATCGGCTGGAACACCAAGGGGCTCCTCACCTATGCCGGCGACAAAAAGGACGTTTATTATTTGTATCGCTGCTTCCTGCGCCCGACCGAACCGACGGTTCACATCACGTCGCAACGCTATTTCATCCGCACCGGTGCGGTGGACAACGGCATCAAGGCCTACAGCAGCGCGCCGCAATTGACGCTCGCGCTCAACGGCGAAAAAATCTCCACGCTCGCTAACGGCCAATACACCCAGACGAACGGTCGCAGCGTGGACAACGTCTTTTTCTGGAAGACGCCGCTGCACACCGGAAAAAATGTGGCGACGGTTTCCGACGGCGCGGGCCACGGCGATTCCGCCGTGATTTATTTCTACGGCACGAACGGCTTGCCCGAATTGCCGCTGGCGAATCCGCTCGTCACCGATCTGCAAACGTCCAATCCGGACAACCACGCCTACTTCATGGACATGCCGGTGCAGGCGCAATGGCCGATCTATTACGACCTCGATTCGACGGCGGACAATTCCTTTGATACGCTGCCGACGGCGGTTGAAGGTGCAAAATGGATTGCGCTGCGTCGCGTGACGAAGGCCGGCCAGGAAACAGATTTGTCGTTCAAGCTTACGCGGCCAGCCACGATTTTCGTCATGGCGACCAAACGCGTGGACGCTCCAACATTTTTGACCGATGCCGGGTTCAAAGAAATTGCATCGCCGGATCTGGTCTGGCGCGACAACAATCTGATGCTCGTGCCGACGCAACTTTTTTCCCGTCAGTATGCCGCTGGAGAAGTTGTCCATCTCGCGCAAGCTGATCGCGATGAAATTGTTCTTGTGAAGGAATAAACTTCAATCCAACCGAAACACTCCATCAGCCATCGGCTCGAATCAAACCGTGGCCGGCACTCGTCGCAAGCAATCAAACTGGTGGAGTGGTGCTCCCGCCCGGAATTGAACTGGGATCAACGGTTTAGGAAACCGCTGCTCTATCCATTTGAGCTACGGGAGCAAACCGGCGCGGAGCACAGTAGCCGGTTTGCAATCCGTCGGCAAGTTGTCAGCCGTAGATCGGACCGAAGTTAGCGCAGGCGCGGTAGTCGGCGGCTTCCAATTCCTGCGCGCCGAAAAGGTTCCACGAGCTTGGGCGGAAGATTTTTTCGTCGCTGACGTTGTGCATTGCCACCGGAATCCGCAGCATCGCTGCGAGCGAGATCAAGTCCGCGCCGACGTGACCGTAGCTGATGGAGCCGTGGTTGGCGCTCCAGTTGTTCATCACGGAATAGACGTCGCGGAACGCGCCTTGCCCTGTGATGTTCGGCGCGAACCAAGTTGTCGGCCACGACGGGTTGGTGCGCTCGTCGAGCGCCTTGTGGACTTTCGCAGGCAAATCCACCGACCAGCCTTCGGCGATTTGCAGGGCAGGGCCGAGTCCTTTGACCGTGCTGATGCGGCACATCGTCATCGGCATTCCGCCACGCGATAAGTAGCACGAAGAAAAGCCGCCGCCGCGAAAGTATTCGTAAATCGCCGGCGGCCAGGAAGTCGCCTTCAAACATTTCGCGGCCTCGGCCTCGGTGATTTCCCAGAACGGTTTCAGGGCGGGTTTGCCGTTGCGCGATTGTTCGCCGGTGCCGTCGAGCGTGGCCGCGCCGGAATTGATGAGATGCAGCAGGCCGTTTTCGCTTTTGCCGGAAAGTTTCACGCCGGTCACGCGCCTGACTGATTCGGGACTCCAATACGTCCGAACGTCGGCGAAAATCTGCGCGGTGTTGGTGAGCAACTGTCCGAACAACATGCACGCGCCGTTGAGCGCGTCGTTTTCTGTCGCGAAAACCATCGGGGCGCGGATGCCGTTCCAGTCAAATGACGAGGTGAGGATGGCTTCCATGAAATCGCCGTTCGGATAATGATCCGTCCAATGCCGCTGGCCTTGAAAACCGCCGGCGATGGCGTTGCGGCCCATCGCCTCCTCGCCGAAACCAAGCTCCGCGAGGCGCGGATTGCCGACCATCAAATCGCGCGCAATCATCGTCATCTTCACCACCATTTCCCATTCCAAATCCTTGCGCTTTATGTCGCGGCGCAATTTGGGAGGATTCCAATCTTTTCCCTCAATGCAGTTTTTCCGAGTCCACGCGGAGGCTCGCTCGAACTCGCGCCCGTCGTAAATTTTTTCTTCGACGCGGCGGGTAATTTCGCTCATGTCCACGGACTCGACGCGCATTCCGAGAAAACTTTCATAAAACGGCTGGTCAACAATCGAACCGGCGATGCCCATCGAAACGCCGCCGAGCGAGAGATAACTTTTGCCGCGCATGATGGCGACGGCAAGCCCGGCGCGGGTGAAGCGCAGCAGTTTTTCCTGAACGTCCGCCGGTATTTGCGAATCGCCCGCGTCCTGAACTTCGCGCCCGTAAATACCGAAGGTGGGCAATCCTTTCGCGTTGTGCGCGGCAAGGACGGCAGCGAGATAAACCGCGCCGGGGCGTTCGGTGCCGTTGAACCCCCAGACCGCTTTTGGAATCAGCGGATCCATGTCCATCGTCTCGCTGCCGTAACACCAGCAGGGCGTGACGGTGAGGGAAACGCCCACGCCTTCGCGCCGGAATTTTTCCGCGCACGCGGCGGCCTCGGCCACGCCGCCGATACAGGAATCGGCGATGACGCACTCGACGGGCTGGCCGTTGGGATAGCGCAGGTTGGCGGAGAGAAATTTCGCGGCGTTTTTGGCCATTGCCATGACCTGGCCTTCGAGCGATTCGCGGACGCCGTTGCGGCGGCCGTCAATGGTGGGGCGGATGCCGACTTTGGGCGTGCCGCCGATGAGAGTGCTGATGGGATTGGGCGTTTTCATAATTGCATTTGACGATTTACGGCAGACAGATTCACCGGTCTTTGACCGGATTGCCTCATGATTGCCGTCCCAAAAACGAGCGGCCGATTTTCAGGCTTCAATGTCCTTCGCTTCCAGCTTCTGCCAGACGACTCCATAAATCGCGATCAGAACGAAGCATACGAGCGGCACCACGAAGCCGATGCGCATGGAATGCGTATCCGCGATGTGGCCCATGAATGGCGCGGCAATCGCCCCACCCACGATGGACATGACGATGAGCGAGGAGCCGAGCTTGGTGTAGTCACCAAGGCCGCGGATGCCCAGCGCAAAAATAGTCGGGAACATCACGGACATGAAGAAGAACGTGCCGAACATCGCATACATGCCCAGTGTGCCGCCGCCCATGCACACCGCCGTCAGCGCGATGTTGATGGCGGCGTAGGCCGCCAGCACCAGATGCGGCTTGAACTGGCTGATGACGATGCTGCCGCACAGGCGGCCAGTCGCAAACAGGACGAAGCCAATGGCACCCAGCCAGTGGGCGGCCTGCAATTTGGTCACACCGGGATCGTTTTCCAAAGTGTAATTCACGCAGAAACTGAAAATGCCAGTCTGGGCCGCGACGTAAAGAAATTGCGTGCCGATGCCGAGTGTAAAATGTTTGCGCCGGAACAAGTCCCAGTTTTTGGAAACCAGCATGAAGCCGGCGACGTAGGCGGCCACTAGCAGGCAGTATTTGACCGGATCGAACAAGGCCGGCGGCATGTTCAGCAGCGCCCAGATCAATCCCAGAATCCGGGCGATGAAGAAATACAGCAGCCCGCAAATGATCGCCAGCGCGATGCCGATGCCCACCAGTTGTGCGCCCGAAGGTTTCAGGCTGTTTTTCTGCTCCGCAGTTTTTTTGCTTTCATCCACCGCATGCAAGTCCGGCACCTTGGACACGGCGAAGATGAGGAACAGGATGGCTGCGGCGATGCCGATGCCCATGTAGGGCGTGGACAGACCGGCGTTGGCGTTGGTAGCCACCGCAGCCACGGCGGAGTTGGTGGCAGTGACGGCGGCGACAGCATTGGTGGCAACTGTGGCAGCATCCGTCGCTGTCTTCGCAGCGTTATCGCCACCAAAGACAAAATAGCCGCCGACGATCGGGCCGAGAATCCAGCCGCCGCCGTTGATGGTCTGCGCGATGTTGATGCGCGTCGCACCGTGTTCCGGGGCGCCCAGCACGGTGGTGTAAGGATTGGCAATGGTTTCCAAACAGGTCATGCCGGTCGCGATCACAAACAGGCCGAGCAGGAACGCCCCGTATTCGCCAAGGCTGACCGCGTGGACAAACCAGAACGCCCCCGCCGCGATCAGCGACAGGCCGACCAGGATGCCGCCCTTGTAGCCGAACTTGCGGGCGATGAGGCCGGCGGGAATCGCCATCAAAAAGTAGGCCAGATAGTTGGCCGACTGCACGAGGCCGGACTGTTCCTTGTTGATGTGAAGCGAGTCCTGAAAATGCTTGTTCAGGATGTCAATCATGCCGTTGCAGAAACCCCACATCAGGAACAGCGAGGTGACCAGCGCAAAGGTGTAGAAGAGGTTTTGGCCGTCAGCAGTGCGGAACAGACCGCCGCCCTTGGCGCCGGAATTGGAGGTTGGAACAGGTGTGATCATGATTTGATTTTGATTTGATTGGTTGGATTTGCTGCCCCGAAATGTTTAGGCGCTTTCAAGAATAATGTTCGCGTATTGAGTCGTGTCGCCCGTGCGGATCAATCCGATCGCGCTCGGCACCCGTTTTTTGAATGTGATGTGCGGCTCGTGCGACAGCTCGACGCCCGACAGCGCCGCACGGAACGCCGCACGGGTGCCTTCCGGGTTGTTTTTCAAAAACTCCCGTGCCATCCACGCCTTGCCGATCTGAAAATTGGGACGGATGGCCCGCAGCACCGCCAAAACGGTCGGCACATCGTCAACCAACGAAATGTCCACGGTCTCGATCATCGGCCAGAACGGAAAACCACGGTCTGCAATGACCAGGGTGTTTGTGTGGCGGACCCGGCTCAACAGGAAATTAATCGCGGGATTTAAGATTCCAGATTTAATCATGGCATTGTTCAAAAATTCGCGCAGGCCGTATCTCTACGCTTAAGCCAGCCTATCGCGGGGGTTCATTTGAGCACAGGATACTCAATGCCGGATTTTTGGCAATACCCCCGTTTGCATCTGACCGGCCGGGCGTCGGCAAATCGTCCGGCCCGATTAAATGTGAATCAACTGCGACCATTCCGCAGTAAAACAAAGATAAAAAAAACAGTTGAATGATTTCAGCGGCAATTGTGACGGAACTGTGCGCCGGTCTTCTGGCGCAAAATTTCCGCGCTCAGACACCATCCGATCCACCGGACAACGCCCCGACAACGGAGGCCGCCGCAATAATCCGTTGCTCGTCAAGACACGCGCCGCCGGAAAATTTCCGCGCGGCGTTTTTTCTTTTGCAATTTCGTTGCGGCTGGCAAAGTTCCGGCGTGGGAATTTCCCTGCGGCAATTCGAGCAAATGAAGCAGCGCGTCGGCGGCAAGTCGCCGCGTGCCGTTGCCGTGCCCATCACCCGGCACCCGGCACCCGGCGCCTCGAACCAGATTATTCTCGGCGTTGACCCCTCGCTGCGCGGCACCGGCTTCGGCGTCATCCAGATTTTCAATCCACATCCAAAAACTTTGGCGCACGGAACCATTTCCTGCCCGAAAAATTGGGAACGTTCGCGCTGCCTGGCAAAGATTTCAAAGACGTTGCACGAAGAAATCGAAAAGCATCGCCCGACCGTCTGCGTGATCGAAGGGCTTTTCTTCGCCCAAAACTTGCAGACCGCGCTCATCATGGGCGAGGCCCGCGGCGCGGCGATGGCGGCCATTGCCGAAAGCGGAATTGAAATTTACGAAATCGCGCCGCGCAAGGTGAAGCAGGCGATTGTCGGCTACGGCGCGGCGCAAAAATCCGCCGTCGCCAAAATGGTCCAGCGGCTTTTGAACCTGCCCAAACCGCCCGCGCCCGACGCGGCGGACGCGCTCGCGCTCGCGCTCACGCACGCGCGGGAAAATTCGCGTTACAATCTGACACCGCCGAAGAAAATTTAGCTTTAGACAAAATGAAAATTAAATATGCCGCTTTGGATTGGTATGGTCACATTTTAGCTGGCCTTGCAATCCCTTTGGTTGTTCTCGATTTTTCTGAACCGGCATGGTGGACTTCGAGGGATTCGGAAATTGCTTTTGGTGTTCTTTTTGTTTTAGCCGGAATTCCAGTTGTTTTGTTTTGGACAAGAATAATAGAATTCGAGTTTTCCAAAAATGACGAACGAAAGACGGCATATAAAATGTGGAAGTCTTATTGTGAAAGGTCTGGACGTTCTATGACAAATGGTTCAAAGCAATCAAAAGTAGATAAATGATTACCTTTCTCCAAGGCAAACTCGTCGAGGCACTTCCCACGCAAGTCGTCGTGGACGTGAACGGCGTCGGCTACGAAGTCCTGATTCCGCTCTCGTCGTTCGACAAGTTACCGCAGCCCGGCCAGTCGGTGAAACTGCTCACGCAACTCATTGTCCGGGAGGATGCGCATATACTTTACGGGTTCGCGAGCGTGGCGGAACGCGATTTGTTCCGGCTGCTCATTAACAGCGTCAGCGGCATCGGCCCGAAAACCGCGTTGAATATTTTGAGCGGCATTTCGGTCACCGCCTTTCGCGGAGCAGTCGCAAGCAGCGACGTGAAATCGCTTTCACAAATTTCCGGCGTCGGCAAAAAGACCGCCGAGCGAATCGTCGTCGAATTGCGCGACAAAATCGGCGCGGCGGGCGCGTGGGAGGCCGCGAGCGCGAAACATTCGCTTTCGCCCGACGACCAGAAAATCAACGACGCCGTGCTCGCGCTCATGGCGCTGGGCTTCAAACAGGTTGACGCGCATGATTCCGTCCGCGCCGCGCTGGCGATGCTTGGTGAGAAAGCCACGGTGGAACAGCTCGTGCGCGCGTGCCTCAAAAAGGGAAATTGATGGCCGCAGAAAATTCAACTTCCGAAATCCCGCGAGCAATGACTAAAAAAAGGAAATCCGGCGTCGTCATTCCAAATTCGCCAACATTTCCCCAGCGTTTTTTGGCGTGGCTGCTCTGGGTGGCGTTGCGTTGCATCGCCATCACGTTGCGTTATCGTGTCCGCGATCCGTATGATTTTCTCGAGCGCAAAGACATTTCGCAGGCGATTTATTGCGTCTGGCACAACCGGCTCGCGCTGTGCTTGAAATTGTATTTCACCTTCAGCGGCGAACGTCGTTCCAAGGCCGGGATTGCCGGGCTCGTCAGCGCGAGCCGCGACGGCGCGTTTCTTTCCGCCATCCTCGAACGCTTCGGCGTCCAGCCCGTGCGCGGCTCGAGCAGCCGGCGCGGCGCGCAGGCTTTGCGCGAGCTCAAGACCTGGGCCGAGCGCGGCTACGACCTCGCCATCACACCGGACGGCCCGCGCGGACCGCGCTACACCGTGCAGGACGGCGCGATGTCCATGGCGCAGTTGACGGGCCTGCCCGTCGTGCCGGCGTCGTATCATTTGAAATGGAAAATCCAGTTGAAAAGCTGGGATCGCTTTCAAATTCCCCTGCCGTTTTCGGTTTGCGAAGTCACCGCCGGCAAAATTTTCAACGTGCCGCGCGACATCTCGGATTCCGCGCGCGAAGAATTGCGCAAACAACTTGAAATGGAATTGCGAGCGATTTCCAAAGATTGAGGTTGGTTGAATTGTGAAGCAGCCGGTTTAACAATTTAACGATTCAACCGTTTAACAAACAAAATGATCGCCCGCGTCAGCCTCGAAATCGCACTGCGCAAGGAATTTGACTATCTGATTCCGGCGGAACTGGTCGGGCAAGTCGAAGCCGGCACGCGTGTGCAGGTGCCGTTCGGCGCGCGGAAAATTTTCGGCACCGTCACCGCACTCGCGGAAGAATCGGCGCACACGAAATTAAAACCCATTCTCAAGGTCATCGGCGCGCAAAGTCTCGTCACACCGAAAGTTTTGAAACTCGCGCTCTGGATCGGCGAGTATTATTGCTGCGCGCCGGAGACCGCGCTGAAAAGCGTTTTGCCCGAAGCGATTCGCAAAGAAAAAGAAGGCTGGAAAAAACAATTGTTCGTCCGCGCGCTTCAATTGAGCGGAGAATTTCCAAAATTGCCGAAACGCCAGCAGGACGTTTGGAACATCATCGAGGAGCGCCGTGAAATTTTGCTGGCGGAACTTCTCGAACTTGCTGAAACGACAGCAGCGACGGTTCGCAAACTGGAAGATCGCGGCTTGGTTGAAATCACTTCGGAAATTTCCGAGCGCGATCCTTACGCGCGCGAAACCATTTTACCGACGCAAAATATCGTGCTGAATCCGGCCCAAGCCAAAGCATTGGGCGAAATCACAAAGGTGATGGATGCCGAAAATTCTTCGCGCACTTTTCTTCTGCACGGTGTTACCGGTTCGGGCAAGACGGAGATTTATCTGCAAGCCCTCGCGCATGCCCTGGAACAAGGAAAAGGCGCAATCGTCCTCGTGCCGGAAATTTCACTCACGCCGCAGACCGTCGAGCGGTTCAAGGCGCGGTTCAGTTCTGGAAAATTGCAGACGCTCGTCGCGGTTCTGCATTCGCATTTGAGCGCGGGCGAACGGCACGATGAGTGGCACAAGATTCGGCAGGGCCGCGCTCGCATCGTCATCGGTGCCCGCTCGGCGATTTTTGCGCCGGTCGAGCCGCTCGGACTCATCATCGTGGACGAGGAACACGAGACGAGCTACAAGCAGGAAGAAGCACCGCGCTACCATGCGCGCGACGTGGCCATCATGCGCGGGCAGATGGAAAATGCGGTCGTCGTGCTCGGCTCGGCCACGCCGTCGCTCGAAAGTTTTTACAATTGCAAACGCGGCAAGTTCTCACTGCTCGAATTGCCCGAACGCGTGGACAATCAAAAAATGCCGCGCGTCCGCGTCGTGGACATGCGCCAGGCTGCGCACAAGGAAAAGGGCACGCCGCTTTTTTCGCCGCAGCTCAAGGAAGCGATTAACCAGCGGCTCGACAAAGGCGAACAAACAATTTTATTTCTGAACCGGCGCGGCTACTCGACTTCGCTGCAATGCCCGAAGTGCGGTTACGTTTGCAATTGCCCGAATTGCAGCCTCGCGCTCACGTTTCACCGGCAGGAGCAAAAGCTCGCCTGCCACATTTGCGGGCATTTCGAAAAAGTTCCGTTGGTTTGCCCGAATGAGAAATGCAAAAATCCCGCGATCCGTTTTTCCGGGACGGGCACGCAACGCATCGAAGAGACGCTCGCAAAACTTTTTCCCAAGGCGCGCATCCAGCGCATGGACGCCGACACGATGAAACGAAAGGACGATTACCGCAAAGTCCTCGGCGATTTTCGCGCGGGTAAAATTGACATCCTCGTCGGCACGCAGATGATCGCGAAGGGGCTGCATTTTCCGAACGTCACGCTCGTCGGCATCATTTACGCCGACCTCGCGTTGCATCAGCCGGATTTTCGCGCGGGCGAGCGCACCTTCCAGTTGCTCACGCAGGTCGCAGGTCGCGCCGGTCGCGGCGACGTGGAGGGCGAAGTGTTTGTGCAGGCGTTTGCGCCGTTTCATCCGGCGATCCAATACGCGCGCCGCCACGACTTCAACGGTTTTTACGAACAGGAAATCGAATTCCGCGAACAGTTGAAATATCCGCCCGTCAGCCGCGTCGCGCTGCTCACGCTGAAAGGCCGCAACGAGGAAAAAGTGAAATTCTCCGCCGAGCATTTAAGAAAAGTCCTTGAGTCCACAGTCCACAGTCCACAGTCGAATGTGGACAGGACTGACCGTGGACTGAAGACTGTGGATTTCCGCGACTTAATCATTTCAGGACCCGCACCTGCGCCGCTGCTGCGCGCGGAAACTTTTTACCGCTACCAGATCATGCTGCGGACGCGGGCGATGAGCGCATTGAGCCGCGAACTGGCGCAAATCATCCAGACGCTGGTGTTGCCGGACGATGTATCGCTCGCGGCTGACATTGACCCGGTGAACTTGAGCTAGCCAAACGAAACCCCGGCCTGCCCGCACCAGCCAGCCGTGCCGCCCGATGCTCCAGCTATTTTCCCCGGTCACCTGGCTAAACTCCCCGATCGTCTGGCTAAACTGCTGGAACCTCTGGCTATTCTCACCGCCGGTTCGGCTAAACTCCCCGATGATCTGGCCATTCTGCCCGACGTTCCAGCTAAATACACCGATGTTTCAGCTATTCTCCCCGAAGGTCTGGCTAATCTGCTGGAACCTCTGGCTAAACTCACCGAAGGTCCAGCGCCCGCGTTCGGACACCTCAAATTGTCCTCAAACCATCCATATAAACCGTTTAAGAGAAGTCAAATATGTAAAAACAGCCCCCCTGACGCCGACCCATGACCGTCGCGGCCAGAATTCAGCTTCGGTTTGGGCTTTCTCCGGCTTAATGACGGCTGTCTGTGGACTTGATGAGGGCGATGCGCCGTTGATATTCCGCCTCGCTGACTTCGCGCGGGGTGGCTCGGCAAACTTGTTGAAAGCCAGGAAAATTCCAGAGATTCGGAAAATCACGGCACTGCTGCGGCTTGACGGCTTGCACGGAGCAGACGCCGTCTTCAAGAAAAACGCAGGCATCATCGGGCATTTCCTGCAATGCCAGTCCGCCGCGATCCCAGCGCAGCCTCGTGAATTGCTGGATGAAGTCGGCCTCGCTCATGCCCTTGAACGTGGCTAGCCGCGTGATCTCCTCGTTCGTCAAACGCACCTGGCCCGGCCAGCGGCAGCAGGCCGTGCAACGCTGACATTCGTAGAAAATTGGCACACATGAAGATTAGCCGAGCCGGAGTTTTCCTAAAACTAAATATAATTTGACCCGACGACGTCACGCTGTCCGTGGACATTGTCCGGTGAATTTGGGGTAAAATTAGGAATTGAATTATTCCGTTTTTGAGGCACACTAGAAATGTGAAAGCGACAACGAAGCGACACGCCAAGTCTGAGGCCGAATTGCTGGATCATGGCACGAACAATCTGTTGCGCGCGCTCAAACGCGATATGCAAGAGAAGGAGGGTCGTGTGGATTACGACAAACTTCGCAAAGATGGTTACAGTGAGCGCTTGCTGACGAAATTGGAGCAAGCCTGATTTCTATTCATTTCTCCGAAGCCGCATAAATTCCGAAACGGTGATGTCGAGCAACGGCGCGGCCCGTTTCGCGTATTTCAAGGCATCCGAATAAGTCATTCCCGCAGACACTTCGCGCACAATGCGCTGCGTCGGCCATCCGCGTGCTTTGGCCATTTGAATCAGCGCGGCCAAATCAGTGTAACGTAAAATTTCGTCACTCATGTTGAAATTATTTTGTTTCGACCCTCTTATTTGAACAAGCCTGACACCGTTACATTTTTAGACCGAATTTCGTTACGGTCATAAATTCAGACGCCAAAGCAGCAGGAGTTAAAAGTTTTAGTCTTTTGGCCCGTGTTTTCAATGTCGCAGACAACGAAGCTTCTTTTCTATTTGTAAGTTTTCCGACCTGCACAGCAATTTCATCCCATGAATCCCATTTGCCATTTGTTGCGACTGAAAGTGGTAGTTTTAAGAGCCACTTGTCGAGGCTTTTAGCGTCCTGCATTACTTTGGTGATCGCAGTGCCAAGTTCCCAAATTACCGGCCAGTGATGCGGTCAAACAAATCCGATTTCCAAAGATGTTTGATCATGTATTACCGGCATTGCCACTCGCCGAAAATAATTTTCCAAAGTTTCAGCATCTATTTTTCCATGCCACTTCCTGATAATTTTTTGAACTGGAGAAGTATAAAATCCAAGTTTTGCCAAATCTCCCCCTTCGGGCGCAATGTCTATTCTGCGATTGAATGTCTTTTGCGTTTTCATTGCAATTTTTTAATTCCCCGCTGCCACAAATCGAAATAATACAGCGCGACGACGACGAGGGAATGGCCGATTTTTTCGTCGGCGACGAGCTTCGGGATTTCCGCGACGGGCACGAGGCGCGTGATCAAATCTTCGCCGCTGTCGAATTCCACGCCGTGTTGCAGGCGGCAGTTTTCAATCAGCACGGTGTAGGTGAAATTGCTCAAGATCGCGGGGTTGGAATGAATTTTTCCGAGCAGGCGCGCGTTCCCGCCGGCATAGCCGGTCTCCTCGCGCAGTTCGCGCACGGCGGTCGCCACCGGGTCTGTCTCGCCCGCGTCCATCATGCCGCCGGGAATCTCCAGCTCGACGGTGTTCGAGCCGTGGCGATATTGCTCGACCATCACGAGCTGCCGGTCGGGCGTGACGGCGATGACGTTGACCCAGTTGACGGAATCAAGAACGTAGAAGTCGTGCTCCTTGCCGGTGCGCGGTGAAATGCTCACGTCGGAACGCAATTTGAAAATGCGAAAGTCGCCGATGAGTTTGGAACTGATTTTTTCCCAAGGCTTGATCATTTGCAAAACAGGAGACAGAAGTTGGGAGTGAGAAGCTAGAAGAAAATGCGCCGCTAATATCCAATTTCAAAATTCTGGCCTCTATTTTTGCGCCGCCCATCCTTGTTTCATCAACGTCAGCAAATGGGCCAGCGCGTCTTCGTAAGTGCGATTTTTTTCAGCAGCCAGTTGTTTGGCCCGTTTGTCGAGTTGCCCGGCCATCTCGACTGATCTTTCGGATGGACAGCCGAGCGTGACGAGGATTTTTGCGAGATCGGAAATTTCCATCAAATTATTTGACGGAATCCGCCGAGACGATTTTTACGCTGGTGAGGCTCACCTTTTTGACCGGCCGGTCGCCGGGATGCGTGGGCGCGGTCGCGATTTTCTCCAACACGTCGTCGCCTTTGATCAGTTTTCCGAAGGCAGTATATTGGCGGTCGAGAAAGCGGGGATCGCCGTGACAAATGAAAAATTGCGAGCCAGCGGAATTAGGATTGTTGGAACGGGCCATTGAGAGCACTCCGCGCGTATGGGGCTTGTCGTTAAATTCGGCCTTGATCTGGTAGCCGGGACCGCCAGTGCCCCAAGTGTCCTGCTTGGAATCGTCTTTCGTGTTCGGGTCGCCGCCCTGGATCATAAAATCCTTGATGACGCGGTGGAAGCAGGTGCCGTCGTAAAAACCTTTTTGCGCGAGCTTCTTGAAATTTTCGACATGTCCCGGCGCGACGTCTGGCCAGAATTCAAGGACCATTTCTCCGGCGGTGGTGGTCAGGATGGCAACTTCGTTCATAAATGTTTTTGGTAAAATTATTTCGCGCTGTCTGCGGCCAGGATGGTCGCGGATTTGATGTAATCGAGGTTCGGAAAATCTTTTTTCAAGTAGGCGTTGCCTTCCATCTGAATGCGTCCCTGATTCGGCCCGTTGCCGTTCGGTGCGCCTTCGCCGTATTCGCTGTTGATTTTGTCCACGACATCCATGCCGTCGGTCACTTTCCCAAAAGGCGAGAATCCTTGCCCGTCCAGAAAGGTGTTGTTGCCAAAATTAATGAACAACTGTGTCGTGCGGGTGCCCGGCCCGGCGGTGGCGAAAGTAATTGTGCCGCGCGTGTTGCTGCCCTTGACCGGATCGTCGGTGATGTTCGCGTCGCGCCATTTTGCGGAAACCGCCGGGTCGCCATGGATGCCGAACTGGCACATGAAACCGGGAACCACGCGGAAGAACGCGACATCCGTGAAGTAGCCGGACTTGACCAGATTGTAAAAGCGATCCGCGCCGTTGGGCGAAAGGGAGCGGGTGACCTCGACGGTGAACTTGCCCTTGGTCGTGTCGAACTGCGCCTTGAAAGTGTCCGGCGCCGTGGCAGTGAGCTTGGAGGGATCGTCAAAGCCCGTTGCGGCAGACGGGGCGTTTGTCACCGCCGGCGGGTTGTTGGTTTGTGTCTGGTCGGCCTTGCTGCAGGAAACCATCGCAAAGGCGGCGGCAAAACTGAATGCACAAATTAAATTTGTTGTTTTCATGGCCGCAGAATTTTCCATACGCGCGGCAAAAAGTCACGCGCGGAATTTATTTTTTCTTCAGCGCGCGCGTGATGAGGCTGGCGTGGGGGCTTTTGCGCGAGCGGCGCAGCGTGAAAACCGCCAGTCCGCCGGCCACGATCAAAAATGCACCGCCAATTGCCAGTTCGCCGCCGCTGCCGAGGCCGGGATTTTCCGGCGGCAATGCCGGGGCATTTGTTTGCGCCGTAGAAATTTTTTCCGGGACGGAGACGGTGTTCGTTTCCACAACCGGATTTGTCGGCGCGACGGGCGGCGGATTTGTCACCGTCAATTTCGGCGCGGGCGGCGGTTCTGCATCCGTGTTTGTGCCGATCATGATGATTGACGGAATCACGACGCGTCTCGGCGGCTGTGGCGGCGGATTGGTGGGTTCCGGCGGCGCGGGCGGCGGCGGCAAGGGCGGGAAGTCGGGAAAATTCACCGGCGCCGGCGGAAAATCCACCGTGCAGCCGACGTATTGGCCGAGCTGCGCCCGCAGCACCACGATGAACGGCTGCCGCGCGTTTTTTTGGCCGGTGAGCCGCTGCTGGAAAATTTGATTGATGCCGTCGTCATATGGCGTTCCGGTCATGGAAGTTTCGCCGTCGCAAAAAATCAGCACGGTCAGGCGGTCCGAATCCTTCGCCAGTTCATCGAGCAACGGCTGCAACGCGCCGAACCGCGTGGCTTTCGAATAGCGCAGCTTGCCGATGAACGAATCAATGTCCGCGTCAATCGTCGCCGCCTGGTCCGGCATCCATTGCTGCAGCGGAAACTGACCCGTGCGCAAATCCTGGTCGAACGTCCACACGCCGATGCTGTCGCCCGGCTGCAACTGGCCGCCCATGCCCGTCACAAAAAGGTTGTCGAGCGCCTTCTGCACCATCGGCGCGCGCCTTTTCATGTCCGTCGAAGTGTCAAAAATCAGCAGAAAACGATTTTCAACCAGCCGCTCCCCGGCGGGCTGGGCGCGCGCCGACGGAATCAAAATAATTCCCGCGAACAGCACGGCGGAAATTCGCGCGCAAAAATTCAATCCGCCGGAATGTCTGTTGTTGCCCATCAAAATAAATTCAGCGCGGCTTGTTAAAACGGTTATTCTCCGTGCAATTGTGTTTCTTCAGCTCGTCCCGCAATTCCGCCAGCGCATTTCCGATCATGCGGATGAAATTTTCGCAGCTCGACGCCGATGCGCCGAACCCGCCCACCACGTCGCGCTCGACGAGGTCGTTCGTCACGACGAGAACCTCGCCGTAGCTTTGAAAGCGGTGCGCCGCACGCTCAATCATGTCGTCCGCCGTTTGTCCCGCGCTTGAAAATAAAACTTCAACGGCGCGGCTTGATTCGTTTTTCTGCACATTCGGCGGCGCGCCCGCACCGTCGAAAAAAACCGTGACTGGCTCGCCCGTGGCGTCGTGATATTGCGTCAGGATTTGCACCAGCTCGTCCCGCGCGCGGGCAGAATGGCGCGGCGCACCCGGCGCAATTTCCGGCCAGTTGTGCAACAGGCTGTAGCCATCCACCAGAATCCGCACCAGTGCCATGAATCAAGTCTAAAGTCCAAAGCCCAAAGTCCAAAGTCTTAAATTCAAAGTCGCGGCTGGCGGGAGTGTCCTAATTTGAAATTATTCAATTGAATTAAGGTGGTCGAGATATTTTATTGCTTTGTTGACCACATAAACGCTGCCAATGATTACAAGGACATCATAACGACTGGCTGGAATTGTTTTTGAAAGTAAGCAAGAAACTAGAAATCCCCCATTAACAATGAGGATAGTGATTGGCCAAATACGCCATACAATCCACCGAATCCAATTTCTACTCCCTTTTGATTTTTCAATGGAAATCCATTTTCCAGAGATTTTAGCGGCCATTGCTCCGAGCGACTTGCTCCTGCTAATAAGCCAAGCCAAAAATTCTTTGAAAACCACCGCGATGATGGCGGCGTATGCAATTTTTAACAAATCACTTTTATCCACAATCTATTTTCCTTTTGGAGTCTTTAACAATTTGAACCCGCACGGCAGTTTCGGGCTTCATTTTGCGTATCCTGTTTTGATGTCTTTGACGATTTGAACGCGGACGGCGGTAACGGCAGATTCAACCGGCGGGATTTCCAAGACAGCCACGAAGCGTTCTCCGTCGTCATTTTTCCCCTCGCGGTGACTCCATGCGTAAGCGCGTTTGGCCTTCGGGTGTCCCGTCAGATCAAAAACTTCAACATCACCTTGCCAGACGGTTTTGCCCTGAAAGACTTCATGGACAAGCACGGTTTTACGCCACGTCGCGCCGCAGTCATGCAACTGCGAAACTGCAACTTGAACGCGAGCTATGTAATCCTGTTTATTCATCGCAACGCTCTACCAATTCCGCCACAGTCCACGCGCTGTTTTCCACGCCAGCCGCTTGCGCGGGCGTCATGCGAATCGCGCCATGAGTCTTGACGAAATTATAGTATGCAAAATTCAGGGAAACCGCAGCCTGAAAATTTTCAAACTTCTTGCTGAAAGCGTTCGTTAAACGAGTCAGACGGCGGCAGTGCATCCGCAACGTGTGATTCTGCTTTTCAACGTGAGACGTTGAAATCAGATTCACGTCCGGCATTCCGTTCACAACCGTCTTTTCAACTTTAATAACTTCCGCCGGACTGTAACGCACGGCGGCTGGCAACGCCGCTTTTCCAAGCGGGGTGAGTGAGTAGGTTTTTGAAATCTGGCCGTAATCCACTTCGCTGCCAAACCCGCGCTCTACGGCGTCGCCGTAGGCATTTAGAGAATCAGAGGAAAGTTGAATGCGTCCCGCCATGCGCGCCGCCAAATCCGCGACAAACATTTTCGCGTGATAAGCGTCACGTTTGCCGACGACGAAAGACGGAATGATTTTCGTGTCCGCGTCTAATGCGATGAAAGTCCAAACGTCGCCATACGCGCCAGCGCGATTTGCATTCTTGCGCTTTGCGCCGATGAATCCCCAAATCTCGTCAACCTCGACATTTTTGCAATTCAGGCCGCGCATTTTCTCGTCTTGGATTTTGGCGCACGCTTCGCCGATGCGGACGCCAAGCCGCATGACGGTATCGCGGTGAATCCCGGTTATGCGCTCAATGGAGCGGATGGAATTGCCTTCGCAAAGCAAGCTGACCGCTTGCGCCTTTTGTTCCGTCTTTAATTCGTTTGCCATAAAATTTCCAGTTGACTTGTTGTTATTCTTGATTTAGTATTACTCAATCAAGTTTGTATGTCAAACAAAAAAGTAATAAAAAAATCGAATTGGGGCGGCTTCCGAAAGGATTCTGGCCGCAATCCCCGTCGTGGCGGGACGGCAAAAATTTGTGTTTCCGTCCACGAGCGGAACTGGAATACTGCGCTCAAGCGTTGGAAGAAAAAACCGTCATGGCTCGTGGATTTGCTGGTTTTGAGCTATGTTAAACGCGGCAGCGCAGTCCTAGAAATGGAGACTGCAATATGAGCAACCAAATCGAAATTAAAATCGAAGCCAAGAAATTGACGCCTGAAAAGTTTCTTGAGGCCGTTGAAGCATTTTTTGCGTTAATTCAGGGCGTGGCTAAAAACACGACCAAAAATCCCGTTAATTGGACTGTAAAAGTAGATACAGGAAGTGAGATAGTTCGCGCATTTGTCGAAAATCCCAGTGTCGAATCTACACAGGCCATAGACAACATTTGTGGCGGAATGCGATCCTTGCGTTCCGGCATAAAAATTGTCCCGCATGGTTTTACTCAAAACGAAGTTAGAGCAACCAGAAAACTTGTTTCGATAATTGATGGGGCGGATGTTCAGTCCGTGTCCATGAAAAACGGAAGTATTGCGGAAGATTTGCCGCAGAACATTATTTCAATTGCAGACGCAATCCTAACACGAGAAAGTCATATTGCTTTTGGTTCTGTCGAGGGGAGAATTGTTAATCTTTCTGTTCGCCACGCTTTTTGCTGCACTATTTACGAGCCGTTGTATCGGCGTGACATCACCTGCAATATCCAAAAGTCGGAAGCTCAAAAAGAAGTGTTCAAAGCAATGGAAAAAAAGTCGAAAGTGATTGCCGGTGGATTGATTCATTACGCAAAAGAAGGTTATCCAGTGAATATCGCAGCGGACACAATTGAAATCTTTCCTGATGAATCCACATTGCCTAGCCTTAAAGAAATTCAGGCGATATACCAATTATACAAATAAATGGCATTTCAAACTGTCTATTGGGACGCAAACATTTTTAATGCATTGTTCGGCGCGGAGGCTGGGCGTGTTGAAGCGTGTGAACGCATTGAGCAATTGGCGGCGGACGGCCACGTTAAGATTTACACTTCAGCGGTTACGTTTGTTGAATGTATTAAGATAAAAAACAAGCAAATAACGAACCTTTTGCCGGAGCATGAGAAAAGAATTTCGGAATACTTTAAGAGGGAATTTATTACAGAAATAATTTGCGACAGAAAAATCGGCGAAGCCGCACGATCTCTAATCTGGAAATATCCGCATTTGAAGCCCTATGACGCAATCCACGTTGCCAGCGCAATTTCTCAACCAATTGACGTGATGCATTCCTACGATAACGGCGATTTGGTTAGATTGAATGGTCAGATTGGAAATCCACCTTTGAAAATTTGCTATCCGGGCGACGGCGATGGATTTGAAACTCCTGTCAAGCCCGCAGAACTTCTTCGAATTTCAAATTAGGACACTGCCCGGCTGGCTTGACTTTGGACTTCGGACTTTGAACTTTGCAAATGACTGTTTTTCAAAAATCGAACCGCCGGATCGCCGCGCTCGCGCTCGTCATCCTTGCGCTCGACCAGTTCACCAAATGGCTCGTTCTGGAAACGCTTCCAGAATTTCAGGAAAAAATCATCATCAACGGATTCTTCAAATTCGTCCACTGGGGCAACACCGGCGCGGCCTGGAGCCTGTTTCGCGGCAACAACGGCGCGCTCGCGCTCGTCGCGCTGTTCGCGCTCGTCGCTTTGTTTCTCACGCGGCACCATTTCGATTCCCATACGCTGTCCGGGCAGATTGCGTTCGGACTCATTTTTGGCGGCATCGCCGGAAATCTCACCGACCGTCTGCTGCCCAGCCGCCACGCCGTCGTGGATTTTATTTACTTTTACATGCAGCAGCGCGGCGGCGGCGAAATCGGATTCCCCGCGTTCAACGTCGCCGACAGCGCGATTTGCACCGGCGTCGGATTGATTTTTCTCATCACCTGGAAAAACGAGCACAAGCCGAAATCCTCCGAATCGTCGAAATGAAAAACTTTTTCTCCGCAGATTTCACAGATTTCCGCAGATTTATTTTTGTGCGAATCTGCGTAATCTGCGCAATCTGCGGATGAAATTGCGCACAGAACATTTAACCGTCGAAAAATCGCTGCCCAACGAACGGCTCGACAAGTTCCTCTGCGAAAAATTTCCCGCCGCCTCGCGCGGGACGTTGCAACGGTTGATCGAGGAAGGCCACATCCGCGTCAACGGCGAAATCGTCAAGCCCACGCATCATCCGCACGCGGGCGAAAAGATCGAAGTTCTTTGGCCGGATGCCAAACCGGCCGTCGCACAGCCCGAAAAAATCCCGCTCGAAATTTTGTTCGAGGATAAAACCCTGCTCGTCGTCAACAAAAACGCCGGCCTCGTCGTGCATCCCGCCGCCGGGCACGAGGAACACACGCTCGTCAACGCCCTGCTGCACCATTGCAAAGGCTCGTTGAGCGGCATCGGCGGCGTGGCGCGGCCCGGCATCGTCCACCGGCTCGACAAGGAAACCAGCGGCTGTCTCGTCGTCGCCAAGAATGACGAGACGCACCTTGCGCTTTCGGAACAATTCGCATCGCGCGAAGTGAAAAAAATTTACCACGCGCTCGTCTGCGGCGAACCGGGCCGCGCCACCGGCGAAATCCACGCCGCCATCGCCCGGCATCCCACGCATCGCAAACGCATGGCCGTGCGTGACGACAGCGAAGGCCGCGCCGCGCACACGAGCTACCGGATTCTCGAACGGCTTTACGCGGCGACGTTGATGGAGGCGCAGATCCACACCGGGCGCACGCATCAAGTCCGCGTGCATTTTCAGTTCATCGGCCATCCGCTCGTGGGCGACGACACCTACGGCGCGCGTCAAAATGCGCGGCTCAAGGAATTGACGAACTACGCCGCGCCGCGAGTGATGCTGCACGCGAAGGAACTGTCCTTCATCCATCCGCGCCGGAAAAAATTGATGACGTTTGAAGCGCCGCTCCCGGAGGATTTTCTGGCGGCGTTGAAATTACTGCGGGTGAAAAATTAAGCTGAAGGGGCGGTGGCCGTTGGCTCCGGCACGGTATTATGCCTTCGTATCATCATCTGCATTCTTCTTCCAAAGCGTATTCGATGCATCCGTCTTGCCTTTTCCAGGAAAGCATTTAGTCCCCAGTTGGCTACTAGGCTGCGCGCCATTCAGCAGTCCTGGTATTGTCGCAACAAGCAAAGCCTCCACCGCCTCAATCTGCTCTTTGGAGGCATCATCCTTGAACTTATACCAACTCGCGTTGTCCCACGCATACGCGAGCCAGCCCTTTGTATGCGATTGAAGCCGCTTCCAGATGCCAAATCTCGCAGTGCCCAAGCCAACATATACAGGTGTCGTCCCGCGATAGAGAATGTAGATGCCACGACCAGCTATTGGCGGTTTTTTCATGCCGGGCCAAGTAAGGTCGTTGGTGTTGACGCGCCCGTTCTTCACAGTGAACATTTTTGTTCGCTCCCAGAACTGTCCATAATGGGTAATAAGTTTAGTCTTAGGCATAACGTAGAAAGCTGAGCCACCGCCGACTCGCGACGTGAACCGCGACAGCGGAACGGCAAGCGCCAACGGCGGTTGGCTCCGGCGACTTGTTAGGCGGCGTCATTTTGAATCTCTGTCTGCTACCCACTCCTTCATGTGCTCATCCACACCTCTGAAGACCGCTGGAATGTCAGACGCATGGACTCGTGACATCTGCTCGCGCGTCATTCCCACGTCACCAAAGCCAGGCCACTTCTCACGAAGATAGCGAATGTGCTCCCTCGCGCAAGGCTCGCACATGAAGCTAACCCGATGGGTGCCGCTCATAAGCGCCAGAGGGTCATATCCTCCGCTGAATGGCTCGCCGCCGCAATACCGGCAACCCGCCTTCAATGCGGTGGTCATCTCATGCGCTTGGGTCGGGTTGGAAGCCGCAAAACACTCATCACATAAATCTCTGGATGTGACAGCATCACCCATAATCGTGTTGAAGTGGCAAGTGGCTTCTCGCTGATGGCAAATCTCGCAAAGCATATCGTGATGTGAGCCGCCTAACGAAAAAAGCTGAGCCACCGCCGACTCGTGATGTGAACCGCGACAGCGGAACGGCAAGCGCCAACGGCGGCTGGCTCCGGCGACTTGTTAGAAAACATGAGGGCAGAGAGCGAGCGCGCAAGCGCTCTGATAAACTCTCTGCCCGTATGACTATA
>Ga0181529_10000759_pt1 | contig 45703 bp, 27 predicted proteins | sample PEATcosm2014_Bin_36_FD_119763 | JGI IMG/M metagenome (GOLD analysis project Ga0181529, IMG submission 119763) | Peatland microbial communities from MTU Mesocosm Facility, Houghton, MI, USA - PEATcosm2014_Bin10_30_metaG | ecosystem: Environmental > Terrestrial > Soil > Wetlands > Peat | place... | reverse complement strand
GCAGTGCCGCATGACGAGGCTTTGCGGATTCGGGACGATGTAGGTTTCTTTCAGGCGGTAAAGGCTGTACTGGCAAAGTCGCCCACACAGCTGGTTGGCCGGGTCGATGCTGAGTTGGCAATTCGGCAGATCGTATCGAATGCCATCGTCTCCGAGGATGTGGTTGATATTTTTGCTGCTGCCGGATTGAAGAAGCCGGACATCTCAATTCTGTCTGATGAATTTCTGGCCGAGATTCAGGCTATGCCGCAGAGGAATCTCGCTGTTGAGTTGCTGCAAAAGCTGCTCAAAGGGGAGATTAAGATCCGCTCGCGGCGGAATGTGGTCCAGGCGCGGAAGTTCTCCGAACTGATAGAAGCTTCTTTGCGGCGCTACCAGAATCGGGCGATTGAAACGGCGCAAGTGATTGAGGAACTGATTGGGCTGGCCAAGGACCTGAATGAGGCTTTGAGACGCGGGGAGCGGCTCGGTCTGAATGAGGATGAACTCGCCTTCTACGATGCCTTGGAAGTCAACGACAGTGCCGTGCAGGTGCTTGGGGATGCTTGTCTTCGCAACATAGCCAAAGAGCTTGTCGAGAATGTTCGGAAGAACACTACAATCGATTGGACCCAGCGAGAGAACGTCCAGGCGAGGCTCCGGGTCATTGTCAAGCGCATCCTAAAGAAGTACGGTTACCCGCCGGACAAGCAGGAGCAGGCAACTAGGACCGTCTTGGAGCAAGCCGAGGTACTCTCCGAGGGATGGGCGGTTTCACTTTAGACTGAACATGGCACGACGATTGGAAATGGACCCTTTCGGGAGCAACCGGTGTAGCAAACCGCTCTACCGAATGCTCTATTACGCCTCGCCGCAACAGCCATGTATCCCCAGTGAATTCTGGAAGGGGGTACTTTTGGGGGTACTTTGCGGATGCGATTTCTTATCTCTTTACACTGCAATGATTTATCGGTTGATGTGAATCCCCCTCTCGCCACGACTCCTTCCAGGAACATCCCAAGACATCCGGCAGAAAGACGTAAAGCCTAGCATTTGCTAGGCTTTACGTCTTTCTGCGTCCAAATGCATCCGAGTGCAGCCGTGTTCTGGCGGGTGTACTTCTGGGTGTATTCTGTTTTTGAAGTGGGTGTACTTTTCCTGGAAGAGGAGGAATGGGCATGGCAGGACTGACCGATACGGAGATCAAAAGGGCCAAGGCGGCGGAAAAAGCCTATAGCATGGGCGATGGCGGCGGGCTCTACCTCCGCCAGACACCTTCCATGGCAGTCCGCAGCTGTCCACCCCGTCCACGAAAGCCCCTAAATACCTGGAAAATATAGAGCGCGTGTCCACCTTCCTCCGCACTTCTCCATGCCCATCCGACCTTGTCAGATGTGGTCTTTGCCAGTCTTACACCGACCCTCGGTATGAGCATCCAAAACGCAACCGTAATCGCCACTCCTCAGATTCCTGAATTCCTCGATCCTCCTGGCCCATCCAATACATCAGAATGGTTGAGAATTGCCGGCGCTTGTCGTATTCGTCTTGGATACGAAGTACTGTTCGGGAAGGAATTGATTAGAGGGCACACCATGGCCATCATCCGAAATTGCCAATCTTGCGGAAAGCCGAATCGGATTCCAGCGAAGCATCTATCCGATATCGGAAGATGCGGAGCTTGCAAGGCGGCGTTGCCTGCGATGGCGGAGCCCATGGAAGTGAGCCCCGAGGAATTCGACGAATTTGTTCGTGACAGCAAAGTTCCCGTTCTCGTTGATTTCTGGGCGGCCTGGTGCGGCCCTTGCCGAATGGCGGCACCGCATGTCGCACAAGTCGCGCGAGACCTCGCTGGCCGAGCCATTGTGCTCAAGGTCGACACAGAACGGTCTCCGGAACTGGCCTCTCGATACAACGTCCGGGGAATTCCAAACTTCGCTGTATTCGCTCGCGGCAGTCTCAAGTTCCAGCAAGCCGGCCTGGTGGACGCCAATGCAATGAAAAGTTGGCTTGAACGCGCAGCCATCGAAGAGTGATTGTTTTCAGAGGCCAGTTGTGACCTTCGCTCAGGAATCGAAATGAGACATTCATGGCTTGAGCACCAGGTGCCAGGCAGAAACATTCATGAAGCGATGCCTCCTGCAGGATTCCGCGCCAGGCGTTTCAGCGTTTACTGAATCGCGGTTCCCCAAGAGCGACTCGGACAGACCGCTGATTAAGGTTCGTGCGCCCAAAAACATCTGCGAAGAAGCGCTGTCCACAAGCCTTGATACTTTCGCCGCACCGACGCATCTCATGAATTGAGGGGAACTGCAAATGAAAACGCGGAAGCTGGGAAGCGCGGGGCCGGACGTTCCGGTGATCTGCCTTGGTGGAAATGTATTTGGCTGGACACTGGACGAGCCGGCCTCGTTCCGGGTTCTGGATGTGGCATTTGACTCAGGTCTGCGCTTCATTGATACGGCGGATGTGTACTCGCGCTGGGCGCCAGGGCACTCGGGCGGCGAATCCGAGACGATACTTGGGAAGTGGTTTGCTCAGTCCGGCAAGCGCAAGGACGTGATCCTGGCGACCAAGGTGGGTATGGATATGGGTGGCGGCAAGAAAGGTCTGAAGGCCGGCTACATCCTGCAAGCCGTGGAGGCCTCGCTCGAACGTCTGCGCACGGACGTGATCGATCTATACCAGGCGCATCAGGACGACAAGGAGACGCCGCTTGAAGAAACGCTGGAGGCATTCAACAAACTTGTGCAGCAGGGCAAGGTGCGGTTTATCGGTGCGTCCAACTACAGCGGTGCGCGCCTGAACGAAGCTCTCGAGACGAGCCGGAAAAACGGCTTGGCCAGCTATGTTTCTCTGCAGCCGCACTACAACCTGGTGGAGCGGCAGCCGTTTGAAACCGACTTGCTGCCCGTGGTGACCGAATGGAAGGTTGGCGTGATTCCTTATTTCTCGCTCGCTGCGGGATTCCTTACGGGAAAATACCGCAGTGCGCAAGACGCGGAGAAGGCAGCACGCGGAGGCATGGTTAAGAAATACATCAATGGCTGGGGTTTCAGCGTGGTGGCGGCACTGGATGAAATCGCTAACGCTGCCGGATCCACCCCCGCTCAGGTGGCATTGGCGTGGCTGCTGGCGCAACCCGGCGTTACTGCGCCGATCGCCAGCGCAACCAGCGAAAAGCAGGTTGCGGACTTGGCGGCCGCGCCTGACTTGAACCTGGATGAGGCCTCAATTGAGAAGCTGAATCAGGTCAGCTTAGCCAAAGCCACTCCTGCGGTGGCCTGATACGAACCTCAAAACGAGCCAACTTGCAAATTGAATCAAAGCCGACGAGCTAACCACCATCTTACGAGCTCTCTTCGACTGTGTAGACCTTCGGTTTCATGCTGTCCACTTCTTGGCGGCGCAACGCACTCCGGGAATTATGATGGTCCTCAATGAACTACCAAAAAGAGCTTGAATTCGCCCGCCGAATCGCATTGGTCGCAGGAGAAAACGCAAAGACGATGCGCGAGCACGGCGTTTCCGTTGAGACTAAGCCGGACGATTCCCCGGTTACGGCCGCGGATATGGAGAACGAGCGCTTGATCCGCGAAGCGATCGCACAACAGTTTCCAGAGGATGGAATTCTGGGCGAGGAAGGCTCAAGCAAGGCAGGCACCAGTGGCCGCCGATGGATCATCGATCCCATCGACAACACTCGCGACTTCACGCGGAACATTCGATTTTGGTGCGTCTTGATCGCTCTGCTAGAAGCGGACGAATCCATCGTCGGTGTCGCGCACTTTCCTATGTTGAACGAAACGTATTATGCGGTTCGCGGCGGCGGAGCGTTTATGAATCAAGAGAGGTTGCAGGCCTCCTCGATTCAATCCATCAGCAAGAGTGTATTCTGCCCCAACGGGCTTCATCTTGCGGCCGCGCGCCCTTACCTGGCCCAGGTTATAGACCTGATGCAGCATTCCTGGTGCATCCGTACCTGTGGTGGCGCGCTGGAAGCCTGCCTGGTTGCCGCCGGAAAAGCAGATATCTGGTTCGAAGCGAAAGTCGCCCCATGGGACCTTGCCGCTCTCAAGCTCATCATTGAAGAAGCGAACGGGGTGTTCTTCGCACTTGATGGCTCACGGGCTATTGACAAGGGAACCGCGATAGGATGCGCGCCCGGCGTTGCTGCCGAGGTGCGTCACGCCTTTGCTATCTCAGGGAGAGCGGAAAGATCCAGTGCAGACGCATAGGCGGCAAATCCCGACGCTGTTGACGAGCAGTAGGCAGAGATCCGAAGGCGGTGTCGCGTGCGGCCAGCAGAAATAGATCTCCAATCCGCTCCGCGCGCAGGTGAAACGCGGCGGCTGCCTCGGTCGTGCCACAGATCTCTTCCACTCCGTGCTCTTCGGGGAAGGATGCTGTCACCACGCTGGCATTATTAACGTTGGTCACGCTGGGCAGAATCCCCTTGCCCATCGCATAGAAGCCTTCGGCGGCCAAGCGTCTCAGATTGGGCATATCGCTTTGCGCCACATAATCCGGGCCCAGACCATCCACGAGGATTAACAGCACCTTGTCTCCTGGATGTCTCCTGGATCTGCCATGCGCAAGCCTGCACGCCGGTCGCCGCCCTGCGTTCACATCAAACCGTTATTTGCCGCTCGTTCTCAATCGAAATCAGATATTCAATTCTGTTGCATCGCCTTCATTCGTTGTTTATGCTGGGGCGGCTGAGGAAGGATGCCATGTCCGTCGTTTCATTGAAAGAACTCTTAGGTGACGCATTCCGCCTTCGTTATGGGGTGGGCGCGTTCAATATTGTCAACGATCTGACCATGCAAGCCGTGCTCGGCGCAGCGGAAGAGACTCGATCGCCAGTGATCATCCAGGTATCGGTTAAAACCGTAAAGCAAATGGGCGCCAGATTGATCCGGATCATGTTTGAGGAGATGGCCGGGCGTGTATCCGTACCGGCGACTCTGCATCTGGACCACTGCCCCGACCGGGCAATGATCGAAGCCTGCATTCAGGCCGGATGGAATTCGGTTTTGTTTGATGCCTCCGGGCTCAGTTATGAGGATAACCTGGCACAAACTCGCGAGGTAGTTGCCTTGGCACATCGTCACGGCGTAGCCGTTGAAGGCGAGTTGGAGGCCATCAAAGGCGTGGAAGACGGCGTGGGGAATGAATATGGCAGCCCTGTCGTTGCGCTGGACAAAGCGATTCATTTCATGCGCGAGACGGGTATCGACTGCTTTGCGCCGGCTATTGGCACCGCCCACGGAGTATACAAGGGGGAGCCAAAGATCAACTTTGATCGAGTTTCCGAGATCGTGGCGCAGGAGCCCATCCCGCTGGTCGTACATGGCGGCACCGGGCTCAGCGACAATGTGTTTCAACAGCTGATCGCGCGCGGTGCAGTCAAAATAAACATCTCCACACAGTTAAAGATTACCTTTGCCGATAGCTTCCGCACCTATCTCGTCGATAAGCCGGCAGAATACGATCCGCTCAAGTTGCTGGGATCGGTGAAAAAGAATGTGCAGGCGATGGCCGCTGAATTCATGGTTGTATTCGGCAGCGCGGGGAGGGCGTGATGAGCCGCGCTCTGATCTTCGATTGCGACGGGGTACTGGCTGACACCGAGCAATTTGGACACCTCCCTGCATTTAACGAGATGTGGCGCCAGATCGGAGTGCCATGGGAGTGGAGCGTCGAGGAGTATGGACGCAAGCTCAGAATTGGTGGCGGCAAGGAACGCATGGCCAGCCTGCTCGACGAAGATGCTTTTCTGGTGAGATATACACCGCCCGCCGGCGACGAAGAGCGCAAAGAATTGATTGCAGCGTGGCACAAGCGCAAGAGCGCCATCTATACAGATATCGTGAATTCCGGTCGGATTCCGCCTCGGCCTGGAGTGCGCCGCCTAGCCGAGGAAGCGCTTGCCCAGGGATGGACCCTTGCCGTGGCATCAACTTCGGCCCAGGAATCTGTGTACGCAGTGCTGCGCCACGCGATGGGGACAGCAACGGCGGGGCGCTTTGCTCTGGTGCTGGCTGGCGATGTGGTTAAGGCAAAGAAGCCGGCGCCCGACATCTACTTGCTGGCCTCAGAGCGGCTGCGCATTGCGCCGCGCGACTGCGTCGTGATCGAAGACTCCAACAACGGGTTGGCCGCCGCAGTGGCTGCGGGAATGCGTTGCGTAGTAACGGTAAGCGGGTACACGGCCGACGAAGACTTTTCTGATGCGAGCCTCGTCCTCAGTTGCCTTGGCGACCCGAATGGTGAACCTTGCCGGGTGCTTGCAAACAGGTCTGCGGCGCGGCCCGGCGTCTGCTTCACTGAGCAGGATCTGAGCGCGGTCGCGGATGGCAGAATCACCGAAGCCTTCGCTCCGCCCGCGGATTGATGGCGCTCTGGTGCAATGAGGCTGATTTAAACCGAACGTTTCTTGTAAACCAATACACTGCCGGTGTGGCCAAAACGGTCCTTCCCTTGTGCAGAATGGACGTCAACGCCCGCCGGAGACCGTTAACGAGCGATCGCCGCCTTCTCCCAACAGAACGGGCGGGGATAACGCAGTTGACAAGCGCGCAAATCGCGTTTGGAGCGTCGAATGCAAGACCCACGTGTTAGAAATATATGAATTGAGCGATGTTTCGCCTTTTTTTGAACATCGATTTGCGTTGACCCCTCTTCCTGCCCGGCCTACGCTCTTAGAGAAGTGTTTATCCGCGAATTGCGGAGGCGCATCCGCCTGCAAGCGGGGAACCTTGCGATAAAGCTTTCCATTGGCATGGGAATTTATCATTTCTGAGAGGATCAAATGACAGCTAAGGACAAGTTACTCTTCACACCAGGCCCATTTACTACCAGCAGGACCGTAAAGCAGGCCATGTTGCGGGATCTCGGCTCGCGGGACTACGAATTCATCGGCACCATCAAGGACATTCGAGACCGCCTGCTTGCCCTCGCAGGTGTTTCCGGCGGCGAATATGCGTGCATTCCCATGCAGGGAAGCGGCACATACTCGGTGGAGTCCGTGGTTTCTTCGACCGTCCCAGCTGGCGGCAAGATGCTGGTCATTATCAATGGCGCGTACGGCCGGCGCATCGCGCAAATAGCCTCCGTGCTCAAAATCCCGACTGAAACGCTGGTCTATCCGGACAACTTCAAACCGCATCCCGAAAAAGAGGTCGCTGCCAAATTGAAGCAGGATCCCTCCATCAGCCACGTAGCGATCATCCACTGCGAAACCACCACCGGCATCATCAATCCCGTGAAAGAAGTGGGTAAGGTGGTGCAGGATTTTGGCCGCAGCTATTTCGTCGATGCCATGAGCAGCTTTGGCGCCATTCCGCTGAATGTGAAGGAAGCCGGCATCGATTACATGGTTTCGTCCGCTAACAAGTGTATCGAGGGTGTTCCTGGTTTTGGCTTCGTGATCGCGCGCCGCAAGGCGCTTGAGGCTTCCGCGGGGTCGGCGCGGAGCGTGAGTCTGGATATTCTCTCGCAGTTGAAGGGACTGGAAAAGGATGGTCAATTCCGCTTTACGCCACCCACGCACGTGCTGCGTGCCTTTCAGCAGGCCCTGTTGGAACTGGAGGCGGAAGGCGGCGTAGAAGCCCGCGGGGCTCGGTATCAGAAGAACTATGAAACCCTGATGCGCGCCATGCGCTCAATGGGATTTGTCGAGTACCTGAAGCCGGAAGACCAGAGCTGCATTATTACCTCATTCCGCTATCCAGAGCATCCCAATTTCAATTTTGAGGATTTTTACCGCCGCCTGAATGAAAAGGGCTATGTCATCTATCCGGGAAAGGTCGGGGATGCGGATTGCTTCCGCATTGGAACGATCGGGCGCATCTACCCGAACGATATCGAGGACCTGACCGCGGCGATAGGCAGAGTGATGAAAGAGATGGGTATCGTCTCGACGAATGTCCTCGCTGTGGCTTGAGTTCTTGTTGCAACATCGTTCATCTGCGTTGCCTGGAGATGCCGGCGGTTACCCCTTTCAGGATCTCGTTGGGACAACATTTCTGCAGTCTGAAGTCAGCGCGTCGATTCCCAATGCCGATAACCAGATGCCACTACGGGCTGCACTGATTTCATGAAACCAACTACACAAGACGCAAGGAGAAAGCATGAGCCAAATGCAGAATTCGACCCATGGCGTACGCGCCGTCATTTTTGATATTTCCGGAACCACACTCGACTACGGAAGCCGCGGTCCTGTGGTGGCTTTTGTGGAGCTTTTCGCTCGGTATGGCGTCAAGGTTTCGGACGAGGAGGCCAGGAAGCCGATGGGCACCCACAAGAAGGATCACATCTGGATGATGATGAGCGAGCCGGAAATTGCCGAGCGTTGGACAAAGGCTACGGGCAGCGCGCCTTCGCGGGAAAAGGTCGATGCGCTGTACGGTGAATTTACCGCATTGCAGATGGAGGTTCTGAAGCGTCACTGCGACGTGATTCCGGGCGTAGTGGACGTGGTGGCCAAATTGCGCCAGCGCGGCATTAAGATCGCGAACACCACCGGATTTGACACCGGCATGATGGTCGACCTGATTCCTCTGGCAGCCAAGGGTGGCTACACGCCCGACCTCTGGGTCTGTCCAAACCAGGTGGCAAAGGGCCGCCCTGCGCCTTGGATGGCATTTTATGCCGCTCAGCAGCTTGGGGTTTACCCAATGAGCTCGTTTGTCAAGGTTGGCGATACCGTAGCTGACGTCGCCGAAGCGCACGCCGCCGGGATGTGGGCTGTTTCAGTCACCAAAACCGGCAATGAAGTGGGTCTATCGCAAGAGCAACTGAGCGCACTCAGTCCCGCGCAGCAGAATGAGCGCATCGCCGCCGCGCGGGCGCGACTGGCAGAGTGCGGTCCCCACTACATCATTGAGGGCGTGGTCGACCTGATGCCCGTTATTGACGACGTCACTGCTCGCATTGCTCGCGGCGAGCGCCCTTAACAGCACCGTAATGATGAGAGGAGTAACTTCAGGGTTCATGCTGGCGAACAAAGCCACCGCGCAGGCGGCGCAAGCCTGCAGCGCTGGCCTGCGCGGCAAGCGCGAAACCTAGCCGGTGGACGTACCCCGACCTCACGCGCCGCATCCGCAGCAGCGAACTGACTGCGGCCGGCTGGCAGGCGCTAGAATAGGGCAACGGGAAAGCGCTTACCCGGGCGAGACTGCGGAGGTTCATCCGGCTCCGCCAAACTTCGGCTGGAAACGAATCGTGAGGGTGAAGGAAGACCATTACCATGAAAATGGTTCTTCTCGCCGGCACAAGCGGGGCTCGAAACGCCGAGAACGATTCTCCAGCGTTGACCGATGTCCGGGGAGCCGTTCCTCGACTCTTTTAAGCCGCCCACGGGCCTGGTCAACATCATGCTGCGAACTGCGGATTCTTTGATCCGCAGACTCTCAAGCCAACCGGAGAAGAATGAACCGCAATGCCACGAAGCTGGAGATATTCCGGCCGGGCAGATTGGATACATGAAAATGAGAATCGGTCGTGTACTTCTGTTCTCCGCGGCGGTCTCGCTTGCGGGTGCGATGCTTGCAACTGCGCAGCCAGCCGGAACAGCGGGGAATCTCCCGGCTCGGCCTCAGGGCTCCTGTGATGTCTACGCCGCGGCCGGCGACCCATGCGTGGCGGCTCACAGCACCACGCGCGCCTTGTATGCCGCATACAACGGACCGCTCTACCAGGTACTGCGCCAGTCCGACGGCAAGACCCTGGACATCGGCGTTGTCGAGCCCGTCGCTTCACCGGTTCCCGATGCGGGCGGATACGCCGACGCCGGCGCGCAGGACAGATTCTGCGCCAATACCTACTGCTGGATCAGCAAGGTTTACGACCAGTCTCCCCAACACAACGACCTCACCCAGGCGCCGCGTGGCGGCTTCAGCGGCCCCGCACTGGGCGGATTCAACAACCTTCCCCTGGCCACGATGGCGCCGATTTCGATCATGGGCCACAAGGCCTACGGTGTCTTCATTGAGCCAGGGATGGGCCTGCGCGTAGACGACGTGAAAGCCACCGCGGTGGACGACCAGGCCGAGGGCCAGTACTGGGTCATCAACGGATTGCATTTCAACGCGGGTTGCTGCTTCGACTATGGCAATGCCGAGATCGACAGCCGCGATGACGACAACGGCACCATGGAAACCGCCAACTTCGGCGATACCCCGGCGTGGATTCACGGCAACCCTCCCGGCCCGTGGATTATGACCGACCAGGAGAACAACCTGGTGGGCTGCGTGAACACAGATGGGTCAAGACTTTGCGCCAACTTGCCGGATATCCATTGGCGTTTTGTCACCGCCATGGCTAAAGGCGAGCCGCACCATTGGACCTCGATGGGTGGGGACGCGCAGAAGGGCGCGCTCTCGGTGATGTTTGACGGAGGACGTGTCAACGCTACCTACGACCCCATGCGAAAACAGGGGGCAATTCTGCTGGGCAACGGAGGCGATAACAGCAACGGATCGCAGGGAACTTTCTATGAGGGCGCAGTGACCGCTGCGGGCACATTTCCCGCCGATGCCACCGATCAACTGGTGCAGGCCAACGTTGTCTCTGCCCGGTATGCGGCGCAGCCTCTCAGCTTGGCCCCGGCTGCGGAAAAGGCCACCGGGTTGCAGATCTTCTCGCCAGGATCTTCCCAGCAGACTACTGTAACTTTCACCAACACCACCGGGACGCCGGCGGCTGGCCTCACGCTGAGCCTCTCTGTGCCCAACAAACAGTGGACATCTCTGGCCGTTGGCGGCACCAGTAAATCCAAGACTTTCGCTGAGACCATCGCGCCCGGTGCCACTGTCAGCGCGACCTTCAAGGTTACCTCGGGAGCAGCGGCCTTCAACGGCGATCTGGTTGCCAACGCAGCGTGGAAAGACGCGGCCAACGGCGGCAATCGGTCAGAAACTGCGGCCGAGAAGGTGCGAAACGCGAGCCCGATCAAGATCAATGAGTTTCGTATCAACTCCGGTCCACCCGAGAACACAACCGACTCCTTCCTCGAACTCTACAACGGCGGTTCGCGCAGCGTAGACATCTCCGGCTGGACTCTGACTGTCCATCCAACGCAGCAGGCGATTTTTTCGGCCGTGCCGATTCCGGCAGGGACGAAAATCGCGGCTCGCGGCTTCTATCTCCTCGGCCTCTCGAACTCCGGGTTGGCGGTTGCTGCACGGCCCGGCGATTTGAACATTCACGTCAGGAGCACGAACGGCATCTCCGTCGGCGATACGATAAGGATCGACAGCGGCTCAAATCTTGAAACCCGCAAGATTGTGCGGCTCGGAACACAGGCAGGCGACCAGACCACCCTGTGGCAGCCCCTTCCTGAAGGCCCGCTGATGACCGTTCCAATCGGCTCCACCAACGTGCCCGTCTCGAGCGTCCAGGGTTTTGCGGTGGGTGAGAAAATCGCCCTCGGCTATGGCGCCACATACCTCTCGGTCGGGCGGGACGCGGAGCGGTATGAAATGGCCACGGTCACCGAGGTGGGAAAGCCGGGCACGCAGGCTTACCTGGGCGCGGATGCGCCCGCAGGAGCCACGAACCTCCAGGTGACGGAGGTCGACAACATCTCCGTTGGCGACAAGATCCGGTTGGATATTGATAGCGTGGGTCATGGAATTGAGACCTTCACTGTGACGCACGTAGGCACGAAGGCTTCACAAACAAACCTCACGGCGGAAACAAGGGTGGGAGCTACCGAAATCGCTGTCCGCCACAACGGCGGGTTTGTTGTGGGGAAAGAGATCACGGTTGGGACGCCGGCCAGCAAGGAAGTGGTGACCGTCACCGCGGTGGGGAGAATGAGCCGCGAAGGCGCCACCATCGAGGTGACGCCGGCCCTCGCCAAGGCGCACATCCAGGACGAGTGGGTGGTTGCTCCGGGCACGGGACTGGATATCGCCGCTCCGCTCAAGTTCAGCCACGCGGCCAATCTCCCCTTCAGCGATCGCGGAACGGGGATCAGCTTCCAGCCCGCGACCGCCTTCGCACACTCAAGCAATGAGCCGGTCCAGCCACTCGGTACCGGGATCACGCTCGACCGTCCACTGGCCCATGAGCACGCAATCAACGCGGTTGTGCGAGACGCGGCGGTTACCTCTGCGGGCTACCAGGGGACCCGGCTGCCCGACCAATGGTTTGGAGGCCCCGCTCTCGCCACCAACTCTCCGAGTTTCGGCCGCATCCTTTCTTTGAAAGAAGGCAGCCTCGTGCTTCGGGACGCCGCTGGTCTGGTTGTCGACAGCCTGAACTACGGCGGTCTGGCCGATCCATGGGCTGCCGAGGGCTATCAGGCAACCTCTGGGGTCGACGAGAGCGGCTGCTACGCGCCCGCGCCTGGTCCGGCCAGTGGCCCGTTTGCTGCGACCGCTCAACCCTTTACCGCAAGTGCGGGCCGCTTCCCCGACGGCGCCGATACGGGAAGCAATTGCACTGACTTCCATACCCAGGCTACCGCAACCTTGGCGGCGGTCTCCGCTGCCGGTGCAACCAACATCAAAGTCACCGGCATAAAGGGCTTTGACGTTGGTCAAACCATTTTCATTGACACGGGAGCGAACCGGGAAAGCGCTGTTATCGCCTCAGTTGGAACTGCGGGAGCCACCTCCATGACCACCGAAACCAGCCTGGGGGCGAATGAAATCCTCGTTCCCAGCGTGAACGGCATTGCCGAAGGTGAGACCATCACGATCGACGCGGGCGCCAACGCCGAAACAGCGGTGGTTGCCTCGACCTCCTCCTGGGGAGAATCCCGAATCACCCTCGCCCAACCGCTCACCATGGCGCATCCAGCTGGCACCCCGATCTCCGGTACCGGCATTACCCTCAACGCTCCCCTGGCTCACGCACATGCCATCGGCGCCCCGATCACCGACAACCTTCCCACCCCAGGCGCGCCCAACCGCTTCGCTGACCGAATGCAGTAAGCGAACCTGTCGATCCCGCGTTGTCGCGCCACGGTCCCTCACCGCGCCGGACAACGCCGGGATCGGCGGGACGGTTCACAAGGTAACTGTTTCTGATCCGCAATGCTGAATTGCCGCTACGCCAGCTGAAACGTGATGGTGATGGTTGTTGTTGTGTCTACGGCCTCACCATTTCGGGTTGCAGGACGAAAAAGAATCATCTGTGCGACGCGGCGCGCTTCTTCATCGAGGCCGTGGCCCAACCCACGGACAACTCCCTGGATCACAACCTGGCCAGAAGCCAGGAACGTTACACGAAGAACGACGTCGCCCTGCACTTTCAACTGCCGGGCTTCATCGGTGTAGTGCACGGGAGGCTTCGAAATCACTTCGAGATTGGTTACCTCTACCTGCTGCGCGACAGGGCGAATGACCTGAGCCGCGGTTGCGGTGGGAATCCCCGCCGACGCCACTTTGCCATATGTCCCGTTCCCAGTGCTGGCAGCGGTTGCCGGAATACCGGCGGACGCCACCCGCCCCTGAACACCGGCATTTGAACCGGACTTAAGACCATTTCCAATTCCCGTTGAGCCAACCACGCCATGCGGTGCGACGGCGGGGCCTTGCATGCCGCCGTAGGGATTGCCGATGGCGGCCACTGTTGCCGGGCGAGTGGCATTGGGATTGGGCGTGACACCGAAGGTCTCACCCAGGTGTACAGGCGCGGTGGAGGGTTTCATCCGGTTATCTTGCGCCGGCATCGCCGCGGCTGCCAAAGCCGCCTTGGGTTGAGGCGCCAGCACGACCTGCTGCTGCTTGTGCTGGACACTGGGTAGCGCCACCTTGGCTTCCATCTCGATGGGCTTTAGCTCCGGGGGCTTGAGTTGCGGTAACTGGATTTTGGGAGCTTCCATCTGGAGTTTGGGAGGCGCAGGAGGGGGTGGCGGCAGGTTGGGCGTGACCGGATGCACCTTGGGCGGCGGCGTGCTGGGCGCGATCAATTCCATCACTTCATAGCGTGCCTCATGCACGTGCCTGGCCGTCATCCCCACCACGAGGATGGTGGCGAGAACGCAAAGATTGACCACCGAGCTTGTCACAAAGGACGTCATTCGCCCTTCGGGCTCGGGGAGCAACCCTAAATTCATCCCTCCGAGGATACAGGTCGTCGACATAGACCTCGATTCTCATAACAGCGCGCAGAAGGGGCGCATAGAGGCTCGGTTGTGGCTGTCCGCGGGTGAGAGATTCGCAACTCACCCGCCTGTTCAACCTGCGGCGCGAGCGGAGTCGTTATCGTAGCCCCCACGAGGAGCAAGCTGCTAAGTACGTATCGTCTTCCTCCTCGCAGGGCTATTTAATCATCAGCGTTACCGGAGCGGTGTGCTGCAAGTTCCCACTCGTCGCGGTGACGGTGATCGTGTACTGTTGCGAAAGCTGCTGGAAGGCTGCGCCACCGCACCCAGTCATCATGGCTCCCACCAGTGTGCAGCCGAGTAGCAGGAGTATGGAGGCCAGCTTGCTCATGCGACGAGCCTGCCGTCTCAATCTCCCTCCACCAAACAACGGAATCAGGAGCAAAGCGAAGGCGATGGGAGCCAACTTGCGTCCAATTTCCGGGTACGCCAGTTTCGCCGCCGCTGAGGTTTGAACTGTCATTGTGACCGTCTGCGGACCGGCTCCGGCCGCAATGGCTGAGGGGCTGAATGTGGTCGTGGTGGTCGACGGCAGGCCCGCCGCTGCGAAGCTTACCTGACCTGGATAGCTTCCATAGAGCGGACTCACGGTCAACTGATAAGTGGCACTGCTTCCTGGGCTCACCGTAGATGTGGCCGACCCTGTGACCGCAATCGTAAAGTCAAGCGATGCCACCCCGAGCTGGATGGAGGATCCAGTGCTGCTGCTAAGGAAATTGGTATCCCCGCTATAGACCGCTGTGAGCTGGTGTGTCGTTCCTGCGGAGTAACCCGAGACAGTGTATGTCGCCGTACCCCCGGAGAGCGGCGCCGTGTTGAGCAAGGTGGTTCCGTCGTAGAAGCTGACCGAACCTGTAGGCGTACCAGTTGTTGCAGGAGCAACCAGTGCTGTCAACGTGACGCTCTGCCCTGGGTCAAGGGTCGGGTTGCTTAAGTTGAGCGTGGTGGTTGTCCCCGCCTGCGTAATCGTTAGCATGCCAACCTGCAAGGTAACGTTATAGTCGGCGATGTTGGTGCCAGTCGCACTTGGAACAATGACATAATCTCCGGCACCAGAGGTGCTCGTGGCCGAGGTCAAGAAGCTATCGGTGAACGCATCTCCGTTCACGGCGCCTGTAACGGTGCCCGTGAGAGCCGGATTGGGGGTACCGTAAACTTTTGTCGCGTTGTTGGCTGTCAAGGTCAATGCAACCGGAGTCACGACAATCGATTGCATTACCTGCGTGGCCGCCGAGTAATTCGAGTTGCCCGCCTGGTTCGCGCTTATCGTGATTGTGCCCACTCCGGTAATGACGAGCGTATTCCCGTTCAGGCTTCCCGGACCGGAGACGATCAAGAAGGTTACCGGATTTCCCGAGGCGCCGCCCGTGGCAGAGAGCAACATGGGCGCCGTACCATAAGCTACTTGCGCGGGCGTCGAGAAGCTGATCGCCTGGACCGACGAACTCACCGTAACCGAGACAGGACCAGTCACCGTGTTGTAGTCAGTCGTATCGGAGGGCGTAAAGGTCACGCTTTCCGCAGTCGTACCCAACGGGGGTGCTGTCGCCGGCGCGGTCCATGTGAACGAGCCGCCAACTGAAGCTGTGCCGCCCGAAAGCGTGGACGAGGCCAGTGTCTGCCCGAGGCCGATGGTGCTGGCTGTCGGCCAGGCCGTCACCGTCGGTGTCGTCTTGCCGTTCACCGTAACCGAGACAGAACCAGTTGCAGTGTTGTAATCAGCCGTATCGGAGGGCGTAAAGGTCACGCTTTCCGAAGTCGTACCCAACGGAGGTGCTATCGCCGGCGTGGTCCATGTGAACAAGCCGGCAACGGTCGTGGCGCCGGAGGTAGCCGTGCCGCCCAACAGCGTGGACGAGGCCAGTGTCTGGCCGGTGCCGATGGTGCTGGCTGTCGGCGGGACGGTAATTGTCGGAGTCACCTTGTACACCGTAACCGAGACAGTATTGGTCACCGTGCTGTAGTCGGTCGTATCGTTGGGCGTGAAGGTCACGCTCTCCAAATCCGTACCCGCAGTGGGAATTAACCCACTGTTGGTCCAGGTGAACGTGCCGAGAACAGAAGCCGTGCCGCCCGTCAGCACCGATGAGAGCAGAGTCTGGTCATAATAGATGGCGCTGGCTGTCGGCCACGCCGTCACCGTCGGTGTTCCCTTGCCGTTCACCGTAACCGTGACAGTAGTGGTCGCCGTGTTGTAGTCAGTCGTATCGGTGGGCGTGAAGGTCACGCCCTCCGGAGTCGAACCCGTAGGCGGAACGGTCGTCCCCGTAGTCCATGTGAACAAGCCGTCAACGGTCGTGGTGCCAGAGGTAGCTATGCCGCCCAACAGGATCGACGCGGACAGAGCCTGACCGGTGGTAAGGGCGCTGGCTGTCGGCAAGGTCGACACTGTCGGAGTCGCCTTGCTCACCGTAACCGTGATCGTAGTGGTCACCGTGTTGTAGTCAGTCGTATCGGTGGGCGTGAAGGTTACGCTCTCCGTAGGCGTTCCCGCACCGGGAGCTGTCGTCGACGTGGTCCAGGCGAAACTGCCAGTAAGGGTCGTGCCGCCGGAGGAAACCGTGCTGCCCGAAATTGTCGACGAGGCCAGTGTTTCGCCGTAGGTGATGCCGGTGGCTGTCGGCGGGGCGGTAATTGTCGGTGTCGTCTTGTTGTTCACCGTAACCGTGACAGTAGTGGTCGCCGTGTTGTAGTCAGCCGTATCGGTGGGCGTGAAGGTCACGCCCTCCGGAGTCGAACCCGTAGGCGGAACGTTCGTCCCCGTAGTCCATGTGAACGAGCCGGCAACGGTCGTGCCGCCAGAGGTAGCTATGCCGCCCGACAGCGTCGACGCGGACAGAGCCTGGCCGACGGAAATGGCGCTGGCTGTCGGCAAGGTCGACACTGTCGGAGTGGCCTTGCTCACCGTAAGCGTGACCGTAGTGGTTGCTGTGTTGTAGAGGGCCGTATTGGTGGGCGTGAAGGTTACGCTCTCTGAAGGCGTTCCCACACCAGGAGCTGTCGTCGACGTGGTCCAGGCGAAACTGCCGGCTACGGAAGCAGTGCCGCCCGAAAGCGTCGACGAGGCCAGTGTTTCGCCGTAGGTGATGCCGGTGGCTGTCGGCGGGGCGGTAATCGTCGGTGTCGTCTTGCTGCCCGCCGTAACCGTGACGGTTGTGGTCGCCGAGTTGTAGTCAGCCGTATCGGTGGGCGTGAAGGTCACGCCCTCCGCTGTCGAGCCCGAAGGCGGAACGATCGTCCCCGTAGTCCATGTGAACGAGCCGGTAACGGTCGTGCCGCCAGAGGTAGCTGTGCCTCCCGTCAGCGTGGACGCGGACAGAGCCTGGCCGACGGTAATGGCGCTGGCTGTCGGCGGGACGGTAATTGTCGGAGTCGCCTTGCTCACCGCAAGCGTGATTGTAGTGGTCACCGTGTTGTAGAGGATCGTATTGGTGGGCGTGAAGGTTACGCTCTCCGTAGGCGTTCCCGCACCGGGAGCAGTCGTCGACGTGGTCCAGGCGAAACTGCCGCCAACTGAAGCTGTGCCGCCCGAAAGCGTCGACGAGGCCAGCGTCTGACCAAAAGTGATGCCGGTGGCTGTCGGCGGGGCGGTAATTGTCGGTGTCGTCTTGTTGTTCACTACAACCGTGACGGTTGTGGTCAACGTGTAGAAGTCAGTCGTATCGTTGGGCGTGAAGGTTACGCCCTCCACATCCGAACCCGCAGGGGGGGTTGTCCCCGGCGTGGTCCATGTGAAGGTGCCGGCAACGGTAGTGCCGTTATAGGAAACTGTGCCGCCCACCAGCGTGGACGCGTTCAGAGTCTGGCCGACGGAAATCGCACTGGGCGTCGGCGGCGCCGTAATCGTCGGTGTCACCTTGTACACCGTAACCGAGACAGTATTGATCACCGTGTTGTAGTCGGTCGTATCGTTGGGCGTGAAGGTCACGCTCTCCAAATCCGTACCCGCAGTGGGAAGTAACCCACTGTTGGTCCAGTTGAACGTGCCGAGTACAGAAGCCGTGCCGCCCGTCAGCACCGATGAGAGCAGAGTCTGGTCATAATAGATGGCGCTGGCTGTCGGCCACGCCGTCACCGTCGGTGTTCCCTTGCTGTTCACCGTAACCGTGACAGTAGTGGTCACCGTGCTGTAGTCAGCCGTATCAGTGGGCGTGAAGGTCACGCCCTCCGGAGTCGAACCCGTAGGCGGAACGATCGTCCCCGTAGTCCATGTGAACGAGCCGGCAACGGTCGAGGTGCCAGAGGTCGCTATGCCGCCCAACAGCTTCGACGCGGACAGAGCCTGACCGGCGGAAAGGGTGCTGGCTGTCGGCAAGGTCGAGATTGTCGGTGTCGCCTTGCTCACCACAACCGTGACATAACCGCCTACCGTGTTGTAGTCGGCTACATCGGTGGGCGTGAAAGTCACGCTCTCCGAATCCGAACCCGCACCGGGAATTAACCCACCGTTGCTCCAGGTGAAGGTGCCGGCAACGGAAGCCGAGCCTGGAGTGGCGGCCGAGCCGGGAACGACAGCCATGAAGGGCGTCAGCGTCGACGTACTCAGAGTCGCACCGTAGGTGATGCCGCTGGCCGTCGGCCAATCCGTCACCGTCGGCGTCCCCTTGTTGTTCACCGTAACGTTGACAGTTGTGGTCACCGAGTTGTAGTCGGCCGTATTGTCTGGTGTGAAGGTTACGCTCTCCGGATCCGTACCCACGGCGGGAACGATCGTCCCCGTAGTCCAGGTGAATTTGCCGGTAACGGTCGTGGGGCCAGAGGTAACCGTGCCGCCCAACAGCGTCGACGAAGACAGAGGCTGGCCGGAGGAGATGGGGCTGGCTGTCGGCAAGGTCGATATCGTCGGCGTCGCCGGATTCACCGTAAGCAGCACCTGCGCGGTTGGGAGCGGGCTGTAGCTGCCCGGATTAGTAGTCGGCGTGAAGGTCACGCTGTAAGTAGCCGTACTACCCCCGGGGGGAACTGTCCCCGACGTGGTCCAGGCGCACGAGCCGGGAACGGTAGCGCCGTCATAGGTGCCCGTGCAGGTACCCAGAACAGACGAGGCCAGAGTCTGGCCGTAGGTGATGGAGCTGGCTGTTGGCAAGGTCAATATCGTCAGCGTCGTCCCCGCCGTCACCGTCAGCGTGCCGGGCGTGAACGAGAAGACGTAGTTGGATGCCGCCAGCGACCCCAGCGAGCAGGTGATCGGATAGGTCCCCGCTGGGCTCGTTGAGGTTGCCGTCGTCAGGCACGCGGCCGTGCCGGTCACTACCGTGGACGGGTCCGTATTCACAAACCCGGTGATCGTAGCGGTCAGCGGCGTCGGAACAGTTCCCCCGTAGACCATCGTTTGGGGATCCGCGGTTACCGTCAGCGTCGCTGGCGTCACCGTCAGAGTCGCCGAGGCTGAATTCGACGCGTAGGTCGTTCCATCCTCAGGCGTGAAAGTCACCTGCAGGTCATCCATTCCCGTCGGAAGCACCGTTCCCGTCTGAATCACCGTTCCCGCCGGGAAGTAGTAGGTGAACGTGCCTGGAACCGGGGCATGCGTGGTCTGATCCGTCGCCGTGGCATCCAACTGCGCCGCAATCAGCGGCGTCCCATAGGTGATGGACGTAGGGGTGGGCGTCCAGGCGATCACCGAAGCGTTCAGGCCCACCGTCAGCGATACCGTCGTGCTGCTCCCCGTAAACTCGCCGTCGCTGCTCGTATAGGTGGCGCCGATGGCGTACGATCCCTCGCCCAGAGAATCAGCGGCGTCTGCGACTAACGGAAGCACGGCCGTGTACGGCGAGGTGCCCGACAGAGTTACGGCGGCGCCGCTAAGCTCGGTGCCGTTACTGGCGGTGCATGACGCAGTACCGCTAGGACACACATAGAACGACACCGTGCCATCGGGGCCGTTTGCACTGGAAGCCAAAGCCACCGACGGCGCTACCGTCGCCGTGAAAGTTACCGTGCCGCCCACGTTGACGGGGTTTTGCACGATGCCCAGCGCCACCTCCGTGGCGTCTACGTCCACGGTCTGCGCCAACACAGGGCTGGTGGTAACGGTGGAATAGTTCCCATCGCCGCTGTAAACCGCATAGATTCCGTATGTGCCCGGATCGAGCGTCGCAATATCAAAGGGCACGGGAGCGGAGCACGTAGTCGGGTTGAGCGCCACCGCCGCTCCTGACGGGACGCCGGGATTTACATAGAACTGCACCGATCCCGTGGGACAGATTGCCGGCGTCGTCCCGTTCAAAGTCACAGTCAGATTGAAATACAGCATCGTCCCGTAGGTTGAAGTTGCCGTCTGGCCGGTTTGAGGAGCCAGCGTCCACACCACGGACGCCTGGTTGATGGTCTCCGTCCCGGTCGCCGACCCCACATAGTTAAGATCGTTGATGGTGGCCGTCACCGTGTAACTGCCCGGATCGGTCGGCGCGGTCGGGAGCGGCCCATAGGTGGTTCCGTCGATGCCGACGTACGACATCACCACGGTCAGCCCCGGTGGACTCGTCGTTACCGTTACCGGCAACGGCGAGCCCGTGTAGGTCTGCGTCAGATTGCTCAGCATCACCGTCGCTGTCGGCTGCGTAATAGTCCAGGTGCCGGTGACTAAGGTGATCGCGTAGTTGGACGCAGAGTCCCCGCTCCCCACGCTTGCCACTGGCGTTACCGTTCCTGTGCCTGCAGCCGTCTCCGAAGTAGGAGTCTCGGTGCAGGTCACGGTGCCCGTGTATGGGCCCGATACCACGCAGAGAGGAATCGGAATAGCTGCCCCGGTATAAGGAGTGCTGGCGAGGGTGCCCGCAGTCACCGTCACCGGCGCAGGACTGATGGTTAAGGACCCCGTGCCGGTGCTCCCTAAATAATTTCCACCGCCCAGGTAGGTGCCCACGACCGAGTAGGTTCCCGCTGCCGTCGGCGCCGTCGGGCTGCCGTTATAGGTGAAGGTTACGGGGGTCAGCCCCGAGGGGGTGGTTGTGGCGCTGCAGGCCGTCGTCTGCGGCGCGCCGTTATAGGTAACCGTCGAGCAGGTCACCGTCACCGTCGTCGTTGCCGTCCCAATAGTCCACGAGCCGTTGACGTAGGTGATCGCGTAGTTCGAAAGCGTGTCCGGGCTTATCGCAGTCACCACTGGCGTCACCGGTTGGCTCGTGCCCGGGGCCGGTCCCACCGTAGTTGGACTGTCGGCGCAGGTCAGGTTGGTAGTGAATGCGCCCGACAGCGAGCAGGGCGGAATCGTATAGGTTGACCCGGTATAAGCAGCTCCGGCGAGGGTGCCCGCCGTCGCTGTTACCGGCTCGGGACTGATCACGAACGTCGTCGGCAGCGACGTCCCCGAGTAGTCTTGACCGCTGCCGATGCTGCCCACCACCGTGTAGCTGCCCGCGTTCGTCGGCACCGTCGAGATGCCGTTATAGGTGTAGGTTACCGTCAGGAGGGTGGGACTGGTCGTGGCCGTGCAAGTCGTCTGCGGTGCGCCGTTATAGGGAGCCGTCGGGCAGGTCACCACTACCGTCGCGGCCGCAGCAGTTGCCGTTACCGTGACGGCGGCAGATGTTGCACTGTTGTAGTTATTGTCAGCGGCTTTGGTCGCCGTCACCGAGCAGGTGCCCGAACCGGAAGTCATCGTCACCACATTGCCTGAAACCGTACAAGAACCAGTGGCCGCAAAGGTCACCGCGCCCGTTCCGCTGCCGCCCGAGGTGCCTACGGTAAACGTTGTGTTGAGGGCCGCCGATGCAGGAGCACCCGTAACGGTCAGCGGTGCCTGCGTGGCCATGGTGGCAGTGACGGTGGTGGGGCCGAGCGTGGCAGCGTCATAGGTAGTGCCGGTGGTTTTAGCTGCCTGACTTGCCGACACATAGCAAGAACCTGTGCCGCTCGTCATCGTCACGGTTCTAGTAGCAGTATTAATGGTGCAGGCGCCGGTGACGCTGTAGGTGATCATTCCGCTTGAGTTGCTAGTCGCAAGAATGGTGAAAGTGCCGAGGTAGGCTGCCGAAGCCGGAGGCGCAGTGCTCCACCTTAACGTCGGGACTGTACCGCCCACATTTATGATCTGAGCAGGGCTGCCGGTGCCGGCAGCATAGGTTACGCCGCTAATCACAGTCAATGGGGATGATGCGGTAACGGTCAAAGCTCCAGCCGGGGCCGTCGTCGGAACAGAATAACCAGTATAGGTAGCTACGCCGTTGGCACCTGTTACCGCAGTTCCGGTCCCTCCGCTTGCCGTGGATATGTTAAACGTAACCGTTACACCCGCAAGTGGGGCCCCCGTTGCAGTGTCGGTCAGCGTGGCGGTGAGGGTAACCGGCACCGCAGCGGCAACGGGGAAGCTAACGAAATTTGGACTCGGTACGGCGAGCAGTAGCGTGGTCCCGGGGGCGGTGAAGCTCACCGTTGCAGTTTGCGTGATTGTGACTGAATTGGTTGTGTCTGTTGCTGTGTAAATCACCGACTGGACGGTCGCGTCGGTCACCGTAAAGGTGGCTACGCCACTGGAATTGGTCGTAGCGCAGGTCGAGCAGGCCGGATTGATTGTTGAAGCGCCGGCGCCCTGACCCAGCGCTACCGTCGCGCCGCTCACGGGGCTCTTGTTTCCATCCAACAGCGTGACCGTAATTGTCGACGTCGACACGCCGTCCGCCGCGACAGTGATCGGACTGGCGGTCACCGTTGAGTTGGCGGCGTTAGTCGCCTCAACATAAAAGCAAGCGGCGGTGGGGCCAGTGGACTTGAGACCCGGCGAAGACGCCGTAATACAATACTGGGTGGCTTCGGACAAATTAATGGAGCAGCCCGCAAACTGGGCGATGCCGGAGACCGCGGGCGCTGGATTTGCCGTGCAGGTCAGTGCGCCGCCGCCCGGATCGGTGGAGAGGGCCAATGTGATGGACGCCGCACTTGCCGAGACTTTGTTACCGCTCGCATCCAGAACCTCTACAGCCGGCTGCTGCGCCCACGCTACGCCTGGGGCGCCACCGCCCGGGAGCTCCGCCCACGCAAGTTGCGTCGCCGTCCCGTAAATAATCTCGGTTTGAGCTCCGAACATCGCAAGCCCCAGCGCCTGCGCGAGCTCGCAAGCATCCTGGCTGCCGGCATTAATGCTGCACGCCGTAAGCACCGGGTTGCCCGCCGCAGTGTTCTTGTACCAGACGTTGACGGTCTGAGCTGCCCCAACGGAAGTGATGGCAGCACCGGTGCAACTCGAGCTCGAGTAAAACGTGCCCGTGCCTGTGCTGTCTATAAGGTAGAGCGTGTCGAAAGGCGCAGTGCCCGACTGGCTAATTGTTATTTCGCCGCAGACGCCGGTTGCCTGATCGAGAGGAGCGCTTGTGAAGATAATAGAGGCGGTGCTATCGCCGAAAATCGTCTGGGCCTGGTAGCCGGAGCTCAGGCCGACGGCCGTCAGATGGTATCTTGCTCCAATGTCACCTGTGTTGGGCGCGTATCCGTCATAACTGAAATTGCCCAATGAATCGGCGGTGGCGGTGGCGTCAGGGACGTCTTCAGTGGTCTGGTCTACCCAAAGGTGCAGATGAAGGTCGATCGTCTCGAGGGGTTGAAAGCCACTGCCGCTCATGTTCACCGGCGTGCCGGGTGCGTACTCAGCCTTGTCGGTAGAGACCGTCGGGAACCAATAGAGCTCGGCCGCGCTGGCGCCGCTGCCCATGCCACCGGCAGCCAGCAGCGAACCCAGACTGGCCGGAGCTGCGAAACCCCCATCCTGATTGACCAGCGAAGCGGTAGCCGCAACAAAGGCGCCGGCCTTGTTGTTCGCCCAAGGCTCCAGCAAGTCCACCGCAGTTCCGCCTGTGCCGCCCATGGCCAGAATGCTGCCGTTCTTAGGCAACAGCACGGCAAAGTGCCGGCTGCGCGGAGTGCCGCCGCTCACCACTTTGAAAGTGTTGGTCCACTGGCTGAAGATCTCAGCCGTTCCAAGATCGTTTTGCCCATTATTGCCGCCAATTACAGCCACACCGTCATACGTGCCGGTAGCCGTGGCGTTCACGCGGGGATAGGTCATGGCAGGACCGGCCGATATGGTTCCGGTCATCGTATCCGTGCTATAAGCAAAGATTTCAGTAGAGGCCAGCGCCGCGCCGTTAATGTCGCTGCCGCCCACGATTAGAACGCGGCCATCCTGTGTGGCAGCCGCGGCGGCGTTGGTGCGCGCCGTCAGCAGCGTGCCGATGGACGTGAACGTCTCATCGGAATGGTTGAAGAGAACGAGAGAACTCACCACTTTTGTGGTGCTGGTGCCGCCGGCAATCAGGACGTTGCCGTCAGGCAACAGGACCATGGCCTGGCCTTCAAGGCCGGCACCAATGGGCGACGACAGAAGCGTCCATTTGCCGCTGGTGATACTGTAAATTTCCGCCGAATCGCTGTAGCTTCCGCCGGTGGTCAGGCCGCCGGTCACCAGGACGTCGCCACTTTCGAGAACAACGGCAGCATGATTTGCCCTGGGCACATTCATTGCCGGCAATGCCGTGAAGACCCCGGTCGCGGGATTGAACGCTTCGACCGCAGCCTGGGGAACTCCACTGCCGTCTGTACCGCCGGTAATCAGAATCCGTTTGTCGGTCAGTTGAACCGCGGCCGCGCCAGTGCGGGCTTGGGTCATTTGCCCCGCCGGGGCCCACGTGTTCGTTAACGGAGCTTGGCTCTCCGCTTGAGGAACGAACAAACCATAGGCAAACAGACTGAAAACCACCGCAAATCTTGCTGCACGTGTCATGGTCATTCTCTACTCCCTACGCACAATTGCCCTTGATCTCGACGAGTTAGGGGCTGAACAATCCTCGATGAGCTCGGTAAACTACGGGGGAGAAGTAACCTGAGCCGCAACGATCTGAATACGTTGACAAAGATCTAGGGTGATGTCAATGGACGCTTCCGTTTTGAGTGGTCATTTTCGGGGAACTCGGCGGCGAAAAAGTCCGTACATTGCCGCCGTACGCAATTGCAAAGTTGCCGGAAAGGGTGTCGACAAATGCCGGCGTTGCTGCCGCCAGAGCGGCCAGCAAGAAACCCGACAGGATGGCCCAAGGTACCGGTGACATGTCAGTCTCCCTTTCGGCTGGCTCCATAAAGCGGTATCAAAAAAATGGTATGACTTAGCTCCGTGTTAGCAGGTTAAGGGCCATTCTATATCTGCTGACAATGCGAGACTTGTTTCGATGCCTTTTGGGGAGTGTGCAATTAATTGCACACTGGGTGGGCAAGTCGTTCATATTGGGATTTCCCTTGCGATCAGCGATCCGGGATGGTCCCTTTCTAAGCAAGACCAGGACCGGCGACGCTGTCCTTCGATTGCCTACAGCGGTTCCACAGTTGCTGTATCCCGAAGCGATGAGACTAAGTGGCTTTTTATCAAGAAAAAGTCACCTCGGATAGCGCCAGAAGAGGCTCCAAGTACTGTGGAACCGCTCTAAAATGCTCATCGTCCTTTGCCAAAAGCAAGGTGTCAGGCCAACCGCCGTTTTGTGACTCGACCGGAAGCTATAGACGACTCGTTGGTGGAGCATGTGGCGGAATCCGGAAGGGCCGAGGCAATATCGAGGGCGAGCTTCCGGGTGCCTTGATCACCGGGGAGTCGATGCGGCTGAACCTGAGCCCTCAGAAAGACGAAATGGTTTGCCGGCCTTTCCATTTTGACTGTTGGCGGCACGCAACGCGACCAGGCGTTTGAGCAGCATCGGAACCTGGTCCTTGTCGTCGGTTTTGCGAAGCAGGAGGACGAGATGGTAAATCGCCTGTTGATCGTTCGGGTCAAGAGCCAGCGCGGCGCGGCTGTGGCGAATCGCCTGTTCAGACTGCCCGCCCTCCATGCACACCGTGCTGAGCAGGTCCTGCGCCGCAACCAGATGCGGGTCGAGTTCAACCGCACGGTTGGCGGCGCGCAACTCTTCGTTATACTCGGCGCTTCCCACCTGCTTGGTATCCTCGAGCAACGCCTCCGCCAGGAGATAATGCGCATACGCTTCGTTGGGATGTGCTTTGACTGCCTCGCGAAACTTCGCCAGCGCCTCCGCCGGATTGTGCTGCTGCGATCGCACAAGCCCTTCGGCCTCACCAATAAACTCGAGCTTCGGATCGATGCGGTTTGCCGTTTCGAAGTCGTCGGCAGCACGGGAAAATTCACCAAGTTGCGTCAGCAGGATTCCACGGACGAGATAGAGATTCGGTTCGTTGGGCAACTGCGTCAGCCCGAAGTCGACCATGTCGATCCCGACTTGCGGGGAAGCATGATCAAATGACAGGGCGGCAAATCGAAGATAGACGCCCAGGTTTTTCGGATCCGAAAGCAACGCCTTATGCAAAAGTTCGACGGCGCGCGGTGTTTCGTTCTTCGACTCGAGAATATCGGCTGCGAGCTCCAGAACATCTCCATCGACGGGGGGCGTCTCGGTCAGGGGCTGGAGGGTATTCAGCGCATCGTCTGCATCATGCGCGTTCCATTGCGCGAGAGCCAGGTTATAACGGGCCTCCGACTTTTGAGGATCGAGAGCCAGCACTTGCGAGAAAACGGCGATGGCTTCGTCTCCTCGCCCAGCCGCATCCAGACAGGTTCCATATTCGGTAAGGGCCGCGGGCTGCCCTCCAATGGCCACTGCCGCTTTCTGAAAATGGACGATCGCCGCGGCGCAGTCTTTCTTTCGATATTCAAGAACGCCCAGGACGGCGTGCGATGTCGGATCGTTAGGACGCTGGGCCAAAATCTGTTGAAAGAGTGAGGTGGGGTCTTCACTGCCCAATTGAAATTCGGTTTGTGCCGCACCCTCCAGGGCGGGCAGGTAGGCTGGAGACAGCTTCAATGCATGTTTGAAAGCGGTCAGGGCCAGCGGCGGGTTACCCGTTCCCGCCTCAGCCATTCCACGCAATGTCCAAATCCGGTAATCGCCCGGCTGTCTTGCCAATGCGGCCTGGCTCAGACTCAGAGCCCGCGGAAAATCGTGACCTCGCAATGCAGTGACAATTGCGCTTACAGGATCTTGTCCAGGCTGATTCTGAGCGAAATCGCGTCCGGCGCATGCAAGCAGCAGGCACAGAATCACGATCAATCCCGGCCTGGCTAAAGATACGCATTCAAGGCGCGAGCAACTCTGTGAGTTGGGGTAAAACGTTGTCAAAGAAAATCCCCTGCAGTTGTTCTCGACCAGCCTGTGGAATGCGCAGTTCAATTGTATGACGGACGTCCGGACTAATTCCCGACAGGTCAGCATAAAAGCCCACAAAGCAGGCCGGATCAGTCCGCACAGAGCTATACGCGGGCGTTAGCTGAAGCGGCTTGCCGTCAACGCTGGCAGTCGCCGCCATAGTGTCCTGGGGTTCGGCCGACTGCACAAAGAGTAAAAGCCGCTCCGGAGCCAGCCAGGTTGATTGGTAGTCCTCCTGGGTCCAGGGTATCGGCCACTGCAGCTTGCGCGCTGCCAACTGATCCATGACGCGCTGGGGTACCAGGAAAGTTCCTTCGAGTGAACCGTCCGCGTCTTTCACAACAGAGATTTCCTGCGCCTGGGCAAACGGCGCGCCGGCGAACCGTACCTGCCCTTCAACATAGTTGCCCGTTTGGGTGAACTTCAGCAGATGGCCGTTCACCTTTAAAGAAGACACCCTGAGACGGCCTGGAAGCGAGACGCCAATCTCCTCCGTCGTCCCGGGCTCCCCGGCAACGTGCAGGATGGATAACGCTGTTCCATTCAACTCGACTTCAGATCCGGGAACGGAACGAAGGGAAGCGGCATTAAAAAGAACCGGCTTATCTGACTCGCCGTCCGGAATGAGTTCAAATACCGTTGCACTGATCCCCTCGAGTTGCAGATTGACCGCATCTCCGCGCTGCCACGCTCCAGCGTGCGGCTTGCCAAGCATGAGGCCCGCCTTCGGGTAGAGCTCCTTTAGCTGGAACTTTTGTCCTTCGGCCAATCCTATGGAATCATCCAGGCTGAATTCTGCCGGTAGCTGCTTGTAGTTCGGATTAAACAGAAAGATATATCCTCGGTCTCCGAGAATTGACGCCGTTCCATCGACGCGGCCGAGCGCCGGCTGGCCGAGAATTGTGCGCGTATGGCGCAGATACTCCTTGTTCTTAACCGTCCAGTCAAGCCAGTTACGAATCCAGGCTTTGTCTTGCAGAGAGAAATGGCGGGCTTCCTCGAGGTCGCGTGCCGGAATCATATCCACGACGTTGTTCCATCCACCCGTGGCAATCGAGGAGATGAAGGAATACTTAAAGCCCAGATAGTCCCAGTCGCGCGGGCGATAGCGGGTCAACATCATCTCCGCTCCCGGGTGAGGGTCGTCCGTTGCGCCGACGTTGCGCGAACGTTCCGTCTGGTGAGTTGCATAGCCGGGAATGAGCTCTTCCGGAGAAAACTGATAATTCCGGTACCAGTAATTGACAAATCGCGTGCGATCTGCCGAGACACGATCGAAGTGCAGATCGGGATAAGGCTTGAAGCTCTCCGGCTGTTCGTCGTTCCCCGTGGGATGCGGATAGCTGCCCGCTAGCCAGCTCCAGGGACCGTAAAGTTGATACGACTGGCGGCCGTCAATCACTATCCATGGATCCTGTTTGCGGAGAGTTTCCATCACCCTCCGCCATCCAAACCACTGCGCATAGCTGCTGCTGCCGGGCAGGTTGAGCCACGTATAGTCGAACGAATACCCCGAGATCCCGGTACGCTTTGCAAACACAATCAGGTCATGGATCAGATAATCCTGAAACTCGCGTGAGGCCAGCGTCGCAAAACTGTACCGCGGGTCGGTGAATAACGCGCGCGATCCCTTCACAAGCCACGCGGAATTCTTCGCAAAAGGTATCGACGGATAGACATAGGCCAGCAGACCCACATGTTTTTGTCTTGCATAGGCGAGCATCTCTGAAACATCGCCCGGAACCTGGTCGCGATCCGGATCCCATTCGCCCTTCCGTATCTTTTCGCCGAGCCCAAGCCACAACACGTACTCCCACTTCCATGTGTCTGCGCTCTGCTCGCGCTCAGCCAGTTTTGAGTTTTCCGGCGCGTAGAGCAGCGTGCGAACGCCCAGGCCTGAAGCCTCATCGATAATCCGCTTATACTCCGTCCTTCCTTCCGGAGTGCCCACGTCGATCTGATAGTCGTTGAGCGTCCACCCCACTTCGACGCTGATCGGTGAAGGCGCCGGGGCGATGAGAAATGACCGCACACACGCAGAGTAGGCGTCAACCTCAGCCTGGTCGGCGCCATCGTCCGCCAATTGGCTGGGAGGAACGTGCCACTCCCGCACCATCTCGCGCGGCAACCGCCGGCCCGTCAGCCGGTAGGCGCTGAGTGAGGCTATATCGCTCTGGAATGTGCCCCACGACTGCTTCCAGTCAAGATCGGGCGCGTAACCCACCGAGACCGACTGCCCTTCGCGCTCGACTTCAAGAAATGGATTTTGCACGATCAGCATGGCGCCGGCATTGGCATCGAAGCGGAGAAATTCGCCGAAGTCCTTGCCCGGAAGGCGTTCATGGCTCTCACGAATGTCCGCGCCAAGTTGCGGAATGTAAGTCGATGGAACAAAGTCCGAGCGCACGGGATTGGTCACTGTCAGCACCCAGGGAACGACGCGTTGAACCGTGAAACTGTCGTGCGGAGAGCGCAGAACCACGATCTGCTTGCCGACAAAGCTCGCTTCCGGACGCAGCCGGTAAGTGACTTGAATCCGATAGCCCGCTGTCTCGTATTCATAAGCAAGATCGCCGGCCGCGGTCGTCTTGACTTCCGCCGTCAGGCCCCCGCTGCGAATCGTCGCGCCGCCAATCTCCAGCAGCCACGCATCCTCGGCCAGGTCGATCCGGACTCCCGATTGGACGTCTTCTACCGATCTGAGCCCCGAGGCGCCGAACTGCGCCCGCACATGAACGTTTTTCAGCTCAAGATTCTGCGCAAATGCGTGAATCTCAACCAGAGCAAGGGCAAAAATGAAGACGGGTAAGATGCGAAGACGTGCTTGCATACAATCCTTGGGTTACTGTTTCATCTGGATTTTCTGGACTGAAATTGAGGGGACAGCACTAGAGCCTGTTATGAGCTGCAGGGTGGCCGCCCGATAGCTCATAACAGGCTCTAAGGCTCGCTCTGCAATTGCCCCTCACCACAACCACGGTGTTTTAGCAGGTAAGTCGATATAGTCTTGTCTGCCGCAAAACGGCCGGATTCGTGATTTCCGGCCTGCCAGGTCATCTGGATAGTTGAACCGGCACATGGGCCTCAGACAGACTGCTCGAAGAGGTGCAGTCTGTCTGAGGTCCACGTGCCGATGTCCGCACTGCCTGGCGATTCCTTTCAATCGCTAGAAGGTAATTTTGCCTGCAATCTGCAGGTAGCGTGGGAACGAGGTGCCGCTTGTGGTGCCGAATCCAGCACTCGTATCGTTGTAGTTGTTGTCCACTCCGTTCAGGTTGACCCGGTTGAACAAATTGAATACGTCGAGCCGCAGCTCAAGGTTGAAACGCTCGGCCAACAAGGTGGTTTTCTTCACGGTGAAGTCTGTGTCCGCATAGCCTGGATTACGGAATTTGTCGATCAGCTCATTGCCCTCCGTACCGGACGCGCTAAATGACGGCTGCGCAAATTCCGCGTGGGTGATGATGCCCGAGTCGACCACGCCGGTGTATTCATACGCTTTCCGGTTGGTCTTCTGCGTGTAGCTCACCGCGTTCGGAATATTGTTGTTGTCGCCATCTGCCGAGTAGTTGCCGCTGCTCGGGGCAAAGGCGAAGTTTCCTGCAGTCAGCTCGCTCTGGTAGTTCGCCGCTGTCACCGTCGCCCCGGTCGTGTCAATCAGGCTCAACGGGTTATAGGAGTAGACAGTAAACGGATTGCCCGACTGCAGGATTGTGGTCTCCGACAGATTGAAGCCATTCGTCACCCTCTTCACAAAGCCGTTGCCGGCGTTCCAGCCTGGAATGTCGTAGCTGATGCCAAGCGAGAGCCGGTTCGGCGCATCCCACGGCGAGGGACTGTAAAACTGCTTGAAGTTATACGAATTCCCGCCGCCGCCAACATAACCTTCGGGATAGTTGTTCCAGTCATCCTTGGCTGAGGAGCGCGTGTAGGAGGCGGTCAGGAAGCCATGTGCTCCGATCTTCCCCTTAATCGCCGCGATGAACGCAGAGTAATTCGAGTAGGCTGCGTTGTAGGCATAGTTGATGCCGCCGAAGCTGGTATTCCGGCGCGTTTGTATTCCATCTCCCGTCCACACTCCCGACCCATCATATGCCGGATGCTGGATCAGATCTCCGGGATATATGTTCACATCCACGCCATAAGTCGTGTTTCCCGTGTTCCCGCCTGCCGCCACCAGGTTGTAGCCATGCGATCCCTCGTAACCTACGCTGGCCACAATGTCCGGGCTCAGTTGGTGTTCGAGGCCAGCCGACCAGTCCAGATCGACCGGAGAGGTCATGTCAGGCGCTGTGCCTCCCACGCCGTTCTGCGCGCCTTCGATGCCGCCCTTGGCGTCCAGCGGCGTCCCGACGAACAGAGGCGCCGGGAATCCAAACGGCACCGAGTTTTGCGTTCCGTATCCGAAGATCGGCGCCGCGGTTGAGCCATTGTTGTAGAAGGTGGGCACAATATATCCCGGCGGGTTACCCTTCAATCCGTTCTCCGCGTTGCCCAGCGTAAATTCGTTGTGGAACATTCCAAATCCGCCGCGAACTACCCACTTTCCATTGCCAAATGGATCGTAAGCAACGCCGCCGCGCGGGCTGAACACCCAGTTCATATCTTTGTTGAAGACGTGCGACTGCTCCGTCATCACGCCATTGGCTACCTGGGTTCCAAAATCGGATCCGGAGGCCAGATGGAAGTTGGCCAGCACTGTTCCTGCCAGGGCCACATACGGATTGCCGAAGTTGTCGTAACGGATGCCGTAGTTGACCGTCAGCCTGCGGCTCACCCTCCAACTGTCTTCTACGAACAGGCCGAGGGTCGTTTCCTTGTAGCCGTAGTTGCCCGGATCGTATGCGCCCGTCACAGGGTCATACGAGATTCCCGATTCGCTGTATGGATTGTTCGCGATCAAATCGATCATGTTGTTGAATTGGAAGTTGGGCTGGTCATACGCGCCCGCAAACAGGGCAATATCGTTGCTGCGCCACGCCTCAAAACCGGCTTTGAAGCTGTGCGAGCCGACGATATGCGTTAGCACGTCGCGCCAGTGATAACTGTGCTGGATGTAATCGCCGTCGGCAAAGCCGTCTCCCCACCCGTTGCCAAGGTTGGTCACGTTGACAATGGGAACGGTGTAAAGGCCGGTAGCGGGCGCGATGCCCTCAATCCGGTTGTAGCCGAACAGCGCCTCGTTCAATGTGTTGGACGTAAACGTGTGCGTCTCGTTCGCCTGCAGCGAGAAAGTGAAGAACTTGTCGGTCTCTGCAAACGCCGGACGCAGGTTCGGACCGCCATTATTGATGGTGTCGCGGAAGAACTGACCGTACACGCGATCTTTCTTGAAGTACTTGTCCAGGCGGATGTTGTACTGCTCCGCGTTGTAGTAGCTCGAGCTGTTGAAGTTGCCGGTATCGAATACCGCCGTCGAGCAGGGTATGGAGATGCCGTCGTAGGCAGTTACATTCCCCGTGCCGGCTGCGCACGCCGCTTGATCGGCTGGCGAAGAGAGCGTATTGCCCCACAACGAGCCGGCTGTCGCGGCAACCTTGGTGTTCACAACGTTGGCTACAGGGTACTTCTGCATCAGTTCGACTTCCGGGCTGGTTGGGGCCGTAGCCACCGCAAACGTCACAAATGCCGGGTCTTCGAATCCCTGCAGGCTTGTGCCGTTCGACGCCAGCGACAGGTATGGCTCGTATCCCACGAAGAAGAAGAACTCCTTGTGGGGAATGACCGGGCCGCCCAAGGCAAACGACATGTTGTTCACGTGATAGGGATTCACTTTTGTCGGCTGCGGCACACCGAACTCGCCGCGCGCCGCCAGATTCTCATACTGGTAATATTCGCTTGCCAGGCCGTGGAATTCATTGGTGCCCGACTTGGTCGTCATGACGGTCTGAATTGAAGCCGCCCGTCCGAAATCCACCGAATACGTATTTGTCTGAACGCTCACCTCCTGCGTTACATCCGCGTTGGGTGTCAGGTTCAGCACGCCTGGGCGTATCGTGCTGGTCACATCCATTCCATCCACGATGTACTGATTGCCGGTGGCGCCCTGGCCATTCGCGCTCGCGCTGACCCAGTTTTCCGGAGCAAAGTTCGTCGAAGTGCTCGAACCGGGGGAGTTCTGCCCGCCAGTGCCGGTCACGCCCGGAGCCAGAATGATGACGTTGGTCGGATTGCGCCCCGCCAGGGGAAGGTCCGTCAGCGCGGCGGTGTCCAGAGTCTGCTCGAAACGGCTGTCCGAGGTGTCGATCAGCGGCTCTTCCGTCGTGACCATGACAGTCGACGAAGCTTTTTCGACCGTGAGGTTTAGCGGGACGTCGCGCGTCTGATCCGTGGTCAGGTTGAAGGATACGGAAGCCGGCGCAAATCCCTGCACCGTGGTCGACACCGTGTAGTCTCCCGGTGCGACGCTGTCAAAACGATATACACCGCTTGCATTGCTGGCCGCTCGCTGCTGCACCCCTGTCCCGCTGTTGGTCAGGGTGATCGCCGCTCCCGGAACGACAGCTCCCTTGGGATCGATCACGGTGCCCTGAACGTCACTGTTGAATTGTGCGTAGGAGCTGGCCGTTGCAAAGAGCAACACCAGAGGAAGCAGGTAAGAGAATCGTCTCATCCTTGGCTGCATATTGGCCTCTTTCAAGGTTGGTTGATGGCAAACGCTATGGTGAACCGCAGGTAAATCCTCTAGTTGCGAACGCATAGTGGATTCCGCCGATTTCATGTTGCAGCAAGGCTACTCAGCGGGGATGAGCCGCGCATGAGAAAGAGTAACCAGACGTGCATAGTCCATTTGGACTAGAAGCCCTCCCCTCCCTTGCTGCGGGCATCAGAGGCGGCGTAAACTCCTTTCTGCTCATCGAATGAATACTACGCGCCAATACGGGCGCTCCAGGCGCAGTGCCGGGTCTAAGCTGGGGCTGGTATGTGTGGCCTGCGTCCTCGCGCTTCTGCCGGCAGCCTGCCATACAAAGCGCCAGGTCAAAATAGCTGTCATTCCGCGTACCGAGGGCGTTGCGCTTTGGGATGCTGGACACTCCGGAGCGGAACTTGCCGCTTCCCGGACAGGAATCTTCGTCCACTGGACCGCTCCCATGCGCGAAGACGATGTCGAGTCACAGATTGAGCTGGTTGAAAGCGTGGTGAGCAGCGGGTACCAAGGGCTGGTGCTCGCACCTGACCAGGCTTTATCCCTGATCACCCCTGTGCGGCGTGTCCTGGCGCGTGGTATTCCCACGGTCATCATAGGGTCACCGATGCCCATTCCCGCGGGAGGCGATCTCTTCTACGTCCTCAACGACGACGTTGAAGGCGGCAGAATGGCCGCGCGGCGAGTTGCTGGGTTGCTCAATGGCCATGGAACCGTCGCCATGCTCGGCATCAATCCGGATGTCACCGGGATCATGATCCGCGCCCGCTCCTTCGAAGAGTACCTCGCACAGCACGACCCCGGCATTCAGATCGTCGATCGGCGGTTGGGAACCTTCGACAGTTCCCATGAACAGCAGGTCGCTCAAGACACCCTCAGAAGCAACCCTGATCTCGACCTTGTGGTTGCCTTCATGTGGAGTTCCGTGGAAGGAACTGAGCAGGTCCTTGACACAACTCATCCCAATCGCAGCATCAAAATAGTCGGATTCGATTCCTCCGGAATTCCTATCCTTGGCCAAAATGCGGGAGTCGATTCGATAATCCAGACCGATACCCGCTCCATCTGCCAGCATGCGGTCGAGTTGATTCATGCCAAACTCCAGGGACAATCTCCGCCGGGTACTCTCTACGTCCAACCCAAGCTGATTACTCACGAGAACGTCAACACCCCTGAGATCCAGACCCTGTTATCCAGCGACTTCAAGCTTGGCCAGTGGCAATGGAGCACCATTCAATGAAGTTTCCCCGCTTACGGCCGGGAAAGGCAGCGGTTGGCTTGCTCGGGAGTCTTCTGCTCGTTTTGGGCTATTTTGCGCTGCGTGCCTATCTTCAAAGCCCGGACCGGGGGCTTCCGTATAGAGATTCATTCGCAAAGGGACAATCCGACGAATGGAGAGCATTGGGCGGCGCCTGGGAACTGGTTGACGGCGCGATGCGCAATAACTCCGATGAACGCGGCGACAAGCTCCTTACCGGATCGCCCTTCTGGCACAACTATTCGATTGATGCCGATGTCACCGTTTTGGGCAACGGAGATGCGGGAATCATGATCCGTTCGAACAATGAAGAAAAAGGCGTAAACTCTTACAGCGGCTACTACGCCGGAGTGCGCGTCCGCGACGGAGTACTGGTCCTCGGACGGGGAGAACACGGCTGGCTCGAAGCTGCCAACGAGCGGCCTGTTCCCGGCGGCATTCATCCTTTTCAGTGGTACCACCTCAAGCTGCTTGCCTACGATTGCAACATCTTTGTTGCGTTGACCTCTCCAACACGCTCGGCTCCATTTTCCTTCGGCATCAACGATCACAACTGCATCCAATCTGGCCGGATCGGTCTTCGCTCTTACGCGGCCGGCGGCATCTGGCGCAATGTCGTGGTTCGGCCCGCGACGCTCCAGGACCTTGATGCTTTGCTGAACGCTTCCGCAGTCCCGCAGCAATCTGACACCGCCAATGTTGCCGCGCCCAGCCTGGATTTAACCGAACAGCGATACGGACTGGATCAGCAAAGTGCGCTGGCCGACTCGAGCGATAATATACAGAACATTGCCAGCTTGCGCCTGGCTTCTCTGGGCAAGCCCTTGACCGCGACCACCCGCGGCGTTGTCATTCTTACCTCGCCCCGGCTGTACATCGAAGACCCCACCGGGGGAGCCTATATTCCCCAACCCGCAGGCCCACTGCTCAAAGTCGGCGATGAAGTCGAAGTCACGGGCGAGCTTCAGTCGGGCGACTTTAGTTTGACAATCAACCATGCGGCCGTCCACCTGCTATGGGCTCGCTCTCCCATCTCTCCCGTCTCAGTCACCGCATCGCAGGCCTCCACCGGCAAATACGATGCCTCTCGTGTCGAGGTGCAAGGGCGCCTGGTCGGCAAGAGCCGCGGCCCCGATAACACCATTCTCCTCGATCTCGACGACGGTCCCCAGGCGTTCCGCGCCATCTTGAATCCTGGCCGAAGCGACTATCTCTTCACCCGGCTCAATCTCGGCAGCGTCCTCCGTCTGCGCGGCATCTGCGTAGGGGACCCTGCCTTCACCCACAACCTCATCCCCTTCGTACTTCTCCTCAGCTCCACCGAAGATCTCGATGTGATCGCAGGCCCTCCCTGGTGGAGCACCGGACACCTCATTGCCCTCGCCGTCGGTCTTCTGCTGCTCACCCTGGTGGCCGTCATCGTCTACAACCGCATCGAACACTGGCGCCTTCGCACTGTTCTCGAAGAACGCGGCCGCCTGGCTCATGAAATGCACGATACCCTTGCGCAATGCTTCGCCGGAATCGGCTTTCAGCTTCAGGCGATTCGCAACGGCCTGCCCGAGGAGACAGGCACTTTGCACCAGCAGCTTGAGCTGGCCAGCAACCTTGTCCGTCACAGCCACGAAGAAGCGCGGCGAAGCATCGCCACTCTCCGCTCCGAGGACCTCGATTCGCAGGATATCCTCTCCGCGCTTGAAGGCGTTGCCCACCGCATGGTCGACGGCGGTTCGGTTCAAATTATCATCGAGCGCGAAGGGGACCAGAGGTCGATTCCCTTGAGAATCGCCGATACAATCTTCCGCATTGGTCAGGAAGCGGTCGCCAACGCCGTCCGCCATGCGCAGCCCACCCTCCTCACCTTGCGGCTCACCTACAGCGACGATTGTGTCCGTCTCGAGGTTCTCGATGATGGCGCGGGTTTCGAGCCCGGAACCGGTCACCAGGGCTTTGGTATCCGAGGCATGCGCAGGCGCGCGCAGAGCATCTCCGCCGTCTTTTCACTTCAAAGCCGGCCGGGCCACGGTACGCGCATTGAGATTGTGGCTCCATTGCCGCCTCGCGTTACTTTGGTCTCCTGGCCCAAACATCTATTGCGATACATAAGGGAGTACTGGATCGATGGCGGCCCCAAGCGAAAATCCAATTCGAATTTTTATCGTTGATGATCACCCGGTTGTCCTCGCCGGCCTCACCAGCATGCTTGGCACCCAGCCCGGCATTGAGGTGGTGGGCTCCACGTCCAGCGGCGAAGAAGCTCTCGAGGTCATTCAGCAACGTCATGCCGATCTGTTGTTGCTCGATCTGCGCATGCCCGGAATGAGCGGCATCGAAACCCTTCTGGCCCTCAAACGCGCCAAAGTCAACGTCCGCTCCATCATCCTCACCAGCTACGAGACCGACGAGGACATCTACCGCGCTGTCCAGGCCGGCGCACAGGGATACCTCCTCAAAGGTTCACCGCAATCGGAAATGCTTGAGGCTATCCGCGCCGTCCACGCAGGCAAGCGCTACTTCCCCCGCCACATCGCCGCCCGCCTGGCTGAGCGCTTGATGCGCACCAATCTCACAGCGCGCGAACTCGAGGTCCTCAAGGTGCTGGCCCGTGGCCTCACCAACAAAGAGATTGGCAGAGTGCTCAACATCAGCGGCAACACGGTTCGCAATCACGTCAACAGCATCATCGAGAAGCTGGAGGTCTCAGACCGCACCGAGGCCGCCATCACCGCGATCGACCGTGGCCTCATCGAAGTGCGCAATTGACCGCCATCCCCGCTACCGAGTAGACCATCTGTACCATGCGCTTCAGACAGGGATAAAGTACGATGGGCGCAAAGTTTATTCAGGAGCCTCAATTGCCGCCCTCTCTGGAAGCCTTCTTCTCGCGCCGCCGTTTTCTTGGTCTGCTCGGTTTCGCCTCCGCCTTGCCGGCAACCCGTATGCTCTTTTCTTCCGTCGCGCCGGTCAGCGCGGACTCTGAAAAGCTCGATTCGATTTCCCCTGTGATCGGCAACCGCGCTCCGCTGGCGCCCAGTGCCTTTTACATGTTGCCGCTGGGCTCCATTCGCCCCGCCGGCTGGCTCAAAAACCAGCTCCGCATCCAGGCCGATGGCTTGGGCGGACACCTCGATGAATTCTGGGCAGATGTTGGACCCAACAGCGGTTGGCTCGGCGGCACCGGTGAATCGTGGGAGCGTGGCCCTTACTTTCTCGATGGCCTCGTTCCGCTTGCGTGGCTGCTTGACGACACCGCTCTCAAGGCCAAGGCGCAGCGCTATGTCGACTGGACGCTCAATCATCAGGCGCCCAGCGGAATGATCGGTCCGGCTTCCAACGACGATTGGTGGCCGCGCATCGTCATGCTCAAGGCCCTCACCCAATACCAGGAGTTCACTGCCGATCCGCGGGTCATTCCGGTCATGGATAAGTACTTCCGCTTCCAGTTTGCCGAGTTACCCAAACGGCCGCTGCACGACTGGAGTAAATTCCGCTGGCAGGATGAGTTGCTCAGCGTCATCTGGCTTTACAACCGCACCGGTTCGCCCTACCTGCTCGATCTTGCCCGCCTCCTCCATGCGCAGGGCTACGACTGGATGGCCGAGTTCGCGAACTTTAAATACACGCGGCGCGTCACCAGCGAAGAATTGAAGCTGGAAGAAGGCGAGGGTCTCAGCGACTTTGCGCTGGCCACGCATGGCGTCAACAACGGACAAGCCGTGAAGACCGGCCCCGTATGGTCGCTGGTCTCCTTGTCGCCCGATGATATTCACGCCGCGCACACCATGATTGCCAAACTCGATCAGTATCACGGCTTGCCCAACGGCATGTTCGCCTGCGACGAACATCTGTCCGGACTCGATCCTTCTCAGGGTTCGGAGCTGTGCACGGTTGTCGAATACATGTTCTCGCTTGAACATGCGTTTGCCGTCTCCGGCGACACGTCGCTTGCCGATCGACTCGAGCGTCTTGCCTTCAACGCCCTTCCCGGAACCTTCACTGACGATATGTGGGCTCATCAGTACGTTCAGGAGCCCAACCAGGTGGAGTGCAGCGTCCATCACAAACCTTGGGTGAGCGACGGACCCGAAGCGAATCTTTTTGGTTTGGAACCTAACTTCGGATGCTGCACAGCCAACTTCCACCAGGGTTGGCCAAAATTCGTGAACAGCCTGTTCATGGCTCACCGCGACGGCCTCGCTGTAGCCGCATACGCGCCTTGCGAGGTACGCACCACGCTGCGCGGAACCGGCATCCACATCAGCGAAGAGACAGACTATCCCTTCCATGGAACCGTCCGGCTCACCGTCAATCCAGCCGCGCCGCTCGCCTTTCCCCTCAAGCTCCGCATTCCCGCATGGGCCGCGGGCACAACCATCTTCGTAAATGGCCGGCCAGAGCCCGCTCCCGAGGCTGGCTCCTTTGCCGGCATCGACCGCACCTGGAAATCCGGCGACCGCGTCGAGATTCGTTTCCCAATGACCCCGCGCACATCCCACTGGTTCCATGACTCCGTCGCCGTCGAACGCGGCCCGCTGATCTTCTCTTATGGAATCGGTGAGAGCTGGGTGAAATTGCGCGATCGCGGTATGACGGCCGACTGGCAGGTGTTTCCCACCAATCAATGGAACTACGCGCTCAGCATCGACTCCGGCTCACCCTCCAAAAGCATTGAAGTGGAAGAGAAAGAGGTTGGCGATCAACCGTTTTCCGCGGCTCACGCCCCGGTGAACCTGAAGGTCAAGGCTCGCAAGATTCCTGAATGGCGCGCCGAAGATGGAGCAACCAACCCCTTGCCGCAGAGCCCGGTCGTCAGCGATCGGCCCGAGGAAACCATAACCCTCATTCCCTATGCAGCCGCAAAGCTGCGCATTACGGCGTTTCCTGTGTCCCGGAGCAAGGGTTGAGGCATCGCTCCCGAATCACGCCACCGAAAGGCCAGAGCATTTCTGCATTTAGTGTAGACAAGTTTTGAAAGGGCACGGCTTTTGCCGTGCCGCAAAACGCCATAAAATCAACGGGCTTTAGCCCCTGAGGGAATGCCCATCGGTCTACACCATTTCCGAATCTGCGCTAACGACGGGCAAGAACCATCATCAACCCGAAGATGAGAATCGGCACCAGCACCAGGCCCGCATAGAGAAGCAACTTGCGGCCGGCGGGAAAGTAGCGCTGCCGCAGGCTTGGCCGGTGCGCGCCGTCTTCCACGCCCACCTGGTCCTGATGCTCCAGCTCCCATTGCATCTCGATGGCTGTCGCATAGCGATGCCGCGGGTCCCGCTCCATTGCGCGATGCAAAATCTCCTCCAACTGCGGAGAAATCTCCCGGTTTAGGTTTCGCGCGGGTTTAGGATCCATCAGTAATCGCTCGTTCATCACCGCCAGTGGGTTAGGCCCGCTATAGGGTGGGTTTCCGGTCAGCATCTCGTAAAGCATGGCGCCCAGCGCATAGATGTCGCTGCGCTGGTCGCCGCGCTGGCCTTTCACCTGCTCCGGTGAAATGTAGTCCGGCGTGCCCAGCATCGGCGACGGGCCCGCAAACGTCAGCCGCCGCGCATCTTCCTTCATGGCGATGCCAAAGTCGATCAGCTTGATGCGATCCTCGCCGTCCACCATCACGTTCTCAGGCTTCAGGTCGCGATGAACCACGCCGTGCTTGTGCATGTAATCGAGCGCGTCGCAGATGCCCAGTGTAATCTTCACGGCACGATTGATCGGAAGTCCACGGTGACCGTGCCCGCCGTTCCGGTCCTGCTCATTCAAAATCGCCCGCAGAAGCCGTCCGTCAACCCACTCGATCACCATGTAAAGCCGGCTGCGGCTTTCGCCATCGTAGGTCTTCACCACGCCGGGATGGTCCAGTTCCTGCCCAATCTCCTGCTCGCGCTTGAATCGCTCCAGAAGAACCGGATCTTTCTCCATCTCCGCATGAGGAATCTTGATGGCCACCTTTTTGCCGGTATTCAGGTCGGTCGCCCGGTAGAGCGTTGACATCCCGCTGCGCGCGACCGTCGCCTCCAGGCGGTAGTGGTCCAGAACATCTCCGGTTTCCAGGATTGTCATCGGTGCGTACAGCATAACAAGTCAAGCGTTTCATTGAAATCGTAAGAAAAGTACAAGGAACTTGCATAGAAACCATGAGCAATCGCCGCGCATGGCCTTCCTCGCCACACCGGCCCACGTTACTCGTCTGGGACCGGGTCCGGTTCCGGCGCCGATTCACTTGTCCTACCCGATATAGTTGTTGTGGTTGGGGTTCGCCATGTTCCGCTCCTGTCGATCGCTATCGGTCCTGCTTGCGGCCTTCCTTGGTCTGGCCTGGGTTTCATTCCCGGGTGTGGCTGGCGCCGTGTCGGCCAAAAACCGCCCTCAGTTGCCGCAGGAAACCGGCTTCCTCAATCGCAGCATCGAGTTGCACGGCGTCGCCTATCGCTTCCAGGTTTACCTTCCTGAGGATTGGCGCCGCGACGACCGGCGGCTTTGGCCAATCATTCTGTTTCTCCATGGGCGCGGCGAGCGGGGTTCCGAGGGCATGTGGCAAACCCAGGTCGGACTTCCCGAGGCGGTCCGCGATCATCCCGAACGCTGGCCTTTCGTCATCGTCATGCCGCAATGCCCGCTCGACGCCTTCTGGACTGACCCCGCCAGTCTCAAACTGGCCATGGCAACGCTCGACGGAGAGGCAGCCGAGTTTCATGGCGACCCGGAACGCACTTATCTCACCGGTCTTTCCCTGGGCGGATATGGCGCCTGGGAGCTGGCGCGCCTCCATCCTCATCGCTGGGCAGCCGTGGCCATTGCCGCCGGCGGCGTGTTTTGGACCTATGACCCGGAACGCTGGCAGCAGGCCTCGACCCTGCCGGCCGAGTACGCCCAGGCCCTGGGCCGCACCCCGGTCTGGCTCTTCCACGGAACCGACGACCCCGTGGTTGTGCCCCGCCAAAGCGAATTGATGTACGAAGCCTTCAAGGCCGCCGGCGGCCACATCCGTCTGTGGCTCTACGAGGGTCTGAAACACGATTGCTGGACCCGCGCCTTTGACGAGCCGGAGCTGCCGCGCTGGCTGCTCGATCATCATCTTGAGCCCCCGCCGCCCGCAACACCAGGACACCCCGTGCGCGCCGAGCCGGAGCTGCCCGCCCTGGCCGAACGCCTGGTCATTCCCCTTCATCCACCTTCCATCAAGCTCTCACCGGCGGAGCTGGAAAACCTGGTGGGCGAATATCTCGATCCAAACGGCTACCCTGCCCTGACAGTCTCCTCGCAGGGCGAACGGCTCTACGCCAGGGACCGCTACGGCCAAATCTCTGAGCTAGCCGCCGAGTCTCCCACCGAGCTTTTCTATCCCGAAGGCTCCAGCACCGTGCGGCTCCTGGCCGAGCGCGATGCCGAGGACCGCGTTATCGCAATCGTCCTCCACGATGACCGTCATGAAGAGCGCTGGGAGAAACGCCGGTCCGGCGCAGGCCAATAGCCGTCCCCTCGCGTTGAAATCTGAGAACCGCAGTTCAAAAATCGGCAACTCCGGGCCAACCGGAACCAATTGCCCCTTTCGAGCGTAATATTCTCCTGTAATCGCAGAAGACGCGCGGAGGAGGCTCCATGTATTGCAGCGGTTGTGGTCAGGCTTTGGAAGCGGGGCAGCTGTTCTGCTCCCAGTGCGGCCGGCCGTCGGCCCCGCCGGTTCCTCCCGTCCCCGGGCTGAATTTTCAGGTGGAGGCCTACGCAGGCAAGATCAAAGCTCTCAGCATCTTCTGGTTTGTCTATGCAGGCCTGTCGCTGCTCGTCGGCATTGCCGGCCTCACCTTCGCAAGAGTCCTCCTGTCGGGCGGCTTTGGCCCCTGGATGAACGGTCCATTGGCGAACGGTCCCTGGGCGCATGGCCCCTTCCCGCCGTTCTGGCTCGGTCCGGCATTTCTGCACCTTATCTGGATTTTCCTCGTCCTCCGCGCCGGTCTTGCCCTCGCCGCCGGATGGGGTCTCCTGGAACACGCCCAATGGGGACGCCTGGTGGCGATTGTGGCCGCCATCTTGTGCTTGCTCAAGTTCCCCTTCGGAACCGCACTCGGCATCTGGACCCTCGTGGTCCTGCTTGGCTATCGCAATTCCCAGTTGTACGACCAGCTCTGAAGAGCAGGTCCCACCCGGAAGCCCGGAGCAGCAAACGAAAAGCCCGCCAGCCCGTCTTTCGACTAGAATTGAGACATGAGTTTCCCTCAGATGCGGATGCGCCGCCTGCGGCGCAGCGACCGTTTGCGCGCCTTGGTGCGTGAAACGGTTCTTGAGCCCGGCGACCTCGTCTACCCGCTGTTTGTCTGCCCCGGCGAAGGCATTCGCCGCGAAGTCAGCTCCATGCCCGGCGTCTTCAACCTCTCCGTCGACGAGGCGGTGCGCGAAGCTGAAGAAGCCGCGCGCCTCGGTCTCGGCGGGCTGCTGCTCTTTGGCCTGCCTGAGACAAAGGACGAGCGAGGCACCGGTGCCTGGAGCGAAGGCGGCATCGTGCAGCAGGCTCTGCGCGCGCTCAGCCAATCCCCCGCCGCCAAAAAGCTCGTCCTCATCGCCGACGTCTGCCTCTGCGAATACACCAGCCACGGCCACTGCGGCATCGTGATCGAAGGCCGCGACGGTTTCGAAGTCGACAACGATCCCTCCCTCGAGTTGCTGGCCCGCGCCGCCGTCAGCCTGGCCAAAGCCGGGGCCGATGTGGTCGCCCCCAGCGACATGATGGACGGACGCGTCGGGGCCATCCGCGCCGCCCTCGACGATGAAGGCTGCGCACAGACGCCCATCCTCAGCTACGCCTCAAAGTTTGCCTCAGCCTTCTATGGACCCTTCCGCGAAGCCGCCGACTCCGCGCCCCAGTTCGGCGACCGCAAAACTTATCAGATGGACGGCGCCAACCTCCGCGAAGCCATGCGCGAGATCGATCTCGACCTCGACGAAGGCGCTGACATGATCCTGATGAAGCCGGCCATGCCCTACCTCGACGTGATCCGCGCCGCCCGCGAGCGTGTCGGCGTGCCCATCGGCGCTTACCAGGTCTCGGGCGAGTACTCCATGCTCCAGGCTGCCTTTGCCAAGGGATGGCTCGACCGCGACCGCGCCGTTCTCGAGTCGCTGGTCGGCATTCGCCGCGCCGGCGCAGATTTCGCCGTCACCTACTTCGCCAAGGACGCCGCGCGCCTGCTGGCCTGACCTGAACCGGTGAACGCGATCGTCTGAACCTGTTCTGCGCACCAAAGCCGATCTGTGCGCCGTACTCGCAAGCTATCGCCGTTCCCATGCCCAGTGCCTCCACCACTCCCGCGGAAAGCCCGATTCGAGGTCTGCATCTCTCGCGCGCACGCTCCCTTGCGCAGCAAGCAGGCTTTGCCGAGGCTGGCCTGGTGGCTCTGCCCTATTCCGCCGAAGCCCGCGACGCCCTTCGTTTTGAGCAGTGGGTCAGCGCCGGCAACGCAGGCTCCATGCGCTACCTCGAACGAAAGGACGCGGACGGTCGCCTGCTCCGCGCGCGCCCTGCCGTCCCGTTTCCATGGGCTCATTCCGCCATCGTCTGTTTCGCCGGCTATCACAACGCCCAGGCCCTATCCACGCACCCTTCCGAGCCCGGCGCCGGCTGGATCGCGCGCTATGCCCTGACTTCCCGAATGAACGTCGATGGGCGCCGCGTCCCCAGCGATTATCACAAGGTGCTCAAAAAGCGCCTCGACGCGCTCGAGCAGCAGTTGCACGCCGAACTCGGCGCTTTTCAGGCGCGCGGCTACGTGGACACGGGTCCGCTGGTCGAGCGCTCCCTGGCCACAGCCGCAGGCCTCGGCTGGACCGGAAAAAACACCTGCCTCATCCATCCAAAGCTCGGCTCGTTCGGTTTCCTCGCCGTCCTCCTCACATCTCTTCCCGTCCAAGCCGAGCCCGCGCCCCCGGCACTGGTGCCGGACCGCTGCGGCTCCTGCCGCCGCTGCATCGAGGCCTGCCCCACCAACGCCCTCGCCGTGCCCTATCGCATGGACGCAACCCGCTGCATTGCCTATCTGACCATCGAGCACAAAGGCTCCATTGCGCCGGACCCAGCGGCGTCAGATCTGCTCGAAGGCATCGGCCGCAACGTCCTCGGCTGCGACATCTGCCAGGACGTCTGCCCCTGGAACCGAAAGGCCCCCTTCGGCGCCGATCCCCATCTCCAGCCGCGCTCTGAGCTCGTCAACCCCGCGCTCGAGGCTCTTGCCGCATTGGACGAGACCGCGTTCGAGCTCATGTTCAACGGCTCTCCGGTGCGCCGCGCGGGCTTCAATGGCCTGCGCCGCAACATCGCCATCGCCATGGGCAATAGTGGGCTTTCGCGCTTCGTCCCATTCCTTCAAGCGTGGTCCACAGCCGCCGACGAAGGCCTCCGCGCCGCAGCCCGCTGGGCGCTCGAAAAACTTCATCCGGGCAACGCATCACTAGCCTGCATATCTCACAGTCCGATTGTCGATTGGGGTGAGTCGGGCATCAGGAAATAGCTGGAAAGGCCGTCTTTTCTGTGTCATAACTACGTTATCGAGACGGGTTATGGCCGAGGAAAG
>Ga0181529_10000758_pt1 | contig 45763 bp, 45 predicted proteins | sample PEATcosm2014_Bin_36_FD_119763 | JGI IMG/M metagenome (GOLD analysis project Ga0181529, IMG submission 119763) | Peatland microbial communities from MTU Mesocosm Facility, Houghton, MI, USA - PEATcosm2014_Bin10_30_metaG | ecosystem: Environmental > Terrestrial > Soil > Wetlands > Peat | place... | reverse complement strand
GTTGCTTCCATGACGGCAGTTCACAGCCCGACAAGCCGCCCTGCAAAGTACCTTGATTGAGGCCGAATCTGCTCCGTCAACACCGGCCATGACCACGGACACTTGTGGGTAATTGAAAGCGCTGAAGCGCGGGGTTAATCAACTCTGCGCCTCTGGCGCGCTTATGCGGACATTGCTAATGCAGCATTCGATAAAGCCCACAATTCCATTGACTTTTTGCGGCATCCTTCGGCCGCGCTCAGGGCAGGCTCTGAAGCCGTGCCCTTCAAAACTCATTCGTGCAATCAGCTTCAGGCTTGCTCCGGGTCGACGTTCCTCTTACCGCTGATCTCATCGATGACAATCTCCACAACAGCGCAGGTTGCGGCCTTTTGCTCGTCGACCGGCTGGAAGGGCTTGCCTGCCGCGTGCCGCTCGACCAGCAGATTGAGCAAGGCGGCCCTTTCGCTGGGATCGGCAACCACGCGCGCCATGCCAAAGGCCAGTACGGATTGATAGCGTGTGGCGCAGGAGCAGGGGCGATCTTCTGAGATTGTCATCTTGGTCGCCTGGCTTACTTCAAAGCAGACACGGCGGTTTTCGGCAAGATTGTCGAGCTTTCGGCCGGTCAGTTTTGAGTGAAAGTAGATCTTGTTGTCGTGCACGACATAGTTGAGCGGAGTAATGTACGGCTGCCCGGCTTTGTCGCAAGTAGCCAATCGACCCTCGGTTCCGGCTGCGAGGAAAGTGCGCGCGTCTTCTTCCGTCATCCATCGAATGGGCATTGGGATCAGGTCTCTGAAGGTGAAGTTTATCAGGTGGCCGGCCGTTTGGATTTGCGTCGATGGTCAGATTCAAAGAGAGAGTATCTCGGGGCTAAGACCATCAGATTCTCTTTCTTTAGTGCACTGATGAGCCAGAACTGCGCGCGGCTCTCTCCTTGACTTTTCGCTCTTTCTCTGTTTGATTCGGAGCAGAGATTTCGAATTGGAGGAGCGTAAGAGTGAGCCATCCCCATCGCTTCATTCGCTGCCTGCTGATTTTGGCCACCCTGGCATTTGTCGCAGCCACCCCACTGCTGCGGTCGCAAACGCGCGAGGAGACATCGCTCTGGGATAGCGTCAAGGACAGTAAGGACGCCGAAGACTACAGGGCCTATCTCGATAAGTACCCGGACGGGGTGTACGCTCCGATAGCCAAGCGAAGAGTTGCTCAACTTACAGCGCATCCTTCCCAACAGGCGCCTGAGACGCAATCCGAAGTCCTGGCTGAATCGCCTGCCGCGCAAGCAACGACAAAGACGCATTCCGGCGCTCCAGTCACCATGACTGAGTGCGAAGGGACCAACAATTGTGCGACCTGGACGTTCCTTGGTACGCAAGGCAATGGCCAGTGGCCATCGGGCGAGGTGGCCAACCTGAGTGTGGAGCACTTTGACGCCGGCATGGTTGTTATACGCCGCGCGGATTCGACCGGACCCTCGGCGGGATTGACGGCAGTCTACAAAGGAACTCGCAATGGGAATCGTGTTGGAGGGGAGTTCACCTCGACTTGGCCGGGGCATTGGAACAACATGACCGGCAACTGGTATGCGACGATTGGAAAATCTTCCCAGAGCCCCCCATCCCTGATGCGGCTTTGCGATCCCGATTATTCGTGCATGACTCTGACATGGAACAACGGACACTACGATGGTGTGGGCAATGGTGGATGGACCGGGACATTCACAGTGGAAAGCTTCAGTCCAGAGTCGGTAATTATGCACCGTGTCGACATCAGCAGATCCAACTACTCCTATGTTTATACGGGAAAGATTTCAAGCCAGGGCAACAGCATTCTCAACGGGGTATGGGAGGGCGATCAGGGAACCCGGGAGCCAGGCAAGCTAGGGCATTTCACTGCAACCTGGGGAACGGCATTTCAAGATAATCCCGCGGCGAAAAAACCGGGCCCCTCGCCGGTATATGTGGCCGGGCCAACAGTCTGCTACCCGTGGTTCTTTACGGTGATCTGCGAATAGGGCCCCCGAGCTCGTTTCGAGATTGAGTCGGGTCATTCCCGTTTGGCCATCCGCTGCTGCCGGATTTGCCTTTTCTTCTCGAAACGGGGTATCTTTTGCTTGAATGCTGTTCGCGCGCATGGGAGGTCACCCATGACCCGGCTATCTCAACCCCAGGGAACTCGGCCAGTCCCCAAAACGGCCCCCATTTCATCCCGCGAGAACTGGTTCTCGCGCTTGACGGCTTGGTGTGCTCTTGGGCTGCTGATGGTTGCGGGAACGGCCGCAGCCCAGGTCATCACTATCGATTCGAAGACCGGTACGGTGACGAACGGCAGCGCGAGCCCCATTGCCACCGTGGATCGTCGCTATCAACAGATCACGCCCACCCATGTTCCCCTCAAGAAGTCCGAACTCGACCCCAAAACGCGCCTGGAGCTGATCCGGACGTTGCAGGCGGAACAGGGCTTTGCCATGCGTCCCTTTCCACGGGGGCATCGGGGTCTGACGCTGACCGCCAACGGCAAGCTGAACCCCGCCGGGGAAGACTACCTGAACATGATCACCAGCGATGGGCTCTGCGCCAAGCCCGGCGACCGCCTGGTGATCACCGACGTCAAGCTTGACCACTCCAAGATCGTCTTCGAACTGAATGGCGGGCCAGACCTGAAGCACCGGTTTCTGCGTCACGTCCAGATCGGCGCGGGCCCTGTGATGAACCCCGTGATCCAGGGAGACGACAAGGAGCCGGTTGGCTCGCGGCTGACCCTGGCCTTCAAGGAACGTGTTCCCGAGTTGACCGGGACCGAGGTGAAGGCTCTGCTGGCGCCACTCATCTCATTTAACGTGAAGACTCCCGTCCAGGCCTTCACTGACACCCTTCCCGACAAGCTCAAAAACGCCATTCTGAATCATCAGGTTATGGTCGGGATGACCACGGACATGGTGCTATTTGCCAAAGGGCCGCCGGAGCACAAATCGCGCGAGACCGATGGACAAGTACCCTTCGAGGAGTGGATTTATGGCCAGCCACCCGCTGAGGTGGATTTTGTGCGCATCAATGGCAATGCCGTGATTCGCCTGGAAGTGGCGAAGACGGGCGAGACGCCTATTGTCTTTACCAAGAACGAGGTGGAAGGGTTGATGCGGACCGATGGCACTCCGCTGCAGGCAGAAGTTTCTCACACGAAGAACATTGAACTGGGCGATGCTGCCGAGCGCAACCCCGATACGCAAGCTCCTGCCGCTCCTCCGAGCTTACGCAATCCCGGAGAAAAGCTACCCACCGATGACGCGAAGACTGGCGTGATGAGGCCGGTGCAGTTCCCCAAGCAGAAGCCCGACGCACAACCAGGCTCGAATCCCGATGGCGAACCGGACGCTCAGCAGCCGGCGCAACCCCCGAGTGCGGTTCAGCCGCCGCCAGCCGATGCCTCTCAGCCGGCTCCGGCCAAGCCGCAGCCCGCACCGGCCGGGGCCGGCCAGACGCCATGAGGCGATGCTAGGCGGAAGTGATGTAAACTGGTCAGAGCGAGTCCGGCTTCTTTCAGGCAATTCCTATGCATTGAAAGGCGGTCGAAGACCGCGACGTTGAAGCCGCGCGCAGCTCTCTTGCGCGTGTGTGCAGAGACACCCGAAGAAGGAGAAACACCCCACCGATGGCGAAGATCGCAAAAACAGGTGACCGCAAGAAGGTAATGGACACGACGAAGTCGACCGACTGTCCCAAGTGCAGCAAGCCGACGCGCATCGTCAAGCGCGTAAAGGACCGCGAACGCGGCGTTCCGGGCGGCGTCTACATCTCGTGTTCTGTCTGCGATTTCTACGAGAAGCTTTAAGAGCTGGTTCAAATTCAATCCGTAAAGAGGCCCGGCTGTTGCCGGGCTTCTTTCGTCTGCAAGCTTCGCGCATCGGAACCAGATTGCCTCGAAGAGTCAGATCCCTACAATATCCGCAACCTCCGTTCGTCTACAGGAATGGATGGAAGATACGATGAGCATCGCAGCGACGACCGAGCAGGACCGTAAGATCTCCGCGGTCATCGCGAGAGAAGGATCGCGGCTGCGTAATTTCATCCGTAGGCGGGTGCCGATCGAAGCCGACGTGGAAGATCTCGTCCAAGAGGTCTTCTACGAATTGGTGGCGGCCAATCGGCTTTTGACGCCAATCGACTATTTGACCGGCTGGCTCTTTCAGGTCGCGCGCAATCGCATCACGGACTTTTTCCGGAAGAAGAAACCGGAGAACTTCAGCGACGGAGCGGTGATGGACGAGGACGGCGAGCTCTTGAACGTAGAGGACTTGTTGCCGTCGTCCGACGCCGGGCCTGAGGCGCTTTACGTTCGCAGTGTACTGCTCGATGAACTAGAGTTTGCGCTTGCAGAGCTGCCCGACGAGCAGCGTGAGGTCTTCGTGGCTCACGAAGTGGAGGGGCGCAGCTTCAAGGAGTTGTCGGCTGAAAGCGGCGTGAATGTCAACACGCTGCTCTCACGCAAGCGCTACGCGGTGTTGGCTCTGCGGGAGCGATTGCAGAGTATTCACGACGAGTTTACAACGAAATGAGGGAAGGAAGATGAAAAAGATTTGGATTGCCTTACTCGCCCCACCGGCGCTCGTGCTGTTCGTTTTTCTCTTCGGGGAAGTGGTGATGCATTTGTGGAATTGGCTGCTGCCGCCGCTTTTCGGGTGGAGGATGATTAGCTTTTGGCAGGGCCTCGGGTTGCTGGTTCTCTGCCGCATTCTGTTCGGGAGCTTTGGCCATCACGGGTCTCATCGCTCCGGTATGCGCCGGCACATGCATGACCGTTGGGAGCGGATGACGCCCGAGGAGCGGGAAAGGATTCGCCTTGGAATGCATCACCGCTGTGGCTGTTTCGGGGAGCGGGGCAGCGAAAGCAAGGAGCCTGCTTGAGCCATCATTATTACTGCTTCGATGCCGATCCCACCCTAGCCGCAACAACAAAGACGCGGCTAGGGTGGGGCACCCATGCAAAGGAGTCGGCGCAGGTATTGATTTAGACCTCGATCGCCTCGGCCATCTCGTTGAGGATCGCTTCTGCCGCCTCGGCGGGGTCCGGGGCCTGGGTGATGGGGCGGCCGATAACGAGAAAACTGGCTCCCTGGCGCAGGGCTCCCGCTGGAGTGGCAATGCGCTTCTGGTCGCCGACGGCGGCGCCCGCGGGGCGAATGCCGGGGGTGACCAGCACTCCCTCAGGGCCGGTGAGCGCGCGCAGGGTGGCAACCTCTTGCGGCGAGCAGACAAAGCCGCGAATTCCAGCCTCCAGGCCCATCCGGGCCAGTAGTTCAACTTGTTCGGCGGGCGAGCGGTCGAGGCCAATGGCATTCACTTGGGCGGCGTCCATGCTGGTAAGCATGGTCACCGCCAACAGTTCAGGCGGACTGTCGACCCCCTCCAGTGCTGCCTTTGCTGCTGCCAGCATGGCTGGGCCTCCTGCGGCGTGGACATTGATCATCCGCACGCCAAGGGTCGCTGCCGAGCGCACGGCTCCGGCCACGGTGTTGGGAATGTCGTGAAACTTGAGGTCAAGAAAGACCGAGTGACCGCGCGCAACCAGCGACTCGAGCACGGCCGGACCGGCGGCGACGAAGAGCTCCAATCCGACTTTGAACCAGTGGCAGGTGTTCTCCAGCCGGCAGACAAGCTCGGCCGCGGAGGCCGCATCGGGGACATCGAGGGCCACGATCAGGCGCTTGCGGGCCTCTTCAACGGGGTCGAGCAAGGGCGGGCGGGAGGGGCCGAAGCTCGGGTTCATTCGGTCGGGGATGGGCATGTGTCTATTCTAGTGGATAATCGTCGTGTCCCGATTTGGCCGACGGACTTCGCTAGAGCGCCACTCTTTGGTATTTCCTCGTGCCTCCAAGCGGCCATCGCGAACCAGCGCCTCGATGCGGTTAGCAACCCGTTGGTAGTCTTCGTCTGTGTCTGGAGACTTCTTGCCAAGCTTGTCAGCAGCCTCGACGATTATCATCGCCACCTTTTTCCATGACGGTTTTGCCACAGCGAGAACAGCCGTGTCAATTTGAAAGTCAGTCATACATCTTTCCTTTTCCCCCGCTATTGTCTTTGACGATTTGAACGCGCAGGCCCATCGTCGTCAAGTTAGGACACTACTGAGAACAGAAACTCCGGGGGCGTATCCTGAAGTGGCTAAGGAGAATTGAGTTTGAAGAACGTCTCAAGCTGGATGCGCGCCTGTGGATGGGGTCTTCTTTTGTTGGCTAGCGGCGTTGGCTGGGCCTCTGGAGTGCATACCAATCCGCTGAACCGCGACCCGCTTGTTCGCGAAGCCTACGACCACTTCTACAACCTGGACTATCCGGGCGCAGTGGAGCGCTTTGAGCGCTTTCATGCGATGCATCCGGGCGATCCGCAGGCGACGGCGATGCTGCTCGACGCGGTGCTCTTCCAGGAACTCTACCGGCTGGATTTACTTGACACGACCTTCTACGCGAACGACGGCTTCCTGACCGGACGTCACGCAACCGAGGAGGACCCCAAGACCCGTGACCGCATTCTTGGGCTGGCCGATGAAGCGATCAGGGAGGCCGACTGGAGGATCGATCACAACCCCAACGACATGGATGCACTCTTTGCACGCGGCTGGGTGCGAAGTCTAAAGTGCACATATATCGCCATGGTCGAGCGGGGATATGGCGCCGGATTCCGGTTAGCTACCAAGGCCAAGGACGACGAAGTGCGCGTGTTGCAGCTGGACCCGGACTATGTCGATGCGAAGCTGGTGGTGGGGGTCTACGAGTACGTGGTGGGCGCGCTGCCCTGGCCGTTCAAGATGCTGATCGGCTTTGCCGGGATCACCGGCTCGAAGACTCGCGGCCTTGAGATGCTGACCGACGACGGCAATCGCGGCGTGATTACCAGCGTCGAGGCACGCACGACGATTGCCCTCTTTCTGCGACGCGAAGCGCGGTACAAGGAAGCGATCGGAGAGGTGCGCGGGCTGAAGAGTCAGTATCCCCACGACTATCTCTTCTGCCTGGAAGAGGCCAACCTGCGCAAGGATGCGGGCGAGGGGATGGGCGCTGTCGTGGCGTATCGGGAACTGCTTGCCAACAGCGCTAAGGCGGGGTACTTTGCCGAGGCGCGGCTGGAACTGGCCTACTTTGGGCTTGGCGATGCTTTGCGCGGCCAGCGGCATTTTGGCGAGGCGGCGCAGGCCTATGAACATGCCGCGTGGACCGAAAACGTCAGCCCGGAGCTCAAGATCAGGTCGCTGCTGGCCGCAGGCGAGTGCCGCGACATGAACGGCGAACGCCAAATTGCGGTCAAGGACTATCAAATGGCCATTGACGCCGGGCCGAACACCTCGCGCGCCGACACGGCCCGGAAGCGCCTGCGCAACGCGTATAAGGGCCTTTGACTGTCCGGCAGCTTTGGCTCAGGGGATGAAGAAGGGAACCGGCACCGCGTTGACTCCGTATCCTTAGATGAATGCGAGTTTCTTTAGGGAGGGAACGACAATGGCCGTCTTTTGTCAGAGCTGTGGGACTGGGTTGCCGTCCGGCGCGCGTTTCTGTTCCGTCTGCGGTGCGGTCGTTCCTGTCGCGCCGTACATTGGCAGCCGGCCGCTGGTCCGGCCTATTGCGGGCCGCCAGATTGCAGGGGTCTGCATTGGCGTGGCGCAGGCCTATGGCTGGGATGTTGCTCTGGTCCGCGTCCTTACAGCGGTCGGGTTCTTCTTCTCCGGCGGGCTGGTCTTCGTGGCTTACCTGGCAGGGTGGATCGGCATTCCCGAGGAGCCGGTGCGGATGCCCTGAAGTATCCTCGTAAGATATGGACGGTACTTACCAATCAGATGGGGTGAAACTCGCCTATCGGGAGACCGGCACGGGCTTGCCTGTGGTCTTTCTGCATCCGACACCGCTCGATGGAGAGTTCTGGCGGCCGCTCATTGACGATCTGGCCGGGGTGCGCGCCATCGTCCCCGATCTGCGCGGGCATGGCAAATCCGAGTTGGGCACTCTGCCTGCGGGTGGATTCGCCACCGTGCCGGGTGCTCCGGTGCTGACCATGGCGCAGTTGGCTTCTGATCTTCTGGTCTTACTGGATCATTTGAAGGTGCCCACGGCACTCTTTGCTGGCTGCTCAATTGGCGGTTATGTGCTGCTGGAGCTTTGGCGACGGGCTCCGGAGCGGATGCGGGGGCTGGCTTTTATCTGTTCGAAGCCGCAGTCGGACGCGGAGGCCAATGTCGCGCGGCGTGTCACCAGCATCGACAAGGCGCGAGGCGCGGGCAGCCAGGCGGCCTTGCAAGAGATGACGCGGACACAGATCAAAAGTCTGATTGGGGCCTCGGCCCTTGAGCGGCGTCCTGAGATTCTGACCGAATTGAGCGCACAGATGACACTGACCGCGGAGGCTTTGGTGGCGGTGCAGGCTGGACTCGCCACGCGACCTGATTCTGTGCCTACCGTTGCAACCACTACTGTGCCAGTACTGGCCATTGCGGGTGGTGAGGATTCAGGGATCACGCCGGCGGAAATGGAGAAATTTCACGCTGCGCCGGGAGGATGTGAGTTTCACCTGTTGTCGGATGCCGGTCATTTTGCCGCTTATGAACAGCCGCGGAAGGTGGCTGCGCTGCTGGCCGAGTGGATGCGGCAGCTGGAAGTCTGAGGCGCGGTTTGGCGGAACTGCTTTCAAGCCCTCGGCCGCGGTACAGGTCCCGGATAGACGATCATCCAACGAGAGTCAAAACTCCGACATGTCCTGGCCTTCGGATTGAGCGTGGGGTGCCCGAGAATGAGGAATGGCAAGATTGCTTGTTTCGCGCTAATCGCATTCACGATTTTCGCTGGGTGCAAGCAACCGATTCGAAGTGGAGCAGTAATTACCCGCTACGGTCACGCGGAATGCATCCCTGTGGAATTTGGCCCTGGAATTACGCCGCCGACTCGATCGTGGGATTACACGATGACAACAAGCAAGGGCTTAACCGTCAATGTTTCGGGCGCGGCAATGCCAGGAGGACGGATCGACGTTAGATATGTTTCTGATGGAGCAGACATCGTTGCTGCGAATGCCGGAGATTACATCTATCCTGCCGACGTCAGACTTGATGGCGCGAGCGACACTCTGCTTATGAAAGCGAGCGGCGTCACCGCCGCCCTCGACCAACCTCAAACCTGGCTCTTCGAATACGACCTCAATCACCGGAGGCAAATTGCCGGTTTCCAGGTGGATCCATCCGTGCTGCCGCCGGAGTGCCAGATCAAGTAGTTCCTTCTACCCGTTGGAGGTGACTGGTTTGAAGTCAGGAACTTTGCAATTGGCAACACTGTAACCGTGACAGCGGACGCACGACCGGCTGACCGGAGATTGCTCCCAATCCTCCATTGGTCCAAATTCCCTCGGGAGATGCTGTAGGCTCAAGGGAGGATATCTCCTTTGGGAAGACCTCTTTTGACAGCTTCTATATCTTCATCGCCGCGTCCCTTTCATCATCCTCAGGCAGGCAGTGCCTTGCACTGCGGCAAAGTTTCACTCGAAGCTCTCGCCAACCGCCACGGGACGCCCCTTTATGTCTACTCCGCCGATCAGATTGTCGAGCGGCTGGGGCTCTTTCAACAGGCGCTGGCGAGACGAGACCATCTGGTCTGCTATGCGATGAAAGCCAACTCGGCGCTGGCGATTCTCAAACTGCTTGCCGATCGCGGCGCGGGATTCGACATTGTCTCTGGCGGCGAACTGGAGCGGGTGATTGCAGCCGCGCCCGAAGCTTTGGGCCGGGTCGTCTTCTCTGGCGCGGGCAAGACGGCTGCCGAGATCGACCTAGCACTTACGGCCGGCATTCTCGAATTCAACGTCGAGAGCGAAGCGGAGCTGGAGCTGCTGGCGGCGCGCGCGGCTAAATTGAAAAGGAAGGCGCGCTTTGCTCTGCGCGTGAATCCCGATGTATTTGCCGAGACGCACCCCTACATCTCTACCGGCCTTCGCGAACATAAATTCGGCGTCGATATCCGGCGCGCGGTGTCAATCTACAAGAGCGTGGCCGGCAATCGCTGGCTTGAGGCGCACGGGGTCAGCGTGCATATCGGCTCGCAGATTCGCTCCGCGCAACCCTTTGGCGCGGCCATGGCGCGGGTAAATAAGCTGGTGCGGCAACTTGGGCGCGAAGGCATTGTTCTGAAGTCCGTCGATGCAGGCGGAGGCCTGGGGATCGATTACCGCACGGGCAGCTTTGACGCGGCGGCCAAGGTGCGCGAGTATGTCGCAGCGCTCGAAGAAGCATTGGAAGGCTTCGATGGCCGGTTGATGATCGAGCCGGGGCGCTTTCTGGTGGCGCAGGCCGGGGCACTTTTGGCGCGCGTTCTCCAGGTGAAGCGCAGCGGGAAAAAGACCTTTGTGATTACCGACGCCGCCATGAACGACCTCATCCGGCCGGCACTCTACCAGGCTTATCACGAGATTGTGCCAGTGAAGCCGCGAGTGGGAAGACCCCGCACCGTCGACGTGGTCGGCCCGATCTGCGAGTCGGGCGATTTCTTTGCCCACGACCGCTCATTGGCCCCTGTGAAGCCGGGAGACCTGGTGGCGATTCTCGATGCGGGTGCCTATGGGATGTCGCAGAGTTCGAACTACAACAGCCGGTTGCGCCCCGCCGAGGCACTTGTGGAGGGCGCGAAGGCAAGGCTGATCAGGCGGCGCGAGACGATGGCCGATCTGCTGGAAGCAGAGATACTGGCTTGAGAGGATTGAACAGCGTCCCCAGTCTTAATTGAATCGTCAAACAGCCATGTTGGGACTTAGGATTGGACTTAGGGACGTTTCTGAAGTTTGCATTTGAACGAATGAAAGATGGAGGATTCGCATGGCGAAAGTGACATTGGTCTTTGCGGTTCTTTTAGTTGCTCTGGGCCTGGTTGGTTTTCTGGGCACCGGAAGCGTTCATTACACAGCGCTGATTCCCACCTGGATCGGCCTTGCGCTGGGCATTGGCGGAGTGTTGGCTATCAGTCCCAGTGAGAGCCGGCGCAAACTTTTCATGCACATCAACGTGACGATCGGGGTGGTGGGAACTCTGGGAACCATCGCTGAGATTATTCGCAGCGTCGTCTCGCAAAAGGAAGTGGACGCGACCGCACTAGCCGCGAAGACGGCGCTGGCCTGGCTACTGCTCATTTATGTGCTCCTCTGCGTGCGTTCTTTCACGGCAGCGCGGCGTTCGGGGAAGGTTTAACGCGTGGGGACAATGCGTCCTGGCGGGATGGATATGAGCAGGCGCGCCGAGCGCTCGCCGCACGGACGCGCGGCGCGTGCGGGCCAGTCTGATCTGCCAAAGCGCAAGCCGGACCTGAAGAAGCTGTGGCCGCAGATCAAGTCTCTGGTCGCCCCGCGCATGGGTCTGCTCATCGCCGGAATGGCGTTGATGGTCGTCAACCGGGTGGCTCTGCTGGTGATGCCCTATATATCCAAGCCGCTCATGGATAAAGTGCTCAATCAAGATCACCCGCATCCAGAGAAATTGCCGGGAATCATCGCGGTGGTTTTCACTGCCATGGTGGTGCAGGCGATTACCTCCTTCGCGTTGACCCAGCTGCTCTCAAAGGCCGGACAGAGGCTGATCGCCGAAATGCGCCGCCAGGTCCAGCGCCATGTCGGCCTGCTTTCGGTCGCCTATTACGACGAAAACCGGACTGGAACGCTGGTTGCCCGCATCATGACCGACGTTGAAGGCGTGCGTAACCTGGTCGGTACGGGGCTGGTGGAGTTTGTCGGCGGGCTCTTCACGGCAATTCTAGCCTTTGTGTGGCTGCTGCACCTCAGCGCGCCGGTGACTTTGACGGCCTTCGCTGTGATGGGCGCATTCGTCTTCGTCCTGCAATACGCCTTCAGGGTAATCCGTCCCATCTTCCGCGAACGGGGCAAGATCAACGCCGAAGTCACCGGCCGGCTCACGGAATCTCTGGGCGGCGTGCGCGTGATCAAGGGCTATCACGCCGAAGATCGCGAAGCAGATGTCTTTGCCGCGGGCGTTGGCCGCCTGCTGGACAACGTGATGAAGTCACTGACCATGACCAGCGCTCTCTCGGCCACAGCAACCACCGCCGTGGGCCTGCTTACTGCAATTGTGATGAGCATGGGCGGACATTTGATCGTGGAACACCGCTGGACCTTTGGCGACTATCTCAGCTACAACATGTTTCTGGTCTTCATGACCGCGCCGATCTTTCAAATTGTGGCCATCGGTACGCAGTTGACCGAAGCCTTTGCAGGCCTCGACCGTACCAACGAACTGATGGCCGAGCTTGAAGAGAACAAGAGCCCAGACCGCAAGCTCAAGATGCCGCCCATTCACGGCGCAGTGCGCTTCGAGGATGTGGAGTTCGCCTACGACCCGGAGAAGCCGGTGCTGCACGGCATCACATTCGAAGCGGCTCCTGGAACTGTGACCGCGCTGGTAGGCTCATCAGGGTCGGGCAAGTCCACGGTGATCAGCCTGCTCTGCGCCTTCCACACTCCATCCAAGGGCCGCGTGCTGGTGGACGGCCTGGACCTTGCGCAGGTTGACCTGAATACCTATCGTTCGCAGTTGGGCGTGGTGCTGCAGGATTCGTTTCTCTTCGACGGCACGATTCGCGAGAATATCCTGTTTTCGCGCCCCGATGCCACCGAGGAGCAGTTTCTCTTTGCCTGCCGCACGGCCCGCGTGGACGAGTTTGCCGAGCGCTTTCCGGACGCTTATGACACGATTGTCGGCGAACGGGGCGTGAAGCTCTCAGGCGGGCAACGGCAGCGTCTCTCGATTGCTCGCGCGCTGCTGGCCGAGCCGCGGATTCTGATTTTAGACGAGGCAACCAGCTCGCTCGATTCCGAGTCCGAGGCGATGATCCAGGCCGGGCTGAATCAATTGATGCAGGGGCGGACAACGTTTGTAATCGCCCACCGACTGTCAACCATTCGCCGCGCCGATCAGATCTTGGTGGTTGAAGAGGGGCGCATCGTCGAGCGGGGCAACCACGCACAGTTGTTCGCACTCGGCGGCCGCTACTACGACCTCTATACGCGCCAGCACGGACTCGAACAGAACCTCTTCCTCGCGCCGGGCGAGGGAGGCGATGCCGATGAAGTCAGCGCGTGAGGCGCCACGTCATTTCTTCGCAACAGGTTTTGACATCATCGGGTGACGATGAAAGGCCCTGAGATCTTCACTCCATCGCTGCCGGCAAAGGCCGCCTGAGCGATAGTCGGCACGTCCCAGGCTGGCGACGCGAGTTCGGGCATGGGCTTTGCACGGAAGAGCTTTTTGCATTGGTGTGCCGTCCATCGGGCCCAGGCCTTCGACTTTTTGCGCCGGGCGCTATCGGTCGAGATCCCAGTGCCCGCATACATCTGCCGGTAGAGCTTGGATAGAAACATGAATGCCACCCTGGAAGTCAAGGTTGGACAGCAGGCTGATCTCTTCCAGATATCGCCCCAGTTATAGAACCTGTCCCAGACCTTTTGCGTGCGTCCCCGAATCTCATCGGAACTCATCGTCGGGTGCGGGGTAAACATCTTGGGGCGAACGGCCGTTGGAATCAGCCAGTAGCGTGTGATCGGCACGCCGCCGACCATGGTGGGATTCACTGCCTGTTCTTTCTCCCAGCGCCCAAAATCGACCGTACCGGGAAAGGGCGTCATCATGACGAATTGCGCAAAGGTGATGCCCGCCTTCTTGGCCATCGCCACGGTTGCGTCGAAGGTCGAGGGCCGGTCGGTGGGCAGCCCGAAGATGAACGAACCCAGAACATGAACACCATGCGCCTTGAAGGTCTGCAACTGCGTGGCCATTGCATCGCCGGCCAGATTCCAATCTTTGTAAATGGCCTTGAGTCCTTCGGGTGTAACCGCTTCGATCCCTACCAGCGCGCCTTTGATGTTGGCCTTCTTCATCGCATCCAGAAACACGACGTCTTCGCCCGCTTCCATCGTCATCTGCGTATAAAAGACCATGTCCTTGGGCAGCTTGGCCAGCTCTTCCATCAGATGAAATCTCTCGGCGCGAATGGCTGTCAGCTCTTCGACTCTGGCGGTGTTGTTTTGCTCGCGGGCCAGGCGCAGATCGGTGAAGGTCACAGGGTAGAAGTTGTCGTCGGCCAGTGCAATAAAACGAAATCCGAGCCGCCGCAGGGCGACGATCTCGTCGATCACGCTTTGAAACTTTCTCTGCCTGGGCTTCTGTCCGTCGGTTCGCCAGACGCTGCAGAATGAGCAGTGCTTGGGGCATCCGCGAATGGTCTGCACCGAGGCCCACATATATTTTTCCGGATCCATCAGATCCCAGCGCGCCGCGAGAAACTCGCCGCCTCCTATGCGCCCGCCTTCGTAGATTCTCTCCAGTTTGCCGGCCATGCAATCGGTGACCGCCCTGCCCCAGGCCACGTCGCCGTCCCCGGTCACAACGGCATGCGCCTGGCCGCGATCCATCGCCTCCTCGGGGAAGAGCGTGGCGTGAATTCCGCCATAGATCACAATGGCGCCCCGGCTGCGCGCTATCCTGCCGACTTCATAGCCACGCAGTGCGTTGCCCGTATGCACACTGATGCCCACAATGTCACCGGGCTGAATCGTCTCCGGGACAATCTGTTCAAGGGATTCATCAACCAGAATGGGATCTCCAGCCGCCCGGGGCGTCGCCGCTGCAAGCACAAATAACCATCTGGGTGTGATGACGGCGGTGCCAAAAGAATTGTCGCTTGGATTGACAAGATGAACGCTCACGGGCCCAACCTTTCCACGTCGCAGTACTCGGTGCAAACTTGGTGGCTCTCAGAGAGCGTTGTGTTGGAACGTACCAATCATTTGTGGCATTCGATTGCCGCAGGACTGTTAGAGGCGAGTTTTTTGTCGTAATGTCTGTTCGATCTTACAGGAATGAGCCGACTATTGTTGGTCAATACTGATCACTTATAGAAACAGGCTGGTTAGCGAATCCAGCCCTGCACGAAATAATGCTTCTCGCTAAACAGAGCCACACATACGCGAACGATCTCCGGATCGAGCAGTTCGCCGGCCTCTTTTTGAATCTGCTTCAAGACAAGATCCAGGGGGATTCCCTGCCGATAGGGACGGAAGGATGCCATTGCTTCGACAATGTCGGCCACTGCCAGAACCTTGGCCTCCGGCAGGATAGCATCTCCCTTGAGGCCCAGCGGATAGCCCGAGCCATCGAGCTTTTCGTGATGCTGGCGGACGATGTCGGCAACGGGCCAGGCAAAGGGAATGTCCTTGAGTATTGCGTAGCTCGTCTCCGCGTGTCCCCTGATCATCTCCCGTTCCGCCGCATTCAGTTTTCCCGGCTTGGTCAGGATCTCGGCCGGTATCGAGATTTTCCCGATATCGTGAACGAGTGCGGCCACTCGCAATCCCTGCAACCGCTCCTCGGACCAGCCCATCTCTCTGCCGATTGCGCATGCGATCTCTGCCACGCGGCTTTGGTGACCGGTGGTGTAGGGATCACGCATCTCCATGGCCGTAACAATGGGCGCAACCATCGCGGACAAGGCATCGCTAAGCTGCCCTCTTGCCTTTTCCAGGCTTCTGCGTTCCGCTTGCAGCAGCCTCTTCTGTTCGAGCGCGTGGAGACCGTAGACAAACTCCCTGGCAAGATTCTCGAAGACCTCGATCGCGCTTGGCTCGAATGCGTTCGGTTGTGCGGAGTAGACCATCAATGCGCCGCGCCTGTCGTCTTCAAGGAGAAACGGAATCGCCACGGCGGACCGGATGCCGAATTGTGCGGCTCGTTCGCGCCATGGCGCAAAAAACTCCGACAATTCTGTGTCCTCGGTCATTGTCACCTTGCCGGCACGAATGCAGATGCCCGTTGGACCTTTTCCCAGAGGGGCATCCTCCGACCAGCTCACGCGCAATCCGTCAAGATAACCCACGGCGCTGCCGGCGGCTCCGGCAAATCGAACGTTCTTGTCCGGCCCGTCTTCAGCAATGCCCACCCAGGCGAGAACATAGATGGACTCCCTGGTGATCGCCTCGCAGATCGACTGGAGCAGTCCCTCTGCGGATTGCGCGCGCCCCAGCGCCAGCGCCGCGCTGGAAAAGGCTGACAGCGCCCAGTTCTTGACCGAAAGCTGATGCTCCCGCTCCACCAATTCGATGATGTCGCGGTAGACGAAGTTCACCACAGTCTGGCCATCGAGAACCAGCGACCTCGAAGACGATATCATCACCGGAACGCACAGGCTGTCTTTGCGCATGACGTGGAAGCCCGAGGGCCAGTGCGACGGCTCCTGAATTGCGCTCTGGATCTCAAGCGTCAGCCGAGCTCGCTCGGCTTCGGGGTGCAGGTCGATCAAAGGCATATTGATCAACTCATCGCGCGAATAGCCGCTCAGCGCCTCCGCCGCCGGGTTGGCGTCGATCAGCCTTCCTGTGGCGCAATCGAGCGCGAACATGCTTCCGGGCGCGTAAGTCCAACTGAGCTCATAGAGACTTCGCGGTTCTTTGGCGCCTGGGACGTGGCTCATCGACTGCAACCTGTTCCGTCCGATGACCAGCGCCCGGCTCAAGACCGTTGCAAAGAAAAACGCTTACATCCGACATTGATTTAAGTTCGAAACCTATGCAGAATTAGTACCACAGAATTCGTCCAAATGTCCTGAAGTCTTTGGAACGAGAGAGTTATCAATTGAGTTCCTGGATGGATTCTGAGTTCCCGATTAGCTTTCGGACTTCTGTTTGCTGCGTTGGGCGCGGCACGGCCAGGGTGTGCATTCAATTGAAGGAATCGCATCGCGCGGCGCGAGGCCGATTTTGTCGATGGGAAATGGGGATGCAGCCGTTGTCGAGCCGCCGCTTCACACAACCCTGCTGCACTCCTCGATCGGAATCGCCACCTGCTCGACGATCTCCAGGCCGAAGCCCTCGAGGGCGGGGATGTGCATGGGGGTATTCGATAACAGGCGAATGCGGCGAATCCCCAGATCAGAAAGAATCTGGCCGCCCAGGCCGATGGCGCGCAGATTGCGCCCGGTGCGGGCCTGGGAGCCTTCGCGAGCCCGCAGTTCGCGGTGCAGGATTAGCCGGCCCACGTTCGAGTCAGCCAAGGCGGGCAAAGCCGCCGCTCCGTCCGGCTGGAAGGCGCTGGCAGATGCCGGCGCGTGATCGATCTCAAAGCCCCGCGAGGTGTTGTGCAGATAGAGCACGGCGCCGCAACCCTCCTCGGCGATCATGCGCATGGATTGATCGAGGATCTCGCGGCAGTGGCAGTCGGCGGCAAACAGGTCGCCCGCCGTGCAGCGGGTATGAACGCGCACCAGGACTGGGTGCTCGCAAGGGGGCCGCAATTGCTGCTCGCCAAACACAGACGAGCCGGCTTCTCCCGGCAGATAAATGACGGCAGGTCCGGTGTTGAAGGCCGGGCAGTCTGCGCAGAGGTCGCCGCGCACCAGCGCAATATGGTTTTCGCCGCCGTTCACCTGGCTCTCATAGGCGATCATGCGGAACTCGCCGTAGCGGGTCTGAATGCGGCTCTCACCGGCACGCACGATGTAGCGCTCGTGACGCAGCCGGTAGCGGATCAGCTCGGCAACGGTGAGAATCCGCAACCCATGCTCGCGACAAAAGGGGATGAGGTCTGGAATGCGGGCCATCTCGCCGTCGTCGCGCATGATCTCGCAGATGACGCCCGAAGGATTGAGCCCGGCCATGCGCGCCAGATCGACCGAGGCTTCGGTCTGGCCGGCCCGCACCAGCACACCTCCCTTACGGGCACGCAGCGGGAAGACGTGGCCGGGTCGGGCGAGGTCGGCAAAAGTGGATTTGCTGTCGATAGCGGTCCGGATCGTTTGCGCCCGGTCAGCGGCCGAGATGCCGGTTGTTACCCCCTCGCGTGCTTCGATCGTCTCGGTGAACGCGGTTCCAAAGCGGGAAGAGTTTTGTGCGGACATGGGAAAGAGGCGAAGATGGTCGGCGCGCTCCTCGGTCAGGGCAAGGCAGATCAGGCCGCGGCCGTAGCGGGCCATGAAGTTGATGGCCTCCGGCGTCACAAATTCGGCGGCCAGGGTTAGATCGCCCTCGTTCTCGCGGTCCTCGTCATCGACCACGACCACCATTCTCCCAGCGCGAATCTCGGCCAATGCGCCGGGGACGTCGGTAAAAGGGGCTTCGAAGGTGCGGGCGGAATCTGGCATGGCGACCTACCTATTCTCGCCGATGGCGGCGTAAACGGCAAAAATACCGGAGCTGGCTGCTTTTGCGGATTTGCGCAACAGAGCCCAAGGTTGGCCGGTGACCCCATACTCCTTGGTACCCCAGACAGCAAAAGCGCCGCCCAAGGGCGGCGCTTTTGCTTGGCAACAAGCTGAAGAAAGGGCGCTTACAACGCCGACTCGATCTCAAAACCCCATGCTTCGAGAAGAGCCTCAGGAATGTACTTGGAGTTTTTGTTCCGGCGAGCCCACTCCCGCAGGCGGGTAGACCGTATATATTGGTCCGGGCTGAGCTTGAACTCCCTCACGATCTGTTCGAAGGAGGTCACCGTGGGCACTACCGGGCCAATGGGCTCCGGCTTGCCCCAATTCGGATTTCCACGACGCTTTGCCATTTGTGTTTGTGTCCTTAGATGGGTTTTATTGCTCTGTACATCCTCCACGGACGGGCACTACTGTCGGCTCGGAGGGAATTGATTACTGTCTCATTTTACGGATTTTTTCTTCATAAATCAATAGCAAAATTGCACTCATTCGAGTACAATCGCTCCAGATCATTTCAGCACACTTTTTGATCTATATTGCTGATTTAGAACGAATTGACTTACGCTTCGCTCTGCCAACCACACACCGGCTCCCCGTCTTGACATGTGCAAAATTCGCACGATTGCCGCCGCCGGTGGCAGGATACTAGTATGACAACAATCTGGCGAGTGGTGGTCAGCGTGCTGCTGCTGGCGGCTATCGGGGGCTCTCGTTTGGGCGCGGTGGAACTCAAGGTGAGCCGCGAGGCGCTGGAACGTACGCTGAAGCAGCAGTTTTTCAACGGTCCCGATGGCCGCTATTACCTGAAAGGCAATGCACAGAGTCCCTGTTTTGTCTATGCCGACCTCCCGAAACTGCGCTTTGTCCAGGATCGATTTGTGGTGACCATGAAGACCCACTCCCGGCTGGGCAAGAAGGTTGGGGGTTCCTGCCTGGGTATTTCTCTCTCGTTTCCAGCCGAGGTGTCGCTCGAACCAGACGGGGAGGGCGAGACCATAGGCTTTCGCGACGCTCGCGTAGACCGCGTCAGCGACTTCGAGGAGCTGAATTTCGTTCTGATGCCGTTCCTCAGCCATCAGATCCCATCGGGAATGAAAGTGAACGCGGCTGAGTTGCTGCGCAAAGCCTTGGAAGGTTCAACCGCAACTTCCGGCTACAAAGTCAGCCTGGATCGGCTGAAGATTCACTCGACGCAGATCGAGGGCGATGCGCTGGTGGTGGATGTCGACGGCGACCTGAGCGTCAGGTAGTGCACCAGGCGTTAAAGGCTCCGGCCCTGATGGCCGCGGCCAGCGCCTCGATCTCTGGTGCAAGGCTTCGATCCTGTTCGAGTCGCGGCACAATTGCCCGCACCGCGTCGTGAGCGCGCTCCACTTCGCGGCTGGCCCGGAGTGGCCGGCGGAACTCCAGCCCCTGCGCCGCACACATAAGCTCGATTGCAATTACCCGCTCCGCGTTGTCGACAATCTGGCGCAGCTTGAGCGCCCCGGTCATACCCATCGAGACGTGGTCCTCTTTGCCTCCGTCGGTGGGAATGTTGCCGGTGGAAGAGGGATGCGCGAGCACCTGGCACTCGTTGATCAGCGCGGCCGCGACAATCTGGGCGATCATGAAGCCCGACGACAAGCCGGGATCGGGCGAGAGAAAGGCCGGCAGACCCTCGTTAATGTCCACGTTCAGAAGCCGGTCGATGCGCCGCTCGGTAATAGAGGCCAGATCGGTGAGCACGATGGCCGCGTAGTCGAATGCATAGGCAAGCGGCGCTCCATGAAAATTCCCCCCCGAGACGACCGCTCCGCGGTTTAGCGTCCTGGTTGAAGCCTCTGGGAAAACAAGCGGATTATCCGTAGCCGAACCGGATTCAATCTCCAAGATTCCGCGCACATGATCCAGCGCATCCCGCACGGCTCCATGCACTTGGGGCATGCAGCGCAAGCAGTAGGCGTCTTGCACGCGCGAATCGTGCTCACGATGCGCCTCGCGAATCTCCGAGTCGGCAAGCAGTTCGACCAGGTGAGCGGCGGCCTGAATCTGCCCGGCGTGGGGACGGACCTCGTGGATGCGGGGATCGAAGGCTGCCGGAGTGCCCATCAAGGCTTCGAGGGAGATAGCTCCAGCGAGATCAGCCAATTGGACTAATCGCCGCGCACGCGCAACGGCCAAAGCGCCGACCGCAGTCATGGCCTGCGTACCGTTGAGCAGCGCGAGGCCTTCCTTGGCTGCCAGAACGATGGGGGTGAGTCCGGCCCGGCGCAGAGCCTCACGGCCTGGTAGCCGTTCACCCTTATAGAAGGCCTCTCCCTCGCCAATGACCACCAAGGCCAGGTGGGCCAGGGGAGCCAGATCGCCGCTTGCGCCTACAGAGCCTTTCTCGGGAATCATCGGATGCACACCGGCGTTGAGCATCGCGACGAGCAACTCGACCAGCTCTGGCCGGCAGCCGCTGAAGCCTTTGGCGAGGACATTGGCGCGGAGCAGAAGCATGGCTCTGGATTCAGGCTCGGAGAGCGGCTGGCCTACGCCCCCGGCGTGACTGCGTACCAGGTTGGTTTGCAATTGTGCGAGGCTGCCGGGGGGAATATGTACGTCTGAGAGCTTGCCGAAGCCTGTATTGACTCCATAGACGACCTGACCGGCAGCCAGTATCTCCTCGATCAGGGTCCTGCTTTGAGCCATGCGGGCTAAGGCTGCGGGTGCAAGGGCCACCGGGCGGGCGGCTAGCGAAACGGCTTCAATTTCGGCCAGCGCCAGGGGCTGGCCATCGAGCATTACTGCGTCCATGTTGCTGATATTAGGCCGTCGCGCTGCCTCGGTCCAGTGCAGTGCGACGGCAAACGCAGGGGAAGCCGTTCTATTTAGGGAACTTGTCGAGATCGAGGTTGAGCAGGAGCACGTTGACCCTGGGCTCTCCGAGAAGACCTAGCTGGCGGGGGGTGATGTGCTGCTGGATGAGCTGGCGGACGTTGTCCTCGCTCAGGTTGCGGGCCTTGGCGACTCGCGGGGCCTGATAGAAGGCGTTGTCGGGAGTGATGTCGGGGTCGAGTCCTGAGCCGGAGGTCGTTACCAGATCGATGGGGACGGGCTTGCCGGGATTCTGCGCGGCCAGTTTGTCGATGTCGCCTTGAATGCGTGTTACAAGGGTCTTGCTGGACTGGGCAAGATTGGAGCCACCTGAGGCCGTGGCGTCGTAGCCGTTCCCGGCTGCCGAGGGGCGGGGATGAAAATACCGATCGGAGGTGAAGCTTTGAGCCAGCAGTTCCGAACCGATCACCGTACCGTCCTTGAGCTGAATGAGGCTGCCTCCGGCCTTATGCGGGAAGATCAGTCCTGCAAGGCCGGTGACGACCAGCGGATAACCCAGGCCCAGCAGTAGCGCGGTGACGAGGGTGAAGCGAATCGAGGTCATCCAGACGGAATGCTGGGTGGACGCGGCTTTTGCTGTTGCAGCAGGTGCCAGGGTGGATGCGGAATGCACGGTCGTTCTCCTTCAAGGGGCATCGCCCCCATATCTTACGCCAGATGCAGGGCTACCAAAAGCATGTCGATCGCCTTGATGCCGATGAACGGGATGATAATGCCGCCGAAGCCGTAAACCACCAGGTTGTTGCGCAGCAGGATATCAGCGGCCTTGGGCTCGTACTTGACGCCCTTCAGGGCCAGCGGGATGAGAAGCACGATGATCAGCGCGTTGAAGATGACCGCCGAGAGAATGGCCGACTGGGGTGTGGCTAGACGCATGATATTCAGCGCGGTCAACACGGGGAATACTCCGGCAAACATGGCGGGAATGATGGCGAAGTACTTGGCCACGTCATTGGAGATGGAAAAGGTGGTCAGCGCTCCGCGTGTCATGAGCAACTGTTTGCCAATCTCCACAATTTCAATGAGCTTGGTCGGGTTCGAGTCCAGATCGACCATGTTGCCAGCTTCTTTCGCGGCTTGTGTGCCGGAGTTCATCGCCACGCCCACGTCGGCCTGAGCCAGAGCCGGGGCGTCGTTGGTGCCATCGCCGGTCATCGCGACCAGTTTGCCCTTGGCCTGTTCGCGCTTGATCAGGTCCATTTTGTCTTTTGGTTTGGCTTCGGCCAGGAAGTCGTCGACGCCTGCTTCGCGGGCGATGACCGCCGCGGTAAGCGGGTTGTCGCCGGTGATCATGATGGTGCGAATGCCCATGGCGCGCAGGCGGGCGAGCCGCTCCTTGAGGCCGCCTTTGACGATGTCCTTGAGATGAATCACCCCCAGAGCGGTCGAGTTTTCGGCGACGACGAGCGGCGTGCCGCCCTGGCGCGCGATCTCTTCAACGCTGTCTCTGACCTTCTTGGGCAGCGTCGCGCTTTGCTCTTCAAGAAATCGCGCAATCGCGTCCACCGAGCCCTTGCGAATGCGCACGCCGGGCAGATTGACGCCGCTCATGCGGGTCTGGGCGGTGAAGGGAACGAACTCGGCGTGGATGCCTGCCAGATCGCGGCCGCGCAGGCCGTACTTTTCCTTCGCGAGGACAACAATCGACCGGCCTTCTGGGGTTTCGTCCGAGAGTGAGGAAAGCTGGGCCGCATCGGCCAGCCGTTCATGGCTCACATCCGGCGAAGGGATGAATTCGGTGGCCTGGCGATTGCCGAGGGTGATGGTTCCGGTCTTGTCGAGCAGCAGAGTGTTGACGTCGCCGGCAGCCTCGACGGCGCGCCCGCTCATGGCCAGCACGTTGTATTGAACGAGACGGTCCATACCGGCTATGCCGATGGCCGAGAGCAGTCCGCCGATGGTGGTGGGTATAAGGCAGACAAGGAGCGAGACCAGCACAAAGACCGTCTGCGGGGCCTTGGAGTACATGGCGAAGGGCTGCAAGGTTACGACGGCGAAAAGGAAGACGATTGTCAGGCCGGAGAGCAGAATGCTCAGCGCGATCTCGTTCGGTGTCTTCTGGCGGGTTGCGCCCTCGACCAGGGCAATCATGCGGTCGAGGAAGGTTTCACCGGGGTTAGAGGTGATGCGAACCTTGATCCAGTCCGAGAGAACTTTGGTCCCGCCGGTCACAGCCGAACGGTCGCCGCCGGCCTCGCGGATGACTGGGGCCGACTCGCCCGTGATGGCCGATTCGTCCACCGAGGCGACGCCCTCGATGACTTCGCCGTCGCCAGCGATATAGTTGCCGGCGGGGACATAGATTACATCGCCCAGGCGCAGCAGGCCGCTGGCGACTTCTTCAAGGCTGTTATCGGCGCAGTAGCGTTTTGCGACAGTCTCGCCCTTGGCCTTGCGCAGCGTGTCGGCCTGGGCCTTGCCGCGTCCCTCGGCCATGGCCTCGGCAAAGTTGGCAAAGAGCACCGTGAACCACAGCCAGAGAGTGATTTGCAGGTTGAACCCGAATCCGGGGCGGTGATGGATGGTGTTGTCGATCAGCAGCGCCGTGGTGAGCACGGAGCCGACTTCGACGACGAACATCACCGGGTTCTTGACCATTCCGCGAGGATCGAGTTTGCGCACCGAATCGACGAGCGCCTGGCCCATGATCTCCGTATTCCAAAGTGACTTTTTTTCTAGCATGACAGTCCGTTTCGCCTCGTCTTGGTGAGGTACCGGTTAGAAAAGCTGACCCGTCTTAAGCAGCAAATGTTCCAGGATCGGTCCCAGGCTCAGAGCAGGGAAGAAAGTGAGAGCACTCAAGATGAGGATGACGCCGATCAAAAGCACGGTGAACAACGCACCATTCACGGGGAAGGTGCCGGGCGAAGGCGGTACGCTCTTCTTTTGAGCCAGGTTGCCGGCCAGGGCCAGCACTGGGATCATCATGAAAAGCCGCCCGAAGAGCATGTCCCAGCCGATGGCAACGTTGTACCACCAGGTGTTGGCATTGAGGCCGGCAAAGGCCGAGCCGTTGTTGCCCGCGCCCGAGGTGAAAGCGTAGAGGATCTCGGTAAGTCCGTGCGGGCCCTGGTTGGCCAGGCTGCTGAGACCGATGGTCGGCGCCATCACAAACGCCGCGGTAAGCGAAAGAATGATGAACGGGAAGATGAGTACATAGAGCATTGACATCTTCACGTCATAGGCTTCGATCTTCTTGCCCAGGTATTCTGGGGTGCGGCCCACCATGAGTCCGGCGATGAAGACCGAGAGCACCACCATAATGAGGATGCCGTAGAGGCCCGAACCGACGCCGCCGAAGACGACCTCGCCGAGCATGATGTTAGTGAGCGGCACCAGCCCTCCCAGCGGGGTGAAGCTGTCGTGCATGCTGGTGACAGCGCCGCAACTGGCGTCGGTAGTGATGGTAGCGAAGAGTGCGCTTTCGGCGATGCCGTTGCGAACCTCCTTGCCCTCCATGTTGCCGCCCGGAGCGGTGGCGCTGCTGGTTTGCGCGGCCCCGTGAATCAGCGGATGCGGCTGCGACTCGGCCCAGTAGAGCACGGTAAAACCGGTAGCAAAAAGCACCCACATCGCCGCCAGCACAGCCCAGCCATGGCCTGGTGAGCCGGTCATGCGGCCCAGCGTATAAGTGAGTCCAGCAGGAATGATGAAGATCGAAAGAATCTGAAGGAAGTTTGAGAAGGGCGTGGGGTTCTCGAAGGGATGGGCACTGTTGGCGTTGAAGAATCCGCCGCCGTTGGTGCCCAGCATCTTGATGGCTTCCTGCGACGCAACTGGTCCCTGGCCGATCGTCTGGACCTGCGCGGGCTGTTCGAGCGGATGGGCCGCAGTGTAGGCTTTGAAGTTCTGCGGAACGCCCTGGCCAACAAGAAGCAGCGCATAGATGAGTGACGCCGGCACCAGAATATAGAGGTAGGAGCGGGTCATATCGACCCAGAAGTTGCCGATGGTGCCGGACGAGGTCCGCTTGATTCCGCGAATCAGGGCCACAGCCACCGCGATGCCCACTGCAGCGCTGCCGAAGTTGTGGTACGCCAAGCCGACCATCTCGGTCAAATAACTCATCGTCGACTCAGGCGAATACGACTGCCAGTTGGTGTTGGTGGTGAAACTGGCGGCCGTGTTCCATGCCAGATCGGGCCCGACTGCGGCCAGATTCTGTGGATTCAAAGGCAGAAAGTTTTGCAGGCGCTCGATGGCATAGGTCATCAGCATGCTGACCGCAGAGAAGCCCAACACCGCGAATGCGTACTCGCGCCAGTTCATCTCCTGGTCGGCTTTGATGCCGGAGAGCTTGTAAATAAGCCGCTCGATCGGACGCAGCACCGGATCGAGCCACGTGCGCTCGCCTTCCAGCACGCGGGCCAGATAGATGCCCACTGGACGAACTGTAAGAAGCAGAATCAGGGAGTAGATGGCAAATTGCAACCAGCCGTTGGCGGACATGTCAGAACTTCTCCGGGAAGAGCAGGGTGAGGGTCAGGTAACCCAGAAGTAAAACGGACAGAACCAGGGCCACGACAGTCGTAACGTCGATTTGCATGGGCTACCTCAGCTTCTGACAAGCCTTGACGTAAAGAAACGCCAGGCCGAAGAAAACTACCGTGAAGAGCAACATCGTCAGATCTTGCATGTCGGGTCTCGCAATCTGTCGAGCAGCTAATTGGTGAATCGCCTGCTCAAGAATCATTCTGGCTCTCGCCTTGTTTGAGTATCCAAAAGACTTCCTAAATAAAGCGTAAGGATCGGAGCGTTGAAGGAGGGTTTCAGCAAGGATCGGAATCACGGACCGAGCACAAGGATCCAAATCCCGCAACCAACCTTTGAAATGTTTGCTGAAGAACAAAGATTGGGTCTCCCGTTCCGGTCACCCTGGAGGAGGTGTAGTTCATCAGCCCACTTGAACCACGAACTGGAATTCCACAGCGATGACCCTGAAAGTGAGAAAGTCGGCAGTGGCTATATGCAAAAGATTGCACACTGGTTCTAGGTGATTCTGCAAGTAGCTGAAAATTAATGAGAAAGTTTGGCTAGCTACATGCATACATAAGGGCAAGTTTCAAGCGGTAAAGCCGACTGGGACGGCAAATAGGAAAAAGGGGGAAAATCCAATGGGGCGCATCTTCTTTCTGACCATGGCACTTTTAGTTTTCGTGAGCAGCCGGTAGTATCCGGTCGGCCTGTTAAACATCGGCTCCTTGGGGGAGGAGCCGATGTTTAAAGGCTCCCACCGCATACACTCTTCGCCGTGCTGAGGATCTGTTGTCCGGCGCCATTCGGGTTCTGGACACCCTGCTTCCGATCAGTTCTTGGACTCGCAGGTATCATCCGAAGCAATCTCATAAATCAGTCTTCCTTGCACATCAAATCAGCGGTCACGGTTGGCCCGCTGGCACCATCTCTCATTTTGTTGCAATAGTTAGGCAATTCTTGCCTATTCGATCCCTCTCGGTTGACTAATCGGATTCCCGTCAGAGGCTTTCCGCCTGCTTCTCTTCGTTGCCTATCCATCCTTCAGGGATAAAGCGATAGCCGACCCACGGTTCGGTCTGAATGTACTGTTTGCCGGTCTCGGCTTCGAGCTTTTTGCGCAACTGGCCGATGAAGACGCGCAGATATTCAGGCTGATGGGCCGATTGCGCGCCCCACACTGCGGTGAGCAGCGCCCGATGGGTGATGACCTTGCCGGCGTGGCGGGCCAGGTGGAGCAGCAGGTCAAACTCTTTGGGCGTAAGGTGAATAGGCTTGCCCACAACGGTAATCGCGTGCGCCGTCGAGTCCAATACAAAGTCGCCGGCTTCGATGGCCGAAGTGGTCCGCTCGGGAGCGCGGCGCAAGTGGGCGCGGACGCGGGCCAGCAATTCCTGTGTGTTGAACGGCTTGGTCACGTAGTCGTCGGCTCCGGCATCGAGTGCTTCAACCTTTGAGCGCTCGTGGTCGCGGACCGAGAGAACCAGGATCGGGATTGCGGAGTGGGTGCGGATGGTGCGGCAGACCTCGACGCCGCTCAAGCCGGGCATCATCAGGTCGGTGATGACCAGGTCGGGTGTCCATTCCTTGAAGGTCACCAGGCCCTCTTCAGGGTCATTGGCGGTGCGTACGTCAAAGCCTTGAGCGGAGAGGGCGGCGCGCAACACGCGTGTAATTTGCGGCTCGTCGTCGATCACCAGGATTCTGCCGGGCATGTCTTTCTTCTTTCCTCAAAAGATTACATCATTTGCCTGTGCGGGTATGATTTATGCCATGAACGTCATGCAAGGACTCTCCGATTCGCGGGGAATCGTACACTGGTGCGTCGGAACCCTGATGGCGGTGGCGGCCACAACGCTTCTGGTCTGGCTGGGAGCCGATTCGACCGCGGCGGGCATGGCGTTTCTCGTGCTGGTGGTATGGTCCTCCACCCAAGCCGGGCAGTGGCTGTCGCTGTATATAGCGACCCTTTGTGCGCTGTCCTTCGATTACTTCTTTCTGCTGCCTTATGGGACCCTGCGCCTGGCGAGCGGTCAGGAGTGGGTGGCCATGATCTCTTTTTTAGCATCCTGCGTGGTGGTAAACCGGGTGGCCGATGCGGCGCGCCGCCAGAAGCGGCAGGCCGAGCAGCGCCGCGCGGATGTGGAGCGGCTCTACGAGCTTGCGCAGGAGGTGATGCTGCACGAGGATGCCGCGGGGTTGATCAGCGACCTGCCACAGATGATTGCGCGCATCTTCGCGCTGGACGGGGTAGTGCTTTACGTTCGCGACCAGGACCGTTTTTATTCCTCAACCGCGGATCTGCCGATCAGCATCCAGCCCAGCCTGCGAGCTATGACCGAAGGCCAGAATCCCACGCTGGCCATCCCCGGTGGTTTCACGGTGAGGACGCTGATGCTGGGCGTGCGCCCAGTGGGGGCGCTGGGCATGAGGCCCGCGCTGATCTCGCGAGAGGTAGCTACGGCGGTGAGCGCACAGGTGGCAGTCGCTTTGGCTCGCGCCACAGCAATCGAAGCCTCGGCGCGCATGGAGGCAGCCCGCGAAGGAGAACGCCTGCGAACTGCTCTGATCGACTCATTGACGCATGAACTGCGGACGCCGCTGACCTCGATACGCGCCGCAGCGACAACTTTGCTAGGGAGCGAAGGCCTGGACGAGGCTGTACGGCTGGACCTGGCGGCGATTGTCGACGAAGAGGCCTCGCGGCTCGACAGGCTGATCGGCGAGGCAGTCGAGATGGCTGAGATCGACGCGAATGTGGTCCAGGTGCATCTGGCGCCACAGCACCCGCGGGCGCTGTTGGATCAGGCGGTGGAGGAGTCGCGGGCCTCTTTGGCGAAGCATCGAGTGGTGATCGCCGTGGAAGAACCGGAGAAGGTGGACAGGACGGGCGAAGTGGATGATTTGGATTGCTCGGCCTGGTTCGATGCGCACCTATTGGGCCGGGTGGTGCGCCACTTGCTTGAGAACGCCGCCCGTTTTACGCCGCCCGGAGGCCGCATCCTGCTCGGCAGCCGGCGCAAGGGCGATCGGCTTGAATTCAGCATCGAGGACGATGGTCCGGGAGTCGACGCCGTCGATCTGCCCTTTATCTTTGACAAGTTCTATCGCGGCAAAAAGGGCGCCAGCAAAGGGAAGGGAACGGGGATGGGATTGGCCATCACGCGCGCGATCCTGGCCGCGCACAGCGGGGGGATCGAGGTCGAGAGTGCTCCGGGACATGGCGCCTGCTTCCGCTTCTGGGTGCCGCTGGTGGAGAGGGAGCCGGAGAGCAAAGTCGATGAAATGAGCCGCTCGAATGAACTTGCCTTGACTAAGAACTCATCCGCGATTGAGAAAGAAACATAGCTGCGGTCTCCTGGCCGGCAGGGCTGTCGGCGTCCAAGTCGCCTGACATCGCCTGTGAGTCCTAAGACCCGCAGAACAGCAGGCCGACGCTACCAATGTCCGGATGAGTTCCAAGTAGCTCTTATTCTGGCTCTTCGCTCCAGTTGCAGACGATTTCGCGGCGCTGGTTGGAGCTTTCAACGGCCCATTCGAGCAGGCGTGCAACGCGCCAGGCGTCGAGGACAGTGACAGGAGGGGGCGCGTTCTTCAGCAGAGCATCGCGAATCCCCGCATAGTAGAGACGGTAGTTGCCTGGAATGGGCTCGACCGGACGGGTGACCATTCCGCCATCCACGTCCACGCTGAGCAGGCCCCATTTGGCGATCGGTTCCTCGCCCCAGGGGCCGGGGTCGATGCGGGTGAGATGGCTGAGCGCGGCCTCCTGGGGGTCCAGGCCCTTTTTCCTGAAATTGCCCCTTGTCCCGCGCAGGTGAAAACGTGGGCGCGGAAGCGCAGAGAGGCAGTTGGCGGCTAGGGTGACCGAGAGGCCTGGGTAGCTTAGGCGCAAAGTAAAGGAGTCGTCCGCGCCCGCGCCGTCTCGCTCGCGGCCGATGTGAGCGCTGACCGCCTCGGGCATGCCGAAGAGGTCTTGAAGTAGAACAAGCGCCTGATCGGCAAGATGGGTTCCGAGGTCGAGCAGGATTCCACCGCCCTGGGTTGGGTCGTCCTTCCAGGGACGCCTGGCTGAGCCGGGGCTCCAGCGGTCGAAGGTGGATTCCAGATGGACGAGGCGACCCAGAGTTCCTTCACGTAGTAGTTTCTGAATTGTCTGGAAGTCGCTGTCACAGCGCCGGTTATGAAATGGGACAAGAAGAGCGCCTTTTGCGGCGGCCAGAGCCATCAACTGGGCTATCTCGGCAGAAGTTGTTGCCAGCGGCTTGTCAACGACGAGGTTCTTTCCCGCTTCGAGCACATGCCGTGCGATGTCGAAATGGGTCGCGCTAGGGGTAGAAACAACGATCAGATTGATCGAAGAGTCTGCCAAGAGCTCGTCGAGAGCGCGGTAGGTTGTGATGCCGGGATAGCGTTCGGCGGCAAGATGGGTGCTGCGCTCGACCACGGCGGCCAGTTCCAGTCCCTCTACCGAGGAGATCAAAGGCGCATGGAAGACGCGCCCTCCCAATCCGAAACCTACCAAACCTACTCGAATCACGGGGAACCTCCTTGGCGGGAAGCGGAGCTAGCGTTATTAGCCACGCTTCGCGCCTGTTAGCGGCGTTAGTTTCGGTGGTTCTTTCAACCCAGCTAACTCCGCTAACTCCGCTAACTCCGCTCAGACGTTAGCCCTCCAGTTTATACCGGGTCTCGGCGAGGCGGTAGAGGCGGCGCCAGACCAGGCGGTTCATGGTGACGACGATGGTGGCCATCAAGATCGTCGCGAGCAAGAGAGTTGAGAAGCTTCCGCTCTCTGAGGCCGCGGCGATCTGCGCTCCCAGGCCGAGAGTTTGCAGGGTTTTGTCGCCGATGTGGAAGTACTCGGCAATGATGGAGGCGTTCCAGGCGCCGCCCGAGGCGGTGATCATGCCGGTGACGAGATAGGGGAAGATGCCGGGGAGGATAAGGCGGGTCCAGCGCTGCCAGCGGGTGAAACGGTAGACAGCCGCGGCCTCTTCGAGATCGGAGGGGATGGCCATGGCTCCGGCGATGACGTTGAAGAGGATGTACCACTGCGTTCCCAGCAACATCAGGGCGATGGACCCGATGCCCAGTCCGCCGCCCAGACTGATGAGCCCGAGCATCAATACGGGAAAGAGCGCCGTCGCTGGGATCGAAGCCAGAACCTGAATGATGGGCTGAAGAATCCGCGCCAGCTTCGGGTTGAGGCCGATGGCCACGCCGACAGGGATGGTCCAGAGAGCGCCGAGGACGAGCGTGGCCCCGACGCGGAGATAGGTGGCTCCGGCGCCGAGCAAAAGAAGCCGGAGCTCTGGCCAGGTGACGCCTTGAAGGATGCGATAGGCTTGGGCGGCGCCCCAGAGGATGGCCAGGCCGGCGAAGAAGGCCAGCAGATATGGGACCAGCCTTCCTCCCTTGGCCGTCTCATCGTCGATGGGCTGCACGACCCGGCAATCGCGGGTTGAGGAAAGCCGGCGGTAGATGCGTTCTTCGCAGGCGGTCCAGGCGCGGGCGGGCATGCGGGTCAGAGCGGTCGAGTGCTGCAAGAGCTCAAGGATGGGCGAGGTGACTCGTTCGGTGGATTCGGTCTGCTCGAATTTGAATTTGTCGCTCCAGGCGATGAGCGGACGCCAGAGCAACTGATCGGTGGCCACAATGATGAGGACCAGGACGGCCAATCCCCAGAGCAGAGCATGCATGTCCACAGGATCGGCGGAGGCGGCGGTTTGCAGATAGCTGCCCAGGCCCGGCAGGCGGAAGTTGCGCGTGCCGAGAGGAAACATCTCGCAAGTGATGAGAAAGAACCAACCTACGGCGACGGAGACGATGGAGTTCCAGACCAGGCCAATGGCGGCGAAGGGCATTTCAAGCTGCCAGAAGCGCTGCCAGGCCGAATAGCGGTAAATGCGCGCGGCCTCGATCATCTCCCGTGGGATGCTTTTAAGCGAGGAGTAGAAGCTGAAGGCCAGATTCCAGACCTGGCCGGTAAAAATGAGCAGGATCGAGCCCATCTCAATTCCCAGTTGATGGCCTGGAACCAGAGCCATCATGGCCAGCATGACGGGAGGCAGGAAGCTGAGCACGGGGATGGATTGCAGAATATCGAGGACCGCGATCATCCATGCTTCGACTCTGGGATTGTAGGCAGCCGTGTATCCATAGCTGACGGCAAAGAGCAGGCTGAGCACGTAAGCGATGCCCATGCGCCCAATGGAGTAGCAGGCATAGAGCGGCAGCGCGCGAACCGAGTGGGAGATGGCCACCTCTGGGATCGGCCGGGCCAGCCAGTAGGTTCCCAACCGGATCATGCCGAAAAAGAAGCTGAGTCCGCAGAGGATCACAACCAGATCGATGAGGAACGACTGGCGGCGAACGGTGACCGGCAAGCGCGCGAGCAGGTGCTGAGGCTTCACTCGTCCTCCCCGGCAGACTCTTCGTCCTGCGAGTCGGGCAGCACGAATCGGCGGTGGCCGGCCTCAAAGTCGAAGAGTTCGGCGTAACGGCCCCAGTTGACGGCGGTTTCGATCTGCCGCTGGCACTCCTCCTCGCTGAACTGTTCGTCGAGCATGTCGAGGAAGAAGTCCTCCGGAACTGTGTGGTCCCTCTTGGACTCGAGAGCGCGTCGAATCTGGCGGAGGAGCAGAACATTAGCGATGGCAGCGTCGCGAAAGAGCTCCTTTTGGCGAAGAATCTCGGAGTTGGCGAATTCGGTGCCGCTGGCGGTGATGACCGCGTCGCCTTCTTCAATTTGGAGGAAGCCGAGCAATTGGGCTGCATCGACGATGGGAAGCAGGTCGTCGATCTCGAAGGCTAGGTCGTCAGCCAAACGATAGATGTCGTCTCGGCCTCCCTTGTCGAGTAGAAGTTCCAGCAGGCCGGCGATGCCGCCTGGCCGGGCATGAGGCAGCATCTGATAGTGCATATGGCGCTGATCGCGGACCTGAACTTTCTGATCGGGAGCTTCGGCAGGAACAACATCGGGACGGGTGAGCACCTTGTAGATGTAGTCGACCAATTGGGTAAAGGGCTCCGATTTGCGGTCGCGGGGCTGGGCGATCTGAACTTTGAAATCGGTGCGAATGTGGCCGGGATTGCGGCCCAACACAATGATCCGGTCGGCCAGCAGGACAGCTTCTTCAATGTTGTGGGTGACGAGGAAGACGGCCTTGGTGGGCATGGTCTTGTTTGCCCAGAGCTCGAGCAACTCACTGCGCAGGTTTTCGGCGGTGAGCACGTCGAGAGCGCTGAAAGGCTCGTCCATGAAGAGGACCTCAGGCTCGACAACAAGCGCGCGGGCAAAGCCGACGCGCTGCTTCATGCCGCCCGACAATTCCTTGGGGTAGGCTGCCTCGAAGCCGTCCAGTCCGACCGTGTCCAGCATTTTCATGCTGCGGTCGCGGCGCTCGCCGGCAGAAACGCCGCGGGCTTGCAGGGGAGCTTCGACGTTTTCGAGAACCGTGAGCCAGGGGAAGAGAGCGAAACTTTGAAAGACGATCGATACATTGATCTCGGCGTCGGCGATGGGCTTTTCGTGCCAATAGACCTGGCCGGCAGTCGGCGTCGAGAGGCCGCTCAGCATACGCAGCATGGTCGATTTGCCGGAGCCGGAGGGGCCGAGCAGGGCAACGATCTCGCCGGGAACGATGGCCAGGTCGGTGGCGGAGATGACCTGAATGCGGTTCTGGCTGGGCTGGGCGTAGTACTTCTCGATCCCAGCTGCGCGAATGATGGCGTCGGAAGTTGGGGCCGTGGTCTGGCCTGTGCTGGCAATGCCGGCTTCCTGCATGGTGGATTCTCCGGTTGGGGGTCCGCAGGATGAGAGCCGCGGCCGGTGGTTATGTTTTCAGTTTATGACAGTCCGGTTGCAGACAGATGAATCGAAATCGGTTGTCAACGATTTGATTCCGTCAGGAAGCCTGAACTTGGAAGGGGCTTCTAAAGCTCACGTCGTCCTTCCAACGCCCGCGTCATAGTCACCTCGTCGGCGTATTCGATGTCGCTGCCGGCGGGGACGCCGGTTGCGATTCGCGTGATCTTGACGGAAGGGTTGCGCAGCGCGGTTGCCAGCCAATGGGCCGTGGCCTCGCCTTCAAGCGTGGGGCTGGTGGCCAGGATCACTTCGTCCACCTCGCCGCGCTCGACTCGGGCGACGAGAGTGCCGGTTCGCAGTTGATCGGGGCCGACGCCGTGCAGCGGCGAGAGGGTGCCGTGCAGCACGTGGTAGATGCCCTGATAGCTTTGAGTCCGTTCGACGGTTTCGATGCTGGTTGGCTCCTCGACCACACAGACCAGGCGATGATTGCGGGTGGTGCTGGAGCAGTAGAGGCAAGGATCAATGTCGGTGACGCTGTTGCAGACCGAGCAGAGGCGCAGGCTGGCCTTGAGGCCGCGCACCGCCTCGGCCAGCGCCGCTGCATCCTCGTCGGTCGAGCGGAGGATGTGGAAGGCGTAGCGCTGGGCGCTCTTGGTGCCGACCCCGGGCAGCTTCTTTAATTCTTCGATCAATCGCGCCATCGGCTCTGCATAGCGTGCCACGGTTTCTGGCTCCTCACGAACGGGGCTGCGGTTGGGGTTCGAGGTATCCCACCCTTGCGGCAAATACAGAGACGCCGCAAGGATGGGGTACCCAGCTTTTATAGCGTCCGGTAGACGAGGCCGGCAAACTGATCTGGACTCATCATGCCGGTGCCGTTTGCTGCATCGAAATATGTTGTGGGCTTTTTGGCAATGGCTTCCTGCTCACTGGCTCCGGAGTCTTTGAGCGTAGCCACCTTGTCGCGAACAGTGGCGAGCATATCGTGAAACTTGCGCAGTTCGGCCTTTGAGCCCAAGAGGCCGTGGCCGGGGATGATCTTCGTGTCGCCATCTGCCACGGCGAGCGCCACCTCGGCGGCGCGGATCATGCCGCCAATGGTGCCGCCCGTGCCTTCATCGATGAAGGGATAGAAGCCATTGAACCAGATGTCGCCCACGTGCAGCACATTGGCCTTGTGGAAGTGGATGTAGATGTCGGTGTCAGTGTGCGCCGGGTCAAAGTGCACGAGGTCAATCGAATCGCCGTTGCGCCATGCGTGCAGCGAGTTATCGAAGGTGATCGACGGCAACGCACCGGCTGGAGATGCGGGCACATCACGTTGAAACATCTTCAGCGTCTGCGGTGTTGAAAGGCGCTCGCGAGTCTTCTGATGGGCAAAGATGGTGAACCCATCTGCATGCAGTGCCTCATTGCCGCCGGTGTGGTCCATGTGCCAGTGGGTGTTGATGAGTGCGAAGGGTGCGTCCTTGCTCAGCGCGGCGATGGCTTCGCGAATGCGCGGGACAGCCGGTGCATAGCTGGAATCGATGAGCAGGTTGCCCTCCGGGCCGGTCTGCAGGACCATGTTGCCGCCTTGTCCCTGGAGCAGATAGAGATTGTCATAGAGCCTGGTAGTCTTGATGGGTGTGTTGGCGGCATCCGCGTGCGCCTGGGCCGCGCGCCCGTTGACCGCCGCGCTCTGTGCGTTCATCCAGCGCGGCGTCAGGGCCGCAACTCCTGCTGCTATTCCAAACTCAAGAAAGCTGCGGCGATTCATTGCGTTGCGCATCGCACTTTCCTCCCTTCGGTCTGTAACTGACTCAGCGGCGGCAAAGGTCAGCCGAGCCCCGGCAGATTAAGTCCGCCGAGCAGGCCCTTCATGCTGGATTGGATGGCTTCGTCGGCCTTGCGACCGGCTTCATTCACCGCGGATACAACCAGATTCTCCAGCATCTCCACGTCCGGCTTGTCGCCGCCGAGGCCTACGACGGCCGCCGCATCGATTTGAAGCTTGAGAAGCTGCTTCTTGCCATTCATGGTTGCGGTTACGGCTCCGCCGCCGCTCGATCCCTCGACGACAGTCTGGGCAAGCTTGTGCTGGATCTCTTCTTGCATCTGGTTGGCTTGCGAAAGCATTTCGGTGATTTTGAGCGGATTGAGCATTGATTTATTCTCCTGCAAGACTCTCAAATTACGTGCCGCAGCAGCTTAAGCCCGTGGTTGAGTTGGCACTTCTTCGGCCCGACTAAAGTCGTGCCCTGATACAAGGCCGACTCCTTAACGCACGCTCCTGATTCACTTCTGGCGCAGGTCCACGACGCTGCGCACTTCTGCATTGAAAATCTCTCTCGCACGCTGGACTAACGGATTGGCAAGCGCAGCCTCTTGAATGCTGCCTGCGATCGGCGTGGCCATCGGCAAGGCAGATTGACCGGTTTTTTTGCTGGCGTCTTCGCTGGGAACAATTAAAAATCGGGTGGGAGCGCCCAGCCGTTGCAGCTCCTGGCGGATGATTTTCTCGGCCGCGGCGTTGATCGTCAATGCCAGCATCTTTTTGCCCATGGAGGCGGTCTCAATGCGCAGGCTCGCGCCGTCGATGGCCCATGTGGCAGCGCCGAGCAACTGCGCCGCTGATTCGTGGCCGGCCTCGACCAGCGCGCTGCCGACGGCGTGGCGAATGGACTCGATGGTTGCAGGGTCGGCGGGTGCGGTGGCAATCTCTGAATTCGCTGGGGAGATCGGCGCGGCGGCGGGCGCGATGGGGGGAGACGGGCGTTCCAGCGTTGCGACCGGTGAGGCTGCTGAGACCTGCTTGGAACTGGACTCCATTTTTGGTGTACTGCCCCAACCGCTGCCTGTTGAACCAAAGGGTGAGAGCGGGGCGACTGCAGGGGCTGAAGCTGCCGGGGCTGGGCGCGGTGCGCTTGCTTGCGGTCTGGGTGTTGAGGCTGGGACAGATGCTGGTCCGGAAGAGCGCAGGCCTCCACCAGATGCCACGCCGCTCAACAGCTCTTCAATCGGCAGCAGGCGCTGAGCGTGAATCAGCTTGAGCAGGCCGAGTTCAAGATGGAAGCGCTGCTCCTGTCGGTAGTTCAAATCGTCGAAGGTGCGCAGGACGATTTGCAGATTGCGGGTGATTTCCTCTTCGGTAAACAACAGAGCTGTGCGGGCGGCGCGGGCTCTCTCGTCGCCGGAGATTTGCAGCAGCTCGGTCTTTGCGCCGCCCAGCTTGGCCATCAGCGTGTTGCGCAGGTAGCGGACCATCTGCCTCGCGAGCGAGGACGGGCTGTGGCCGGCATTCACCAGTAGATTCAACTGTTCCATAAGTTCGGCGCTCTGGCCGGCGGCAACGACCTCAAGCAGCCGTTCAAAGACCGCATTGGGCACCGAGCCCATCAGCTCGCGAATCTGCGCGGCGGAGAGCACTGCGCGGCCATTCTCCACAGGCGCCGATGCGATGGCCTGGTCCATGATCGAGAGCGCGTCGCGCATGGAGCCGTCGCCGGCCTCGGCAAGCAGAGCCAACGCGGCATCCTGGGCGGTTACCTCTTCGTTGGCCGCGATCATCTTCAACTGGGCCAGGATGTCGTCGAATTTGACGGCGTGAAAGCTGAAGTGCTGGCAGCGGGAGCGGATGGTCTGGGGAATATCCTCGGGCTGCGTGGTGGCCATCATGAAGATGACGTGCGCCGGGGGTTCTTCGAGGGTTTTGAGCAGCGCGTTAAAGGCTGCCTCGGTGATCTGGTGCGCCTCGTCGAGGATGTAGATCTTGTAGCGATCTCTGCTAGGCGCGTAGCGGGCGGCGTCACGGAGTTCGCGAATCTCGTCGATACCGCGATTGGTGGCCGCGTCGATCTCGATAACGTCCACAGCATTGCCCTGGCGAATCTCGATGCACGAATCGCAAACGCCGCAGGGCTCGGGCGTGGGACGGGCTTCGCTGCCGATCTCTGTCCGGCAGTTCAGGGCCTGGGCGACGATGCGGGCGATGGTCGTTTTGCCGATGCCGCGGTGGCCCGAGAAGATGTAGCCGTGGGCGATGCGGTTCTGCGAGAGGGCGTTCATCAGCGTGCGAGTGACATGATCCTGGCCGGCGACGTCGGCGAATCGCTGCGGACGGTATTTTCTGGCCAGAACCTGATAGCCCATGGGTGAAGACGCTCCTTGAAGGCCCCCGCAGTTCCGCAAAGGCCTAGAGGCGATTGTATCGTTCCGGGGCGGGAGTGGAGCAATCGGTATGCGAAGCAGTGGTGCAGTTTCCGGATAACTGGTTTACCGAAAGGAGAAAGAGTTTTGCTCGAAAACCGAATTCAGATACCGCTTGGAAAACTGCGACTACCGCCCGATTCGATCCCTTTACTCAGGTAGAATCATGATGAACTCAAAAAAGGCGGTTGGACTTCCGTGAGGCACAGAATCCGCTGTTTCTCAGCAGCTCTGGTTTTCATTGCGCCGATTTCCACTTCCGCGAATGGGCACAACCAGCGCCAATTTCATTCCGATGAATTCAAGGTTTATGAAGCTGCCTTCGGCCCCATGGACAACTTTCCTGGGGACCCCCCTCTGGCTAATACGCCTGCGAAGGTGCTCCCATCCAATTCGAGGACCGTCATCATTCCTGACGATGTAGCGGCTGGCATGATGATACACAAGGTCAATCCTGAATACCCTAAAAAAGCCAGAAAGGCACGCATATCCGGAATTGTGATCCTCAAGGCGACAATTTCTAAGGCAGGAGAGATTTCGGACCTTCACGCTGAATGTGGCCCGGAGATTCTACTGGAACCTTCGCTCAAGGCCATCCGTAAGTGGAAGTATCGCCCTTATCTCTTGCGCGGCGAACCCGTCGAAGTACAAACAACAATAAAAGTTACGTTCGCCTTGGGCGACAAGAATAAGCTACCGTTCAGCACGGGCTCCTGCCCTGTCGAATAGCCGTCTCTGGCGCGTGGCCCGAGCATGGACTTTGCCTCCATTTAATCCTCGACAGGGAGTGACGCTGTCATAGATGGGGCATGGTTTCCTATGGCAAAAGGAGATTCATCAGCGTTGGTGAGCGGGCCACTTGATTGCCCGCGAGCAACGCGGCTGGCCTCGCGATACAATCTAGTCATGAGAATTACGGTCGGTGTCTCGGGCGGAATCGCCGCATACAAGGCGGCTGAACTGGTGCGTGTGCTGCAACGGCAGGGCCTCGAAGTCCACGTCGTGATGACCGAAGCGGCCACCAAGTTCGTCCAGCCGCTGACGTTTGCCGCGCTGAGCGGCCACAAGGTTATCACCAGCCTGTGGGACGATGCCGGAACAGCCGACGGCGGGTACGACTCCTCGATTGAACACATCGGCGAAGCGCAATGGGCCGATGCGCTGGTCGTAGCGCCCGCGACGGCCAACATCCTGGCCAAGTTCGCCCACGGCATCGCCGACGATTTTCTGACTACGATGTACCTGGCGACGACCGCGCCGGTGCTGGTGGCTCCGGCGATGAACGTGAATATGTGGGAGCATCCGGCGACCAAGGCCAACCTTGAAATCCTGCGCCAGCGAGGCGTGCGCGTCATCGATCCGGGCACGGGCGAGCTGGCCTGCGGGATGGTGGGCGCGGGGCGGATGGCCGAGCCCGAGGCGATTGCCGACGCCGTGCTGTGCGCGGTGGGACGCTGCCACGACATGGCGGGCGAGGTGGTGCTGGTCACTGCGGGAGGTACGCGCGAGGCGCTGGACCCGGTGCGCTTTCTCGGCAACCGTTCCAGCGGAAAAATGGGCTATGCGCTGGCCGAGGCCGCGCACAGCCGGGGCGCCAATGTGATCCTGATCAGCGGGCCTTCGGCGCTGCATCCGCCTTCGCACTGCGAGGTGGTGAAGGTCACCACGGCCGACGAGATGCGTGAGGCCGTGCTGGCGCGGATGAACGAGGCGACGCTGGTGGTCAAAGCCGCGGCAGTGGCCGACTACCGGCCGGTGAATGTGTCAGGGCAAAAGCTGAAGCGGAGCGGTCCGCTGACTCTGGAGCTGGCGCCGACGGAAGACATCCTGGCCGAGGTGGTGCGCCGCCGCAAGCCGGGGCAGCTGATTGTCGGTTTCGCCGCCGAGACCGAAAATCGCATGGAGAATGGCCGCGCCAAGCTGCTGCGCAAGGGTGCGGACGCCATCGTGGTGAACGATGTGAGCGGTGAGCGGACGGGCTTCGATGCGGAGATGAACGCGGCGACTTTCTTGACGCTCACAACCGCGATCGAACTGCCGGAGATGTCGAAGCGCTCGCTGGCCGACCGCATCCTCGACGAGATTATGACCCTGCGGCGGCCCAGTTCCATGATGCTGGAGATGAGCGATCACGTCGATCAGAAGGCCAGGCAGGACCAGGTGCTCAGTGAGGCTATTCCGGGCGCGGCCGGCCGCCGGCAACTGATTATCGAATAGAGTTGGCGGTGAGTGATGCAACACAGCGGGGAGTGAAAGACGTTGGCGCAACAGCTCGATTCCGCAACCCGCGAAGCACTGCTGGCCCGCGTCCGCTTTTATCGCGATCTCGGTCTCACCGAGTTTTACCGTCGTCCGGTGGACCCGGCGCTGCTGGCCCAGCTAGCGAGCAACCCCGCTACCGCTTCAGAGATCTTCGATTCAACATCCAATCCCGTTCTAGCCCAGGAGGAACGCGCCGTTCCGCCCCGCAAGCATATGCCCGCGGCACCAGAAATCGCCGCCCTAGTCCCCGCGACTGAACGTGCCGCCGCGTTGCAACTGATTCGCGAAGAGATTGGCGAGTGCACACGCTGCGCGCTGCACAAAGGCCGCAACAAGATTGTATTCGGCGACGGCGATCCGGCAGCGCGGCTGATGTTTGTCGGCGAGGGACCGGGGGCCGACGAAGACGCGCAGGGACTACCGTTTGTCGGCAAGGCCGGGCAGCTTCTGAACAACATGATTGCCGCGATGGGGCTCAGGCGCGAAGAGGTCTACATCGCCAATGTGGTGAAGTGCCGACCGCCGGGCAACCGCGTACCGGAGCAGGAAGAGGGCGCAACATGCTCACCATTCCTCGTCCGGCAGATCGACGTGGTGCGGCCGCAGGTGCTTGTGGCCTTGGGAGCTACCGCGGCGACGTGGCTGCTGGGAAGCCGCCAGCCGCTTGCCGGACTGCGCGGGCGCGTGCACTCGGCTCGAGGCACAAAGCTGATCGTGACGTATCATCCGGCCTATCTTTTGCGCGACCCGCGACAGAAGAAGGAGGCCTGGGCCGACCTGCAGATCGCCATGCGGGAGCTGGGGCTGAAACCGCCGGGTAAAGGTTGAGACACGCGCGCTGCTCGATGAATGCGGGTTGAGGTTGGTGGTCTCCCAGGTCCCCAAATGCGAGGGACCTGGGGCACCCGGCTCAGGGCAGATTCTGGTGCACCCAATTGTTGCCGATGACTCCAATCGGCTTTACGCAATTGTGATGGCAAAGATGGCATACTGAGAGACGTTCGAGTTTCGGGATAAGAGTTGACCGCCCGTGATCCGAGCGAAGTCGCATTGGCTTTAAGGCTGCGCCCGTTCCTGTTAGAACTGCATCGAAAGATTGAGAGAGTCAAACGAGTGAGTGCTGTGAAGTATGACCTGATCGTCATTGGTTCCGGGCCCTCCGGGCAGCGGGCCGCAGTGGCTGCCGCAAAGATGAAGAAGCGCGTGGCCGTGGTCGAGGCGCGATCCGTGGTTGGCGGCGTGTGCATCAATACCGGGACGATCCCCTCGAAGACCATGCGCGAAGCCGTTCTGCATTTGTCGGGCTATAACTACCGTTCCGTCTACGGGATCAACTATCGGGTCAAGGAAAAGATCACCATGGCCGACTTGGCTTTTCGTGTGCAGGCGGTGATCAAGACCGAGGTGGATGTGACCGAGGCGCAGCTCTCGCGCAATGGGATCGACGTGGTTCACGGCATTGCCCACTTCATCAATCCGAGCCAGATTCGCGTTGAAGGCCCGCAAAACGAAACCACCCTCGAAGCCGACCGCATCATCATTGCTGTGGGCACCAAGCCTGCCACCTCGGCCAGGGTGCCGATCAACGGCCGGACCATCGTGAACAGTGACCAGATTCTTGATTTGCCGGCACTGCCTCGAACGCTGATCGTGGTGGGCGGCGGCGTGATCGGCGTCGAGTACGCCTGCATGTTCGCCGTTCTCGGCGTCCGCGTAACCGTAATTGAGAAGCGCGATCGGCTGCTGGAGTTCGCCGACCGGGAGATTATCGAGGCTCTGAGCTATCACCTTCGCGATGCCCGGGTCACGCTGCGCCTGGGCGAAGAGGTCGAGAGTGTAGAAGAGCTGCCCGACGCCACAGTTGTAGCTAATCTGGAGAGCAAAAAGCGCATCTCGGGTGACGCACTGCTCTACGCCATCGGCCGCCAGGGAGCAGTCGACGATCTCAACCTTGCCGCCGCCGGTCTTGAGGCCGACAGCCGCGGGCGCATTCCCGTCGATGAGCACTACCAGACCAAGGTTGAGCACATCTATGCTGTGGGTGATGTGGTGGGCTTTCCCTCGCTGGCCTCGGTCTCGATGGAGCAGGGGCGGCTAGCCGCCGCACACGCTTTCAATGATCACTGCGCTACGACCAACTCCAGCTTTTATCCATATGGCATCTACACGATTCCGGAGATCAGCTTTATCGGCAAGACCGAGGAGCAGTTGACCAGCGACGACGTGCCGTACGAGGTCGGCATGGCTTACTATCGCGAGACCGCGCGGGGGCAGATTCGCGGCGATACAACTGGAAGACTGAAGCTGATCTTCCATCGCGATACGCGCGCTGTGCTGGGCGTTCATATCATCGGCGAAGAGGCCAGCGAGCTGATTCACATCGGCCAGGCGGTGATGGTGTTGGGCGGCACGGTGGATTATTTTATCGACAATGTCTTCAACTATCCGACTCTCGCTGAATGTTACAAGGTAGCGGCCTTCAACGGCCTGGGCAGGCTCTCTCGCTATCAAGCGGAGTGAGCCTTCCCAATTCCCCAATTTTCGAGGAGGGGCAATGACCACGGCCATCGGCATCGTAATGACGGACCACATTGTGGCCGGCAGGCTTGAGGATCAACGGCTCGCAGGAGAGCGACTGCGCTATCCGGAGGCTGCCGACGATCTGGATGCAATCAGTGCGATTCCCGGCAGCGATCTGGTCGAGACGATGGCCGCTCAGATTGCTGCGCTGGCCGGCGAGGGCCAAGCACCGGTGGAAGCCATTGGGGTTGCTGTTCCGGGCATCATCAGCCATGGCGTGGTCGAGGACTCGCCAAATCTGCCGCAACTCAAAGGAATGCGGCTGGCCTTTGAGCTATCCAAGGCGCTGAGCCCGCGCGGTATCGAAGCGCCGGTTCACATTGCGAATGACGCCGACGCGATTGCTGCTGGAGTGGCCGCCACTCGTGGCCTGCTCAACAAACTCACGCGCGTCTGGACGATCGGCAAGGGCATCGGCTATGGACGATGGCCATATGTTGAAGGCGTTTGGGAGGGCGGGCACATCACCGTTACCCTCGACCCCAAAGAGAAGTATTGCGGCTGCGGCGGAGTGGGGCATCTTGAGGGCATCATGGGCTATCGGGCGATGCGCATGAGGTTTCTCGACCTCGAACCCGAAGAGGTTTTTGCGCAGGCCCACCAGGGCGACGCGCGGTGCAGGGAATTCGTCGATCTGTGGCATCGGGCTCTGGCGGCTGCGACTGCTTCATTCATTCATCTCGCCGGGCCGGGGCGGTTTTACTTTACGGGCCATAATGTGGGCTTTCTGGATCTGTCGCTGTTGCGCAGCCATATGGAGACGATGGTGCTGATGAGTCCGCTGCAGAGCTATGGGCTCGAGATTCTGCCGCCGGATGATGAGACTGCGCTGCTCGGCGCGGGAGTTTCGGCGCTGCGGGCGCTGGCCCGGTGACACTTTCGGGATAAGTCGGGAGAAATATACGGCCGGACTGATTATGTGCAATACTTGTATTGCAACAAGTCCGGAGGTTATCTATGAGTACCGCTGTCTCGCTCCGCTTGCCCGAAGAGCTGAGATCCAGACTCGATAAGCTCGCCAGGATGACTGGACGAAGCAAGACCTATTACATGATCGAAGCGATCAGCGAAAAGCTGGAAGACCTGGAAGATCTGTACCTGGCCGAGGAGCGGACGCGCGCCCTGCGTGCAGGACGCAGCAGAACTTATACCCTGGACGAAGTTGAGAAGCGGCTTGGCTCGGCGAAATGATCTGGTCGATTGAGTTTGAAAGAGAAGCCGAGAAGGAACTCAGGAAACTGGATAGGCAGATTGCTTTGCGGATCGTGAAGTTCCTGCGTGAGCGAGTCGCGGTTCTCGACAATCCGCGCAGCATTGGTGAGGTGCTTGTGGGCTCTACGCTGGGCGACTTTTGGAAATACAGGGTCGGAGACTACCGGATCATCGTGGATATTCAGGATACAGGGGTTTGCGTGCTGGTCGTGCGTATCGGGAACCGGCGTGAGGTTTATCGATGAGGGGTTACCGCCAGTTCACCAAGTTGATATGGAACCCGGCCACGGAACAAGTTTGGGCTTACAATTAGCCGTAAGGTACAGCCAACCGATGACCGGTCAACTTCAAGCGCTAAAGTCTGCGATCGAGATTTTGGATTCGATCAAGAATGGGCCAAGCAACAGCATCGATGAGCACCTGGACCGGATCGAGGAGATCAAGGCCTTTTATCACAGTGTCACCGATACGGCCAAGATCACCGCTCACCCGCATCGGCAACTCAAGGTTGAGGTTCTCGACGATGAGCAGCGCGCTTACCTTGCCGCATCATTCAACACAATGATTGAAGCGCGCTCGTGGCTAGCTGAGCGGGGAATCCTTGATGGGTGCATCACCTTTAAGGTGGAACAGCCGTGCAACAAGCCCGCCGACTCCTCAGGCTATCTGGGAATCTTCCGGTGTGCCCACTGCAAGGATAGCTGCGTAGAGTAAGAGCTCCGCATCGATCTCACGATCTCGCGCGTTCCCGAGGTGCCCCTATCAAGGATAGAAGTTCGCCTGGGAAAGATTTCTGGCCTTTCACCCTGCGCTTGCTGACGGGATCTCGACCCTACCCCCCGGTATTCTGGACGGAAAATACTTGTTTTCAGTGGTTTGCAGGGATATCCTCGCCGCAAAACCCTGATTCGAATTGAGTTACCCGCAGGATCTTCTTATGAAAGGGGTTACGGGAGTTTTTGCTCGTTTCTTAGAGGCCCTGAGGTTGCCCATCTGCCCTTTTGAGGTAATTGCTTAAGCGAATTCAGGCCGCGAAATGCACCACGAATTGATTGTGCAGCTGCGGTTGCTTATATTCTGCAAGACTCTTGATGGGTTTTTTAGGGACAGAGGAGGTTGGGGTTCGTGTTTCCCACATCTCAATCCACTATCAAGGTTGGGTGCCACAGGTCGCTCGCATTTGGGGACCTGGGAGAGCGCCTCCATGTTCTCGACGCCAGCCGGTCCACTCCGACTCGATCTCCACGGTTCCTTCGATGCCCGTCGCGTAATGACGGAAGCTGGACCATTTCCACTCTTCCGACTTCTCCACCAGTCCCCGCTTGACCGGGTTGCGGTGCATATAGCGCAACTTCTCGACGCGCTTCTCTTCCGTGGAAACGTTGAAATCGTAATAGCGAGTCTGCCAGAACGGGCGCTCGTGCCACCGCAGCGCTACGGAGAGCTTGATAGACTTGATCGCCCGATCAAGCGACGAGCGCGCCGGTTCATTCACCAATAGATGTACGTGCTCCGGCATGACCACGTATCCTGCGACAATGAATTTGTACTTTTTCCGGATTCGTTCCAGCGCGTCTTCAAAGAGATTGCGGGCTTCGAGCGAGGCGAGATAGGGGAGGCGGCGGTAACAACTGAAGGTGAGAATATGCATATTGCCGCAGTGCTGATAACGAACAAGTCTCCCCGTCATGAATGCGCGGATACACCGGCTGAAAGAGGATTCTAAGGCCTGAATAACGAGACTGGTTCTCTGGTTGTCCATCCCAGGTCCCTCGCATTTGGGGACCTGGGGCACCCAAAACTATGGGTGGGGACCTGCGCCACCCGCCATCAGCTTTACGAGCGCTTTGGCATCGGCGCGTCGGGTCTCATCGGCGATTGCATCGATGAAGGCGGTGACGCTTACGTCGGTGGGCTTGGTTTTGTTCTCTGCCATTGAGTTTGCCTCCGAAGGGGCGAGACTGGCTGAGGTTCGTGGTCTCCCACCGTTCGCTAGAAAGACGCGAAGGATGGGGCACCTGGCTTGGACCACCCCCTAACCTGCATATCTCACACGCCGACGGTTGAAGGGGAGATTCTGAAAGCGAAAATATAGCTGGAAAGGCCGCTTTTTCTGTGGCATAACTACGTTGTCGAGGCGTGGTTTTAGCCGAAGAAGGGCG
>Ga0181529_10000757_pt1 | contig 45789 bp, 31 predicted proteins | sample PEATcosm2014_Bin_36_FD_119763 | JGI IMG/M metagenome (GOLD analysis project Ga0181529, IMG submission 119763) | Peatland microbial communities from MTU Mesocosm Facility, Houghton, MI, USA - PEATcosm2014_Bin10_30_metaG | ecosystem: Environmental > Terrestrial > Soil > Wetlands > Peat | place... | reverse complement strand
TGATCTCATGCAGCTTGCGCCAGGAGCGCAAGCGGCGTTCCACGAATCCCCCCGGCTCCAAGCTGCGTTCCGCCAGGATCAGGAAGACCAGACAGGCCAAGACCGCAGCAAGAAGCACGGCGGCGCCCCGGCGCAGGTGATGTTTGCGGGATTGACGCCCGGGTACGTCGGGTTGGCGCAGGCCAATATCGTGGTCCCGACCGGATTGCCGAGCGGCCCGAATGCTCTGGTGGTGACGTGCAATAGCCAGGCGAGCAACGCCGCGGCCATCAGCGTGAAGTAGGGAGAGGCGCGTCTGAAGAGGCCGCCTCTCCGGAAGCTGCTCGCAGGCCGCTGATTTCGGGAAGGACCTCGGTGCTTTGTCCAGGACCTGCTGTCAGCGGCGGTCACGCGTAATTGGACACGGATGAACGCGGATGAAAACCAAAGGCAATATCAGGGTGTTCTTCGCGCGGAGTTGCGGTGGTAAGCGGCCAACACCTGCCCCACAGGGCAGCGGGGACGCAAGCAAATGGCGCCACATCGCTTGGGGCGATGTAGGAGTCAGGAGTCGGGAGTTAGGAGCCGGCGGAGGGCCGGGGCTTCTATAATGACCCTATGTCCTTTTCCGCTTTGGAACTGGCTACTCCGGAAGCCATTGCGCGGTACGAACCGGTCGTCGGGCTGGAAGTGCACGTGCAGTTGTCCACGGCCAGCAAGATTTTTTGCGGCTGTCCCACGGGCTTCGGCGCGCCACCCAATACCCATGTCTGTCCGGTGTGCCTGGGACTTCCGGGAGCTTTGCCGGTGCTCAATCGGGCAGCGGTGGAACTGGCGATTCGCGGCGCACTGGCGCTGAATTGCCAGATCCGGGCGAAGTCGCGATTCGCCCGCAAGAACTACTTCTATCCCGACCTGCCAAAGGGCTATCAGATTTCCCAGTATGACGAACCGCTGGCCGAGCATGGATTTGTGGACATCGTGGTAGGAGGCGCGGCGCGGCGCATCGGCGTCACGCGGGTGCATATGGAAGACGATGCCGGCAAAAGCATCCACGACGGGTTCAAGGATTCCGACCTGTATTCGTATGTCGATCTGAACCGCAGCGGCACGCCGCTCATCGAAATCGTCAGCGAGCCGGATATGCGCAGTTCCGATGAGGCGTACGCCTACCTCACGGAGTTGAAGCAGACGCTGCAATTCGTGGAAGTGTCCACCTGCGACATGGAAAAGGGCCACCTGCGCTGCGACGCCAACGTCTCGGTGCGGCTGCGCGGGGCCGAGAAATTCGGCACCAAGGCGGAAGTGAAGAACCTGAATTCGTTCCGCTTCCTGAAACAGGCGCTGGATTACGAGATCTCGCGGCAGGTGGCGCTGCTCGAAGGCGGCGGCCGGGTGGTGCAGGAAACCCGCCTGTACAATGCCGACCTGGGCGAGACATTCGCCATGCGCAGCAAGGAAGACGCGCACGACTATCGCTATTTCCCGGAGCCCGACCTGGTGCCGCTGGAAATCGACGAGGCGTGGCTGGAGCGGGTGCGCGGGTCGGTGCCGGAGCTTCCGGCGCGCAAGCGGGCGAGGTTCGTCGAGGAATTCGGACTGCGCGAATACGATGCCGAAGTGCTGACGCAGTCGCGCGCGGCGGCGGAATATTTCGAGACCGCGGCGACGGTTTCGGGCGATCCGAAATCGGCGGCCAACTGGGTGATGGGCGACCTGATGGGGCTGCTGAAGGCCGAGGGCAAGGAGATTTCCGAGTCCCCGGTGAGCGCCGAAGCGCTGGGCGAACTGGTGAAGCTGATCGCGGCGGGCGAACTGTCGCGCAAACTAGCCAAGGAAGTGTTTCCGAAGATGTTCGCCACGGGGCGATCGGCTGCCGCCATTGTGGAGCAGGAAGGGTTGAAGCAGATCAGCGACTCGGGCGCGATGGAGAAGATTGTGGACGAGGTGATTGCCGCCAATCCCAAACAGGTGGAGCAGTATCGCGGCGGCAAAACCACGGTGATCAATTTCCTGGTAGGGCAGGTGATGAAAGCCACGCGGGGCCAGGCCGGCGTGGCGGCGGCGACGGAAATACTGAAGCAGAAACTGGGGTGACGATATGTTGAAAGAAGGCGATCCGGCTCCCGATATTACGGTGCGCACGGACGCGGGCGAAGAGTTCCGGCTATCCGATCTGAAAGGCAAGCGCGTAGTGCTGTACTTCTATCCCAAGGCCGATACTCCGGGCTGCACCACGGAAGCCTGCGAGTTCCGCGACGATATGAAGAAGTTCGCGAAGAAGGGCGTGGCGATTGTGGGAGTATCGCCCGACAAGCCGGCCGCGCAGGCCAAATTCAAGCAGAAGTACGACCTGCCGTTCACGCTGCTGGCCGACGAGGATAAGGCTGCGGCGCACGCCTTCGGCGTGTGGAAAGAGAAGAATATGTACGGCAAGAAAGTGATGGGTATCGAGCGCAGCACTTTCGTGATCGGGGCGGACGGTAAGATCGAGAAGATTTACGGCAAAGTGAAGGCGCAGGGGCACGCGGGGGCGGTGCTGGAAGCGCTGTAGTCGGGAGGGGCAGTGACAATCCGGTACGGTTTCCTGCTGGTGGCGGCGGCTCTGTGCGCGCAGCAGCCGCATGAGCCCGAGGAAGTCCGCGTCAGCAGCCAGCCGTATGCGCCGCAGCCGCCGGCTGCCGCACTGCGCGTGGAGACCCGACTGGTGGACATCAGCGCCGCGGTCCGCGATGGCCACGGACGCGCGGTAGCCGGCCTGACACGGGACGAATTCCGCATCTGGGACGACGGGAAAGCGCGCGAGATCGTGGCTTTCTCCCAGGAACTGGCTGCGTCCGGAATCTCCGCGCCGGCTCCGGCGGCGGCCGCGGTTCCCGGGAAATCCGCGGAGACAACCGCGACTGCTCCGGCGAATGCCGAGGCGCCGGCGCGCTTCGTGGCTCTCTTTTTCGACGACGTCAACGCCAAGGACGGAACTTCCGCCGGCGACCTGAAGCGCACGCAAACGGCGGCCGCGCGGTATCTGAAGGATGCCTTACAACCGGGCGTTCGCATCGGTCTCTTCACGGCCTCGGGACAGCAGACCGTCGGCTTCACCGCCGACGCGGCCCGGCTCGGCGAGGCGGTGGGCGCGTTGAAACCGCACCAGCGCGTATCGGAAAACGGCCTGACATTCTGCCCGCGCATCACGCCCTACCGGGCCTACCAGGTGGCGGAGTTGCACAGCGCGTTCACCATCCGCCTGCTGCTGATGGAAGCTGCCGCCAAGGAATCGTGCCCAGCCAACCAGGCGTCCATAACGGACCAGGCCGGCATCACATGGCGGCGGGTGCGGGAAGCGTCGCTCGATACCCTGGCTGCCATCGGCGGCGCGGTCGACGCGCTGGCGAAGATGCCGGGGAAGCGCATGCTCCTCATGGCGTCGTCGGGATTCGTGGCGGAAACGCTGGAGCCGCAGCAGGACCAGATCATCGATCGGGCGCTGCGCGCCGGAGTGACGATCAACGCACTCGACAGCAAGGGCATCTATAGCGAACCGGAAGCGGGGACGCGGCCGGACGACGGGCAGATCCGGGACAAGTCGTACGATGCGCGGCTCTTTCAGTGGCAAAAGCTGGAGTCGATGGAGCTTCCGGCGCGGCTTCTGATGGTGGACCAGGCGATGGCCAACCTGACGCAGGGCACGGGCGGTTTGTTCTTCCGCAACAACAACGATTTCCACGCTGGATTTCGGCAACTGGGCACGCCGCCCGAGGTCACCTACCACATGAGCTTCCGGCCGGAAGGCACCGCCGCCGACGGCGCGTATCACAAACTGAAAGTGGAGCTGGTGCACGCGGGGGCGAACTCGGTGGAAGCGCGCCCGGGATACTTCGCGCCGCAAAAGGCGGCGGCCGCGGCTGAGACGCCGCGGGCGAAGATCGACCGCGAGGTGATGGCGTCGGACGTGCTGCAGGACGTCCCGGCGGGGCTGGCGATTCAAGTCGGCAAGCCGTCGGAGAGCGAGCGAACGCTGTCGGTGATCGTCTCGGTGGACATCGCGAAGCTGGCGTTCGCGGTGCGGAACGACCGTAAGGTGCAGCAGATCACGTTCGTGACCGCGATGCTGGATTCCGCGGGCAAACTGGTGGCCGCCAAGGAAGGGCGGATGGACCTGGCGTTGACGGCGGAGACTTACGAGCGCCTGGCGAAGACTGGCGTCAATGCCAAGCTCACGTTCCAGATGGCTCCTGGTATGTACCGCTTGCGGGAGGTGGTCGAAGAGGCCGTACACGGAGCGGTGTCTTCGTCGACTAACGCGGTGGATTTGCGATAGGGGCGGGGACCGCCATGCTACACTGCCTTCGGAGGTGATCGCCATGATCGTTGCTCCTCCGGATCTCTCCGCCAGACCGCTGCGGCTCGTCGTCGAAAGATTCATGAAAGGGCCGCCGGCAGCCCTGTTCCTGGCCTGGACGGAACAATTTGACCGCTGGTTTGCGGAGCCCGGATCGGTCCTCATGCAAGCCGAGGTCAACGCGGTTTTCTATTTCGAAACTCACTTTCATGGGAAGCGGCATCCGCATTATGGCCGGTTCCTGCGGCTGGAAGCGCCATCGTTGGTGGAACTGACGTGGCTAACTACGGCCACGCGGGGCGCGGAAACGGTGGTGACCGTGGAACTGGCTCCGCAAGACGGGGGGACGCGGTTGCGCCTCACCCACGCCGGCTTCCCCGACGAGGAATCGAGAGACCGCCATCAGCAGGCGTGGCCGAATGTGCTGGCGCACCTCGAGGAGCAACTGTCGGGGTAACCCGGCTACGCGTCCAGCACGGCGCGCACCTGCCGTAGTAGAGCGGCGGGAGTGAAGGGCTTCTGAATGTAATTCGGACCGTGCTGCGCTTCCGGCCACGAGCGGTCGCTGTAGCCCGAGATGCAGAGAATGCGAGCTGACGGACGGGCCGCGGAGAACGCCGCCGCCAGTTCCGCGCCGCCCATCACCGGCATCACGGCGTCGGTGAGCAACAGATGGATGGGCGCGGCGTACCGCGCGGCGGTCTCCAGGGCTTTCTGGCCGTTGGCCGCCTCGAGCACGGTGTAGCCGTGCTTTTCCAGGATGCGGCAGGCGTACTTGCGCACTCCAGGCTCGTCTTCCGCCACCAAAATGGTGTCGCGTCCGGAGGGAGACGGGCTGGACGGCGATTCGTCGCAGCCGTCGAGTTTCGCGTTTAACGCCGGAAACAGCAGCTTAAATGTCGTGCCGCGGCCGGGTTCGCTGTATACCCGCACCGAACCGCCGCTCTGCTGCACGATGCCCCACACCGTCGACAGCCCCAGTCCGGTGCCTTTGCCGGGGTCTTTGGTGGTGAAGAACGGCTCGAAGATGTGAGCCCTCACATCGGCCGTCATGCCGGTGCCGGTGTCGCTCACTGCCAGGCACAGGTACGGTCCCGGGGCGACCGAGAGGTGCGCCTGCGAGAACTCCTCGTCGGCGAAGATGAATGAGGTTTCGATGAGCAGTTTCCCGCCCTCGGGCATGGCGTCGCGCGCGTTGACCGCCAGGTTGAGGATTACCTGCTCGATCTGGCCCGGATCGGCCATGAGAACTCCGTCTTCGGCGTCGAGCGACAGCACCAGTTCGATCTGCTCGCCCAGCAGCCGCGCCAGCATTTTCTGGAAATTCCGCACCAACTGGTTGAGGACGATGAGCTTTGGTTCCAAGATTTGGCGGCGGCTGAAGATGAGAAGCTGCCTGGTCAGGGCGCCGGCGCGAGCCGCGGCTTCGGCGATTTCCACCAGCGGATCGCGCAGCGGGTGTTCCTCGCCGACATCTTTCAAGGCCATTTCGGCGTATCCGGTGATAATGGTCAGGAGATTATTGAAATCGTGAGCCACGCCGCCGGCGAGGCGGCCGATGCTTTCCAGTTTCTGCGCCTGGCGGAATTGCTCCTCCAGTTGTTTGCGCTCGGTGATGTCCTGGGTGACACCGCTGCAACGCGCGAAATTGCCTTGCGGGTCGAAGAACACCCGGCCCCACACGGCCAGCCATCGCTCGACACGGTCCTCGATGCCAACCGTGCGGAATTCGGAGCTGTAATAGGCGTCGCCCGCCCGCGCCGCTTTGCGAACGACTTCCTCGATGCGTCCCCGATCTTCGGGATGAACGCCGCTGCGGAAGATGTCGGAGGTCACCTCGGCATCCGGCGGCAGCCCGAAGTGACGTTTGGCGACATCGGACCAGACCAGCTTGCCGGCGGCCACGTGGTAATCGTAGGTGCCCAGGTGGGTGGCGCCGATGGCGATGGCCAGACGATCCTGACTTTCGCGCAGTTCCGCTTCCGCGCGGCGGCGCTGCTGGCGCGTGCGGGCATCGCGGATCTCGCGTTCCACCGCGGGCGCCAGGCGGCTGAGATTGCTCTTGAGCAGGTAGTCGTGGGCGCCGGACTTCATCATGGCGACGGCGAGTTCCTCTCCGATGGTGCCCGACACCACCAGGAACGGAATGTCGCGCCCGGATTCCTGTAGGATGAGCAGGGCCGCCGGAGCGTCGAACTGGGCCATCTTGTGATCGGGCCTGCCGCATCTCCTCGCCGTCCTCCACGCGGCGGGCGTGTACCTGGTAGCCGGCCCTTTCTATGTGGCGCACAATCAACGCGGCGTCGCTCTCGGAATCCTCAACCTGCAATATCCTCAGTGTTTCTTCCATGTGGCCCTTATACTCCGATATGCTCAATCCGGTCAGTCGCTACGATGCGGGAATGATGCGGGGCGCGTAATGCACAGTAATGTACCTGCCTGGAGTCCCCTCCGCCGAAGCCCCCGGCCCCAGCTTGATTTGCCCCCCCGCTACTGCAATCCCCTCACTCCCGCTCTCCGATCGTGAAATAGAAAGTCGCACCCTTATCCGCTTGGGCTTCGGCCCAGACGCGGCCGCCGTGGCGCCGCACCACGCGCTGCACCGTCGCCAGCCCGATGCCGGTTCCGGGAAAGTCGGCCGCTTTGTGGAGACGCTGGAACGCGCCGAAGAGCGAACCCGCGTATGCCATATCGAATCCCACGCCGTTGTCGCGGACGTAAAAGGCCTGCTCTCCGTTGTCGCTCAGGCAGCCAAATTCGATGCGCGCCACGGCGCGCGGTCCAGTGAACTTGACGGCGTTTTCCAGCAAATTGGTCAAGGCGATTTCCAGCAGGTGCGCGTCGCCCGGCGCCACCAGGCCGGGTTCCACGGAAAATTCCAGGCGGCGCTCCGGAGACGTCTCCCGCAGCCGCGTCGCGGCGGCTTCCGCCAGGGATGTCAGATCGACGGTATCGTGCCGCATTTCGGCGCGCGACACATGGGCCAGGCGCAGCATCTCGGCGATGAGCAGTCCCATGCGCTGGGTCTCCACCCGCACGCGCTCCACGTACTTCCGCGCCGAGGGATTGAGCTGCTCGCCATAATCTTCCAGCAGCGCCAGGCTCCATCCGTCGATGCCGCGGAGCGGCGCGCGCAGATCGTGCGACACGGAGGAGGAGAACGATTCCAGCTCCCGGTTGGCCGCTTCCAGTTGGGCCGTGCGCTCGCGGACGCGCTGTTCCAGCGATGCATTGAGGTTGCGGATCTCCTCCTCGGCGCGCCGCTGTTCGGTGATTTCCTCGGAGAACAGCACGATGCCGCCGATTTCGCCATCGGTTTGGCGCCACGGCTGAATTTCCCAGCGGATCCACTGTTCGCTGCCATCGGCGCGCAGGAACGGCTCGCCGTCGCTGTGCTCGATGGATCCGTCCAGGCAACGGCGATGGATGGCGCGCCAGTGTTCCGGGATCTCCGGGAAGATCTCGTAATGGCTGCGTCCTAATAATTCGGACTCCGCGCCCAGCCCGTAATCGTCGCGGAATTTGCGGCTCACCGCCAGGTAGCGCATCTCGCGGTCGAAGGTGGCGATGGCGGCGGGGGCCGACTGCAGGTAGAGGCGCAGGTCCTGTTCGCTCTTGTGGAGAGCCTGGCTGGCGCGTTGACGCTCGGTGATATCGGTGATGTAGCTGACGAGGAGCGGGCCGGATGGGGTGCGCACGTTACCCAGGCTAATCTCGACGGGAAACTCGCTGCCGTCTTTGCGGCGCGCCTGGAGGTCCAGGCCCGATCCCATGGGGCGGGCCTTCGGGTTGTTGACGAATCCCGCGCGGTGGTTCTGGTGTAGCGGTACCAGCCGCGGCGGCAGCAGGAGTTCCAGCGGTTGGCCGATCAGCTCCCGGCGGGTGTAGCCGAACATTCGTTCGATCATGCTGTTGAGGGTGGCAATGGCGCCGTCCGGATGGATGCCGACGATGGCCTGGGGGGACGCTTCCAGCAGGGCGCGGGTTGCTTCTTCGCTCTGCACCAGGGCTTCACGCTGGCCTTGCAGAATCTGCCGGGCTTGCTCGCGTTTGCGAAAATCGCCTTCGATCACGACGGCGGCGAACACCAGCAGCACCAGCAAGGCGCCGCTACCGAGTCCCAGAACCCAGCGCATCTGCGATCCCTCCGCATCGGCGGATGCTACCCGTTCCACCAGCAACGACCGTTCCGTGGCCTCCACCTGCTGCAGCAGTTCGCGGATCTGTTCCATGTAGAGCCGGCTCTCGCTGGCGCGCAGCAGCGATGCCGCGGCTTCGGCCCCCGCGGTTCGCCGTGTCTCGACGACTCTTCCCAGCAGGTTGAGCCGGGCGGCGACCAACCGGTCCAGGGTATCCATGCGCGTCTGCTGGGCGGGGTTGTCCGCGGTCAGGCGGCGCAGCGCCTGCCGTTCGGCCGGCTCGTCCGCGACGGCTTGCCGGTACCGATCCAGGTAGTGGGTGTCTCCGGTGAGCAGGTAGCCGTTCTGCGCGTTCTGGTCCTGCAGCGTCGCGAAAAGAAGCTGGGCGGCGTCCAGGACTTCATAGGTATGCGCCACCCAATGCTGCTGGTCGCGGTCGCGTTCGAAATCGCCGTACAGCAGCCGGCTCAGGCCGAAGAGCAGGAGGCATGCCGCTACCAGCAGGACCATGCGCCGCGCAAACGACCGGTCCGGCGATGCCGGAAGGCGATCCACTATCGGCGCGCGCCCGATTAGCCAGCTCAGACAGATTCCTACCGCGGCGAAGACCGCCAACCCGCCCGCGTCGCGCCGGTTGGCGATGGCCATGGTGTAGCGCGGTTCGAGAAAGAGGTACGCCGCCAGCGGAATGCTCAACAACGTAGTCATGAGTCCCGAACGAATGCCCGCAATGTGGCTGGCGACCGCTACCGCCAGCGGATAGATGAGGTAGGGCAACCCCCGCGGAAGGATCGGGTCCAGCAGGAGGCGGACGGCCGTCGCCACGAGGGCGCACAGCAGGGCGATCCCATAGCGCCACGTTGCCGCGGTGGTTCGCCAGCTATGCTGCGGAATGTCGTGGCTGGCAGTCATGTAGTCGTATGGTCTGGAGACGCATTAAAATCATACATTCACACCTCAAAAGGTGTAAAGCGAATTTGTCGAGGGTTTCCACAGTCGGACCCTGCCGGCTGTGTGGGATTCTCCGCGATGGCTTCTGCTTTGTTAGGGTTACAGCGTAGCCCGCATTTGTGGGGACTTTGTGCCCCTGCAAAAGAGCCCAGCGTTTACAAACTATTACGCTACATGCCGGGCTTGACCACCTGAATGACCCGACCGGCGTTGTCGACGTAGCAAAGGACCATCGGCGGCGGCACACCCGGTATTGGACAGCAAACCCTGCTTCTCGATTCGTTCCTACGCATGAGAGTGGAACTCTTCGTCGGGCCGCTCCCTGCGGCCGGTTCCAGAGGGCGCGGGATGAGAGTGGGCGCGACACTCGGCAACACTGCCCGTAGCAGGCGCTCGATTCTCGATTCAGCCTCCCAAGTCCCGCTCGGTGTACGCCTACAGCATGTTTCCGAACTGTTCCTCATCGAAGCCCAGAACGATGCGGCTGCCTTGGATCAGGATGGGCCGCTTAATGAGGTTGGGGTTTGCGGACATCAACCGCAGAGCTTCCTGGCGCGTCGGCGGATTTTCTTTCATGTGGCGCTCGCGGAACAGCTCATTCCGCGAATTCAGGAACAGCTTGTAGTCGCGCGTGCCGATCAGCTTGTCCAGTTCTTCGACCGGGAGGCCGCGGTTGAGGTCCACCTCTTCGAACGCGGCATTCTTGTCGCGAAGCCAACTCTTCGCTTTGCGGCAGGTGGTTCAAGTGGGTTTCAGATAGAACTTCATGGCGTCGCCTCATTCTACAATGTGGAGACGTGTCCACTCGAACCATAATTCTGGCTTCGCACTCGCCGCGGCGTGCGGAGATTCTGCGTCAGGCGGGAATTCCGTACACCGTGCGGATGGCTTCGGTGGACGAGACCCCGCTGCCGAACGAGCGGCCGGAGGAGTACGTGGTCCGCCTGGCGGAGCGGAAGGCGATGGCGGTGGAGGCGGCGCCGGAGGAGACAGTGCTGGGCGCGGATACCACGGTGGTGGTGGGCGGGGCGATGCTGGGCAAACCCGCCGACGAACGGGAAGCCCGCGGCATGCTGGTCCGGCTGTCGGGACGGCGGCACCAGGTGCTGACGGGAATCTGTCTGCGGCAAGCAAGCCAGGTGATCCGCGATTGGGCGGCTACCCAGGTCTGGTTCGGCGCGATGAGCCGGCGGGAGATCCGGGAATACGTGGCGAGCGGGGAGCCGATGGACAAAGCCGGAGGGTATGCCATCCAGGGATTGGCGTCGCGGCATGTGGAACGGATTGAGGGCTGTTATTTCAACGTAGTGGGATTGCCGGTGGCGTTGGTGTACCACCACCTGCAGGTGCTGAATAATGGGCAGGAACGCCAATAGCCGGAGGGTCTAATCCCTCCGGCATTGACAAAAAAAGACTTAGCTGTTGCCGCCGCGGCCGCCGCCCTTGGTGGGGGCTTTCTTGCCAGCCTTACCCTTGCCATGGCTGGCGCCGCCGCCTCGTCCGCCCTTCTTGCCTTGACCCGGCTGAGCCATGATAGCGGGCAATGCCAGCATCAAACCGAGCAGGCCAAACCCCAGAACTTTCCGAAATGAACCGCGCATAAAACTCCTGTCTACCTATAGATTCCCGTTGGCGGCCAATAAGTTGCGTGAATTCTGAAGAAAATCATCGGGGCGGACTCCCCCCGTACGAGGGGGTGAGATGGCGCAACGGGGCCACGGCAATCACCGTTTCGGAGCCAAAATACTTGTAGATTTTTACGACAAGCAGGTCTTATAATCTAGTTTAAGGCACCTGCAGTGAATCCCACTTTAGTAAGGAGGGGCGAGTTGGAAAACTCATCCACATCCGTGCGGCCGAAGGTCACTATCGACGGTAACGAGGCCGCGGCATACGTCGCGCATCAGATTAACGAAGTCATCGCTATTTATCCGATTACGCCATCATCCAATATGGGTGAATGGGCGGACCAGTGGTCGTCCGAAGGCAAGACCAACATTTGGGGAACGGTACCCACGGTGATCGAAATGCAAAGCGAAGGCGGAGCCGCCGGAGCCTTGCACGGGGCCTTGCAGGCCGGATCGCTCTCCACCACGTTTACCGCCTCGCAGGGGCTGCTGCTGATGATCCCCAATATGTTCAAGATTGCGGGCGAGCTCACCAGCACGGTATTTCACATTGCGGCGCGCGCCCTGGCGGCGCACGCGCTCTCGATTTTCGGCGACCATTCGGACGTGATGGCGGCGCGGTCCACGGGGTTCGGCATGTTGTCGTCGAACTCGGTGCAGGAAGTCATGGACATGGCGCTGATCGCGACAGCGGCCAGCCTGGACTCGCGGATTCCGTTCCTGCACTTCTTCGACGGCTTCCGCACGTCGCATGAAGTTGCCAAGGTGGAGCAGCTCACGCCCGAAGATCTGCGCGCCATGATCGACGAAGAGCTGGTGTACGCGCATCGCATGCGGGCGCTGTCGCCCGACCGGCCGATGATTCGCGGCACCGCGCAGAACCCGGACGTGTACTTCCAGGCGCGCGAAGCCGCCAACTCCTATTACCTGGCCTGTCCCACCATCGTGCAGAACGCCATGGACAAGTTCGCCGCGCGGGTGGGCCGGCAATACCATTTGTTCGACTACGTGGGCGCGCAGGATGCCGAGCGAGTCATCATCATGATGGGCTCGGGCGCGGAAGTGGCCGAGGAGACGGTGGACGCGCTGGTGGCCCGGGGCGAGAAGGTCGGACTGTTGAAAGTCCGCCTGTACCGGCCGTTCGCGGTGGAAACCTTTGTGGCGGCGCTCCCGGCATCGGTGAAATCGATCGCCGTGCTGGATCGCTGCAAGGAGCCCGGCGCCACGGGCGAGCCGCTCTACTGCGACGTCGTCACGGCATTCTCCGAGATGGGCGTGAGCAAGCGGGTGATCGGCGGACGTTATGGACTGGCGTCCAAGGAATTCACGCCGGCCATGGTGAAGGGCGTGTACGACGAGTTGACCAAGAAGTCGCCCAAGAACCACTTCACGGTGGGCATCAACGACGACGTTACGCATACCAGTCTGGACTACGACACCAGCTTTTCCACGGAGGTTCCGGGTACGGTGCGCGCCCTGTTCTACGGTCTGGGCGCCGATGGAACGGTGGGCGCCAACAAGAACTCCATCAAGATTATCGGCGAGGAAACGGGGAATTTCGCGCAGGGCTATTTTGTGTACGATTCCAAGAAGTCCGGCGCCATCACCACGTCGCACCTGCGGTTCGGTCCCAAGCCGCTGCACTCCAGCTACCTGATCACCAAGGCGAATTTCGTGGCCTGCCACCAGTTCTCCTTCCTGGAACGCATCGACATGCTGAAGTACGCCGAGCCGGGCGCCACTTTCCTGCTGAACAGCACCTTCGGGCCGGACGAGGTGTGGAACAACCTGCCGCGCCTGGTGCAGCGGCAGATTATCGAAAAGAAGCTGAAGTTCTACGTCATCGACGGCTACGAAGTCGCCAAGAAGACCGGCATGGGCGGGCGCATCAACACCATCATGCAGACCTGCTTCTTCGCCATCAGCGGCGTGCTGCCGCGCGAGGAAGCCATCGCCGCCATCAAGTACACCATCAAGAAGACCTACGGCAAGCGCGGCGAGAGCGTGGTGGAGAAGAACAACGCGGCGGTGGACGCGGCGCTCGATCATCTGCATGAAGTGAAGGTTCCGGAAGCGGTGACGTCGCTGTTCGACTTGCGGCCATACGTCCCCGCGGCGGCGCCCGATTTCGTGCAACGCGTGACCGCCAAGATCATCGCCGGCGAAGGCGACGACCTGCCGGTGAGTTCCATGCCCATCGACGGGACTTTCCCCAGCGCCACGGCGCAGTGGGAGAGGCGCAATATTGCGCTCGAAATCCCCGAATGGGACCAGGATCTGTGCATCCAGTGCGGCAAGTGCGTGCTGGTGTGCCCGCATAGCGTAATCCGCGCCAAAGTGTACGACGATTCGTACCTGGGCGGCGCGCCGGCCACCTTCAAGGCGGTCCCGGCCCGCTGGAAGGACATGAAGGATCGCAAGTACACGCTGCAGGTGGCTCCCGAAGATTGCACCGGGTGCACGCTGTGCGTGCAGGTCTGCCCGGCCAAGAGCAAGAGCGAAGTGAAGCATCGCGCCATCAACATGGTGGCGCAGCCTCCGCTGCGCGAGAGCGAAGCCGCCAACTGGGAATTCTTCCTGAACCTGCCGGAAACCGGCCGCGAAGCGCTGTCCCCGGCGCAGGTGAAGGACGTGCAGTTGCTGCGGCCGCTGTTTGAGTTCTCCGGCGCCTGCTCCGGCTGCGGCGAAACCCCGTACATCAAACTGATGACGCAGTTGTTCGGCGACCGCGCGCTGATCGCCAACGCCACCGGCTGCTCGTCGATCTACGGCGGCAACCTGCCAACAACTCCTTACTGCACCAACGGCGAAGGCCGCGGTCCGGCGTGGAGCAACTCGCTGTTCGAGGACAACGCCGAGTTCGGGCTGGGCATGCGCCTGGCCGTCGACAAGCAGAATGAGTACGCTCGCGAGCTGGTCTGGCGGCTCGGGTTCCATATCGGCGAAGAGCTGGCGCAGGCCATCCTCAGCGCCGACCAATCGAGCGAGCCGGGCATCTTCGCGCAACGCGAGCGGGTGCGCCTGCTGAAAGACAAGCTGGCCGACCTGAAGACTGTCGAAGGGCGCGACCTCCTGAGTCTGGCGGATTCGCTGGTGAAGAAGAGCGTGTGGATCCTGGGCGGCGACGGCTGGGCGTACGACATCGGCTACGGCGGGCTGGACCATGTGCTGGCCAGCGGCCGCAACGTCAACGTGCTGGTGCTGGATACCGAGGTCTACTCCAATACCGGAGGCCAGGCTTCGAAATCCACGCCGCGCGGGGCGGTCGCCAAATTTGCCGCCGGCGGCAAACCGGTGGGCAAGAAGGACCTGGCCATGATGGCGGTGAGCTACGGCAGCGTCTACGTGGCGCGCGTCGCCATGGGGTCGAGCGACATGCATACGGTGAAGGCGTTCCTGGAAGCCGAAGCCTTCCACGGGCCGTCGCTGATCATCGCCTACAGCCACTGCATCGCGCACGGCTACGATCTGGCCTACGGGCTGGATCAGCAGAAGGCCGCGGTGAACTCCGGCTACTGGCCGCTGTTCCGTTACAATCCCGACCTGGTGGCGCAGAACAAGAACCCCTTCCAGCTCGACTCGCGCGCGCCCTCGATCGGCCTGAAGGAATACATCTACAACGAAACCCGCTACACCATGCTCGCCAAGAGTAATCCCGAAGAGGCCAAGCGGCTGCTGGAACTGGCCAAGGAAGACGTGGCGGCGCACTGGAAACTGTACGACTACCTGGCCCACGAGCCGGCCAACGGCGTGGAGGTGAAGAAATGATCGACCTATCGAAGACTATCGACTTGTCCACGACGTATCTGGGACTGAAGCTGAAAAATCCCCTGGTTGCCTCGTCCTCGCCCATGTGCGAGGACGTGGGCAACGTGCGCCGGCTGGAGGATGCCGGCGCCTCGGCGGTGGTGCTGCATTCGCTATTTGAAGAGCAGATCGCGATCGACAACGACGAACTGGACCGCTACCTGCGCGAGAGTTCCGATGTGTCGGCCGAGGCCACCAGCCACTTTCCCGATCTGATGCATCGCGTGATGGGTCCGGAAGCCTACCTGGCGCACATCGTGAAGTGCAAGCAGGCGGTGAAGATCCCGGTCATCGCGAGTCTCAACGGCACGACTCCCGGCGGTTGGCTGCGTTTCGCCAAACAGATGGAACAGGCCGGCGCCGACGCCTTGGAGCTGAACATTTATCACCTGCCGGTGGATGCCGATGTCCCGGGCGAAGCCGTGGAACAGCAATATGTCGACCTGGTGCGGTCGGTTCGCCAGGAGGTGAGCATCCCGTTCGCGGTGAAGCTGGGCCCGTATTTCAGCTCCATGGCGAATATGGCCAAGAAACTGGATGCCGCGGGCGCCAACGGCCTGGTGCTGTTCAACCGGTTCTACCAGCCGGACTACGATCTGGAATCGCTCGAAGTGGTGCCGAACCTGATCCTGAGCAACTCGCACGAACTGCTGCTGCGGCTGCACTGGATCGCGGTGTTGTACGGCAACGTGAAGTCCGACCTGGCGCTGACCGGCGGCGTGCATACCGCTCCGGACGTGGTGAAAGCCATGATGGCCGGCGCGAAGGTCGCCATGATGACGTCGGCGCTGCTGAAGCGGGGGATCTCCTACCTGGACACTCTGACCACCGAACTGCTGGTGTGGATGGGCGAGCACGAATACGACTCCATCCGCCAGATGCAGGGCAGCATGAGCCGCAACGCCGTCCCGCAGCCCGCCGCGTTCGAACGCGCCAACTATATGAAGGTGTTGAGCTCGTACGCGTTGCGGTAAGATGGGTCAGGTGGACCGGCATGACGGCGGACGAACGGTTTGACCGCATTGATGGATCGATCGGCGAGTTGACTAGGAATGTGGCGGACCTGACCCGCAGCGTTGCTGTCCTCTCCCGCGACCTCGATCGACTCACGAATTACGTGCTGGATTTTCGCACGGAAGTGGCCACCCGCTTTCAACTGCTCGAAACCCGGCTGGAGGTACTGGCCGCGACCACGGCCGGCCTGCAGTCCACCTACCCGGCTCTCACCAAGGCGATCAACGACTTCGGGGCGGTGGCTACCCGGCTGGGGAACGAACAATCCCGGCAGCGGGAGGCCGGCGCCGATCTGTCGACTCGCGTTACCAAACTGGAAGAGATCGTCTCCCGGCTGATCGAACCCGCGGCTTAGTTCATTGTGGGGCAGCCAACTGCCCCGCACAACAAGCAAGTCAGCAGCGCCTAATCCTGGGTCGGCGAACCTCTGGCGTATGGGATCTCGCTATTCGGAAGGTTTGTCGAGGTATTTGACGAACAGGACGGCGTTGCCGCGCTGGTTGTAGAGCAGGTCGTCCACCATATTGCGGGTCAGGAGAATGCCGAAACCGCCGGGACGCTTGCCGGCTTCGGCGCGCACTTCCACGTGGCGGATGGGCGAATCGGCAGGGTTGGAAATGGCGGCGTGCGGCAGAAAATCCAGCGAAAATCCCTGGCCGGGGTCGTGGATGTGCACGATCAGCGAACGCGACGTGCGAACCAGCGAGACGCGCACGCGCTTCTTCGGGTCGCCGTGGCCGCCGTGCTCCACGGCGTTCATGAGCAGTTCGCGAAACGCCGCCGCCACGTCTTCGCGGACGGGGGCGGGCAGATCGCCTTCGATTTCGCGGACGAATTGGGTGGTCCGGTCGGCCGCGTCCATCTTGCAGCGGACGTCCAGCGTGACCCATTCCGGCCGCGCCGAAATCAGGCGGATGTCGTCCTTCCACGAAGGCGTTTCGAGGGCCTGTTGGAGCATGTCGTGCAAGGGTCCGGGTGTCAGGGGGGCGCGGAAGTACGAATACGCACGATGGCGGATGGCGCCGATGACGCGGGCCGGGTCGGGATCGCCGGACAGAATCACGCGCGCGTCGGGGGCTACGGTGCGGACCTGGCGGAGCAGTTTCAGGGCGTCGAAGCCGTTGCGTCCGGGGCCGGCCACCAGCACGTCGCAGGGGGTATGACGGAGGCTCTGGACGGCCTCTTTTTCATCGCGAACATCCTGGATGCTGCAGTCGTCGTGCTTCAACATGCCCGCCAGCAGTTCATGAACCGCCGGGTCGGGATCCACCACCAAAAGGCGTTGCGAACTCACAGCATTCCCCTCTCCTACTGTAAACGACGTTTGCCGCCCGGTGTGCGGTTGCGCCCCCAGTTGCCGTCCGGGTACCTGATTTTACCTGGGAAACTCCGATTTCCGCAGGATTCCGTAACCTCGCCAGCCTGGCGAGCATCTCAACTGGGTGATGGCTCACAATGACCCTGCCCGGAGTGTTTCCCGCGTTGGCCAGGTGTCCCTGGCACCCGCCGGCGCACGATGCTTCCTTCTGGTGCTGATGGCCGCCGGAGCGGTCTCGGCCCAACTGTATCCGCCTGTGGGGTATCCGCCAGGCGGGGGCTATCCGAACGGCTACCCGCAGGGCGGAGCCGGCATTCCCATTGGGTCGCACGGCCAGAAACCGCCCGATCCCAAGGGGCCGCTGCCCAACTATCGCGGCAAGATGAAGAAGATGGACGACAAAACCATCGTCCTGACCACCGCCGACGACCGCGACATCCTCTTCAAGCGCGATAGCAAGACCAAGTATTTCAAGAACGGGGATGAGATCAAGATCCCCCTGTTCAATCCCGGAGACCAGCTTTCCATCGAGGGCCCGGCGTACGGCAACGGCTACATGCTGGCGGTCAACGTTTACTGGGAGCGCGCCGCCGGGACTCCCGACACCAGCGCCAGCGCCGGCAAGCAGGACGATTCGGTCCACGATGCCTGGAAGACCGATCCGAAAGCCACCGGGCAGACGCCACCGCCGCCCGCGCCGCCCAAGTCCGCGGATGCGCCGGCAGCCGCCACGGGATCCAGCGCAGGTTCCGCCACCGGATCGATCAGCGGCCCGCCGCCGCCTCCCGCCAGGCCCGATGCCGACGATCCCGGTCCGCCCAGCCTGCGCCGCGGCGCACCGTCCGACGTGAATCGCGAGCATGCCGCGCCGCTGCCGGAGATCCCTCCGACGGGGCCTGCGAATCCGCCGCAACTGGCCTCGGGCGGCGGTTTCCGTAATGAAGAAGACATTCCCGTGTCGCAGCGCCGCGGCGACGACCTGATTCGCCGCGCCACTGATGCCGCCATGGACTTCACCGAGAGCCTGCCCAATTACGTGTGCCGCGAAAACGTGGGCCGCTACGTCAGCCAGAGCCACGTCCCCAACTGGCAGGCAGTCGACATCGTGGGTACCGACGTCATTTACGAGAACCACAAGGAAAGCTACAAGAACCTAACCATCAACGGGAAAGCGGTCAAGAAATCCATGGAAGAGATGGACGGCGCCTGGTCCACCGGCGAATTCGGAACCATCCTCATCAACCTCTTTTCGCCCGGGACAGTCAGCGAATTCAAATTCGTCAAGGACTCGCGGTCGGGGGGCATTCTGGCGAAGATGTACGAGTTCAACGTGACGCACGCCAACTCCACCTGGCAGGTGCATGTGGGCGGGCAGGTGTACAGCCCGGCGTACAAGGGCGCGGTGTGGATCGATCCACATTCGGCGCGCGTGCTGCGCATCGAGATGCAGGCCTACGGCTTCCCGCAGGACTTCCCGACCGACCACGTGGAGTCCGCCACCGACTACGAATACACCCGCCTGGGTGACTCTCAGCAATACCTGCTGCCGGTGCATTCGGAGAACCTGATGTGCCAGCGTGGGTCGGACGATTGCAGCCGCAACGTGATCGATTTCCGCAACTATCGCAAGTACACCGGCGAGTCCACCATCAAGTACGGGGATCCCAAGTGACCAAAACCATTTCCCGCCGCGATTTGAGTCTGCTGGTTCCCGCCCTGGCCGCCGCTGCCGCCGCGCGCGCGCAAAATGCCCCGGCCCCGGTCGCCGACCTGGACACCAAGGTCTATCACGATAAACAGATTCCCTACACCGGCGACGACAAGAAGATGGGCCGCCGGTTCTTCGACGGAAAGACCCATACCGGCTACCACATCGAGATGCATTCGACGATTCTCGGTCCGGGAATCCAGACTCACGCGCCGCACAAGCACGAGCACGAAGAGATCGTGATCGTCATGGATGGCACCATGGAGATGACCAACGAGGGCAAGAGCGAAATCGCCGAGTCCGGGTCGGTGGTGTACTTCGGGTCGAACCAGATGCACAGCTCGCGCAATGCCGGAACGGTTCCCTGCCGGTATTACGTTTTGGAATTGCGCGCCGGGGCATAGAGCGGCAGGCGCGACCCGTAGCCGGGACGCTCGCTCACGCTCACGGTTCCAGCGCGACGCGCCGCGCAGGCCGCCGGCGGCATTGGATCGCACTCATCATAGACCGTCCTTCGCTAACATTAAGGAAATTTTTCTTGACCACCACAGCCCTGTGGTTTTATCCTGATCAAGCTGGAGGACAATACTGATGATCGCCTATAGTCGAGGATCCCGACCCCTCGCTGGTGCGGCTTCTTTGAAGCACCGCATGCCGGCGATGATCAGCTTCGGCACCCACTTTGGTCAGTGGTTACGGCAACAGCCTGTAAAGCTGCCGGGTTCAAATCCCGATAATCCAACCATCAACTAGACGAGAGACCCAGGCCTGGCTCCCGCCGCCATCGCTACGATGGAACGGCAGCGGCTTCACGGCTTCGCGCTCTTCCTGAAACTGCCGATTCACGCTGCGCCTGGCGGTATCGTGGCGCGGGCAGGGTCCGCTCTGGGGTGAGCCCGCGGTGCGGCCGCGGAGTTCAGGTCCGGGGATCTCAACGCAATCAACCAGCAACCTAACAGGAGACAAAACAGGAGGTACAACCATGCTGCACCGTATTGTAGTTGGCGAAAACGAACGGGTCCTGGTGACGCGCCAGCGGCGCTTCGCGGATATTCTGGGGCCTGGTCAATACTGCATCTTCGGCCGCGACGTCGGCCTGGCCCCTCACAACGTCCGCGACCTAGTGTTCGCGGGCGAGTGGGCCGAACACATCGTAAACCGCCGCCCCGATGTCGCGGAGCGGTATTTCACGACTGTGGAAACGTCGGACGCGCAGGTGGCTGTGGTGTATCTGGACGGCAAACTGTCGCGCGTAGTGACGCCTTCCACCCGCGCGCTGTACTGGAAGGCGGCAGTGAACGTGACGTTCGAACTCATCGACGCGCGCACCGAGCCCGAGGTGCCCGCCACTATGCTGGCGGCGCTGGTGCGGCTGGGCCGCGAGGCGTACTTCAGCTTCGCCGCCATCGACGAGGGCAAGCGCGGACTGGTGTATCTGGATGGCCGCCTGCTGCGCGAACTGGGTCCCGGAGCGTACGGCTTCTGGACCGCGGTGGCGACGCCTCGCATCGAGATCCTGGAGACGCGCCGGCAGTCGGTGGAGGTGCCTGGCCAGGAGATCCTGACCAAGGACAAAGTCACCGTGCGCGTGAACATCTCGGCGGTGTACGAAGTGGCGGACGTCACCCTGGCTCGCGCGAGCCTGAAAGACGTTAACGAGTACCTGTACCGCACGCTGCAAATCGCCGTGCGGCAGTCGCTCGGCAAGCGCACTCTGGAAGAGGTGCTCGCGGAAAAAACGGATATCGACGAAACGGTTTCGGCCGAGGTTCGCCGCGAGATGGAGGCGTACGGTGTTCGCGTGAGCGCGATCGCTCTCAAGGACATCATCCTGCCCGGCGACATCCGGGAGATCCTCAACCAGGTGGTGACGGCGGAGAAGCAGGCGCAGGCCAACCTGATCCGCCGCCGGGAAGAGACGGCGGCCACGCGGTCGCTGCTCAACACGGCCAAACTGATGGAGGAGAACCCTCTGTTGGTGCGGCTGAAGGAACTCGAAACGCTGGAGAGGATCGCCGACAAGGTGCAGCAGATCACCGTGGTCGGCGGTCTGAACGAGTTGCTCGAGCGTACGGTCACCATCCGCGCGGGTTGAGGGCCGTTTCGTAACCTCGCGACCGGCCGGCGCGCCTAGATAGCAGTCGATCTATGGGATGCGCCGGCCGCTTCGCGTGGGGGATGGTTTGCGCGGCGACTCTCTGCGGACAAACCGCGGACCCGGTGATCCGCTCCACCATCCGATTGGTACAAGTGCATGTGGTCGCCGTGGATTCGCAGGGAAACCGCGTCGCCGATCTGCGGCGGCGGGATTTCCAGATCCTCGATAATCATAAGCCGCAGCTTCTGACGCTGTTCAGCGCCGACCGCGGAACGCCGGCATCGTCCGGTGCCACGGCCAGCCCCGGCGGTGCTTCCGGGAATGGCGGCGGCTACGCGGTGATTCTGCTCGACTGGCTCAATACCAGCTATACCGACCAGTTTCACGCCAAGGATCACGTGATCCAACTACTACGGAATTTTGAGCCGCGGGAACAGGTGGCGCTGTATCTGCTGGGGCGCCAGCCGCGATTGCTCTGCGGGTTTACGTCCAGCCGGGCGGCGCTCTTGCAGGCGGTGAGCGACGTGGAACCGGAATTCGATGAACTGGAACATCTGCCCGTCGGCCGTTTTGATGCGCGCTATGGAAACCGCGCGGGCACGATTACTCCGGAAGAACGGCTTTTCCATCAGACGAACCAGGTTCAGGATACGCTCCACACGCTCGGAGCGATCGCCGACATTCTGGCGCGCGCGCCCGGACGGAAGACGCTGGTCTGGCTGTCGAGCGGTTTTCCCGAGTTGCTCCGCGGCAGGGGCGGCGCGGTGGAAACCTCCTTCGCGGACGATGTGGAACGGGTGTTGGCGTGGCTCAACAATTCCGACGTAGCGGTGTATCCGGTGGATGCCCAGGGGCTCTCGGCGCTGCCGCATGGCGATCGCGGCACGCTGCTGGAACTGGCGTCGCGGACCGGCGGCACCGCTTTCTACGACCGTAATGACCTGGACGAAGGCATGCGGCTGGCGCTGGAAGATATGAGCGTCAGTTACACACTGGGATTCCACGTGCCCGAAGGCGCGCTGCCTGGGCTGCATGAGATCGCCGTGCGCGTGGGCCGCCAGGGGCTGCGCTATCGGGAATCGTACCAGTTAGCCGGGAATTAGCGCTTCGCCGCGTCTTGCGCCGATGGGTTGCGAAACGGAGTGTCGCGCATGGCGGCGATTTCCATGCTGGCCACCGTCCCGCCGATCGCCTTCACGCGGATCAATACCTCGATGAAACGGCTGCGTGCAGCCGCAGAGATCGATCCTCCCATGGCAAACTCTCCGGCGGCTTCGGCGGCTACCATGTCGATGCCGTTCAAAATCAGCACCGTTCCGTTGCCGCCCAGATTGGGCAGCACGGCAATATCGGCATAGGTTTCCTCGTTGTTGCTGGACTCGCGGAAGTCCGCGGATTCTCGCGGACGGGGCGAACGGTTGAGCAGGTAGACATCGTGGGTCTTGGTATCGGTCACCAGCGGAAAATTCAACGAAGGAACGAACAGTTCCTCCCAGGGAACGGAGAGACGGCTACCGAGCAGAATAAAGTTGTCGGTGCGAAATTCCCGCGCATTGATATGGCGCGGGTAGCGGATCACTGGGTTTCCGCCCTGGCGGAGGCCGAAAACCAGCAGCCGCGAGCCCATTGCGGCCGATCCCACCGAGGTGGTCTGCTGCTGTCCCAGGAACTCGATGGTCGACCGCATTTCCGGTTTGGCCGATGCCACCAGAGAGCTGGGATAGCCGGGCGAAAGGTACTCGCTGAGGGACAGATCGCGTCCCAGGAAGTATTGGATCTCGCGATAGACCGTGTCGGAGATCACGATATTAGTTTTCTGTCCGGGGTTGAACACGCGCGACCAGAGCGGATCGGCCTTGGTCTGCGGCGCCGGCGTCGGGCGGGCGGCAGCGCGATTGCGCGCCGTCCAGAACCAGAGGATGCCGCCGATCACAGCCAGCCCGACGAGGAGCAATACGACCCATTTCCGATCGCTCCGGGCCGGCTCGACGCGAACCGGCTCGACCACCACTGGCGGCGCCACGGTTGGAGGCCAGTGAAAGGTGACGGCGTAGGATCCGGGCGGCAGCGAGATCGCGGGACTTCCCTGGGTTTCCGCTCCCTGGTAATACTGCGCCAGCCGTTTGCGCACTTCGTTGGCGGTCACGCGGACAATGGCATCTTCGCTGGTATCGTAATCCGCGGGCCGTTGCAACGCCTCGATGCCGATGGTCCGTTCTTTGAGTCCCTCCGGCGTGGCGCCCTTGAGCACCTGGTGGACCGAGTACTCCAGCAGGCGGCAACAGCGCCGGCTGCCGCGGAACGAAGGGCTGTCGAGGATGCGGGATAGCTCCGCCAGAACGGAGACACGGCGCTCCTCGGAGACGACGTCCTGGTCGGTCAGATGGACTCCACTCATGGGGGATTCAGCCCCGAAACACGGTGCTTAACCCTACTTCGGTTGCTTATCAGTATAGCTCTCCTGATCTTTTTGCAGGCATTGAAGTTTACCGGTGCGCCGCAACGTTAACAACCCCGCCGGTGGAATTGCGGCCAATCCCCAAAGGGCGCGGGCCCCGGCGCTTGCCCACCCGGTCCGGATCTTGCCGGGGGTTAAGAACCGTTTTGTACGGAGGTTCCTACTTGACCGGTCTGGCGAAATCGCACTACCGTCGTGCCGTGGCCGTTGAAGAATGCAGTTTGGGATAGGAGAGCGCAATGATGCAAACGAACACGACTCGAAATGACGCCGCCCACACGCAGCCGGGGCAAACCGCGGTTTGCCTCTGGGGATCCCTAGCAGGCCTCGTCCTCTGGCTGACGATGAGCCTCGCGGCTTACGGCCAAGGCGTGACCGGGCGCATTCAAGGCACGGTACACGATCCCAGCGGCGCCTCGGTGCCGGGCGCGACCGTAACCATCACCAATCAGGAGACTGGTTACCACGCGGATGTTCCCAGCGGCCAGGCCGGCGACTACATGGCGCCCAACATGCCGCCGGGGAAATATACGGTCTCCGTCGCGGCTGCCGGTTTCAAGTCCGCCGAGAACAAAAACGTCCTGGTGGTTGTGGATAGTTTGTCCACGGTGGATTTCACGATGCAGGTCGGCGCCCGAAGCGACACGGTTCGCGTAGAGTCCTCCGCGCAGCTGGTGGATACCGAGACCTCGGCCATGGGCAACGACTTGAGTTCGAAGCAGGTTACCGACCTGCCGCTCTTCGGACGGGTCTACTCGCAGTTGGTGCAAATCATGCCGGGGGCGGTCAAAACGGGCATCGGCTCGTCGGCGGAATCCGGCTCGGGTATCGGAGCCAACGGCTCCATCACGGCGGCTGTCAATGGCATTGTCTATCAAGGCACCACATTCACTCTCGACGGCGTCAGCGACATGGAACTCGAGAACGCGTTTCAGAATGTCACGCCGCCCATGGACGATATCGCGGAGGTGAAGGTCTCCGGGAACGGATCGGCCGCCGACGTCGGAGTTTTTGGCGGCGCTCAGGTCAACGCAGTCATCAAGTCCGGAACCAACCAGTTCCACGGGTCGGCGTTCGAGTTTTATCGCACTCGCGGTTTAAACGCCAATACCTGGGCCAACGATTTTAACAACGTGGCCAAAGCCCCCTATCGCGGCGATCAGTACGGCGGCTCGCTGGGCGGCCCCGTAAGGAAGAACAAGATCTTCTTCTTCATGGGTTATGAGGGGCTGCGTTTGAACACTGGCGTCACCTATACCTATACGGTGCCGACGGCCATGGTGGCCAACGGATATCTCCCAACCAACCTCTTCACCAAGCCGATTTACGATCCCCTGACCGGGTCCTCAACAGGAACCGGGACGAACCCCACTCCGTTCCCGCAGGTTACTCTGGCGACCGGCACCTACGGCTGCGGCACTGCCGGCGGCACCGCGGCGCCGTCCTGCACTGCCTATTACATCCCCCCCAGCCGATGGGACCCGGTCGCCACCAAAATGCTGGCCGGGGGTATTTGGCCGACGGCCAACGCGGCCAACCCTTTAGCCCCCACCAATAACTTCAGCGAGAGCCTGGTGGAGACCAACCCGCAACAGAAATTCGACATCAAGGGAGATTTTGTGCTTGCCGGACAGGATCGCGCGTTTGTTCGCGTATCCTATCAGCGCAACGATCTGAACCAGCCTGGGCCCACCCAGTTCATGGATGTAGGCGAGAACGCCGCGCCGCGTGACCACAACGACGTCGCCGGGTACACGCATTGGTTTTCCCCCACCACGCTCAACGAATTCCGTTTCGGGTTCAACCGCTTCTACACCTTCCACTTCACCAACGATTACGGCACCAACAAGGATACAGCACTCGGCATACAGAACGGCAACCTCCCGCAGTTTCCGTTGATTAGCGGCATTGCCCAGATGACGTTCGGGAGCAATCAGAGCCTCGGCAACTGGCAGGAAACCGGAGGCACCGGGTCGAGCGACGCCATCCGATTCACCCAGGCTTACGACATCGTCGATAACGTCAGCAAAATCCACGGCAAGCACACCTTCCGCTTTGGCGGCGAGTATCGGCGGTTGCAGGCCGAGGTCACCAACCCCGATCACTATCAGTCCGGAAACTTCGCTTTCGATAACAGCTACACTTCCAGTTGCGCCAACAACTCCTTGTGCAGCAGCGGGAGCGGCGGAGCGGGCGTAGCCGATTTCCTGCTCGGCTTGCCCACCACCGTGAACCGCGACATTGTGGATACCTTCCCGCAAACCCGGTTGACCATCGCCGACGTCTATTTCCAGGACGACTACCGCGTCACCAGCAAACTGACCCTCAACGTGGCCCTTCGTTGGGACCTGATCACCATGTACAACGACGTGAACAACCACCAGTCCAACTGGGACCCTACGACCGGTCTCCTGGATGTCGCCACGGCCGGAAATCGCGGGCCTAACGTGAACACCAACTACCACAATTTCGCTCCCAGACTGGGACTGGCCTATTCACCGGACCATGGCAAGACTGCCATCCGCGCAGCTTGGGGCATCACCAATTTCCCGGATCACTATGGCGCCGCCGGCGGCACGCTGGAACGCAACTGGCCGTTCTTTGAGGAATACACGCTCAGCCAGCCGTCTCCCAACACGCCGTGGGCAGCCCTCAGCTCGCCGCAGAATCTGTCCAACCCGTCGTGCACTCCCAACTCCACCACCTGCCTGATCGGATTGCCCGGCTTCGTTTCCCAACAATACTCGGCCACGGTGGTTCCTTCCCCGGCGGCCAGCCTCTACTACGTTCCGCTGAACAATCAGCCCGACAAAGCCACTATGTGGAACATCGGCATTCAGCACCAGCTCACGCCCTCGAGCGTCATCGACGTCGCCTATGTCGGCACCAAGGGCTCCAATTTGTTCCGGTCTATCAACATCGACCAGGCGTACCCAGGTCCTAATACTATCATCGGCACGGGCGTGCCTTCGAGTATCAGCGCCCTGACGGCCAACCGCCTCTTCAGTACGGTAGGCTGCACCCAATACAGCACTACCGCTACGCTGTCCAGCAGCGGCGGCCCGGTTTGCATCGCCGGCCCAGTGGCCTCCTTAGGAGCCATCAACGAGCGTGGTTCCACCGGTTGGTCCAGTTACAATTCGCTCCAGGTACGCTTCACCAAGCGATTCTCCAAGGGCCTGCAGGCACTCCTGTCCTACACCTGGTCGAAGGAAATGGACGACATGACCGTCTTCGATCCGCTGGTGAACCAGGATCAGTTCAATCGCGCCCTGGGCGACGCTTCGGCGCCCGACGTTCCGCAGCTCTTCATCGGGAGCTTCATCTACCAGCTTCCGTTCGGAAAAGGGCAAACCTGGTTGCAAAAAGCCTCCCGCCCGCTGGAGTTGGCGCTCGGCGGATGGCAGATCAGCGGCATCACCACTATCCAGACCGGCGTGCCGCTGGCGGTCAGCGACGGCACCAGCAACAATGGGGGATTGAACGGAGGCTGGACCAACCGCGCGAACTACAGCTCCTCTTGCGGATCCTCCGCGCCCATCGTCAATCAGAACAACACCCTGTCCACTACCCTGGGAGTTCAGTGGTTCAACGTCACCTGCTTCTCCGACCACACCGCCAACTACGTGCTGGGCACCTCGGTCCCGGGCAATGTCTGGGGCCCCGGCCTGGTCAACTTCGACATGTCGATGTTCAAATCGGTGAGAGTCCGCGAGAGCATGATGCTGCAGTTACGCGTCGACGCGTTTAACGCTATGAACACGCCGCACTTCAGCAATCCCGGCACCACTTGCTGCACCGCCCAGAGCGCGGGCTTCGGTGTCATCACGGGAACCAACTCCGCTACGCCGCCCCGGCAGATTCAATTAGGGCTGCACTTCGCGTTCTAGCGAAAGCCGGTGCGGACAATTAGACTGGAACCGTTATGCAACCTCTGAAAAACCGATCGAGCTATTTGCTGCCGGCGCTGCTGCTGCTGGTGGCGCCGGTCTTAGCCGCGGCCGCCGACAACCCGCGCTCCTTTGACGTGACTCGCTACGGCGCCGTCCCCGATGGCGTTACGCTGGCCACCAAAGCGATTAACGCGGCTATCGATGCGGCGGCCGCTGCCGGAGGGGGCACGGTCTATTTCCCGGCGGGGACGTTTCTCTCCGGGTCCATTCACCTCAAGAGCAACATAGCCCTGTTCCTGGACCAGGGCTCCACGATTCTGGCGTCCTCGCAACCCGCCGATTACGATAAGGCCGAGCCCAACGAGTGGGATAAATTCCAGGACTTCGGCCACAGCCATTTTCACAACAGCCTGATCTGGGGCGAGAACCTGGAAAACATTGCCATCCTGGGCAACGGCCGGATTTGGGGCAAGGGCCTCATTCGCAATACCGGTCCCCGGCCGCCGGCCCCGGCGAACGCCTCTCCGGCGGCTTCTGGCCAACCCGGCGGTCCTCCGCCCAACGCCGAGCAGCAGCCTCCAGCCGTACCGGTTCCCGGCAATAAAGCCATTTCCCTCAAGCTGTGCCACAACGTCACCATCAAGGACGTTTCGATTCTCAAGGGCGGCTGGTTTGCCATCCTGGCGACGGGAGTGGACAATCTGACCATCGACAACGTCAAGATCGACACCAATCGCGACGGCATGGACATCATCTCCTGCCGCAATGTGCGCGTCTCCAATTGCAGCGTGAATTCTCCCTTCGACGATGGAATCTGCCTGAAGAGCGACTACTCGCTCGGCTTCCCGCGCGCCGTCGAAAACGTGACCATCACCAATAGCCAGGTGTCCGGCTACGACGTGGGAACATTCCTCGACGGCACCTTCCAGCGCAAGGCAACCTACCGCAACGACGGTCCTACCGGGCGGGTCAAATTGGGGACGGAGTCGAACGGCGGATTCAAGAACATCACCATCTCTAACGTGGTATTCGATTATTGCCGCGGCCTGGCGCTTGAGACCGTGGACGGCGCCATGCTAGAAGACGTCGTCATTTCCAACGTGACCATGCGCGACATTCAAAATGCGCCCATCTTCCTGCGCCTGGGAGCCCGTATGCGCGGCCCCGAGGGGTTTCCGGTGGGTGTGCTCCGGCGGGTCAGCATTAGCGATGTCGTGGTGTACAACGCCGATCCGCGCTACGGCTCCATCATCGCCGGCATCCCGGGCCACGACATTCAAGACATCCGGCTGAACAACATCCGCATCTATTACCAGGGCGGTGGAACCAGGGAACAGGCCGCGCTCCAGCCGAAGGAAATGGAGAAGGCGTATCCGGAACCCCGCATGTTCGGCGAGCTACCGTCGTACGGCTTCTTCGTGCGGCATGTCAACGGCCTGGAGATGAACGATGTGCAGATCAGCGTGATGAAGGACGATCTGCGCCCCGCGTTCCTGCTGGACAACGTCAAGGACGCCGACTTCCGCAACCTGAAGGCGCAGCACGCTCCCGATGTGCCGACCTTCGTGCTGACGAACGTCACGGATTTTGAAGTGCATCAGTCGCGCGGCATTCCGGATACCGTGCTGAAGAGCGTAGACAAGAAATCGTTCTGACGGAGGGCCTGTGAAGCTGGTATTCCGCGGAGCCCTTTCTGCGTCAGCCTTCCTGCTCGGGCCAGGTCCGGTCTACTTCTTCACCACCGTCAGCGTTACTTGCGACGCATATTGCTTCGAATGGTGCACCGCGTTGTGCGCCACCACGCCCTTGGATTCGTCATAGTTGTTGCCGCCGGTGTTCAGGTTGCGGTCGAAGCGCGGGAAATTGCTGCTGGAGATTTCGATGCGGAGGCGATGGCCGGCGGCGAAATAGTTGCTCGTGGTCATCGGCTGGAAGGTCACTTTGTAGACTTTGCCCGCTTCCATCCACACCGGCGGCTTCTGGTATCCGTCGCGATAGCGCAGCCGCTGAATGGTCTCGTCCAAGTTGTAGGCCGTGCCGTCCGGATACACGTCGATCACCTTCACCGTGAAATCGGTGTCCTTCACGTCCGACGACACGTACAACGTCACGTCGATGGGGCCGCTGGCTTCGATGCCGTCTTTCAAGGGTTCCGAGGTGTAGACCAGGATATCGGGGCGTGCTTCCATTTTGCGCTGGTCGAAGGCGCCTCCGGTGACGGCGTTGCCGGTGCAGCAGACGTTGCCACCGTAGGACGGCACGGGATTCATGGGATCGTAGGTGAACGAATCGGGGCTGTCGCCCGAGGGCGATGCCGCGGCCAGCGATCCATCGCCCGAGAGCGTGTTGGCCTTGCCGGCGCTCGCCAGATACAGCGCCATGGGCTGCGCGCCGGCCGGCGGCCAGGTGTCCGCCGACTGCCACTTGTTGATCCCCATGGTGAAATACCGGACGCGCGGCATGGTCTGCAGCACGTGGTTGTCGTCGCCCTTCAGGAAATGGTCGAACCAGCCGTAGGTCAGCTCGTCGTAGTCGAGGCGGGCGTCGCCCATGCTGCGCTCACCGACCACGGTATTCTCGGTGGCTCGCTTGTAGCCGCAATGCAAGGTGGGTGCGATCACGGCGTACTGTTCGTTGGCGATCTCCGGCCGCGCCGTCTTGCGGACATAGTTATAAGCCGCCAGGTTGGGACCGATCGAGACATCGTACCACGACATGAACCAGAAGCCGGGGACGTTGACCGTCATGTTGTCGTGCCACAGGCCGCCGCGATACCAGGCCGGATCGTTGGGCGTGCGCTTGATCATGGCGCCGCCGGTGGAGACTTCCATGCGGTCGGCGAAAATGCCGTGCGGTCCGTCGACGGCTTTGATGATGTCGATTTCGGGAAGGTGCGTGAGCGCCTGTGCCCAGTCGACGGGCGGCATCTGCGGCGCCAGGTCGAACATCTTGGACGCACGGATGAGATCCTCCTGCGAAGTGTTGGGCGGAAACATGGGCCGCACCTGGTTCTGCTCGCCGTAGATCCACGAGATGAACAGCATCTGCACCGCGCCGCCGCGATACCAGTTGCCCTGTTCGAAGTACGGGGCCACGCGTCCCACACCCGCGCCGAAGCCTTGCGGGATCATGGCCGCGAACGCGGGATTGCCCTGCGCCGCCACGCCCAGTTGCCATTCCGCGGTGGACGAGCAGCCGATGGTGCCCACCTTGCCGTTGGACCACGGCTGTTTGGCCATCCACGAAATGGCGTCGGTGCCGTCGCTCAGCGGGGCGCCCAGAATGTCGTAGAAGCCTTCGGAGAAGAAGTGGCCGCGCTCGTTCATTTCCACGTAGGCGTAGCCGCGCTTGACGGCGTCCAGTTCCGTGCTCATGTCGCGCGGCACGCCGTTGCGGACGTCCCAGAAATTGAAGTTGTAGGGCGTGCGGACGAAAACGATGGGATATTTCTTCGAGGTGTCCTTGGGACGGTAGATGTCGGTAGCCATGCGCTTGCCGTCGCGCATCGGCACCATGACTTTGCGCTCGATAATGGCCAGCGATTCCAGCTCCTGTTCGGTGGAAGTTCGTTTGGCCAGGGCTTCCTTGGTCATGGCACCGCGGCCTTGGCCGTACGCGCCCAGCATCAAGGCCAGGCAGATTCCGATTCCGATTCCGATTTGCACTAAGGAAGCGCGCAGTCGCATGAGGTTCACTCGCTTTCGCCGGTGCCAGGACCGCGCCGGAATTAGACCAGTGTACCCTCTTTGCGGGGCCGGGAAGCGCCGGCCCCGCAACCCCTCCGCACCTTACTGCTGCACGGTGATCGTCAACCCCGATTGCGTGCTGACGCCGTTGACGGTGGCTACGATGGACGCGTCCCCATTCGGCAGCCCCTGCGGCACCACCACATTCAACTGGTCCAGACCGTTGCCGACTACGCCGGCGTACATCACCACGGCGGGCTGTCCGCCAATCGTCACCGTAACGGTGTTGGCCAGCGGCGCCGCCGCGGCCAGCGTCTGACCCGCGGGACTGAACGGGTTCATGGGGCCGAAGCCGGTGCCGAACAACTGGATGGTTTCTCCGGGCAGGGCCGGCGTAAAGTCGCCGCCCGACACCTGCGCCGCCGGTCCCACCGCTCCGCCGTTGGCATGCTGCGCGGCGACGTACTTGGTCCCATCGACGAAGAATGCCGGCGTGGCCGCGCCCGCATTCACCGTGAAGACGTTGCTGGTTCCCTGCGGATTCGTCACCTGCACCTGGACAGGGCCGGCAACCACGCCATCGGGCGCCAGCACGTTGAGCTGCGTGGGGCTGATGTAGTACGGGTAAGCCGCGACGCCGTTGACCGTCACCGAGACGCCGTCGAGCTGGGTCGGCAGATTATTGCCCGAGAAATCGGAACTGTTCCAGGAGCGCGTGATGGTGGATAGGCTTCCGCCCTGGATGGTAATCCAGCTTCCGCTCGAAATCGGCGCGGTGAAGCTGGCGCCGTTCACTACCGCGGTAATTGCCGGTTGCGCAGTCGTGGTAGACGCCGGAGTCAGCAGATAAACCTGCGTCGTATAGCAGCGTTGAGCGGAGTAAACATTGGCTTGGCAGGGATTCCCGTTGGGAAGCGCCAGCCATAACACGATCTGGTTGGTTCCCTCCACGAAGCTGGCTGCCTGGGAGATTCCCGCGGCGGGAAAATTCTGGATGGTCGTGGTGTCCAGCCGGTACATCGTGCCGGCGTGGTAGTAGAATACGCCGTCGCTGTTCAGGAAGTTCTGCGAGGCAGCATCGTTGAAATCGTTGGTGTAGTTGCCGAGAACGTCGCCGGCGTCATTGATCGACGAGCCTTGGCTGGCCCAATTCGCGCCGGGGATTTGGATTTGCTGCATGCTCTTGCCGTCGTAGAAGAAAGCCTGGCAAGTTTGCAGGGCCGGGCCCGGACCACTTCCTCCTCCGCTCTGGTAAACCGGATTTGAGACCTGATACAGACCCGAAGTATTGGCGCACCCGGTAACCTGACCTTTGGTGTTGATGGCATAAGCGTAGCCTGAGGTTCCTCCCAATGTGCCCAGGTCCTGGACGCTGCCATCCGTGTTGAAGATGGCCGGATGCTGCGGCGTTGTGATGAAGGGGCCAAAGGTGGCGATGCCTGCGGCAACTCCGTTGTTATTGATGGCGCTTCCCTGACTCCAGGGAGCGGTGGCAGCGCTCGGTGTCCGGTACTGGCCTCCGGAATAAACCCAAGCGGTCTGTTGTGTCCCGGTAGTACTGTTCGTCGTCACGAAGCCCACCACGGCGCCGTTATCGGCGATGGAAACCGCCCGGCCAAAGGTCGAGAGAGTGGCGGAATTTTGCCCATACGTCAATCCCGGAGGTTGAAGGGCAGTGAAGGTTCCATCGAAGTTGGCAAAGGGATATTCCGGCGGGGCCATCGTTATAGTGATGCCGTCGACGACGGAGCTGACGGACGGCCCTTGGAAGGTGCCCACGAACTGCCCGCTCTTGTTTACCGCGGAAATGGTGCAGCTATAGCCTGGGGTCGAAAAGGCGCTCCACGCCCCGTTTTGGTATTCGGCGCACGAGGATATGCCGGTGGCCGGATCGGTGGTGTTGCCGAACATACGGCCGTCGGCGAGCACCGCGACAATGGTGTAGTTCGGCGTATTCGGAAGCTGCGCGATAGTAAATGTCGGTTGGCTCATTGCGGTCCCGGCTATCGCCAGGCCTAAGATGAGCGAATGTATGAAGTGTCTTCTGAGTTTCATCGTTTTACCTTCCATTAAGTGGTATTAAGCGCCCGCCTAAAAGCTCAGGCGCAGGGACAATTGCAAACTTCTGGGCCCGCCCATCTGAAACGCGGGGGATTGCCCGCTGGTCGGGCTGCCGCTTCCCATCATCAGGTTCAGAGACGAGCCCGATTCTCCGAATAGGGGATTGGTCAAATACCGCTGCGGGTCGGCGAACTGCGGATGGTTGAACACGTTGTACGCCTCCGCGCGAAACGAAAGATGCATTGCTTCGCCGAGCGCGAAGGAGCGTCCGGCGGAGCAGTCGGCCTGCCACATGCCGAACCCGCGTACGGCGTCGCGACCGAGATTGCCCACCGCAGCATCCGGCGCGAATGCCGTGGGATTCAATTGCCGTCCGCCGGCCGCGCCCGCGTTGGGAATCCAAAACGGAACGCCGGGCGTCAGGTCGGGCCGCAGATTCGCAATGGCGAATCCCTCCAGCGATTCCGACGAAAGTACGTCCACGGGAAATGCCGTCCGCGCGTCGAAGACCGCGGCCACGGACCAGCCCTTCCACAATCCGCCGAACGGCCGCACCGCGGGAGTGGTGTACGAGATGGCCGCGGCCAGCGTCTGCCGCGCGTCGAAGCCGGAATCGCCGCGATCGTTCTGCGCGCCGAGGCCGGGCGCTACCAGGAAAAGCGAAGAGGCCGAGGACCCCGTATCGATGGTGTGCGACCAGGAGTACGACATCTGCCCCTGCAGTCCGCCGGCCAGCAGCCGCCGGTACACCGCGGTCAGACCGTCATACGTTGCGGTTCCGTGACTGGTGGCGAACAGCAGTTGCGCGAGCAAGGGAAGCGCGGGCGAAGGATCGAGCGCGGTTTCCACGCGCAACAGATTGGCCGTCGACATGCGCGAATAGGAAACCTCCATCACGCCGTGACGCGGCCATTCGCGCTCCACCGAAGCCAGCCAGCGGTTGGCCACCGGCAATCGCAAGTCCGACGAGAATCCGTATCCCAGCGAAACCGAACTCAGCGGCGACTGGTAGACCGGCGCGTTCTCGAGCGTTCGTATGGCAAACTCGGGCACCGGGTTCAACAGCGTGGCGGCCACTTCCGATCCGTTGTCGTGGATCTTGGTCCAGGAAGCGCGGAACACCAGATGGCCGGCCGCGCCGGGACGCCACGCCAGCGAAACCATCGGGTCGGGCGCCATTCCGGAGCCGCGCCACAACGGAGTGGCGACGGCCAGCGGCACCACTTGAATCCATGAGCTGACTTCGTCGACGGAATGCAGATAGGGGGCGACGGGAAGCGGCGGAGCGTCCAGCCAGTTGCCGCGAATGCCGATTGTCAGCGTGAGTTGCGGCCAGAGCGTCCAGGTATCGCGCAGGAAGCCCGATGCCTGGTTGAGGCGGAGCGTGGTCAGCGGCACCTGCGACTGGTTGATCCACACCGGCGCGGCCGGCCCGTAGGTGATTTGGTTGTATTCGCCGAACGCCACCGTATAGCCCGTGATGGGTCCGTTGCGCAGCGGATGCAGTTGCTGAAAGTCCGCGCCGGCCTGCAGTTGGTGATGGCCGATGCGCAGGGCCGCGCTGTGCGAAATCTCCAGGCTGTCCTGGCGATTGCCGCCGCCCTGGCCGAGCGAGAGGGAGCCGGCGCCGCCCACACTGAGGCTCAGGAAATCCGCCGCCAGGCTGGGAAAGGCCGAATAGAAGTCGGCGGTATCGGGGTTGGCGATCAGCCTGGATTCCGCCTGCGCGCGGCTGAATCCGATGCGGAGCTGGTGCGTCCACCGCGAGCCTTCGTGCGTCACGCCCAGGCCGGCCACGGCATTGCGGTACTGCGACAGGCTCACCTGCGTATAGCCCAGTTCGTTCCAGGAAGGCGTGATGGCGGCGCGCAGGAAGGCCCAGGTGCGGGGTCGCAGACTGTGGTCCAGCCGGAACGAGCCCGCGCTCAGGCCCGCCGGATACGACTGGCTGCCGCGCAATTCGGACGTCGCGAAGCTCAGCACCGGGCCGTTGGGCGCGGGAAATTGATCGAGAAACGGCTGCAGCGCCGCCGGCGCCAGCAGGCGCTCCGCCATCGACGGCACCGTCGCGATCCACGCGTACTTCTGCTCCAGGTGCAGGGACTCCGCGGCCACGAAGAAGAAGGTTCGCCCGCGCGCCAGCGGACCGCCCACCGAACCGCCGGCATCGGTCAAACCGTTGCGGCCGCTGCCCAGTGCATTGCGGTTGGCGAACCAGTCGTGGGCATACGCCGCGTCCGGCCGCCACATGCCGAACGCCGATCCATGCCATTGATTCGTGCCCGACTTGGTGCGGACCAGAATGGTGGCGCCGGCCGCATGGCTGGCCGTTGTCGAGGTCCCCTGCGAATCGATAGCCACTTCTTCGATGGCGTCGAATACCGCCAGGTCGTGGGTGGTTCCCAGCGCCGACATGGCGGGCAGCGAGGCGACCGGAAGGAAGCTCGGCCATCCGCCGCCCGAGACCGCATTGTTGGCGTTCAATCCGTCCACCAGGTAGCCGTTCGAATCCGGACGGCCGCCCAGGTTGGATACCTGGCCGGGTTCGCCCCCATTGGCGGGAGTGGAGAGCAAACCCGGCGCTTCGCGCAGGAGCCCGGTGACGGTGCGATCGCTACGCGGCAGATCCTCGAGCGAATCCGGTCTCACGACGATGTCGCCGCGGGCGTCGGTCAGGACCCGCGGCGCCACCGAATCGGAGACCGTGATCGTCTCGAAGACCGAACCTGGTTGCAGTTCGAAGTCCACCGTACGCGCCTGTCCGCCGGTCACCGCCACGCCCAATCGCGAGAGCGTGCGAAACCCCACGTGCCGCGCCACGATGTTGTAATGTCCAGCGGGCACGATGAGGTGGAATTCGCCCTCGCCATTGGCCGCGGCGACAAACTGAAACCCGGTCTCTTCCTGAATCGATGAGATCAGCGTGCCGGGAACCACCGCCAGCGATCCATCGCGGACGGTTCCTTCCAGGCGTCCCAGCTCCGCGGCGGGAAGCCAGAGACAGCCGAGCATCGCGGCCAGGGCGAGTTTCATTGCCGCACCTCCTCCGCATACCGGCTGGCCAGGCGCTTGAGACGCGACAACTCCTGTCCCAGCCGCTGCCACGCGGCTCCTTCGCCGGCGGACTTGTCGAGGTACAGGTTCGTGACCATGCGGTTCACCGCCACGGCCGAGTCCACCAGCGCCCTGGGAACCGCTTCGTCCGGGGGGATTTCGGACGGCGAAAGACGCAGCGGACGGCTCTGCGCCAGCACTTTCGCCAGCGTGTCGATCTCGTCTTCCAAGGCGCGCGCGTGCCGCGCCCGCATCCCTCGCAGGCGGTCTCGCGACGCCGCGCTCAATCCGGCTTCCGTCTCCGGCGGGAAGCGCTCCGCCAACCGGCTCAACAGGTGCGCCCGCGAAGCGATCGAGTTGCTGGCGTCGATGGCTGGATCGGCGCCGGCTGTCGATGCGGGCGGATCTTCCTGCCGCTCCGCCGGCTGGGGCGAGATCACGGTGACGCGCTCCACCCCCTGCAGGCCGGCCCGAAGCTGGCTCTCACGCCGCTCTCCCAACCGATAGGGCGTGACCACGATGCGGCCGTCCGCCTCCACGTCCACGCCGATGGGCTCGCCCGCTCCCGCGCCCAACTGGTCGATGGCCAGCCACGTCAGAATCTCCCGTTCGGCCACGTTCCGTTCCGCAACGCTGCGTCCCACCGTAGGCGAAGGCGCGGCTTCCGGCGCAGCGACCCCGGCCGGCGCCACCGGGACCGCGTCCGCGGGCGCGTCCGGCGCCGGGCCGATCTCCACCCAGTTCTGCGGCGCGAAGAGAAACCGTGCGGTCACCGGCGACAGATCCGCGGCATCGAGCGTCAGCGAGACTTCGCGCAGCGCTCCGCCCGAGGCGACGGTGCGAATGGTGGACTGCCCGCCGCTTTCGCTCACCTGCGTGCGGTGCGCTACCCGTCCGCGCCACGCGGAATACGCCGCCGCGCTCAGCGGATCCCCCCAGTCGTAGCCCGCCGCCGCGAACAGCAGGCCGATCGACTCCATGTCGGACTCTTCCGCGGTGGCGCTGCGCAGCACCGCCGGCCGCACGAAACTGGCGTTCGCCGTCCGAATCCGCACCTGCGCGAGCGGCGACCGGCGCGAGGGTGCGCTGCGCGCTTTCAGCAGCAGCGTGTCCGCCCGCAACTCGGCGTTGCTCTGCGGCCAGAACAGAATGGCGCCCACCAGGATCGCCGCCGCGGCCGCGCCTACCCATGCTGGCCGCACCACGGCGCGCTTCGTCCGCGCGATGGTCGCGGTCCGCCGCGCCCGCTCCACGCGATCCATCGCCGACGCCATGTCCTGCCACGGTTCGGGCGGTTGCGGAAGATGGGGTGCAATCAATTCGCGGCAGCGTTGGTAGCGCGCCAGCGCCGGCTCGATCAGGTCGATCCGCTGCCTGCAGATGGAACAGGCGTCGAGGTGCGCGAGAAGGTGTTCCGCCTCGGCCGGCGCCAGCCCGTCTTCGAACAGAGCCGACAACAATTCTTCCGTGGGATGTTCTACTTCCGGCATTCGTTCCACCTCCTCAACTGCTTGATCCCGCGCCGCAGGAATTCGCCCACCGTGGACGTGCGCACCTGCATCACTTCCGCGATCTGCCAGTACTGCAACCCTTGCCCCCGCAGTTCCAGGCAGACCCGCTGTTGCGGCGAGAGGTTTTGCATAGCGTCCTGGAATCCTTCGAGCCATTCTTTTTCCATCAATTCCTGCTCCGGGTTCCTGGCGAAACTCGCCAACGTTTCGGCGATGGCCGCGGAGTACGGCGATTCCCGAACGGTCCGGTCCAGACGATCCAGCGCCGCATTGTGCGCCACCCGGTAGACCCACGCCTTGGCGTCCACGATTTCCACTCCGTCGCGCAACGCCACATACAGCCGTAGGAAGGCGTCCTGGGTGGTCTCCTGGGCGCTCCCCGAATCCAGCCCCAGAGCCAGAAGGGAACGGAAAACGCCATCCCGCACGGCGGAGTACAAGGCAGCCACTTGTTCTTGTGCGTGCGCCGTAGGCGAGGCGCCATCGGTCACCGGCGACCCCGGCGATGCGCTTGGCAGTTTCCGATCTCCATGTCTGCTACTAAGACGATTGGGGACGCACCGGTGACTACACCGGCGCGAGATTTCCCTGCGATGAACGTGGGCGGAGAGTAATGGGAGGCGGGTTCTAGAGCGCCTTGGCGATGGCGGCGCGCAGGTCGGCTTCCGACGTGCCCGCGTCGAAGCGTTGGATCTGCTTGCCCGCGCGATCGAGCACCAGCGTCACCGGCAGGCCTTCGATCTTGTACTGCTTCCAGGTGTCCGCCGACCCGACGGCCACCGTGTACTCGATGGGGTGCTTTTTCAGGAATCCCGGGATGCCCGAAGCGTCTTCATCCATGTCGACCGCGACCATGGCCACGCCCTTCGGACCCACGTCGCGATAGACCTTGTTGAACGCCGGAATCTCAGCGATGCACGGGACGCAATACGTCGCCCAGAAGTTGACCACCGCGACTTTGCCCCGCAGCGCGGACGCATCAAACGGACCCATCGGCGCTTCCGGCGCGCTGATGCTGCCGGCCGCCGGCCGCGTCTGCAGGAACGCCAGATACTCCGCCGCATCGTGCGTCAGCTTATCGAATTTGGCGACGAGGTGCTCATCCGGATCGAGGATCACGTAGAACGGCTGCGACAGGGTGCCGAACTTCTCCTGCTCTAAAGTAAGGTTGGCATCGGCCTGCGGGCCGCCGTCGGTGTACAACTCCAGCAGCACGAATTTCTTCAGCTCGGCCACGATTTCCGGCCGATTCAGAATGTTGCCGCGCATCCAGTGGCAGTTGGCGCACGTATAGCCGGTGAAGTCCACGAACACCAGCTTGCCTTCGCGGCGCGCGCGGTCGAGCGCCTCGCGATACTGGTCCTTCATCCACACCAAGCCGTCGGAACTCCCGCCCAGGCTGCCCGATTGGTTGGCGGCCATCGGCACATACGCTTCCAGGAATCCCAGGTTGCCGCCCAACATTCCCGGCAGCAGGCTCAGGGCGAACACCAGCAGCGCCATCCCCGTGAGCAGCCGTCCCAGCTTCAAAGGCTCGTCCGGTTTGACGCCTTCCAGCCGCACGAATCCCAGCAGGTACAATCCCGCCATGCCGAACAGCACTACCCAGATCGCCAGAAATCGTTCGCGCGGCAGCAAGCCCCATTGCAGCGTCTGGTCCAGGCTCGACAGGTACTTCAGGCTGAACGCCAGAATGGCGAAGCCCATCACGATCTTGACCCGCGCCAGCCATCCGCCGCTCTTCGGCAGCCGCTTCAGGTACGACGGAAACAGTGCCAGCAGAAAAAACGGCAGCGCCAGTCCGGTGGCGAACACCGCCATCCCCACCAGCGGCCGCAGCGGGCTGGCTTGCACCGACCCCGCCAGCAGCGTCCCCACAAACGGCCCCACGCACGCAAACGACGATAGCGCGAACGTCAGCCCCATCAGCAGCGTGCCGATGAATCCGCCGGCGTTCGACGATTGGTTCAGCTTGGTGAGAATGGGCGACGGAATGGTGATCTCGAATGCCCCCAGCAGGCTGAGCCCGAACGCGATGAACAGCGCCGCGATGAACCCGCTCACCCACGGGCTGCTGCCCAGGTTGCGCACGCCCGCCGGTCCCAAAATCGCCGACGCTGCCAGACCCAGGCCCGTGAACAGCACGATAATCCCCAGGCAAAAGACCACCGCCTGCACCACCCCGTCGCGCCGGCTGTCGGACTGCCGGTTCAGGAAGTACGACATGGTGATGGGGATCATCGGAAACACGCACGGCGTGAAGATGGAGAGCAAGCCGAAGCTGAACGCCAGCACCACGAAGGCTGCCCAGCCGCTATCGGCCGCCACCGCGCCGCCAGCGCTTGCCGAAGACGCTTTGGGTGCCATTGCTTCCGCATACCCCGCGGGAATCGCCGGCGCGGCGGGCGCCGCCGGGTCGATCACTAGCGCCACCGCCCCCGACCATTTCCCCGGATAGCAGCGGGTGTCGCTGCACGTCTGGAATCGCGCCGCCACGGTCAATTCGGCCGGACCGCTGGGCGCGTCCTTGCGCAGCGCCACTTCCAGCAGGAACGCCACTTCCGTTTCATAGGACTCGGTGTCGGCGTTGAACGTCTTGTCGAAAATCTTCTTGGGAGGCGGCTGCAGGACGCGAACTCGGTCCACCAGCGTGTCGGGTCCCACTTTGAAGGATGCCGGCGTGCCGTTGGGCGACGACGCCGCGTAGAGGTGGAACCCCGGGTCGATCCGCGCCGTCACGCGCACGATCGCTGTGCCGCCCGGTGCCGCCTTAGGTGTGTCCGCCTGCGCCGAAAGCTGCGCCGGCGCCACCGTCTGCGCCCCCGCGCCGCTCGCCATCAACAGTATCGGCAGAAGAAGGCTGTGGAGCAGACTGTGAGGCAGGCAATCCTGCCTGGCGCCGCCTTTGAGGCGGTGCAGTCTCGAAAGCGCCAGCGGAGATGCCACGACCGAAGCCCCGCCCTTCATTCCCTTACGCTCCGACTACCAGCTCTTCTTCGATTTTCTGATTGACTTTGCCGGCCGCGAATTCCGCCGCCACGCGAATGGCGTTCTTGATGGCGTTGGCATTCGACCGCCCGTGGCAGATGATGCATACGCCGCGCACTCCCAGCAGCGGCGCGCCGCCGTATTCGGAGTAGTCCAGACGCTTCTTAAAATCGTTGAACGCCGTCTTCGACAGCGCATATCCGATTTTGCCGCTAATGGTGGATTCCAGCGACTCGCGCAGCAGCGTCTTCACCATCTCGCCCACGCCTTCGCTGACCTTCAGCGCCACATTGCCGATGAAGCCGTCGCAGATCACCACGTCGACGTCGCCGGTAAAAATGTCATTGCCTTCCACGTTGCCGATGAAATTCAGATTGAGGCCTTTGAGCAACTCCGCGGTGGCCCGCGTCAGATCGTTGCCCTTGTGGTCCTCTTCGCCGATCGATAGCAGTCCCACGCGCGGCCGCGGACGCCGCAAGATGATGCTCGAGTAGATTTCGCCCATCACGCCGAACTGCGCCAGCATGCGCGGCGAGCAATCCACGTTGGCGCCCACGTCCACCAGCACGGCGGGCGACCCTTTCATGGTAGGAAGCACTCCGGCCAGCGCCGGCCGCGTCACGCCCGGCACCACGCCTTGCACGATTTTCGCGGTCGCCATGGTCGCGCCGGTATTGCCGGCCGACACCAGTCCCTGCGCCTTGCCGTCGCGCACTAGCCGCGACGCCACTTTCAGGGAGCTGTTTTTCTTGGTGCGGACAGCGTGCGTGCTGTCCTCCATGGTGACCACTTCATCGGCGTGCTCAATCTCAATGGGGAGATCGCGGTAGTCCGGATGCTTTTCCAGTTCTTGGCGGACCACATCTCTGCGGCCCACCAGAATCACCCGGACACCCAGACTCCTGGCGGCCTGAACTGCCCCCTCCACTTCCGACTTCGGGGCGTGATCACCGCCCATTGCTTCGAGTGCAATGGTCAGCATGTCGCGATGACGCTACTCCTGTTCGACTTCCACCACTTCGCGGCCTTTGTATTGGCCGCAATGCGGGCACACGCGGTGCGGAAGCTTGGGCTCATGGCAATTCGGACATTCCGAGAGGCCGGCTGGCTTCAGCGCATCGTGCGCCCGGCGGGTCTGGGTTCTTTGGTGGGAATGTCTACGTTTCGGATTCGGCATATCTCTACCTCAACAAATCTCCTTCCGCATCGCGCGGAATGCTTCAACCCGGCAGTTTCCGGTCCAGGTCGCGGAGAGCGCCCCAGCTTTCGCTGGACTTCTCAATTCTACAATTGCAGGCCTTTTCTTTGCGGTTTCCACCGCACACCGGGCAAATCCCCGGACAGCCCTCGCTGCACACCCTCTGCATCGGCAGCGCCAACAGCACCTGTTCCCGAAGGATGTCCTCCAGTTCCAGGCCGACTCCTTGATAGAAGCCGATTTCCGCCTCGCCCTCGTCGATCTCGACCTCTTCTTCATCGGTTCCAATCACCGAGGCGGGCCGATAAAACAAATCGAAACCGGCATCCAACGGAAAGCGGGCGTCGCCCAGGCAGCGATCGCAAACGGCCTTGATTTCCACCGTGTACCGCCCCTGAATGCGCACTTCTCCGTCCGTGTGCGGCAGCAACTCGGCAACTCCGATTGCCCGCAACGGCGTGCTCGCTTCCAGATCTTCGCCGGTAAAATCGATCTGTCCCGGCTCGAAAGTTTCGTCGAAACGAATCTTCCGCAGCTCCATCTCTCTGACACTAAGGAACATAAGGGAAGCCTGGACGGCCGGGCAGAACGTCCACCAGTATACCATGCCTCCGCTCGCGCGCCCATTTGCGCGACACTGAAAGCTTGCCGGCCCAGTCCACGCGTGCTGTAGTCATCGGTTCCGGCCCCAACGGCCTGAGCGCCGCCATTCTGCTGGCGCGCGCCGGACTCACCGTCACCGTCTATGAAGCCTCGCCGCACATCGGCGGCGGCGCCTCCTCGGCCGCGCTCACTCTCCCCGGCTTCGTCCACGACGTCTGCTCCGCCGTCCATCCACTGGCCGCCGGATCTCCGTGTTTCGAGCAGTTTCCGCTGGCCGAATTCGGCCTCGACTGGATTCATCCTCCCGCGCCCCTGGCGCATCCCCTCGACGATGGCTCCGCAGTGCTGCTCGACCGCTCGCTGGACGATGCCGCCCGCCGCCTGGGATCCGATGGTCCCGCCTGGCGCCGCCTCATGGAGCCCTTCGCCGATGCCTGGCCCGGACTGCGCCATTCTCTCCTCGCGCCGCTCTGGCCGCCCGATGCCGCCTTGCGCCATCCGCTGCTGATGGCCCGCTTCGGACTCCACGCCCTGCGCTCGGCGCGCGAACTGGCCGAGACCACCTTCCGCACCGCGGCCGTCCGCGCCCTGTTCGCCGGCGTCGCCGCCCACGGTGTCATGCCGCTCGAATCGCCCGCCAGCGCCGCCGCCGGCATGCTGCTGGGATTGGCCGCGCACACCGCCGGCTGGCCGCTGCCGCGCGGCGGCACGCAAAAAATCGCCGATGCCCTCGCCGGATATTTCCAATCCCTCGGCGGCGACATCGTGGCGAATTCGCGCGTCGCCGCGCTACCCGACGCCCCACTCGTGATGTGCGACGTCACGCCGCGCCAGTTCCTCGCCATCGCCCAAGATCGCCTGCCCGTCCGCTATCGCCATAGTCTGGCCCGCTACCGTTACGGTCCCGGCGCCTTCAAGATCGATTGGGCTCTCTCTGCTCCCATCCCCTGGACTGCGCCCGAGTGCGCGCTGGCCGCGACCGTCCATCTGGGCGGCGGCATCGACGAGATCGCCCGCTGGGAATCCAGTTTCGCCGGCCCGCCGTTCGTGCTCTTGACGCAGCCCACCCTTTTCGACCCGTCGCGTGCCCCCGCCGGCGGGCACACCGCCTGGGCCTATTGTCACGTGCCCAACGGTTCCGCGTGGGACGTGACCGGTGCCATCGAGTGCCAGGTAGAGCGTTTCGCGCCCGGCTTCCGCGACTGTATCCTGGCCAGGCAGGTGATGACGCCCGCCGCCATGGAGGCCCGCAACGCCAACCTGGTCGGCGGCGACTTCACCGGTGGCGCCGCCGATCTGCGCCAGTTATTCCTGCGCCCCAATCGCCACCTCTACCGGACCCCCATCGATGGCGTGTATCTCTGTTCGGCGTCCACTCCCCCCGGTGGCGGCGTCCACGGCATGTGCGGATTTCACGCCGTCCGCGCCGCCCTGTCCGCTCGAAAATGAAGGGCCACGGCTGGCCTGTGGGCTCAGCCTGCAGTCGCCTGTCCCAGGCGGGGCGCCGCGCCGAGTCGCGGTCCAGGGGAGTTTGAAACCGGGGTGTCGCCGGCGCCTGGAACCGTGAGCGTCAGCGAGCGGCCCGAGCGGCAGATGATTTGTCCAGCGTGCGCGCATCTGGAGTCTTCGGGGAATGAGTCGCCTCGCTCGGCCCGCTCGCTTCACGCTCGCGGTTCCAGGGAATCGCCGGCCAGCAGTTTCTGGAGAGGCGGCAGGGCCCGATCGAAGGCAGAGTCGTCGGTAGAATAGGCCGCCGCGCCTTCCCGCCCGCCCCTACTTCTTCGACGGCGGTTTCGGCGGATCGGGCACTTCCGTGAACGTAATCTCGGCGTCGGCGCTGAACAGCCGGAACTTCTCATACCGATAATGATTCTCGGTGATCGTCGCGCCGTTCACGATATGGCGATGCACCACCCAAGCCGGCGTCAGAAATCCATGCTCCGACATTTGATAGGCTACCTGCGCCTCGTCGCGCGTGGTCTGCTTGTTGTCCACGCTCTCCGCCCAGGTCTCCACCATCAGCGGCAGGAGGTCGGACTTCCGCACCAGCAGCCGTCCCGCCAGCGGGATGCGGCTGAACTGGCGCCCGTGGAAATCCAGCTCTCCGCCCACCGCCGTCAATTGCTTCCAGGTAATCGTGCGCGCCGTCTCCGAGCCCACCTGGCGCTCCGCCTCCTCGCCGAACTGCATGTTCGCCAGGCCGCGCTTGCTGAACGCCAGCAGGATCAATCCATAGTCGGTGGCAATATCCACCAGCCCGTTCTTAGCGAAGTCTTCCAGCATGCGTTTGCGTGCCCGGTCGTCTCGCGATTGCACGCCCAGCGACAGGGCATGCCGCGCCGCCGCGCGCGTTTGCACCGCCACGCCGTCCACCGTAACCACCTGGCGGAGTTCCACCAGGTCGCGCGAATCGGCGTCTTTAAGAGAGCCTACGGTGTACTCGGAAACGATCTTTCGCGTTTGCAGCCGCGGTTTCGGCGTTTGCGCCGCCTGTTGTCCGATGCGCGGCTTGAAGCGCGAAGGCGGCATCCAGCTCTGCTGCTCCAGCGTCTCGGTCGAAAGCGCTTTGACAATGCTCTGTTCGAAGACCGCGGACTCCTCGGAGACGCGTGACAGAATCGCCGCCAGCGCCTCGGGCGCGGGAGAAGAGGACGAAGCGGGCTGGCTGGGCGGAGTTTGGGCCCAGCAGCCCAAACAAGCCGCCAGGAACCCCGCGGGCAATGCCCGAAACCTCGCTCGCATGATTTTAATTGTACCCCTAAAAGCAATCTTTACAAGCAGTTGGGGCTGCCATCGGAAATAACCGGAAGTTCCCGGCCATTTTTTCTGTCTCGCCTCTTGCGTACCTGCCCAGGGTCTGTTATTCTGGACAAGTCGCCGAAATTGAGATCTTGAGGAATCGTACGCTCCACGGACTGGTAACAGTCGCGTGAATGTGGTATAACCAAGAAAGATCTTTTGCAAGGAATGGTAACAAAACTCTGGTCGGGCAACCCGATTGGGGCGGAATACGGCCTTCCTGTTTGGCTCTTTTTAAATTTTTAAGTTTCCCGGCTGCGGCGGACTGTCACGTTCGCGCGGTCGGAACAAGTTCGAGGCCTGCAGTGGTCTCTGGTATTAGATATGCCAGGGGTTGCTGCGCAGATCTTTGACAATCTGGTTGGATGCAGTAAAGAAGAACTCGTCAGTAACTCTGAGTTTAACCGGGGCGATTGTTGTAACTCTACATGTTTAAATGAGAGTTTGATCCCGGCTCAGAATCAACGCTGGCGGCGCGCCTAACACATGCAAGTCGAACGAGAAAGCCGGAGCAATCTGGTGAGTAAAGTGGCGTACGGGTGAGTAACACGTGGATT